>Ga0105248_10001150_pt1 | contig 29524 bp, 32 predicted proteins | sample KBSS34metaG_FD_81524 | JGI IMG/M metagenome (GOLD analysis project Ga0105248, IMG submission 81524) | Switchgrass rhizosphere microbial communities from Kellogg Biological Station, Michigan, USA - KBS S3-4 metaG | ecosystem: Host-associated > Plants > Roots > Rhizosphere > Soil | place... | reverse complement strand
TGCAGGCCATCGTGCTCACAGTTAGCGGCGTATCGGTAATACTGTTATTGCCACCAGTATTATTGGAGGTATATTGTCCTGTAAATATTTTGGCGTTGGTGATCAGAAGTTGAGCCGGTTCGGAAGACCAGGCGGGTCCGCTGAAACCTAGTACCTGGCTCACCGCCAGGGCAATTGCCGCTTTTATCTGCATGCGCTTGGCCATCATCACCTTTCTTTGAAAGAGAAGGATAGCTTATCGCACCAGCGCTAAAAGGTGAGTCGAGAAAGTTTGCGCAATAAATCAGTAGGAGTTTTCGGACAGGAACGCACTTTTCAGCGCGCCATAAGCAATTAAGCCATAAACCACAAAGAGAAAAACGAAGCCAATCATGGGAAATTTCATTGCGAACTTCAAAAATGGACGGCAAATGAAATCCAGCAGCAGAATGCCTGTGCTTGCGCTCATTGATATGTACCCGAGGTTTGGGAGGGGGAGAAACGGGGTGTGTGACGGTATATTCTCAGGGCGCGGTTAAGCCATGGTTAAGACCGATCCCGCAAAAAAGGTAAAATCGATAACCCCGACTGGATGTCAGACTAAGATGCCAAGAAAATTATTTTCACTCATCGCCGCAAGCGCCTGTGTCTTTGGCTTTTGGACTCAACCGATATCGGCTGAAGACCTGAAAGAAATCTATGTCACCGTGGATAAGCTGGAAAAAAAACACCTCGGTGCGACCCATTCCACTGACTTGTTGGAAACTCGTCTGAACCGGCTGGATAAGAAGGTATTTGGTGAGGTTCAGAGCGGAGATGCACGCGAGCGAATTGATGCGCTCACGGTTAAATCGCCGCGTTCTGAGCATTCGGAGCCGACTGAGCTGAAATCTCACGAATCGGTATCGGCTGAAAAGCATCAGGCGGATTCCGCTAAGGTGACTGATGAGGACAGCAAGGCACACTCCGAGGCTAAGCCCACTGAAATTAATTGGACCCCTTATGTAAGCAAGGCTTCGCGCCTGCTGAAACAGAACTGGTCGCCGCCTAAATATGAAGGTACCAATCGCAAGGTCGATTTGATTTTAAGAATCGCCAGAGACGGCACAATTCAAAACGTCAAGGTTGGTAAAACAAGTGGCTTTCAAGACCTCGACTATTCAGCTCTACAGTCTTCGAGAGAAGTAGGCAAACTACCTCCGCTTCCCGCCGGGTCGCGCGATTATGTCGACATCCAGGTAACTTTCGACCAGGCTCTTAAAGCTAAGACTGATTGATCTGGGATAGCTCACTCGAAAACATTTTTTTGTAATGCCTGTACCAGTCGCTCTGGAAGACTTCGTGCGGGTCGCGTTTTAACTTTTCAGCCAGCATCCGGGGAAACTGAGGATAGCAAGACAGGACCTGGCTTTTTTCGGCAAAGCGATGATAAGTCAAATAATAAGATCCCTGCAATTGTTCGGCGCGACTGATGATGAGACGCAATGCCTTCGCCACGGATTCAATCTCTTTGGCCCTATGCCCTGTGTGCAGGTTGAAAATGACACAGGCAAATGATCCTTTGGCCCAGGGTAAAAAGCTTTCTCTGTCTTGAGCAATAAATCGCACTGTACTGTACACGATGTTTGTCGCATTGGCCCGGCAGTCCGCGGCCACCAGTGTCATAAACTGCGGCAGGCTGTCCATCGGTACATAAACTTCGGTCAGAACTTCGGAAGTTTCAGCCGCTGTCTTGAGCTGTTTATCCACTGCTCGGTGATAGCCGGCAAAGTAAGGACTGGAGTGCCAGCGGAAACCCCAATCGACAGCCTTGTTCGCAGTCAATTGGCTATTGGAAAACTGCCTCCAGGCTGCGCTTTTGTCTGTGTGTGCCGTTGTCACAAGGGTCGTCCAGTCTTTGCTTGATAAAGGCGGACGCGTGCTGGAGGGCAGTTCTCTGGGCTTTTCCACAAACTTGTTGGCCACTCCAGCAAGTAAAAAATCGTTGCTGCTTTCGTCTATGCAAATTTGCACGGAGCCATACTGGCAGCCGCTTGCTATCGCTTCTGCGTGCCAGGCCGGAATATCGTTGATTGTAATTGGTTGCGCCTGGCACTGGTATTTGGCGGTGGGCACCAATCTCAAGGTAACTGAGGTGAGTAGTCCGAACAGCCCGTAGCCGCCTATTACTAGAGGAAAAAGGTCGTGATGTTCGCCGCTGCGGCTGACTGAGATTTCTTTTCCGTCGGCGGCAATGATACTGAACGATTCAATATCATCGATAAGCGGTTTGAAATTCAGTCCCTGTCCATGCGCGTTGCAGCTTACTGTCCCGCCAATTGTGAGCGAATCCGTGCCCGTTGGCCTCTGTCGAATAGTCCAGGGCCCGGGATCTCGGTTGACTTCCTGGAGGTAGTCGCCGTGTAGCCATGTCAACAGATCTTGCCAACGAGCTCCGGGGTCGACCGTCAGCAGGCCCTTTTGCGTGTCTAGATTGAGTACTTGGTTGAAGGCGGTACAGTCCAGAAGTAGATGGTTTTCTAAAAACTGCTGGCCGCCGCCGGCGTGACGGGCGCCGCAAATCGAGAAGCTGCGGCCAGTTTTGATAGCGTTTTGGACGAGCTTGATCAGCTGAGCTTTTGACTGCGGTCGGACAATTTCGCTTACCCTGGTCGGGTTCAAGCCGGAGTGCAAATCATTAACCGACTGGCCCGAGGCCAGGGCGGGAGCGGCCATTGACCCCGCTAACGCTGACGCACCTAATTTGATGAAATGGCGGCGGGTAATTTCGTCCATTCTATTAATTTATAGCAATCGAAGAGGCATTTGCTCACTTTGCAGCTGCTTGGTCAGATGTCCTGACAGCCTCGATAACCCTCAACCCCAACTGCTTTTCGGCCCGTGGTCGGTTTTTGAGAAATCTGTAACAAACTGAAAGTGCTGACCTGGCCGAGGTCTTAGCATCCTCAAATGATCAACTTGGGCTGCCAGGGCCACTAAGGAGGTTGCCAGGCTGATAAAGTATAAGATCTCTTTGAAGTGGAAAAATCGTGGCTAAAGTCCTAATAATCGATGACGATCATGCATTCAGCGCCGTTCTGTCCGAAACTTTGGAAAGTTTCCGACACGAAGTTCAGGAAGCTGAGAACAGTGTAAAAGCCTTCGAGCTTTTAAAAACTGTCAATTTTGACCTGATCTTTTTGGATCTCAAACTGCCTGACGTCAACGGTCTTGACGTTCTGCGCGGCATTCGAGCCGATAAGAAGATCAAGCATTTACCTGTAGTTATATTGACCGCATCGGCCAACACCGATCTGGAAAATACAATTGAAGCAATGAAGCTCGGTGCTTTCGATCATATGATCAAACCCGCTTCACGCGACGATCTTAAGTCTGTTATCGCCAGAGCTCTGGCCCGACCCCAGGCCCGCGCTGCCGCTGGTGAAATCCACGAAGTTAGCCTCCTTGGCTCCTGCCCGGCTATGCGGGAAGTGGAAAAGCTTGTCGGCCTGGCCGCTACCAGCAACGCTTCAGTGATGATCTCCGGTGCCACCGGTACCGGCAAGGAACGCGTCGCCCGCACCATTCACAAGCACAGTAAGCTCTCGCAGTATGACTTCATGGTAGTCAATTGTGCCGCCATCGGCGACCACATATTTGAACCAAGTTTCTTTGCCAAGCACAAAGGTACTATCTTCTTCGATGAGATTGGCGACCTTTCCAGCGGTTTGCAAGCCAGACTTCTGGTAGCTTTGCAAATGCATCCGGCAGAAACCAAGGCCGGCAACGACAAGGGTTCAGTCCGCATTATTTCCGGCACCAAGCAGGATTTGATCGCGCTAGTCCGTACCGGTGCATTCCGCGAAGATCTCTATTATCGTCTCAACGTTTTGCCAGTCAGTCTTCCGCCGCTCGCTGAGCGCGGTGCCGATATGCTGGTTATGGCAGAGTCGTTCTTGCATGAGGCAGCCGGTGAGTCTGGTGTGCCTAAGCGCATCAGTAGCGCCGCCGCCAAAGTATTGCTTGAACATGACTGGTCAGGCAATGTACGCGAGTTGGAAAATTTGATGGCCAGAGTCAGTCAATTGCCCGGCGATGTCATCGAAGTGGCTCATTTAGAGTTGACCAAGCCGGAACCACCTATCGCCGCTATGACTGTACCCGCTCCCGCACCGCCCACAAACGGCACCGGCAAGGCTAAGAAGGGTGGTCATTCCAATGGCACCGCTCTTATGGATGAGCTGGCAGTGCTGGATTATGAAGAAGCGATTGCCAAAGTAGAGAAGTTGATTATCGAGCGCGCTATGAAAGATTCGGATGGCAATAAGGCCGAAGCGGCCAAGCGGCTGGGAATTCCAGGCAAGCTATTGACCAGCAAAATCAAAGAGCACGAAATCGAATTTTAGTTGGTCAGGCCGAAGGTCATTGGCCTATCACCGGGCGTTCAGCCTGCGAAGTCGCTCTCGTCAAACGTCCCACCGAGGGCGGTATGGTCGTTGATATAGATGGCCATGACCGAGGCTAACGCAATCACGCTAATCAGGGTGATAATTTCCATATGCCTTCCGTGAACGTAAGTGTGATTGCCCAGGGCCAAGTTCTTAATTTTTTTGGAAGTTTACCAGCTCTTTGCTGCTGACATCTATCGATTGGATGTGAATTAATGCCGCAAATTGTCCGGTTTGTATATCCTCGGTCGGGCGCCTGATTTTGGCTTTTTCGCTAGCGGAAGTGTTTTTCTCAGGGCTGTTTTGGTACTGTATGCGGTGCGAGAAAATAGTTGGGTCGCTAAGGTAATGAAACGTGGCGAAATGAGACAAGGGAATTTGAAACCAGTCTTGGCGGTGGTTGTTGCTGTTTTGGGGCTCCTGCTTGGTCCCAAAGCCGATGCCAATGCCGATGCCAATGCCCAACAATTGTCCGACGTGGGAGTCGGCCCGCCTGAGGGCACTATTACCGTCGTCATGACCGGTCTTCGCAACAACCAAGGCGTTGTCAGAGTGGCTCTATTTGGCTCTCCTGAGACTTACAACAACGATCACAATGTGGGTATGGGTTCTTTCCGCAAGGTTGTCGTGCCGGTTGTGCATAATCAAGCAGTGGCCAGTTTTAGCGAAATGCCTTATGGCGATTACGCTGTCAAAGCTTTTCACGACGAAAACAACAGCGGCAAGTTTGTTGTTGGCACTTTTGGCCGTCCCAAAGTCGAGTATGGCTATTCCAACGACGCCAGGGCCGCCTTTGGGCCGCCCCCGTTCCGCAGGGCAAAATTTACCCTGGCCCAGCCAAATCTTTCAGTGCAAATTGAGAGCCAAACAAAATGCAAAAAGGGCAAGTAAAGTGGCGATAAAGGGCATTTCGGGCAGGGCAGATAGAACATATGTTGGTAACATGGGAAGCAAACCAATTCTTACAAAGGAGCTTGGGCAATGGTGGTGAATCAGGCAATGTCGGTGTCTCTGGACAAAAGTATCAAAGCCATGGTCCTGGCTGCTTTTTCGCTAGGTGTTTTGAGTAGCGGATCGGTATTGGCTCAGGGGGCCGGCACACCGGCTGCGACCGGCGCCACTCCCGCAACTCCGGCAGCTCCGGCGGCAAAAAACACGGGGTCTCCATTAATCAGACCTGAAACCAATGCTTATAACGGCTCGTCGGCCTCCACGAACCTTTTGCCCAATGTCAATCGTGCGGCCATTAAGCCCGTCGCCCCGCCCGATCCCTGGAAGGTTGTCTCGGTGGTCGAGAACAACCCCAGCTACACAGTCGACGTCAAATATCCTCAGTTTGACCCGATTAAGGGCTCGGACCCCAGTAAGCTAAATGAAGAAATCAAACGCTATGTTTATGCCCAGATTGACGCAGCTCGGGCTGTGATGCCGCAGAAGATGCAGCACGTGGAAGGGCCCAAACCACTCAGCTACATCAAGGGCAACTGCATTGTCTCTGCCTACAATCAGCATCTGTGCAGTCTGGAAGTTGATTTGAGCAATTACGCCTATCAATCGGCGCACCCTGTAGAAGCGCTCAGTACCTTCAATTTCCGCCTCGATACCAACCAACAGTTTGGTCTCAAGGATGTTTTCCGTCCTGACTTCAAGTATGTGCCGGTGGTTTCCAAAATATGCGTAGCCGCACTATCACAGGGGCTGGATGAGGAAGGTACCGACTGGGTCAAGCGTGGCGCTGCGCCTGAAGACAAAAACTTTATCAAGTTTCAGGTAACGCCCAAAGGACTGCAAATCGTATTCGATCCCTACACGGTGGATAACGGCTCCGATGGCTACAGATCGGTACCGATCGGCTGGGACAGAGTGCGCGCCAATGTATCTACCGATGCGCCTTTCAAGAAGATGCTCAGCCGCTAATTTGTAATAGTTTACGGCCTGCGGGCAGAGGTTGCGGCCGATTCTTCTTCGAGCCGTAGCATCGAGAGCTCCACTGAGGCTGCCTCCCAGTCGTGGTCATCGAGCTTGCCTCGGTCGCCCGACAGCGCCGTCTGGTAGTCGCTGTAGGCCTCATCATAAAGGTGTTGTTTGGACCTGGCTCGGGCTCGCGCCAGGTAATCTTGACCGTTGCCTCGCAGGGCTACAAGCGCTTCGCATGCCTCGTTCTGCTTGTTCTGGTCGGCGTAATCATAAGCCACGATAATCATGTTGTACAAGTTAGCTATGTTGGGGCTGATTTTTAGCGCCTTTTGAAAGTGTTGGGCGGCTTCAGCCTTGTCATTTTTTGCTTGTGCCTTCAGCCCTTTGTCGACTTCTATGGCGGCGGAGGCGATTGTCGCTGCCAGTACTAATGCCGCTGCCAGAGCGGCTGTGCACAGGTAAGTCCAGCAACCGAGCGAGATAGTGACAATGGCTTGCGGGTCTCCTCGATCCGTTTTTAGTTGGCGCAACATATGTCGAGGGCCGAGGCTGGTAAGGTTGATGGATAGGGCATTGACGCAGCGGCGGCAGCGTTGTTTAATGCTCTTAGTGTCGTCGGTTACAACCAGGCGGCCGCTAAAAATATCATAGAGATTTTGTTGTTTTTCTTCCACCAGGCAGAGGGTAAAACTGGCCACCACAATCAGTATTTTGACTATAGACCTGTACTGTTCAAATTGTAGTGTGCTGATAAATTCGGCGGCGAAATTGACTGACATATCAGCGAATGCGATGAGAATGGCTAACAGTGAGTATTTCATGCAGAGCCGGCGGATGACTGAACTAAATGTCTGGCGCTGGCCATGGCTGTCTGTCGTGCGCAGACCAAAGAGAATCTTGCCGAGAGTAGCCTGGGCTGAGCTGCTTTCCGATAGAGCCGCATAGAAAAATAGCTGGGTGAGGATGGCCGCCGCCGCCGCAAACTGCAGGGCGTGGGTGATCAGAGGGGTCGAGGCCTGGAGAGAGGCTGCTGCAGGTGGTTGCCAGATTTCAAATAGGGTGCGCAGAACCAGGGGGACGCAGAAAAATAGGATGCTTATACATCCTGTAATGAAAAGATCGACTGTGCCGGCCGCGCATCTACGGCCGAACAAACGCAAACGCAGGCCCCAATCGATTTCATCATTGATGGTCAAAATCGGTTCCGATGCAGGAGATACCGGACCTTGAAGTGGTCCGCTACCCGGGCTGATCATCGCTGTGCCGTCTTGTTCCATAACACTTACGTTATGCCCAAAAATTGCCGCAATGCCACGCTTGTCGCTGTTTGGGGTCTCTCGGGATCCGTACTGTTAGACGAAATCTCTGGTCAGTAAACTCAAATAGTGGTGTGACAGTTTGTCTGCCCATTCCAGCTCATGTTCTTCTATTAGCCGTTCAATGAGCGTGTTCAGGGGGTCGATGTTTGTGCCGCTGGCTCTGTGTTTGTGACGATGTGTCAGATAGCCGATAAGCGAGATGCTCTCCTCTGCCGGGTCGAAGCACTCTTTGAGGGTTTTGCTGGCGAGGATCTTTTCGATCAGTTTTTGCAGCTCCTTCCATTTCTCCCTGCTGTCGCTGTCGCCTTGTTCCCCGCGGTGTCGCAGGTGCTTCTTGTCTGAGCCTTTAGCAATAGCCTGCAGTGCTGCCGTTTTGTAATTGAGTGCGGCTGTTTTAGTCTGGGCAATTGCCCGTCTGGATTTCGCTCGCCGCGCCAAAATAACTGCAATTGCAACTAAAGGGTAGATAAACGGAATACAGTACAGCAGCCACTCTTGTGCCGGCGAGGCTTTGCCCAAGTCCAGGCTGAACAGAAAGGGAGTGGAAATAAGAACCAGTACCAGACCTGCTATCAGATAGCCCATTTTTCTGTCGAACTTGGTTTGAAAAAGGGAGTGCGAAGGCGCGGGCGTTGCCGAGGCAGTGGTTGAGCTGGATACGGCAGTGGTTGAGCTGGATACGGCAGTCGACCGCCTGTTCAGATCGGCGAAGTACAAATCGATCTGTTCTTTGGCCTGGGCCAGCTCCTCCGGCGAGCCGGGATTGGAGCGCAGGAGCGCCTGTAAATAGTCGGGGGTATAGTGCTGTCCGTCTGCCATAGGGCTAATCTACACCGATATCTTCATCCCAGACCGTGGGGAATTTCTTCCTGAAATCATGGAGCAATTCATAGCACTCGTCGTTGTCGAGATCGATTACTTCTACACCGTTGGAGCGCATGAAATCAGCAGAGCTGCTAAAGGTCCGATTTTCACCGGCGATCACTTTTTTGATGCCGAACTGCACTATTGCTCCGGCACACATGGCACAGGGCATGAGGGTGGAATAGATGACCGTGTCGCGGTAGCTGGCCTGCCTACCTGCGTTGCGCAGGCAATCTATCTCACCGTGCGCAGTGGGGTCTCCATGTTGTACCCGGCGGTTGTGACCGCGTCCGACAATTTGGCCGTCCCGGACCAGCACTGATCCAATTGGAATGCCGTCTTCGGAGAAGCTTTTGCGACCCTGATTTATGGCCTCACGCATGAATTGATCGACATCAACGTTACTCACTTTAGTCACAGCTCCCCTAGCTTGCGCAAACAGTCGGCACCCAAATCTCAATTGAAGCTCGGTCAAAGTTCAGTTAACGGGGCCTAATAATGGTGTTTAAAGGCTAGCATAGCGAGCCTTTGCGAACGTCTCCCCAGGATCTCTTGGCAAGGTGCCCGAGAATGTCATGGGCTCAGGCGTTGCTAGCTATCAGATTTACATAATCATATCTCGGGTAAGTATTAGCCCATCTTTATCGTTCTCATACTCAGCCAAGATGAATTTATAAGCGTGAAGCTGTTAGAACAAGACATTAACTCTCACTCTTTTCAAAACCTAGGAATCGTCTAACCTCTTCAGACAACATTACCTATCGGCTCCTTCACTCCCATGTTGATGGGCCGATGGTGACACTGTCTGTGGTGGCGACCGTTTTTTTAGTCGAGCTAGGCTGCCGTTTTCTCTGCAGTGTTCTTCGACCGGTGCGTTTCCTCGAGAGTTGATACCGCTTTCTCACACTCGGTGCAGTTAGCACTACCTCTTTGCTCGCCCAATAGTGGGCCGCGAAGATTAACCGAAACACATGGAGAATTACTATGTGGACCCCATTCAAACATTTCTTCAACAGCCAGGATCCGCCCCCGGATAGCCGCCCAACCGACTCGTACTTCGAGAAGTTGCTGCGCTACATCCCCGCGGATATCGTGGCTGCTTATCTCACCCTCGACGGCGTTCTCCGCAGTCAGTTGCACAACCCCAACTGGTTGCCCTGGACCGTCTTCGGTGTGCTTTTCTTCTTGACGCCTTTCTATGTGGTTTTCATGAAGACCGATCCCCCGGGATTCGCGCCTTCTAAGAACTTCCACTGGGTAGCGTCCTTGTTTGCGTTCACCGTGTGGGTCTTTGCCCTCGACGGCTCGTTTGCGCAGACCTTCGGCTGGTACAACCCTGTCTACGGGTCGATCCTGCTGGTGATTACTACGCTCATCCTGCCCATCGCCGAACGGCTCTTCATCAGGCTGGTCCCCAACACCGTGCCCGGCACTACGCCTGGCCACGACAAGGACCCGGCCAAGAAGGACGACGCGCACACACCGCCCGACAAAAAGTAGTCGTGGTTCGAAACGAAACGAAAAAGAAGGAACTCTAACCTATGCGCATAGACAACTATCGCGGTTGGGAAGGTGATCCTCTACCCAAGGACGACGAAGCCGCTCGCCGGCTCGTCAGTTCTTCGTTCACTGCCGCGACTACCTTTGGCCTCGATGTGTCCCACCACAATGGGACGATCGACTGGGCTAAGGTGAAAGCGGCCGGAGCCGGCTTTGTCTTCATCAAGGCAACCGAAGGTGGAACCTACACCGATCCCAACTTCCAAACTTACTGGCGCGCCGCCAAGGCAGCTGGTATTCCTCGTGGCTCATACCACTTCTTCCGCCCCAAGGGTTCCCTGCAGGCGCAAATCGACAACTTCGTCCGGGCTATGTCCACGGTCGAGCGCGGTGAACTGCCGCCGGTTTGCGACGTAGAAGTGCCCGAAGACTGGACGGCGTTCACCGTCGCCCAGCGTGTGGATATGGTCATGAGCTGGCTCAAAGCCGTCGAGACTCGTCTCGGCGTGCGGCCCATTATCTACATCAACAACCCCATGACCAGGGACATCCTGGGCAGTCCGGACGCGTTCAAGAACTACACCCTCTGGCTCGCGCACTACACGTCTCGGCCCGCGCCGAACGTGCCTGCCCCCTGGACCACCTGGAAGTACTGGCAGTACACCGAGCACGGCACCATCGACGGCATCGTCGGTGATGTCGACCTGAATCGATTCAACGGTAATGCCGTTGAATTTCAGCGTCACCTCGAGTCGCTTATGGCTGCAGCAACTCCTGCACCGACTGGATTCCTGGCTCGTCTGCGCGGCTGGTTTCGCCGGCTGCGTGAAATCCTTGGTGTGTAACAACAAGAAGCGCTTCGGGCAGCCCCTGCTCGAAGCGTTTCATTACACGAAAGGAGGGCAACAATGACGTTCGAAATTCCGCAAATCGATTGGACTAGCTTTGCCCAGCTGTCTCAGCCGTTTCCTCTGCCCTGGGGCGAGGGAACGATGGTGATGGCGCCACCCTGGTTCCTCCTGGCGCTGGGTGCGACGTTTCTCATGGGCACGTTGTTCTATTTCTTTCGCCTGACCAACCCTGCGTACCTGAAGAAGGTCAACGGCTACGTCGATGGCGACAATGAATTCTGGCATGGTGTCTGCCTTCTGGGCATGGTATCCGCGTTGACGCCTGCGCTCGCTCCTCTGCCGACTGCTGTCTGGCTCTGGGGTTTGCCTCTGGGCGTGCTCTGGTACCTTGTCCGGGCCGCCACCTTTGGCCGTCGGCTGGCGCACAACAAGCTCTGGTACGACCTGGCTCACGCCGCCATGCTATTCGGCATGTGGTGGATGTATGCTCAGCCTCTTCACGGCGAGAACATCACCTGGGCGTTTACGGCCTACTGGAGCTGGTTTGGTCTCTACTATGTCTGGCGACTTCTTGCCGACTTGAGGAAGCCAAATCTTCTCAGCCTCGGTCAGAACGTTTTTCACCTGCTCATGGCCCTGGTCATGTTGGTGATGACGCTCTGGCCAAACTACTTGATGGTCATGTGACTTGTGAAATCTTGAGCAGGTTCGCGTGAACATCGTGAAGAGGGGTCGAGCAATCGACCTCTCTTCATTTTTTTCAATTGATTATTATACTAAATAGTGAAGATACCCCATAAATACCTGTGAAATGCTGCTATTTTTGCGTCATTTTAAACCCTGTTTTTTAGCAACTTCGCGCTAGATTTTTTGCTCTATCGCAAACTGTGCTAACGAGGTAAAGTGAGTTCAGTGGTGTGATTACGATAGCGAAGCGCTGCACAAGGAGAGTCTCCTCGATAGCTCTTCCTCAGCCTATTTGTTTTGAAGCGAGAAAGCTTTAGTCTCAAGTTCTCATTTCCTCCTTCAACTCCAAAAGGCCTCTTCCACTCCAACATCCTATCCCCTGTTTCTTATTTGCCATTCGGACAACGGCACTCAGGTGTCGGCTTTCTCACTGCCACTTTCCAGGCAGGAATTTTTTACTAGGAGCACGAGAATGCCACAAACCGTATCCCTGGCTCAGGCCACCGAAATCATCCAGGCCAGACAGTATCGCCAAGGCGAGCGCGTCATGGCTCGTTACACCAACACCATCCAGCCCCTCTTCTCCGACGTCGATGTGATCGAACGCCGCGGTGTGGATCTGGTCGCCCTTGCCGGCGCGCTCGAACGCGGACTTGACGCCAAACTCTTCGGCGAAGTCATGCAATTCCGCGCCTGGGACATCGACGAGTTTAACCTCTTCATCCGTTCGACGGTCGGCATCGAGACGATCAACAACGGCATGCGGCTGTTCCTCGCCGATCCGCGTCACTGGTAATCGCTATCAACCCCTAACTTTGAGGTAACTGTTATGAAAACCATCAGAACTGTCGGCAGTGCCGTTTTCGGTACCGTCATGGTTTTCGGCTATCTGGCCTTCATGGCCGTGGCCGTTTCCACCATCGCCGCCCGCGAAGCCATTGCCCGTCGTCGTGGCGGCAGTGCCAAGTCTTCCGAGCCCAAGATGTTCTACGGCGGCGTCGACGGCGTGCCCAATCTGGTCATGGACTCGGACGGTTTCGTCGAGCCTCCGGCCCAGCGCTTTGACACCCCGGCCCAGGGCCCCTCGATCACCTCCGGCGGTCTTGTCGGCAGCAAGTATCGCGGTGGCTTTTCGGGCGTCAACATGGGCCACATGGTCGACTCGAAGCCCAACGCCTCCGGCGGCAAATGGCCCAAGCCCTCCGTCGCCATCGGCGTCGCTGGTGCCGAGGGTCGCGTCGAGCTCAAGGTTCTGGCATTCCCCCAGACGGACGCCGAGAAGCGTCGCTTGATCGCCGGTCGCAAACGCCAGGTCAACAACGCTCCCATCAGTGGTGAAAAGGTCGTCCAGTTGGCGACTTTCGTTCGCCGCCGCCGCAAATAGAAAGAGCGGTAACTTTTGAAAGTCACATCGGAAACCGGGTCCCGGAGCTGTTGCGGTCCGCCGCAACTATCCGGGGCCCGTCGAGGGGGAAGCACTTCAGTGAACAAGGGAAATCGATTTTCTCTATTCACTTTTTCTTTTTAGATACTGTATGCAGTAGTAATTAGGGATTATTGTCCGCTCTGACCCCGGAAAGAACGGTGTATATTGGCCTGGTTCCAGAGAGGCAAGGCGAAGGTGAAAAAATCAGCTGTAACTGTTCTTCTGGCTCTGTCTTTGAGCTGGTCTGCGATGGCGCAGGGACGGGGGCCTTCAGGATACGCAGGGAAGACCGTCGTCATTACCGGCGCTTCCTGTGGCTTTGGCCGCGGTGTAGCACTGGCTCTGGCGCAGAGTGGAGCTAATGTCGTACTGGCCTCTAGACAACAGTCAGTACTCGATGATCTGGCAAAAGAGTGTGGTGCAAACGCACTGGCTGTGGCCACAGATGTGGCTGACGCCGACCAGGTGAGACATTTGCAAGAAGCCGCCGTAGCGCGCTTCGGTCACATCGACGTGTGGATAAATGACGCCGGTGTCGGTGCCTTTGGACGCTTCACCGACGTGCCCCCCGCCGACTATCAGCGCATGCTGGATATCAATCTTTCCGGCACTATCAACGGCAGCTATTATGCCCTGAGTGATTTCAAAAAGAGTGGGCGCGGCACGCTCATCAATGTCGCCTCCATGGCCGGTAAGTTGCCTGTGGCTTATTACGCTGCTTACAGCGCCTCCAAGAGCGCTGTGGTAAGCCTGGACGCAGCTCTGCGGGCCGAGCTCAAGGCCGACGGCCAGAAGGATATCAAAGTCTGCACTGTTAATCCCATTGCCTCCGACACATTGTTCTGGAAGCATGCGGCCAATTACACCGGCAAAGAAATGAACCCCAGCCCGCTCTGTGACCCGGATATTGTTGTAAAAGCTATAACCCGGTTGGTGGAAAAACCCAAGGACGAAGTCAATGTCGGCCTTATTGCCCATGCTGTTGTGGCCGCACACAGACTGGCTCCTGAGTTTATCGAGTCGAGATATGGTGCGATCGTCGGCAAAAATCAAATGGCCAAAGCCTCTGATATGGCCGACGGAAAAATGGTCGGGATGCCCGGTACATCAGGGATTTTGTATTCGGGCAAGGGCGTGACGGCTGTCAAAAAAGTCCCCCGGCGTATAGTGGTCGATCTTACCCATGTGCTCTGGTCGGACATTCCAAACTTCCACATGCAAAAAGATGCCTTTCAGTATGGGGCCACTTTTACTATTGAAAAAAATGGCTTTAGCGATGGTCGTTTCTCCATGCCCTTGCACTTCGGCACACACGTCGACGCGCCGTGTCATTTTGTCGACGGTGCGATGTCTATCGATCAGATACCGGCGGAAAAACTAATTCTCCCGGCTTTTGTCATTGACGCCGGCAAAGAGTGCGAAGCAGACTGCGACTACATGCTTACCCTTGAGAAAGTAAAAGACTTTGAGCGACAGGGTGATATCACCCCTGGTGCGGCCGTGCTGCTCCATACCGGCTGGGCTAAACGCTGGGCCGATCCGCTTCGGTACCGTAACGCCGACGCCAACGGAACAATGCATTTCCCGGGCTTCAGCGCCGAGGCCGCCGATTATCTCCTGAACACACGAGGTGTAGCGGCACTGGGCATTGACACACTTTCTATCGATCCCGGTAACTCTAAGACTTATGCCGTCCACGGAAAGGCACTGGGCAAAGGGATTTTCATGGTTGAGAATCTGGACAATTTGTCGCTTCTGCCGGCCCGCGGCAGTACGGTATTTTTTGGACCACTGCCAATCAAAGGTGGCAGTGGTGGTCCGGCCCGGGTCCTGGCAGAAATTGATCGAGTAGAATAGCTGGCATCTGAGTAATATTTTTCAGAGGCCAATGCCTGGTGGCTAAGTGCGTAGATCGATCATTGAATCTCTAGAAATTGCCTTAACCACTAACGATTGTAATTTTGTCGCCGGCTGATTTGACGAATTCTTCGGGCAGGCTGACTTTAAAGTCACCATCGAGGGTGAGATAGCAAATCGGTTTGACGCCTTCGCCCATGTCGAGGCGCTCGGCTTTTAATACTTGATTGAAAGGCACGTACACGGTATTGCCGGTTTTGGGTTCGATATAGATGCCGCCGTCGGCCATGCCCAGCTTGCCGCCGTTGTTTGTGTCGGAGGGCGCACCCAGCTCGCAGTGGCCTTCTGTCCAGGTACCGCCGAAGGGCGTCGCTGCAGGATATTTCTGCGCAAATTCATTCCAGTCGGGATTGCCGTTGTTGAAAATCATCTGCAAACAAAATCCTATTAGGACCAGACCGGCAAGGATAGCGATTACAACTGTCGGTGTCATTTGCATTGAGCCAGTGCCCTCCCCGGGCGAAGTTTGTGAGAGAAAAGCAGGGACATTGATCTTGCGCTAAATCCCCGCTTGGAATCCTGGCAGCCATTCCCCAGGACTATCGTGCCCAATTTATACAGCGCCGCGAGCTTAAATACCAGTATCTTGAAAATCTGGGTAAAAGATACTATCGACTTCCTGTTTTGGGACCTCACAAGGAGTATTGCTATGGCCGGTGCATTGGACGGACAGGGCGACAAAGTTAAAACAATTGACCCGGCACCGGAGCCAGTCTTCAGCATGGCTGACGCCAAGCTTGGTGATATGAAATCGACTCAAGCCACAGTAGTGGCGGCCAATGACTTGCAAATTACAGGCATGAACGATGCGGTCGCGCCGAGCACGCGTCAGGAGCGCTTACAGGAATTTGTCGACGGCTTCGGCCACCTGGGCAAGATGTACTCCGATTCGGTTCATGACAGTGCCCGCTTCTCTAAATTTCAAGATCGCATGATGAATGTCTACACCTACGACCACGCCACTTTTAAAGAGTTGGGTCGCCTTGGTGACGACATGACGGAAAATCCCCCGCCTACCCCCGAACAGATCGGGCAGGCCCTCGGTCATAGTCTCAAAAACACTATGGACAGGCAGTTAAAAACAGGTGATGTCAATTTCGGCGGTCCTGATATGACCAATCTCGAAGGTGCCATGGCCGGTGTTATGTTGGCTGCCCGGGCTCATTTTGACCCCAAGACCATGGAAGCTCAGACCCAACAGATGGTTGATGCTATGGAATCTGAATTGCGCAAGCAGAATGTGCCCGATGTGCATGCCATCATCTGGGGTGATACCAAAGAACCCGGTCTGGCTGTAGTTCCGCCCGGTGGGAATCTGGGCGACAGGCACAACTTTAATATGTAAGAGCCAGTGATAGGCACGAGGAATTTTTTAATTGCTGCTCTTGTTTCTGCGCTGTCGCTTTGGGGACACAGTGCACAAGCCGCTGAAAGTCAGTGGACTTTAGCGCAAAAAGGCGAGCAGGAGACTATGAATGTTGTCGTCACTGTCTCTCATGACGCGGTAAAAATTGTTAACGCCAAGTACGATTGTCAAATTGTCATGGTCGCACCCGAATGGAAGGTTCATTGTTTCAATCCCAAACAAAAATTGGAGTGGGTCGGCCCCATCGATATCTTCAAAGGTGGCCTTCTTTGCAGTCCCTTTGCCAATACCGAGGCTGATCCCGACGAATTGAAGTTTGGTGGAAACGGCAAAATGAGAGGGTTTGGGTATTCTCTTTATTTTGATCCGGAGTGTCCGCTCAGCCAGACCTGTGGTGCAGATGAAATTGCTGTGGCTAAGCCGGTCGCCTACTTGCTTTGTCGATTTTTTGGCGTGCCCCTGATCCCTAAAGTACCGCTTCACAGCAGTCTGTATTTAGGCAAAAGAGCGCCCGGTGAGCCACCGTCCAAGAAGACCGGTTTTGATGAACTGGCCGACGATAAGAGAACAGGCGCAGTGACTATGCTCTCCACGTCGTCGTGGAAAAAGAGTCCCTACTGTGCCGCAGATTTTAAGCTGCCGCGCGGTTATACGCACGTGGGGACTCCCGCCGAAGTGATTTATACGGGCGACCGCAATAGTGGGTTGATTGACATGATTGATGGAGTAGGTTTTAGTGGCCCGGCAAGGGTTGCACCGGACAGAGTTAACCCCGCCAAAAGGCACTACAAGAAGTTGCAGCCCTGATGGTTTATTCAGGCGTTGCCACTGCCGGCGATATCACCGTGGTGCTCAGTGATTTGGCCATTGTCCACAAACTCTTATTGAACAGTCTGGGCGAGGACAATCCTGAGTTGTAAAATTTGCTTTCTTGCTCGGGTGTTTGGCCCATGGTCAATAGTTCGCGGTCGAGGCGCCAGTATGATTCGTAAATGTCGGCGATGGCCACATCGTTTTTACCTGCGTTGACAGCGGCGGCTTTAGCAAACAGTAAAACCGAAAGTATGCTTGCGGTTAAACAGTTGAAGCCGGAGAGCACAGAAAATCCAGCCGCGGCCGGTCCAAAGTATGATTTTGAAAAGAGCTTGAGGTAGAGCCAACGGTGAAAGAGCTTGTCTGTCTCGAAGTCGAGTGGGCTAAAACTTTTGTTTAAAGCAGTGTTGAGATCGACATTGCCGAGTATTGGTAATCCCGATTTCGCCAGAAGGATTGTGTTCAATCCAGTACTTATATATTTGCTGAATGCGCGTACAACGATGGCCGCTACTTTGGGCTCAAAGGCTCGGTTGCGCTGCATTTGCCAGAGGCCGGTGTCGCTTGTGCGCACCGTGGGATAGACAAAAAATCGATAGTAGAGCATGCGCAGAGTCATAAGCTCGGTGCCGGAAGCGACCGGATCGGCTGGTGTTTTCAACGCCGGTTCGAAAGTTTCTATGTCGGCGACATTGGCGCCCGTCACTTTTAATTTGCGGCCCTGCATCAAGATTTCACTGCACTGAAGCAGCGTGTTGAAAATATTGCAATCGGCTCCCCGCGCCTCGTCGTCCATACGCAGGCGCTCGAGAATCAGCTTGAGCATGCGAGCCTCAATCTGCAAATATTCTTCCCAGGTGAGCTTACATGCCGGCGTCAGAGACACTTCGGCAAAGGGGCTGACGGGAGCGGCCATCGTCCCTTCGGCGTGGGCTTTGAGCTGGCCTTCGAGCTCGCCGGGACGAAGTGAGGCGTTTTTATGTTGGATTGAAAGCTTGAAATATTCGGTCAGCTTTTCTTTTTGTTCGGTCAATGGAGCGCCGATATTGCGCACCGAAGCCATCGAGTTGTAGACGACACCGGTGTAGACTCCGGTCGGCGTATCGACGAAGGAGTAGGGGAAAACCCGACATGTGATCGGTTTTTCAAATTCGCCCAGATGGCTGTGAATGAAGCAGAGATTGTCGATTAGAAAGGGGCAACTGCCGTCGTCGCGTGGCTTTGTGTAATGGGGATAAGCCGCGCTGCCTTCCAAGAATTCTTTTTCGCGGTGGAAAAATACTTCTTTGTCTTTCAGTTCGGGATGGAGCGACTGCCAGTCGACATTTTTGATGCGGCCGTAGTCTTCTTCAGTCAGACCGACGGACCAACCGGAGCAACAGCGGCCGCAACCCTGACAGTTGTAGCGGATGTCTTCGGGGATGAGTAGCTTCAAGCCTGGATGGCCTTGCTCTTCGGTCATTTGTAGTCCTCTCGCATGCTATGGAAGATATAAATGATCTGCATGGTTAATACCAGTTGAATCCCATGAAATGCATGAGCGGTTTGTCGTACAGTATGCCTAGTAAGGTGCCTAATGCAATGGCCGGGCAGATGGGTATTTTGGCTTTGCGGGCTGCGTCGACATCGGTGGTGTCAACCATTTCAGAGAGATCGACTCCGGCCGTCAAAATGCCTTTTAACCTGAGCCAGAAACCTTTAATCTGATCTTTGGGAATGGCTTTTGCTATCAATGTTAGCGAAAGGGCACCAAAGCAAAGCGAGAAATAGAACCAGGCAATTGCCATACGCATTGGCATCAGGCAAGCGCCTATCGCCATCCACATTTTGACGTCACCATAGGCCAGGCTCTCGTTGCCTTTTTTCAACCGGGGCACCACCGTAAAGGCCCAGCCCAGAGCCAGTCCGGCTATCGACCAGCCCAAATTGCTCAGACTAAATCCGGCGCCGTTGAAATTTTGCATGCTGTTGAGCACTATGCCAATCAGCATGGTGGGAAAGGTGACAACGTTGTAGATTTTTTTAGTCAACATGTCGGTGACGGCGCCAATGGCAACGGCGACAAGCAGGACGATTTCAACCGGGGTTAGAGTTGGCATTTAGCAGGCTGCCACCAGTTCGATTTCAACTGAGACGTCACGCGGCAGACGACTGACCTCAACGGTGGCGCGGGCCGGTTTGTGCTCGCCGAAAAATTCGCCGTAGACTTTGTTCATATCGGCAAAATCATTCATGTCTTTGATAAAGACGGTTGTTTTTAAAACTCTGTCGCTGCTGGTGCCGGCGGCCTTCAATATTGCCGCGAGATTTTTCAGTACCTGGGTCGTCTGTTCGGCAATATTGCCGGTCAAGACCGTTCCGCTGGCCGGATCGATTGGTATCTGGCCGGATATAAAAACCAGCCCGTTATGTTTAATCGCCTGCGAGTAAGGACCGATCGCCTGGGGGGCGTCAGCCGTCGAGATCACCTCTGTCATCTGGTAAGTTCCTTTAGCCTGCATAAGTATGCATAAGTTTAGCCTAAAGCTAAATCTAAAGCTAAATCGGCTTGAATGCCAAGCGGCAAGGTCGAAGCTTACCCGCCAAATCCGCCGGAGCCGCCCAGGTTGCCCCCTGTGGCACCACCGGGATCGCCGCCCATGCCTGGATCTCCGCCCATGCCGGGATCTCCGCCACCGTTGTCACCACCACTAGCGAAGCTGTCCCAGAGGTCAACCCCCAGGCCGATAGCAGCTTCCAGCAAGTCTGCGGCGTTTAAATTCAAGGCGGACATCTGGCGATAATTGCCGTTTGAAGCGCCGGCCCAGCTCCATTCATTGCCGATAAATTCATCAGCACCCCAGGCATCAGGCATGTAGCTGCCGTGACCTGTGGTTAAACCAGCGTCGCGTTGGCCAAAAATACCGGCGTTGATGCGACTGTCCTGGGTGAAACCGTATAGCGGAGGTAGTCCGGTCGATTCATCTCCATAAATCATGTCGGCGGCACCGCCGGCCTGATAGACAAAGCTGTCCAGTGTGGTGGGAGGCAGCGCGCCGCGTCTGTTGCCCTGACCGTTTTGACCGTTGAGTATGGCCAGGCCCTGGTTGATGGTGGCGCCGATACCCTGTGCCTGAGCGGCCTGCGGCGCACTGGTGCAATAGCTTAGAGCGGCTAGTAAGGTGAGCGCTTTGGCCCCGTCGGTGAATCTTTTAAATGACATGAATTCTCTCCTCGGCTAGAAGCCGCTGACGTTGATACCACCCTGACCGTTTCCGCCAAGATTGATATTTGTCCCGCCAATACTGAAACCACCGGTTGTGTTGCCGCCGTTCAGACCGCCGACGGTGCCGCGGAAACCGCCCTGTCTTGTGAAGACTGCGCCAGTGGAGGGATCTACGCCCACCGAGCCACTGTTGCCCGTCTTAATAACTATCGGATCATCCAAAATTGTTGTGAATTTGGGCATTGTGGGAGGTGGCGAGCTATAGCCAAAGATAGGCGCCATGCGGCCCGTAGATGCATAAGGCAAGGTCAGATGGTTAAACAAACCACCCAACTGTTTGCCGGTGTAATCTGATGTATTGCCCGAAAGTCCGCTCATGCCGGGCGATTCGCCGGTCCTGTATGAACGTCTTTGCACATCGCCTGTGGCACCATTGGATGCGGTGGCAGCAGTTCCTTCCGGAGCCGGTGTGGCATAGCCAGAGTTGGCGAATTGCTCAGTCCGCAGTGTCGTCGTGTCGAACGTGCCCTGGGCAAATGCAGGAGCGCTGAGAGCGAGAGTGAGAGGCAGGGCGAGTACTAGTTTTGAGACTATTGAACTGGCGCTGGGGGAAGCTTTGCTGTTCATTTTAATTACTCCAGTCCTTAATGTCCGGCATTAGGGGCAATATCGATATTGACCGAACCGGTCGAAGTAGCAGGCAGAGCCGGCCCGCCGGCAGTGAAAAATCCGCCGCCGAACCTGTTGATCACCTGATTGATCAGCTTATTGGTGCCGGTACTCATGTCATAAGTTTGACGCTGCGGGTTGGTGTTGAAGCCGTAGGACATGCCGTTCCACAGGGGGATGCCGGCGTTGTTGACGCTATTTGGTGCCATCAAGCCATTGGTCATTTGTGAAAGACCGTAGTTGGAACCTCGGCCTTCACTCGGTCTCTGAGCGCCGACGGGATTCGATATGTTGCCAGAAAGGCCGTCTGAGTTGGGCGCTTCGCCCGTTTTGTAGCTTGTGCGACCGTATTCGCCCGTGTCGCCGTTGGAATTGCCCGCTTGAGAGGCTTCGAAGATAGCCTGATTGGCCGCTGCATCGACATTGCTCATTGGTAGTGACGTCGGCATATTGAGCACAGCCTGAGGGCCGTTGGCGCCGAAAGAGACGCTTCCCGAAGGACCGTTGGAAAATTGTTGCGCTAGAGCCGGCTGGTTCAGCACCAGACCTACAACTCCCGCAATCATCAGGCCGCCCAGCTTTTCTCTTGAAAACCGAACTGTAATCATCTTCATGTCCATAAAAGCACCTACCAAGGCATTTTGACTATCGGTTGTTGGTCTGTTTAGTAAAAGAAAACGGCTCGGCGACTGCGCCATGCTCGCTCTGACCCTCTTTATATGCATACCCGGAAAGTCGGGATATAAATCGGGCGTTAATTGGACAAATACTAAGCCTGGCGCGGATACTTGTCAATAGGCCGAGAGGCCGATGGCAGGTTAATTCTGGCAGTGTGCTATTTTGGGACTCTTTAGCGGCACATGATTGACCGAAATTCAAAGGAATTCAGGCTTGCTCTACCTCGGCATAGAAACCAGTTGTGACGAAACGGCCTGCGCCATCGTCGAAGATGGGCGCAAAATTGTCTCCAGTCGCCTCGTGTCGCAAATCAATCTGCATCGCGAGTTTGGCGGTGTCGTACCGGAAGTGGCTGCCAGGCGTCATCTTGAGGCTATCAATCAACTGGTTGAGGAAGTGCTGAGCGAGGCTAATGTTGACCCGCGCTCGCTTTCGGGCATCGCCTGCACCAACGGCCCTGGCCTTATAGGTACACTTCTGGTCGGCCTTTCTTGCGCAAAAGCGCTGGCCTGGAGCTACGATGTGCCGTTGCTTTCGGTCGATCACATCCTTGCTCACGTCTGCGCTAATTACATAGATTCGGACCTGGAGCCGCCTTTCATTGCTTTAGTAGTAAGCGGTGGCCACACCCAAATCATGCACTTTCGCTCGTATAAGGAAGCTGAAATTCTGGGACAGACGATTGATGACGCTTCCGGTGAGGCTTATGACAAAGTAGCCCGCCTGCTCGGGCTGGGCTATCCCGGCGGACCGGCTATCGACCGCATTGCTGCCACAGGCAATCCCCAGGCATTCAAGCTGCCCGAAGGCGTCGTGCCCGGGTACGATTTCAGCTTCAGCGGACTCAAAACCGCGGTCATGCGATTAGTGGAAAACCAAGCCAAAACACACGGAGATTCGTTGCCGTTAAGCGACATTGCGGCGTCTTTTCAAGATGCGGTTAACAGAGTGCTCTTCAGGAAAACCTTAGATGCTGCCGCAAAGCTAGGCCTGGACAGGATTGTACTGGCCGGTGGGGTGGCTGCCAACAGTGATTTGCGTCGTCGCTTCGAGTCAACCAGTGGTGTGAAAGTTTATAGACCAGCACTGAGTTTGTGCACTGACAACGCGGCAATGGTAGCGGCCGCTGCCTACTATAGTGGGCAGCCCGTCGACCTTTCAGCTTCCGCATACTCCCGTCGCTATTAGCTTCTCGGGCTTCCCGGCTTGTTTTCGTAGGCAAAAGCCTCATAAGGAGATTGCCATATTTCTATGGTGATTCCCATAGACTGGCCGGGTGGCGATATCCTCCGTGCGGCCATTCGTGATAGCATGGCAATACTGACTGGGTCGATGGTAGCTGTTGCCAGATATCTCGAATCAGTTGTTGAGCACTAAGGAAACCCCTATATCACAGGTGACGCCTATGGTTTTCCAGGACAAGGATATTAGCTGTCGGGATTGCAACAAATCCTTTGTATTTTCTGCGGGAGAGCAAGAATTCTTCCATGCAAAGGGTCTGATTAACGAACCAAAGCGTTGCCCAAACTGTCGGATTTTAATGAGAGTGCAGCGTAACGGAGAAGATCCGGGTCGCACGGCTGAAGTAAACTGCGCCGAATGCGGTGCCCCCACCAGGGTGCCCTTCCAGCCTAAAGGCTATAAGCCGGTCTATTGCACCTACTGCTTCCGTACTCGCAAAGCCGAGTCCGATGCAGATACCGCCGCTGAAGGCGATTCGGTAGTTCAGGCAGCGAGCGCCTGAGTCTCCAGACTCGGGTAATTGTACTGAAAGGTCTCAACAGCCTTAATTTTGCTGTTGCTCGATTCAGCTTTCGCTGCTGATTACTCCAGGCATGGACCGAGTGTTTTCGATCATTGCATTTGTTTGCGCGCGGTCTCCAGAGGCGGCGCGTTTTCAGTTTTGTGAGCAGTTGACCGTTACTGCAAATTTAGAAATGGGCAGAAACACTTCACATCTCTTGCCAGTAGCTAATGGCATGTTATGTAGTTAGATCTGGTGCGTATAATAAGCCATGTGTTCGTAGAAGCACTTTAGTACCGAGGAAGCTAAGCGCTTCGACTCTTTTACTAGGAGCCGCATGCCAGATACCACAACAGAACCCTGTCCCAGCTGTGGGCGTCCGACACCCATGGGCACGCGCTGTGTCTACTGCGCCACTGTGACGGACCTCGACCTCAAGAGTTTGCAGCTTGACTACCTCAAGTCAACCGACGGTAAGGCACAAGAAGAAGCAATCGCGCATGCCGTCGTTGTCGTTGTGCAGAAAACCGGTCAGCGCTATGAATTGAAAAGCTCCAAAGTGAAAATTGGGCGCGACCCCACCAATCAGGTAGTGATCCCGGACGACACTTTCACCTCCAGGCACCATGCCTGGATAACCTTCGAAGAAAGCGATTTTTGGATCGAGGACCTTGGCTCAACCAACGGCACGCTCCTCAATGGCCATCCGGTGGTTAAGAGACAGGTGCTTTCAGCCGGGGACAAGATCCGAGTTGGCCATACCGAACTGACATTTGAAGTAGAAAAAGCCAGCTAGATTATTTAGGAAACACAAGTCAGTAGAGGGAAAAGCTTACCGATGGCCGATGCGGGTGGCGCCAACCGAATTGAATTAGAGAGTCAGATACTTTGTGCCGCCTTGCGCCAGAGTTGGGCTGACAGCGATGCTAGTGGCCAGGTGAAGTCCTGCAGCGAGCTTTACCAGCTCTTTCCCGACCTTGTCCCCAATCTGAAACCGAATCAGACCGAGCCGCCGCGCAACAATTACGAGTTGCTCAGCATCGATTGTGACGTGCCGCCATCAGTGGTGGTGGCGGCCTATTTTCGTACTGCCAAAAAATTTCTGCGTGAAAACAACGCTAAAGAAAAACGCCTGGATTACTTCCACATTCTGGATGCCGGCTTTGTTTTGCGCAAGCCGAGACTGCGCCTCAGTCACGATTTGATTGTCAGTCGTTCGCTTTTACTGGAAAAAGAACTGATACCGGACGACGGTACGTTCGAAATGATGGACGCCGAAGAGCGGCCAGTACAGCCGGTTATGGCTGTTACCCAGCCGATTGTTCAGCAACCGCTGCCTACGCTTATTGAGCTTCTGCGCGCGGCCCAAATCATTGGCGCGGCTGAAGTGCAGGCGCTGACAAACCAGATGAGAAGCTTCCCCGATGTGCCTGTAGCCGACCTTGTTCTGTCCGCAGGTTATGTGACCGAAGGCGAAATGAAGTCTCTGCAGTTGGGTGAATTCCTTCTTGGTCAGGGCAAGATCGACATCGGTCAATTTTGTGTCGCTATGTATGATGAGCGCACCACCGGTGTCAAAATGGCTGAGTCTCTGCAGGTTAGAGGTTGGCTCTCTACAGAAGTGGCTCCTTATCGCAGACCCGAGAGTTAGGCTCGCGCTATGTCGCTAATGATTGAAGGCGAGATTTTTTAGATGTCCGATCATGGCGCCATTCGTATTGAGCTTGAATGTCAGGTGCTCTGCGCCGCGCTGAGACGCAGCTGGGTGATCAAAGATCTGGAAGGGCACGTCAAATCTTGCTCTCAACTTTCGCAACTTTTTCCTGACCTCGTCACTGATGTCGGTGGCAAAGTCAGTGGAGAAAAACCGCACAACTATTACAAGCTGCTCAACGTCGATAATTCGGTTTCACCATCAAAGGTGGTGGTGGCCTATTTTATCGCCGCAAAAAAATTCCTGCGTGAAAACAACCCCAGGCAAAAAAGACAGGACTACTACGAGCTGATCAATGCCGGCTTCGTTCTGCGCAAACCAAGATTGAGACTGAGTCATGACATGATTGTCAGCCGCGCTGATCTGGTCGAGCAAAACGTTATTGTGGCCGACGGCAGTTTTGAGCCGAGTCAAGCTTATGTCATGGCTTCCGCTATGGCGCAAGTGCATGACATGGCGCCTCCCGTCGTCCATGCGCCTCAGTCCGTTACGCCACCTGTGCTATCTGCGCCATCTCCGCTACCCGCGCCGGCCGTTGAAGCGGCCAGGGGTCAGGAAGCTCCTCCCACAGTTCCGGGCGGGCAGCCTTCTCCGCCCGCCATGCCGGCCAAGCCTTTGCCACCCGTGCAAATCGGCCAATCAGGCCAATTCGTCCAGCCTGTGCCTGGTCAGGCCGCACAGATTTTGCCCCCCGGTCAAGTCCCTGCTCAAATTCCCGGCCAAGCTGCGGCTGCTCAAGGGCAACCCGCCTCGGTCCCGCCCCAATCAGGTGCTGTTTCTGGTCCTACTCCGGCGGCTGTTCCTGCCGCTGGGTCCGCGTCTACACCAGGCCCTACACCAGGATCTGCTCCCGCCGCGCCTCCTAAGCCGCCGGTGGAAGAGCGCATGCCTGCTGTGATCGAACTACTGAAGGCAGCCAGACTGATTGGACCGACCGAAGTATTGGCCCTCAAAAATCAGATGCGCGCTTTCCCTGAAGTCTCGGCTGTCGACCTTTTGCTTTCCGCCGGTTATGTCACCGAAGCCGAAATGAAGTCGCTTCAGTTAGGTGAATTTTTACTAGGACAGGGCAAAATCGACATCGGTCAATTTTGCGTGGCCATGTACGACGAACGCATGACCGGCGTGAAAATGGCCGAATCACTGCAATCTCGAGGTTGGCTCAAGGCCGATTGAGGTCCGGAAGGGGACAAATCGACCGGGCTCGGAGCCTTATGTAGGCAGCCTGTTGCTTGTTTACAACTTGCCAATAGATGTTAGTATTGGGTGGCGATACTGAGGACCAGAGCTGGATTTAACCGGTCTCATCTTTGCTGTTGCTTTGATCAAACACCCCAAATGCTAGACAAACGCCAACCTCGCCACACAATAAGAGCACAGGGCAGAGCGCAACTCGGTGAGCGGTCAAATTCCGAGCCTTTAAAAAGCGGCAGCAGCACCGACACGGTGCCCTCATCCAACGCCAACGAATATCATCGCCTGCTCGATTATCTGGGCAGCAGTCATGCCACAACCGATCGCACAATTCTTGATCATGCCACGACCGATGCGATTGTTTCCAGCTCCACAGCCGCGCAGCTGCTTGAGTCCTGGTTTAACGCCGGCAGTAACAAAGGCAGTGCAAGCGAAGTTGACGGTCTGGACGGCCTAGAAGGATATTCCGAAGGATATTGGCCGGGCGAATCGGATCAGTCTCGCTCGCAGACGGCGTCGGAAAACAAACCGGAGCGCCAGTATCAGGATAAATACGACAGCAATTCCGGACGCTATCCGGGCAACTACTCCGGTGGTTATTTCGGAACCGAAGCCAGGCCAACACGCGCGGAGAGAGCGATCTCCAGACGAGTGCAGCGAGAAATCGACGGTGCTCATGGACCGGGTGGTCCTGGTGCCTACCTGCGCAGTCTACGTAAGGAAGTGGACAAAACCAATAGTCCGGACGGCAAAAGCGACCTGTCTCGATGCGGTTCGCCGGTAGAAGTGACCGAGGAAGCTAGCGGTTCTCGCGTAGAGACCTTTCCCACCGGTGCTCGTGTACTCAAAGATGGTGTCGGTCATGTGCGCGAAATCGTGTCAGCCGGCGGCGTTACGGTGACTTTCAAGTACGACGACCATGGCCATTTGTCGGCCTTTGTCCGTACCGATTCCAAAGGTACTATTCATTCTCTAGCTGAAGCCGACAGGCATGGAGTCGTCCTGCGCGATGCCGGTGGTCGCGTCAAGGCTCAGGGTGAGTCCATGCAGGTTGACGCCTGCGGTTGCGTCAGCATCGCCAGACAGGATGGTCAGTTCTGGAGTCTGGACCTCGTGCGTAACGTCAACATCGAGCGCCGATTGTTGCCCGATGAGCACGGTAATTGGTTCTCCATGACGGCACTCTTTTCTTCGGACGGCTTCCGTATGGCCACTCGCTTCCGCAAAGTCAAGCCAGAAGATCTCTCATTTACTGCCACCGCATCTGGTGGCTACGCTCCGGCCGTTGCAGATCCAGGCAGCGGTCCGGTGCAGCGCATGGTCGACGGTACGATAGCCACTTTGGCCCCCGGGCGGATTGATTTCCTCTCGCAGGAAGATTCCGGCACTTATAGGTTTTACGGCAGGGACGGATCTGTCATTGATTTCGCCTCGGACGACGAGCTCAAACAGCTCAAACCATCGCGTGTGATGGCCGCCAGTTCGCGTCAGGTGGAAGGGTCGCATCGCGGCAAGCGCCAGGCCGGTACCGCCTGGGAAGCGCTAAGAGAGTACGTCTTCAATTACCTGGCAGCATTATGACCGACAACCAGCCCATTCGTTTCGGTACCGACGGTTGGCGGGCCATTATCGCCGATCAATTTACTTTCGCCAATGTAGAGCGAGTCTCCTACGCCATTGGGCTCTACATCAAGGACACATACGCCACTGGGCATGACTCTGACATTCCAGTTTTTGTCGGTTATGACACCAGATTTTTGGCCGACAAGTTTGCCGCCCGGTCGGCTCAGGTCCTCAGTCAGATGGGATTGAACGTCAAACTTTCCTCGCGCGATATCCCCACGCCTTGCATCGCCTGGGCCAGTCAGGCCGAGCCCAGCGGTGGCGCCCTGCAGTTTACCGCCAGTCATAATCCACCGGAATATTGCGGCGTCAAATACATTCCGCCCTATGGCGGACCTGCCACCACCGGCATTACAGCCGGTATTATGGACAATCTCAAACATTGTCCTGACGAAATTTTATACAAGCATGAAGAGCCAGTGCGCTTTGATCCTTCCGCACCATATATGGAGGCGATTAGAAAACTGGTTGACATGGAGAAGATTAAAGCCTCCGGTCTCAAAGTGGCCTATGATGCCCTCTATAGTACGTCGCGCGGTTATTTGGACAAGCTCATCCGAGAATGCGGCCTTACTCTCAACATCATGCACAACGTGCGCGATCCGCTGTTTGGCGGCGGCATGCCCGAGCCCAAACCTGAGTATCTCAAGGAATTGATGGCTACTGTAGACGCCGGCAGATTCGACCTGGGCATAGCCACCGATGGAGACTCTGACCGCTTTGCCGTAATTGACGATCGGGGATATTTCATGACCCCCAATCAGCTTCTCTGTCTGCTCACCATGCATCTCTACAAAAACCACGGCATGCGTGGGGCTATCGTGCGCACCGTCGCCACTTCGCACATGCTCGATTTGCTTGCGGCAAAATACGAGCTGGAAATAATCGAAACACCGGTCGGCTTCAAATATATCGGCGAAAAAATGCGCACCGCCGATGTACTGATTGGTGGTGAAGAATCTGGCGGAGTCTCGATTAAGGGGCACATCCCGGAAAAGGACGGCATCCTCGCCAATTTGCTTGTCATAGAAATGATTGCCTACGAAGGTAAGCCGCTCTCCAAGATCTGGTTGGAGCTGGAAGCTGATCTGGGGACAAAATTTTTCCAGAGACGCGGCGATTTGCATCTCACAGATGCTGTGCAGAAGCGCTTACTGACGCATCTGGACAAACATCCAATCACACATTTGATTGGCGAGAAACTCAGTCGCATCGACGACAAAGACGGACTCAAGCTTTATCACGATCAGGATAACTGGTTGCTGATCCGCCCCAGCGGCACCGAGCCTGTAATACGTGTATCAGGCGAAGGCACCTCCGCTGAATTAATTGATCAGCTCATGGTTGACTTCAAGAGCCAAATTGAGAACATAATAAGTGGATTCGAAGCGGCAGGAAAGCGGCCGGCCAGGGCAAGTACCAGGAAATAGTCGGGAGTGATAGCTTGTTGGGTGTAAAAGATATACCGAGCGAAAAAGCAGGACCACAGCTGGCGCCGCCGAGTAAGCCCAGCAATAATGTCATTCGCCAGATTGTAATTATGGCCGTGACGCTGGTGGCAATTTTCCAGGCCGGCAGATCGATTATCGGTTCGGTCAATCGGCAGATGTATCTGCACAAACAGTCAAACG
>Ga0105248_10001148_pt1 | contig 29534 bp, 31 predicted proteins | sample KBSS34metaG_FD_81524 | JGI IMG/M metagenome (GOLD analysis project Ga0105248, IMG submission 81524) | Switchgrass rhizosphere microbial communities from Kellogg Biological Station, Michigan, USA - KBS S3-4 metaG | ecosystem: Host-associated > Plants > Roots > Rhizosphere > Soil | place... | reverse complement strand
GATGCCGATTTCATCGCAAAGGCGCAGTAATCCGCGACAAATTTCGCGTTGCTGAACGCCAAGGGGTCACGTGTCGCAACGAACGCCCCGACAATCCCTACGCGTCTATCAGAACATTGCGTCGACAACGTCCCAATTTCGCACGACATCCAAGAAACGATTTATTTTCGCCGAAGAAATGTGGGAACATCTTGAGAACTCTCATTAACACGATTCAAATCGACCATTTGCTCTGCAGGTCCCTCAAGGACCTTCGGGCGTCTGTGCTGCCCCGAATTTGGAACGGCGACAGCGAAAGCGAATGGGACGGCAGGTCGCATGGGTGGCACTGGCGCAATTGTGCGCCTGCGCGTGCGGCGGAGCGATCGGGGCGTCAGCGCCGTTCACATCGCTGACCAAGTCTCGAAGCGCGCCGGGTCGAGCCGAGGCCACGGCCTGTCCCAGCCCCACCCATGGCGCTGCTGTTCGGCAGCGCGCCCGCCGCGCTGGTCGCACGCACGCGGCTTGGGGGAAGAAGGTCGAGCTATAACTACTCCGCCCCGCTCAGGACTTGAGAAGCGCGGCCTCGATCTCTGGAATGCTATGGTCGGTGAGATCCTTATCGATTTCTCCAGCCAGCCGTCGGCTGACTTCATGGTGATAATGGCGGCGGAGCTCGCCCAGTGTCTTAGGCGGCGCGACTACGATGAGCGTTTCGAACTCATCGCGCATCGCCCAATCCTTGAGCAGGCTGGCGGTCTCGGCCGCGAAGCGATCCTCTTCGAGCTGATGGAAGTCGGTGTTGTCGACGTTACCGCCGCTGGCCCAAGCCGTGCCATCGGCGCGAGTCGATTGCATACGCCCCGCGAGATCGCTGGCCTGGTCGTGATCACGCGGATTGCGGTCGATCCGCTTCTTCGCGACCTTGAGATTGGGCGCCGCGGCGTCGCCCTCGTTGCGCAGGAACAGCATTTTCCGCCCGTCGGCGACCACCACGAACGCATTGTGCGGGACTTGCATCGCTTCCTCCTTATGCTGTTCAGGGGACAACGCGGCGAAGGCAGCTGGGGTTTCGCAAGCCCGTTGCACGCACGAGCGCCGCTCGCCATAGGCGGGCGCATGCATGACATCCGCTCCATTCGGGACAATCCGGACGCATTCGACGCTGCCCTCGCGCGGCGCGGACTTGCGGCGCAGGCGGCCGAGCTCGTCGCGCTCGACGAGAAGCGTCGCGCGACGATCACCGAGCTCCAGGCAGGCCAGGCTCGGCGCAACGATGCGTCGAAGGCGATCGGCGCGGCGAAGGCGCGAAAGGACGAGGCGCTGGCGCAGCAGCTCATGACCGAAGTTTCGGCGCTGAAGGACCGACTGGCGGTGCTCGAAGTCGAAGATCGGACGCTCTGCGAAGAGTTGAACGGCCGGCTTGCGTCGATCGCCAACCTGCCGCTTGCCGACGTACCCGATGGCGCCGATGAAAATGAGAACGCACTGGTCGCCGAACGCGGCACGCATCCGGCATTCGCCTTCGACGCGCGCGAGCACGATATGATCGGACCGCCGCTAGGACTCGACTTCGAGGCCGGCGCGCAGCTGTCGGGTGCGCGTTTCACGGTGGTGCGCGGCGCCACGGCGCGGCTCCATCGCGCGCTGGGCCAGTTCATGCTCGATGTGCTGACGCGCGATCACGGCTATGAGGAAGTCATACCGCCGCTGCTGGTGCGCGACGAAGTGGCGTTCGGCACCGGCCAACTCCCGAAATTCGCGGAGGATCTGTTCCGCACCACTGACGGCCGCTGGCTGATCCCGACCGCCGAAGTGAGCCTGACCAACCTGGTACGCGAGCAGATTCTGCCCGAGAGTGCGCTTCCCATGCGGCTCACTGCGCTCACACCCTGTTTCCGCTCCGAAGCCGGCGCGGCGGGACGCGATACGCGGGGCTTCATCCGCCAGCACCAGTTCGAAAAAGCGGAAATGGTGTCGATCACCACCGCCGATCAGTCCGAAGCCGAGCATGAGCGGATGACCGGTTGCGCCGAGGATCTCCTCACCCGACTCGGCCTCGCGTTTCGCCGGATGAAACTGTGCACCGGCGACATGGGGTTTTCGGCGGCGCGGACCTATGACCTCGAGGTGTGGCTGCCCGGCCAACGGCGCTATCGTGAGATCTCGAGTTGCTCGACGTGCACCGACTTCCAGGCGCGGCGCATGAACGCGCGCTACCGCGCCGAAGGCGAAAAGGGCACGCGTTTCGTCCACACGCTCAACGGCTCGGGCCTGGCAGTGGGGCGTACCTTGGTCGCGGTGCTCGAGAACTATCAGCAGGAGGATGGCGCCGTCGCGGTGCCCGAGGTGCTCCAGCCCTATCTGCGCGGACTCAATCGGCTCGAACCCAAGCCTTAAAGCAACTTCTCGATCGCAGGAGCAATGTCCTCCGGAGTCGTCGTCGGCGCGAATCGCTCGGCGACCTTGCCGTCGCGGCCGATCAGGAACTTGGTGAAATTCCATTTGATCGCCTCGGTGCCGAGCAGCCCCGGCGCTTCGACCTTGAGCTTCTGGTAAAGCGGCGCGGTACCGGCGCCGTTGACGTCGATCTTGGCGAACACCGGGAACGTCACGTCATAGTTGGTCGAGCAGAAAGTTTCGATCTCTGCCGCGCTCCCCGGCTCCTGCCCGCCGAACTGGTTGCACGGGAAGCCCAGTATCGCGAACCCGCGCTCCTTGTACTTGCGGAAGAGCGCTTCGAGCCCGGCATATTGTGGCGTCAGTCCGCATTTCGACGCGACGTTGACGATCAGCAGCACTTGGCCGGCATAGGCCGAAAGGTCGGTTTCGGCCCCTGAGGCGGTTTTCACAGGTGTGTCGAGGATGCTCATGGCTTCACCTCACTATACGCCGCCAGCATCGCGTCGAGATTGCGGCGCACGCCCGGCCATTCATGGTCGAGGATCGAATAGACCACGGTGTCGCGCCGATGGCCATCGTTGATGATCATGTGACCGCGCAGCACGCCGTCCATCCGCGCACCGAGTCTTTCGATCGCCGCGCGCGAGCGGCGGTTCAGGAAATCGGTGCGCAGCTGGACGCACACGCAGCCGAGCGACTCGAACGCGTACCCGAGCAACAATCGCTTCGCCTCGGTGTTGAGCCCCGTGCGCTGGACGCGCGGCGCGTAGATGGTGCCGCCGATTTCGACTCGCCGGAACGGGCGATGCATGCGCAGGAAGCGCGTCGTCCCCGACACCCGGCCGTCACGGTCGAGTGCCGTGAACGGCATGGCGCGCCCGGCAGCGCCTTCGGCCTCGAGTCGATCGTACCAGTGATCGATCGTCGCGTCGCTCGGCACCGTGGTAGTGAACTGACCGTCGACCGGCGCCAGCGCTGCCACCAATGCGTCACGATCGGCGCGCGCGAGCGGACGCAGCGTCACATGCTCGCCAGCGAGCGTCGGCGTTTCGGTCCAGGCGCTCACGCGGGCTTGGCGGGCGTGTAAAGCAGGTCGAAGGTCGCGACCCAGGTCTCGCCTCCGTCCGCAGAGAATTCGCCGCGCTGGCGCACGCCGCCCCCAGCTTGCCGGCTATAGGTCATGCGCGTGATGCCGTCTTCGCCCTTGGGACCCGAGCCGGCCCATTCGCCGCTCAACACCATGGCATCGCCTTGCATCCCGCCGGTAAAACTCGCGCGCGTGCCGCCCGAATCGACCCAAGTCTGGTGCCATTTGCCGTCGCGGCTGTCGTAGATATTGAGGCTGCCGCCGCCTCCACCCTTCAACGGCATCCAGTTCTCCCGAACCGCGCACCCACCATAGAGGCTCTCGATCAGCGAATGCGCAACGAGTGGGCCACCGGCAAAAGGATGCACATCCCAACGGCCCACCCAGAAGTCGAACGCGTGATGGTTCGCATCAACGCACGGTGCCGTCTTGGCGGGTGGAGACGATGAGGTCTGTGCCGAAACCGCAGGTGCGATGCTCAGCAGCGCGAACGCGGCGAATACGGTTCGCATGGAATCTCCCCTAGTTCGGCAGCACGCACCTGAAGCGTCTCTATCGACTGGAATCGGCGCTTCGGCGAAGTGGACCAGTATACGAAATCGACGCGTTGTATGATGTCCTTCATCGCAACCATTCCCAGCCCGCCAAAATTGGCGGATGGGAACCGACTGTCTGCCGCGTTGTCACGGTTGTCGCCCATCAGGAAATACTGACCGGCGGGCACTCTAGTCGGACCAAAATCGTCACCTTGGCTCGCGCCGATGTCAATCACGACGTGCGGTCTCACCTCGCCGGGTAGTTGCTCCGAAAGCATCGTACCCCGCTCCGTTCTTCGTATTGAATGCTGAGCAATGAGTCGGCCGTCGACGGATAACAGGCCTTCGTCAACCTGGACGACGTCGCCCGGCAAGCCGATGATGCGCGAAACCCATGCCTCTCCGTGATGGCGGATCACCACTACCGTGCCACGCGTCAGTCGGCCTAGGCGGGCGTTGGTGATGATTCGGTCGCCGCGGAGGAGCAACGGCGCCATACTATCGCTGACTATTCGATAGGACTTAAGGGGCCTGACGTCACTCAACACCCAGCTCACGGCGATCGAAGCCCCGACTAGTCCTGCCACGACGAGCCAGGATGAAGTCCAGGATCGAACCGCACGTTCGCGCGAAGAGAGAAATGTCCAAACGACCCCGATCAATACAAGTGCCAGTGCCAGTACGAGGAGCGTCGCCAACGCTATGAACTGGGGAAGGTCGAAGCGCATGAAGCGTCCGATGAAATCGACCGCCACCATCAGGGCGAATGAGGCGGCGGCAAATCCTAGCCCGGCGCGCACGCGTCCCGCCCGAACCAGGCCAGCGCCAGGAAACAGAAGGCTCAGAAGCGCAAGTCCTGTTCTTGCGGCCCGCCCCCTCCTATCGGTCATTCCAGGCGGCCGTCGTGCAGCCGCACGCACCGGTCCATGCGCGCTGCGAGCCGCTCGTTGTGCGTGGCGATCAGGGCCGCCGAGCCCTGGCTACGTACCAGCTCGAGGAACTGGGCGAGCACGACTTCGGAGGTCTTCTCGTCGAGATTGCCGGTCGGCTCGTCCGCAAGCACCAGCGCCGGCCGGTTTGCCAGCGCGCGGGCAACGGCGACGCGCTGTTGCTCGCCGCCCGAAAGCTGGCTTGGCCGGTGCGCCAGCCGTTCACCCAGGCCGAGCGCGGTGAGCAACTCGCCCGCGCGTCGGTTCGCTTCGACACGCGTGGCGTCGCGAATCAGCTGGGGCAGCACGACATTCTCAAGCGCGCTGAAGTCGGGAAGCAGGTGATGGAACTGGTAGACGAAGCCGAGTTGATCGCGCCGGGTCGCCGTACGGCCATGGCTGTCGAGCCGCGATACTTCGACGCCGCGAATCCGGATCGATCCCTCGAAGCCGCCTTCGAGCAGTCCTACCGCCTGAAGCAGAGTCGACTTGCCCGATCCCGAAGGCCCCAGCAGTGCGACGATTTCGCCGGGCGCGACGGTGAGGTCGACAGCGCGGAGCACTTCGACCGTGACCTGGCCCTGTTTGAAGCTGCGCTTGAGCCCGGTTACGCTGAGAACGGGCTCACTCATACCGCAGCACCTGCACGGGATCGGTGCTTCCCGCCTTCCACGCCGGATAGAGCGTCGCGAGGAAACTGAAGAGGAAGGCCATCACGACGATCCCGATCGTCTGGAACATATCCGTCTTGGCCGGCAGTTCGGTAAGAAACCGAACCGAGGGATCCCAGACGTTCTGCCCGGTGACCGCGCCGATCGCCTTCACGACTCCCTCGCGGTAATTGATGAACAGAGCGGCGAGCACCAGCCCGGCGCCGATGCCAAGCACGCCGATGCTTGTGCCGACAGTCATGAAGATGCGCATCAGGCTGACCCGCGATGCACCCATGGTGCGCAGAACCGCGATATCCTGCTTTTTGGACCATACCAGCATGATCAAAGAGGAGATGATGTTGAACGATGCGACCAGAATGATGATCGAAAGGATCACGAACGTCATCAGGCGGTCGATCGCGAGCGCCTCGAACAGCTGTGAGTTGAGCTGCTCCCAGGTGACGATTTCGCCATAGCGCGCGATCTTGGGGCCGAGCGGCGCCATGATGCTCTTCACCCGATCGGGGGCGACCGTGTTGACTTCGATCATGCCGACCGAGTCGCCGAGCAGCAGCAGCGTCTGCGCGTCCTCCATCGGCATCAGGATATAGGCCTTGTCATAATCGTAGATGCCGACTTCGAAGATCGCCGCCACCTTGTAGGTGACGATGCGGGGCATCGTGCCGAATGGCGTCGCCGATCCCGCGGGATTGATGATCGAGATAGTACTGCCGACAGTCACGCCCAGTTGCTCGGCCAGCCGGGTACCGATCGCGACCTGTTCGCCACCGGGCTTCAGGTCCTTGAAGCTGCCCAGCTTTTCCTTGCCCTTGAGCGTCGGGTTGTTGCGGATGTCCTGCACGGTCATGCCGCGCACCAGCGCCGCTTCGACGCGGCCCTGGAAGCCGGCGAACAAGGGTTGCTCGATCAGTGGCGTGACCGAGGTGACGCCCGGAACCGCCTTCGCTTCGGCGGCGATCTCGCGCCAGTTGGTCAGGCGATTGTCGTAACCCTGGATCACGGCATGGCCATTGAGCCCGGTGATCTTGTCGAACAGCTCGGCGCGGAAGCCGTTCATCACGCTCATCACCACCACCAGCGCGGCGACACCGAGCATCACGGCGACAAGACTGAACGACGCGACCACGGCGATGAAGGCCTCGCCTCGACCCGGCAGGAGATAGCGGCGGGCGATCATCCGCTCGTAACGCGACAGCAGCATAGTTGCTCGAAAACCCCGGGGAAGCCTGTGTGATGGTCGTCTAGGGCGCTGGTCCCAGGCTGGCAAATGCTCTGTTGCTTTCTGAACACAGGGTGAAGGCAAAGTGCGCGCAGGGCTTCGAACCCCGGTGACAAGCCGCCGGGGCCGCCCTAGCAAACAGCTGTCGAAACGCAGGCAACGGCCGTGGTTCGGGGAGGCTCTCGTCCCGTCTGGCAACAGACGTGTGGGTGAGGCCTGATAAGGGGGCTGACGAGCAGTCGTCACGCAGGCGCCCGGGCTGGAAACGGCCCGGGCGTTTGCTTTTTGGGGCGAGCAGCGGCTCGGCCGATCACACCGCGATACCAGATTCTCCCCGCGCGATAGCGCGACCCGGGCACGGCGGAGGGGACGCCGTGCGCCGCGGAACCTGTGGACGATACGCCTCCACAGCGATCCGGCGGTCGCGCAAATCGCGCGAGGAGAATCCAGCACCTTCGCCTGGCACGAGCGACCGAAGCCGTTCGCGTCGGGAAGCTTATCGGGAGGGAGGTCACGGGAGCCGGGGTGTGGCCTCCCTCCCTTGTTATTCGTCCCCGCCAGCCGTGGGGGACGCCCCTTTTCCTCAGAACTGCTTGCTGATCGTGATGCCGAACGTCCTGGGATCGCCGGGCTGGCCGACGATCAGTCCCGTGCTGCCCGATTGCGTCGACAAGAGGTCGAAATAATGCCGGTCGAAAGCGTTGCGCACCCAGACGAACACGTTGAATTTGCTGGGCGTGCGATACCCGAGCCGGAAATTCGAGAGCGAATAGCCTTCGATCCAGGTGTAGGCCGAGGGCGATGGGTTCGACGAGAAACGCGAACGATAGTTGCCGTCGTACCCGAGATAGATATCGCCGCCCTTGAGCGGGACGATATATTCGCCGCCGAACGAGAACGACCATTTGGAGATGCCTGGCAGCACCTGGCCCGAGATGTCGCAAGTGAGCGGGCTGAGCCCCGGCGTACCCGCGGGTGCGGGCGTCGCGCCGTTCAGCGCGGGATTGCCGCCGGAGAGTTCGGGCGGGCACGGCGCGTTGGCGAAGCGGACATATTTGGCATCGGTATAGGCGCCATTGACATAGAGGCTCAGGCGGTCGTTTGGACGGTAGCTCGTGTCGAACTCGAAGCCGCCGACCTGCACCTTGCCGGCGTTGGCGAGATAGCCGCGGATCACCGTGGTCTGCCCGTTGTTCACCGTCGCCTGATAGTCGTTGATGATCGTCAGGAAGCCCGCCAGGTTGGCAGTCAGCTTGCGGTCGAAGAACTGCGTCTTCAGCCCGAACTCGAAATGGTTCTCTCGCTCCGGCTTGACCGTCTGCGTCGACAAGTCGACGCCGGTGTTGGTGGCGTTGAGCGGAAGGCCGGAGAGATTGATGCCACCCGATTTGAAGCTGCGCGCATAAGTCAGATAGGCGTGCACGTCGCGATCGAGATCGACCGAAGCCGTGACGTCCCCTGATACGTTCCACGCACTGAACCTGGGCGCGTAGCATTGCGGCGCAAGCGTGTTGAGCTGATCCGAGTTGAGCGTCGACGGATTGGCGCAGGTCGCCACCACGCCGGCACCGCTCGTCACCACGGCATTATAGGTGCCGCTTTTCTTGTCATAGTTGACGCGCAGACCCGGCTGGATGCGGAATCCGGGTGCCACTTGCCAGTTGAGCTTGCCAAACACGGCGAAGCTCGAGTTGCTGAAATAGATGTTGTTGGTGCTGGTCAGCCCGTCGAGCACCGACGGTTTGCAGGCGTTCGCAGTCGTTGGGCTGCACGCTGACGAGCCCACGGGCACCGACGCGCCCGGATTGAGCAGCCAGCGGCTCGCGGCCGAGCCCTGCACCTGCGAGCCCTGGGTGTTGATCACCTGGCGGAAGAAGAAAGCGCCAAAGGTATAGTCGAGCTTGTTCTTGCCGTTCGATGCAATCCGCAGTTCCTGCGAGATCTGCTTCTGCTGCGACGGGTTCTGCGACACGGTGGTGATCGGCAGGCCGATGAAGTCGCGGTCGTTCGACGGCTTCCAATCCCAATAGCGCCACGCGCTCACCGAAGTGATCGTCGCCGGACCGAGGTCCCAACTCCCGAGCAGCGACACGCCGCCCATTTCCTGACGCGAATTGAGCGTGGCATCGACATCGGTGACACGATCGAACGGGTTGGTGCTCGGCGGCGCGTAATTGAACGCCGCCGCCAGCGCGGCATATTGGCGATTCAGCGGTCGCTGCGTCGGCGCGACCCGCGTATAGAATTGGACGCAGCACATTGGGTTCTGAACGTTGAAGTCGCCCGTGAGCGTGAAATCGATGTTCGACGAAGCGCGCAGCAGCACCTGGCCACGCACCGTCGCATTGGCCAATCGGTGCAGGTCCTCGCCCGATTTGACGTTGGTGATCGTGCCTTTGCGGTGCGAGAGCGAGGTCGACAGCCGTACGGCGAGCGTATCGGTGATGAGCGGCGTGGAGATCGAACCCTTGAACTGGCCGAACTCGTAATTGCCGCCACTGACTTCGACCTTGGCGTCGAAGCCGCTAACGTTGGGCGCGCGGGTGGTGATGTTGACCGCACCAGCCGTGGTGTTCTTGCCGTAGAGCGTGCCCTGCGGCCCGCGCAGCACTTCGACGCGCTCGACGTCGACCAGGTCGAACGTCGAAGCGCCGACGCGGCCGATATAGACGCCGTCCATGTAGAAGCCGACGCCCTGCTCGATCCCGTCGTTGGTGAGGCCGAACGGCGCGCCGAGGCCGCGGATGTTGATCGCCGAGTTGCGCGGGTTGCTCGAATAGAATTGCAGCGTCGGTTGCTGCTGCTGAAGGCGCTGGAGGTTGAACGCGCCGGTCTTGGTGAGTTCGTTGCCTCCGATCACCGACATGGCGATCGGCACATCCTGCACGCGCTCTTCGCGGCGGCGTGCGGTGACGACGATGTCGCCCGAATTGGTCGCGTCGATCGCCTGCGAGTCGGAACCGGCCGGCGTGACCTGGCCCTCAGGCGCCGGAGCGGCCGGCGTATCCGCTGCGGCCGCCCGCGCAGCAACGGCGACATTGGCTTCGAGTGCGGTGGCCTGCGCGATCGGGCTGGTCGAGCTGCCGAGCAGCAGCATCAATATGGCATGCGAAGTCATCGTTCGGAATCCCCGGCTGTTTCCCTGGCGCCTGCCCGGCTGAGGCTGGCGTGCGGTTTAATATCCATCTATTTGGAGGATATTGCCCAGAAAGTTCCGATTGCCTAGTGGAAAGATAGGATTTTGCGAATGCAATCGACGAAAAATGGGACACTTGAACCGGGCCGAAACGGCACCAGATAAGGCGTGCGCGGTGCTTCGGGCCGCGCGAAGACCTTGGGATCGCGCATTAGCGGATCCTGACAAGACGTTGAAATTGCTCAATATGGAGGATTGCTATGCGTCAGTTTGACTTGACCCCTTATCGCCGCTCGACGATCGGCTTCGACCGCCTGTTCGACATGCTCGAATCGAGTGCGCGTCAGCTTCAGACCGAGAATTATCCCCCGTTCAATCTCGAGCGACTTGCCGACGACCGGTATCGGATCACCGTCGCAGTCGCCGGGTTCAAGGCCGATGAGATCGACATCACCGCACAGCAGAACCTGCTGGTGATCGCCGGCAAGAGGAAGGACGAGGACGAGTCGCGGCAGAGCGCCTATCTGCACGTAGGGATTGCGAACCGCAGCTTCGAGCGTCGCTTTGAGCTCGCCGACTTCGTTCGCGTTGATAGTGCGGACCTGAGCGACGGCCTGTTGGTGATCGAATTGGTGCGCGAAGTCCCGGAGGCGATGAAGCCCAAGAAGATCGCAGTCGGCAAGCGCGAGACTTCGACTCCGGTCGAGCATCGCGCCGCCAACGCAGCCTGACCCCCCTCGCGGCGTTTATCCCCTTTCCGCCGCGGCAGAGGCGCCCGGACCCAGCGGTTCGGGCGCCTTTTGATTTGCGTCAGACCAACCGGCTCTGCCGCACCGCAGCTTCGATGAAGCTCTTGAACAGCGGGTGCGGATCGAACGGCTTCGACTTGAGCTCGGGGTGGAATTGCACGCCGACGAACCAGGGGTGGTCGGGCCGTTCGACGATCTCGGGAAGCATGCCGTCCGGGGACATGCCCGAAAATACCAGCCCGCCGCGTTCGAGCGCATCGCGATAGCCGGTGTTGACTTCGTAGCGATGACGGTGGCGTTCGCTGATGCTGGTATCGCCGTAGATCGAGGAAACCACGCTGTTGCCGTCGAGCTTCGCCTCATAAGCGCCGAGCCGCATCGTGCCGCCGAGGTCCCCGCCCTCTTCACGCTTCTCGATACCGGCCGCGCTCATCCACTCGGTGATCATACCGACTACCGGTTCTTCGGTCGGGCCGAACTCGGTCGACGATGCCTGCGCGATCCCGGCCAGGTTCCGCGCGCCTTCGACACACGCCATCTGCATCCCGAAGCAGATGCCGAAATAAGGTACGCGGCGCTCGCGCGCGAAGCGGACGCTGGCGATCTTGCCTTCGGCGCCACGCTCGCCGAACGCGCCGGGCACCAGAATCGCGTGGCAGGGTTCGAGCTTCGACGCGACCTCGGCGTCATCCTTCTCGAACAGTTCGGCGTCGATCCAGCGGATGTTGACCTTGACGCGGTTGGCGATGCCGCCGTGCACCAGCGCTTCGTTGAGCGATTTGTAGGCGTCGGGCAGCCCGACATATTTGCCGACCACCCCGACAGTGACTTCGCCTTCGGGGTTCTCGAGCCGCTCGACGATATCCGACCAGCGGTCGAGCCGTGGCTCGACGCCGGGCTCCAAACCGAACGCAAGCAGCACTTCGCGGTCGAGTCCCTCGGCATGATATTGCAGCGGCACCTTGTAGATACTCGCCGCGTCGAGCGCGGGCACCACCGCTTCCTTGGGCACGTTGCAGAACAGCGCGATCTTGGCGCGCTCGCTATCGGGGAGCGGCTTTTCGCAGCGGCAGACTAGCACGTCCGGCTGGACGCCGAGCGCGGCAAGTTCGCGCACGCTGTGCTGTGTGGGCTTTGTCTTGAGCTCGCCCGCAGCCGAGATGAACGGCACGAGCGTGACATGGATGCTGATCGAGTTGCCGCGCCCAAGGTCGTTCTTGAGCTGGCGAATCGCCTCGATGAACGGCAGCGATTCGATGTCGCCGACCGTCCCGCCGATTTCGCACAGCACGAAGTCGAGATCCTCGGTATCGGCCTGCGCGAACGCCTTGATCGCGTCGGTGACGTGCGGGATCACTTGCACGGTCGCGCCGAGATAGTCGCCACGGCGCTCGCGCTCGATGATCGTCTTGTAGATCCGGCCCGAGGTGACATTGTCCGACTGGCGCGACGCCACGCCGGTGAACCGCTCGTAATGGCCGAGGTCGAGGTCGGTCTCGGCGCCGTCGTCGGTCACATAGACCTCGCCGTGCTGATACGGCGACATCGTGCCGGGATCGACGTTGAGATAGGGATCGAATTTGCGGATGCGGACCCGATAGCCTCGTGCCTGCAGCAGCGCCGCGAGGCTCGCCGCCATCAGACCCTTGCCAAGCGAGGAGACCACGCCGCCGGTGATGAAAATATACCGCGCCATGGGAACTACGGCTTAGCGCTCCGAATCAGGAATGGACAAGCGCGCGACTCCGGCCAGCGCAAAAATATTGCGCAACCAAGTCGCAGCGCGGCGGCTTAGTGGGCGAGCGGGACCGCCGAATTGTCGGTCGGCGCCGGCACCGCCGGAGCGGGAACCGGCGCAGCGGGCGCGCTCACCGGCGGTGGGGTGCGCGCGAGCGATGTATCGACCTTGGTCGAATGGCGCATCGCCGCAAACACCGCGAGCCCGATGCTCATCGCCACGAACATCGTGGCAAGAATCGCAGTTGAACGCGTGAGGAAGTCCGCCGTGCCGCGCGCCGACATCAGCCCCGAGGGGCTTCCCCCCGAAGTCAGGCCACCGCCTTCCGACTTCTGGACGAGAATCACCGCCACGAGCAGCGCGGCGATGATTGCATGAACGACGAGCAGGAAAGTGAACAGCATGATGCGGTCTCTGTCGGGAAAGCGGGGCACATAGGCGAGCGCGCCCCACCGATCAACCGCCCCGCGATCGTCACGGACTCAACAAATTTGCAAAGCGAGGAAACCTTCGAGGGCGCAACAGCGTTGGAGCGAGGGAAAATGCCGGTATTTCCGGCCACGTAACGGTGAGTATCAGCCCGTGAACGCGATGCATGACGCTTCGACACTTCAGTCGTGGAAAAATACGCTGGTGGACTATGTCCGCTCGGGCGAGCCCGACCTGACCAATCGTCAGATGGCGCTGTTGATGCTGGTCTATCTCGATGTCGGGCCACACACGGTACGCGGCCTCGCGCGTGCGCTCAACGTGTCCAAACCCGTAGTCACGCGCGCCTTGAACAGGTTGGGTGCACTCGGCTATCTGCGCCGCCAGCGTGATGACACCGATAAGCGCAACATCTTTGTCGCACGCACCGCGGAAGGGGCAGAATTTCTTGCAGAGTTCGGGAATTTCCTCGCGGGCGGCGATGCCGTCGGCGAACCATTCGACCGAAGGGCACACGCGTAAGCGTTTCGCGCTGACCGGTCGTTCGCGCCCGATAGACCCGCGCCACGACGCCGCCCGTGCCGACCTTGCCGACGTTCGCCTCGCCGATCGTGTGTTCGCGCCGCACTATGCCGCGCCACTGATCCGGATCGTACGGACTGCCGCAACTTTGCGTGCCGCCACAGCGGCGACATCGGATGTCCTGGCTCAGCTCGAGCCCGGCGAACTGTTCGAAGTGCTTGAGTTCGCCGGCACCTCGGCCTGGGGCACCGCGCCGGGGTCGAAGCTCGTCGGGTACCTCGACGCGCAGGCGCTTGCAGACGGCCAGCCATGACGCGCAGCCTGTTCATCGACGGGGCGGCCGGCACCACGGGCCTGCAAATTCGCGAGCGGCTCGAAGGCCGCGGCGAATTCACGCTCGTCACGCTTTCCGACGCCGACCGCAAGGACCCGGCCAGGCGTGCAGAAGCGCTCAACAGTGTCGACTTCGTGATATTATGCCTGCCCGACGATGCCGCCCGCGAAGCCGTAAAGCTGATCGAGAACCCTAGCACACGCGTGATCGACGCAAGCTCGGCGCATCGCGTTGCCGAGGGCTGGACCTATGGACTGCCCGAACTCGATCCCGGTCAGCAGGAAGCAATCGCGGCGGCGCGCTTGGTCACCAACCCCGGCTGTTGGCCGAGCGGCTTCCTCGCGCTGGTACGCCCGCTGGTACGCGTCGGGATCATCCCGTCGAGTTGGCCGCTGATCTACAGCGGCGCCACGGGCTATTCGGGCGGCGGCAAGAGCATGATCGCCGAATTCGAGGACGATTCCGCGCCGAACTACACCGATACTGCCTATCGCGCCTATGGCCTCGGCCTCGCCCACAAGCATCTGCCCGAGATGCAGAAATATGCGCGGATCGAGCATGTGCCGGTGTTCCTGCCTGCCGTCGCGCGCACGCTGCGCGGCATGCTGGGTGAAGTCGCGCTGCCGCTCGCCGCGATGCCGCGCCGTCCCTCGCTCGCCGCAATCGAGGGTGCGCTGCAGGACGCCTATCGCGATTCGCCCGTGATCCAGGTCGCGCCCTCGGAAGGCATTTCGCTGCTGCCGATCGAAATCGACGAAGGCAGCGACCGCATGACCCTGCGCGTGTTCGGCAATGCCGAAACCGGCCAGGCGCGCCTGATCGCGACCTATGACAATCTCGGTAAAGGCGCGTCGGGCGCTGCCGTACAGAATTTGAATATCATGGCCGGCCTCGATCCGATCGCGGGCTTGAACCTGTAGCAAGGCCCTGAGAGACCAGCCTTTGCCGGCATTATCCCTTTGCGGAATTTTGATAGCGCTCCCATTGCAAAACCGCCGCGACGGGAAAACCTAAATCCGCCGGCTTGATCTTTGCCCCCGCTTCGTGTCTCGCACTGCGAAACGGGGCCTCGCGGAAAGGACATCATGCCCAAGGTCAGCAAACTTCTGCTGTTCGGAGCGACCGGCGATCTGGCGCAGCGCATGTTGCTGCCGTCGCTCTATGGATTGCATGCCGACAAGCTGCTGCCCGAAGGCCTCGAGATCGTCGGCACGGCCCGCTCGGCATATGATGACGCGGGCTACCGCGCATTCGCGCAAAAAGCACTCGACGAGTTCCTGCCAAAGGACCGCGCCGATTGCGAAGCGTGCAACGCATTCCTCGACCGGCTGTGCTATCAACCGCTCGACGCGAGCAAGACCAAGGATTTCACGGCGCTCAAGGACAAGCTCGGCGACCTCTCGGGCGGGCTCGCGATCTTCCTGTCGACGGCGCCTTCGCTGTTCGCGGCGACGATCAAGGGCATCGAGGCGGCCGGGCTCAGCGGCGGTCGTGCGCGTATCGGGCTCGAGAAGCCACTCGGTGTCGATCTCAAGTCGAGCCGCGAGATCAACGATATCGTCGCCCGGGTCTTTCCCGAGGGCTGCACCTTCCGGATCGACCACTACCTCGGCAAAGAGACGGTGCAGAACATCCTTGCGCTGCGCTTCGGCAATTCGCTGTTCGAGCCGGTCTGGAACGCGCAGGGCATCGACAACATCCAGATCACCATCTCCGAAACGGTGGGGCTCGAGGGGCGCGCCGGATTCTACGACGATACCGGTGCGTTGCGCGACATGGTGCAGAATCACATGCTCCAGCTGCTCGCGCTGATCGCGATGGAGCCTCCTGCCCGCTTCGATGCGACTGCGATCCGCGACGAGAAGGTCAAGGTGCTGCGTTCCCTACGCCCGATCGCGCCAGACGAGACGCAGCAGCTCACCGTCACCGGCCAATATGGCCATGGCGCAGTCAAAGGAGCGATCGTCCGAGGCTATGGCGAGGAGCTCGACAAGCCGTCGAACACCGAGACGTTCGTTGCGATCAAGGCACATGTCGACAATTGGCGCTGGCGCGGTGTCCCTTTCTACCTGCGCACGGGCAAACGCCTTGCCGAACGGCGATCCGAGATCGTGATCCAGTTCAAGCCTGTGCCACACTCGATTTTCGCCGAGCGCGGCGGGCAGCTGCATCCCAATACGCTGGTGATCCGGCTTCAGCCCGAGGAATATGTTCGGCTGCTGGTGATGGCGAAGCAGCCCGGGCTCGACCGCGATGGAATCCGGCTGCGCGAAGTGCCGCTCAATCTCAGCCTCGAGACCGAATTCGCTGCGACGCGCCGTCGCATCGCCTATGAGCGGCTGCTGCTCGACTTGATCGAAGGCGACCCGACGCTGTTCGTGCGACGCGACGAAGTTGAGGCACAATGGGAATGGATCGACGGCATCCGGGCCGGATGGAAGGCCAACGACACCAAGCCCAAGCCCTATTCGTCGGGCAGCTGGGGGCCGTCGAGCGCAGTAGCGCTGACCGAGCGCGATGGCGTTACCTGGCATGAATAGCCGCGGCGCCTTCGCAGCTCGGGGCGGATCGTTGGACCGAGCGAATTGTTTCCCCGCCGAACGACTTGAGGATTCCGAATGACCGACGAAATCGAATGGTGGGAATATGACGATGCCGACGAGATGGCGGACGCCGTCTCCGGCGACATCGGCTTCATCATCGAAAGCGCGATCGATGCGCGCGGCGCCGCCGTGGTGGCGCTCGCCGGCGGCAAGACCCCGCTGCCGATCTACGAAAAGCTCGCCAAGGCCAAGATTGACTGGAAGCGCGTGACGATCCTGCCCGGCGATGAGCGCATCGTCCCGCTGGGAGATCCGCTGTCGAACGTGACCGCTATCGGCAAGATCTTCATTCCCAAGGGCGCGCGCGTGATCCCGCTTCTCAGCGCGACTGCGCCTGACCATAAGGCCGCGGGGCGCGCCGCCGACGCGATCCTGCAGGACCTGCACTGGCCGCTCGATCTCTGCCTGCTCGGCGTCGGCACCGATGGCCATGCCGCGTCGATCTTCCCCGGTCCGGACTATGACGAAGCCCTGAATGGTCCAAAGGAACGGCGTGCGATCGGAGTGATGCCCGATCCGCTGCCCCCCGAAGCGCCGGTCGCGCGCGTGACGCTGACGCGTGCCGCGATCGATTCGGCCCGTGCGCTGATGATTGCGGTAACCGGCGCCGCCAAGCGCGAGGTCATCGAGACCGCAATCAAGCAGGGCCCGTCTTCTCCCTATCCCATCGGGCGGATCCTCGCTGACGCCGAGCTGCCCGTCGATATCCATTGGGCGCCGTAACCATGACTCTGCATTCCGAGATCGCCGCCGTCACCGATCGCGTCGTCAGTCGCTCGCAGGTAAAGCGCACGGCCTATCTCGCGATGATCGAAGCCGAACGCGCCTCGGGATCGGATCGCGCGCGGCTCGGCTGCGCCAACCTGGCACACGCCTATGCCGGCACCGACGAGCAGCGTGACCTGCTGACACCGGCAAATCGCATGAACATCGGCATCGTCACGGCCTATAACGACATGCTTTCGGCGCATGCGACCTATTACCGATACCCCGAGCAGATGAAGATCTGGGCGCTCGAAGCGGGCGCGACCGCGCAGGTCGCCGGCGGGGTGCCGGCAATGTGCGACGGAGTGACGCAAGGCTATGCCGGGATGGAGCTCTCGCTGTTCAGCCGCGACACGATCGCGCTGTCGACTGCCGTCGCGCTGTCGCACCGCACGTTCGAAGGTGCGGCGCTGCTCGGCATCTGCGACAAGATCGTCCCCGGGCTGCTAATCGGCGCGCTGCGTTTCGGCCATCTGCCGATGGTGTTCATTCCCGGCGGACCGATGCGCTCAGGGCTGCCCAACAAGGAAAAGGCGCACGTCCGCGAACTCTATGCCGAAGGCAAGGCGAGCCGCGACGAGTTGCTCGAGGCGGAGATCGCAGCCTATCATTCGAAGGGTACCTGCACCTTCTATGGCACCGCCAATTCGAACCAGATGATGATGGAGGCGATGGGATTGCACATGCCCGGCGCCGCCTTCGCCAATCCCGGCACCAAGCTGCGCCAGGAACTGACGCGCGCCGCGGTACATCGGCTCGCCGAGATCGGCTGGGACGGCAACGACTATCGTCCGATCGGCGAAGTGGTCGACGAAAAGGCGATCATCAATGCCGCGATCGTGCTGCTCGCGACCGGTGGGTCGACCAATCATCTGATCCATCTGCCGGCGATCGCCAAGGCGGCCGGCATCCGGATCGACTGGGAGGATTTCGACCGCCTCTCGCGCGTCGTCCCGCTGCTCGCACGCGTCTATCCCAACGGTTCGGCGGATGTGAATCAGTTCGAGGATGCCGGCGGGCCGGCGTTCGTGATCCGCGAGCTGCTGAAGGGCGGGCTGATGCACGCCGACGCGATGGGCATCGCCGAGGGCGGCATGGCCGCCTATGGCCGCAAGCCCGCCATCGAGGGCGACGCTTTGATCTGGCACGAACTCGGCGAGAAGAGCGGCGACGACGCGATCGTCCGCACGCTTGATGCCCCCTTCTCTCCCGAAGGCGGTTTCCGCATTCTCCAAGGCAATCTCGGGCGCGCCTGCATCAAGGTCAGTGCCGTCGAACGGGACCGCTGGACGATCGAGGCGCCATGCCGCGTTTTCTCGGATCAGGCGCAAGTGCAGGCAGCATTCAAGGCCGGCGAGCTAGACAAGGACATCGTCGTGGTCGTGCGTTTCCAGGGGCCCCGCGCCAACGGCATGCCTGAGCTGCACAAGCTTACGCCCCCGCTCGGCGTGCTGCAGAACCGCGGGTTCAAAGTGGCGCTGGTGACCGACGGCCGCATGTCGGGCGCGTCGGGCAAGGTGCCCTGCGCGATCCATCTCTCGCCCGAAGCGCTCGGTGGCGGTCCGATCGCCAAGTTGCGCGACGGCGACATTGTCCGGCTATGCGCGGAACAAGGAAAACTCGAAGCCTTGGTCGACGCCGCCGAGTGGGAATCGCGCGACCATGCCGAGGCGCCACCTTATCCACCCGGCACCGGGCGCGAGTTGTTCGCAATGATGCGGCAGGGTGCCAGCGAAGCCGAGGAAGGCGCATCGGCAATGCTCGCGATGGCGGAGCTCTGAAACCAGTGGAAGTCGTAGCTGTAGATATCGGCGGGACCCATGCCCGCTTTGCTGTCGCTCAGGTCGAAAACGGGCGAGTCGTTTCGATCGGTGATGCCGTGAAACAGAAGGTCGCCGAACATGCGACGTTCGAGGGTGCTTGGGAGGGCTTCATTGCGACGCTCGACCGCCCGGCGCCGCGGTCCGCCGCGATCGCGCTCGCGTCCCCGATCAACGACACGCTGATCAAACTCACCAACAACCCTTGGATCCTGCGCCCTCCGCAGGTCCGCGAACGGCTGGGGCTCGACGAAGTCACCTTCCTCAACGACTTCGCGGCGATCGGCCACGCCGTGGGCCAACTCCACGACGATGCATTCACGCATCTCTGCGGCCCCGAGACAACGTTGCCTGAACGCGGATCGATCACGGTATGTGGGCCCGGTACGGGTCTCGGCGTCGCGCAGGTTTTCCGGCCAGGTGACGGCAGTTATCACGTCATTTCGACCGAAGGCGGGCATATGGATTATGCGCCGGTCGACGCGATCGACGATGCGATCGTCAGCCATTTGCGCGCCGCCTATACGCGCGTTTCGGCTGAACGCGTGGTGGCGGGACCGGGCATCGTCGCGATTCACGACGTGCTCGCGCGAATCGAAGGCAAGCCGGTTCTGCAACGCGACGACAAGGCGCTATGGGCCGACGCGATGGCGGGATCGGACAGCCTGGCGGTCGCCGCGATGGACCGATTCTGCCTCAGCCTGGGCAGCGTCGCCGGCAATTTGGCGCTCGCGCACGGACCGAGCGGCGTGGTGATCGCCGGCGGACTCGCGCTCAGGCTCAAGGACCAGCTGCTCGCCTCCGGCTTCCCGCAGCGGTTCGTGGCCAAGGGGCGTTTCCAGCAGCTGATGGCCTCGATTCCGGTCAAGCTGATCACCTATGGCGAGCCGGGCCTTTACGGCGCCGCGGCCGCCTTTGCCCAGGAGCACGCCCGATGAAGCGTATCGAAACGATCATGCGCACCGCGCCGGTGATCCCGGTGATCGTGATCGAAGATCCCGCCGATGCCTTTCCGCTCGCCCAAGCACTGGTCGCCGGTGGCCTGCGCGTGCTCGAAGTCACGCTGCGCACGCCCGCCGCGCTCGAAGCGATCCGCGAGATGAAGCGCGTGCCGGGCGCGATCGTCGGCGCAGGCACGGTCGTGAGCACGCAGCAGCTCGAGACGGTTGCGACCGAAGGTGTCGAGTTCATCGTCTCGCCGGGGCTGACCGATCGACTGGGTGCCGCGGTCGTGGAGTCCGGCGTGCCCTGGCTGCCGGGCACCGCGACCGCGGGCGACATCATGCGCGGACTCGACCTCGGGCTCGAGCATTTCAAATTCTTCCCGGCCGAGACATCGGGAGGGCTCAAGGCGCTCAAGGCATTGGCCGCACCTTTCTACCAGGCGCAATTCTGCCCGACCGGCGGGATCAGCGCGGCGACTGCGCCCGACTGGCTGGCGTTTGGCCCGGTGCTATGCGTGGGCGGGAGCTGGATCGCCTCGGGGAGTCCAGCCGAGATCGAAGCCAAGGCACGCGCCGCGGCCGCACTGGGCGGGTAGGCAACGCTTATCGGGAATAGCGGGGAAATCTTGTCCACAACGTGTGGCTTCGATCCCCGCAGCCGCCTGCCTAGCGCACCGAGCCCCAGACGAAGCCGGCATCGAATACGGCCAGACATTGCCGGCGCGCGCGGAGTGTGAAATTCCTCGCTGCAAAGCGCGATATCTGGAGAGGACGTGCGGAAGGCATCGATGCTGACGCGGCGACAGGCCACGATGGTGACTCTCGCTGCGGCGGGCACAGCGGGATGGAGCAACGCCTTCGCGGCGACCGTCACCGCCGCCGAAGTCGTCGCGCGCATACGCCGCAACTTCGGCGCGCGCTGGACCGAAAGCCAGGTGGATGGATTCGCGGCGGGTGATCCCCAGTTGCGGGTCACCGGCGTGGCAGTCACTGTGATGCCGAGCATGGCGACTTTGCGAGCGGCGGTGGCGCACGGGTGCAACTTGATCATCAGTCCCGAATCGCCGCTCTACGCCCGGCCGAATGCGATCGGTGCCCCCGGCCCGAGCAGCGCGGCCGAAACGATCGAACGCCTTCGCGCCGACCCGACCTATACGGCGAAGCAGGCCTATATCGTGCAGCACAAGCTCGCCATCTATCGCCTCGACGAAAATCTGCGCGCCGCGGCGCGGCGACCGCTGGTGGACGGAATCGCCACAATCATGGGCTGGCGCGGCCGGCGCGACCCCGCCAACGATCAAATCTTCGTTCCGCCGCCGACGACGCTCAATGCGCTCGCCGGTTCCGTGAAACACCATCTCGGCATCAACGGTGGGATGCGGCTGATCGGCCACGGCGACATGCCGGTGAAGCGCGTGCTCGTAGTGCCCGGACGTATCGACCCGGTCGCGGTGGTGAAGCTGTTGCCCCAGGTGGACGTGTTGCTCACCGGCGACCTGCGCGAATGGGAGCTGGTCGAGTATTTCCACGACAGCTGGGAGACGTCCGCACCCAAAGCGCTGATTGCCGTCGGGCGGATCCTTTCCGAGCAGCCCGGCGTGATCGCGACTGCATCGTGGCTGCGGCCGATGGTCGGGTTGCCGGTCAGGCCGATCCACGTCCAGGATCCCTATTGGAGGCTGCCGGCATGACGCCGCGCGAAATGGTCGAGCGCATGATTGCCAAGGCAGCCGAGGAAGGCGCTCCGGCGCCGGCGCGCGCCGGCTATCGCGACACGTTCAAGATCGGCGACCCGGACGTCCAGATCACCGGCATCGCGACCACCGGCATGAGCACGTTCCGCGTGCTGAAGCGCGCGGCTGCGGAGAAACGCAACTTCATCATTCCGCACGAAGGAACCTGGTTCAACGACCGCGACGACGTGAAAGGCTATGTCGACCAGGACCCGCTCTACCTCGCCAAGAAAAAGTTCTGCGAGGACCATGGGCTGGTGATCTGGCGCAACCACGACCTGACGCACCGCATGCACCCGGACCAGATGTTCGTCGGCCAGTTGCGGCAGCTCGGCTGGACGCCAGACGCGATGCCCCTGATCGGCCGGATGCCGACCGTCACCCTGCCTCGCCCGATGACGCTGGCAGAGCTCGCCCGGCATGTCGTGACCAGGTGTGGAGCCCATGCCTACCGAATCGCAGGCCCGCCCGACATGATGGTCCGCAAGGTGGCTGTGGGTGTCGGCTATGCGTTTCCCAACTTCCAGATGGATCCGGATGTCGATGTGATCGTCGGCGGCGAGGCACAGGAAGGCACCGACGGCAGCCTGCCAAGCTACGACCTCACCGAATTCGCGGCCGATGCCACTGCGCTCGGACGTCCCCGCGGGCTGATCCTGCTCGGCCATATGGGAACCGAAGACATCGGTATGCAGGTCGTCGCGGAATGGATCCGCGACCTCGCGCCGGGGGTGCCGGTAGCTTATTTGCCGGCCGGCGAGCCTTTCGCACGCCCCGATTGACAGCGGGTTTGCGGCGTCCAAGCGCAACGCTGCTGGTCGACCGGTCCGCTACATCTCACCACGCGCACGTCGTAGGGCATACCATTTCCGGACATTGGCGTTGTGCTGCTCGAGCGTGTCGGCGAACACATGCCCGCCGGTGCCGTCGGCGACGAAATAGAGCGCGTTTGACTCCGCCGGATCGAGCACCGCGTCGATCGAGGCGCGACCGGGGTTGCAGATCGGGCCGATCGGCAGGCCGACCTTCTCATAAGTGTTGTACGCGTTTCTGGCGTGAACCTCGGACAACAGGGGCCGGCGGCCGAGCGGGCGACCCTTGGTGATCGGGTAGATGAACGTCGGATCGGCCTGGAGCGGCATGCCACGCTTCAACCGATTGGCATAGACTGCCGCCACCATGCGGCGCTCGCTCGGCTTGCCGGTTTCTTTCTCCACGATCGACGCCAGCGTGAGTGCCTCTTCGGGCGAGCGCACCGCCAGCCCCGGCTTGCGGCGCGCCCAGGCCGCTGCGAGATAGGCGGTCATCGCCCGCTGCATCCGCGCGAGCACGGCAGCGCGCGGTTGGTTGCGATCATAGGCATAGCTGTCGGGGAGCACGCTGCCTTCCCGCGGCACGGGCACGCTGCCCTTCAGCTCCGTCGCCTTGGCCAGCACGTCCTGCACCAGCACCGATGGCAGCCCTTCAGCTATGGTGACGAACCGTTGCAGCGTCCTGCCGCCCTGCATCATCTTGAGAATGTCAGCCTGACTGAGATGCGCGAGCACGCGATATTCGCCGGCCTTGATCGGCTGGCTGGAGCCAAGAATACGCGAGAAGAACAAGAAGCGCTGTGCCGAACGGATCGCGCCGGCCTTTTCGAGTTCGCGCGCTGCAGTCGCCATGCTCGCGCCGACGGGAATGCTGACGGTAATATTCTGCCGGGCCGGGCCGGGGCCGCGCCAGTCGCGCAGGCCCCACACACCGGCGGCGACAAAGGCGACGAACAGCAGGCAGCCGCCGCGTCGCATCGTCACGCAGCGTCGGTAGGCATGTCAGGCCGGCACCCCGACCATTAGATCGCCTTCATCACCAGGCTGGCGTTGGTGCCGCCGAACCCGAAGCTGTTGTTCAGCACCGCCCTTACCTTCCGCTGCTTGGCGACATGCGGCACCAGATCGACGCCTTCGCAATTCTCGCTCGGGTTATCGAGGTTGAGCGTCGGCGGGACGATCTGGTCGCGTAGCGCGAGGATGCAGAAGATACTCTCGACCGCGCCGGCACCGCCGAGCAAATGGCCGATCGCCGACTTGGTCGAACTCATCGACAGATGACCGATGTTGTTCCCAAACAGCCGCCGGACCGCGCCCAGTTCGAGCTCGTCCCCCAGCGGCGTCGAAGTGCCGTGTGCGTTGATATAGTCGATGTCGGCGAGATCGAGTCCCGACTTGCGCATCGCCATCTGCATCGAGCGGAACGCGCCCGAGCCCTCGGGATGCGGCGCCGTCACGTGATATGCGTCGCCCGACAGGCCATAGCCGATCACTTCGGCATAGATTTTGGCGCCACGCTTCTTCGCCCGCTCATATTCCTCGAGCACGAGCACGCCCGCACCTTCGCCCATCACGAATCCGTCGCGATCGCGATCATAGGGGCGCGAGCCCTTTTCGGGCGCGTCGTTGAAATTGGTCGACAGCGCGCGCGCCTGGGCGAAGCCGGCGATGCCGATCGGGCAAATCGCGCCTTCGGCACCGCCCGCGAGCATCACATCGGCATCACCGTCCGAAATCATCCGCGCCGCATCGCCGATCGAATGCGCGCCGGTCGAGCAGGCCGTGACCACTGCGTGGTTCGGCCCCATCAGCCCATATTTGATCGAAACCTGGCCCGAGATCAGGTTGATCAATCGACCATGCACGAAATGCGGGCTGACGCGACGCGGCCCTTTCGAATCGAGGACCAGCGATTCGCTGGCGATGCCTGGCAATCCGCCGATGCCCGATCCGATCGAACAACCGGCGCGGAACCGCTCCTCCTCGGACATGTCGGTCAAACCGGCATCCTCGATCGCCTGGCCGGCGGCGTCGATGCCGTAAATGATGAAGGGATCGACCTGACGCTGGATCTTGTGATCGACGCGCTTGCCAGGGTCGAAGCCATACTCATGGTCGGCGGGCTTCACTTCGCACGCGATCTGACAGGCATAATCGGTCGCATCGAACCGCGTGATCCGCCCTGCGCCGGACTTGGCGGCGATGATGTTCTTCCAGGCCGTCTCCACGTCGGCCCCCAAGGGGGTCACGAGACCGAGTCCGGTCACGACAATGCGACGCATAGGCATCTCTCCGTCGACTGCCGGAACGAGCGCGTGATCCGAAGATCACGGGAGCCGCTCCGGCCCTTTGCTAGCGCACCGCTGATGGCGAAAAACCGGTATCCATATTCGCGCGATGCTCTGAAACGAAACGGCTCCCCGCCCCTTACCGATCGATGATCACCCGGGGGCGGGGAGCCGTAATCTTGGTACCCGCGGGGCGCGTGCGAACGCCCTCGCGATCAGCCCTGGTGCGCGTCGATATAGTCGACGGCATCCTTGACAGTGCTGATCTTCTCGGCGGCGTCGTCGGGAATTTCGACGCTGAACTCTTCCTCGAAAGCCATCACCAGCTCGACGATATCGAGGCTGTCCGCGCCGAGATCGTCGATGAAGCTGGCTTCCGGAGTCACGTCGGCTTCCTGGACGCCGAGATGCTCGACAACGATCTTCTTCACGCGGTCGAAGGTCTCGCTCATGGTCCCTGTTTTCCTCTTGCTGGGCCTGTAATTCCTGAACGCACGTAGAACGGGGATGGTGCCCTTGCAAGAGGGCGGAGCCGCTCCACCGGATCAGGCACTCAGAGCATCGCCATGCCGCCGTTGACGTGCAGGGTCTGGCCAGTGACATAGCCGGCCTCGCGGCTGGCGAGATAGACCACTGCCGCGCCGATGTCGTCGCCTTCGCCCAGCTTGCCGGCAGGGATGCGCGACAGGATCGAATCCTTCTGCGCGTCGGTGAGCACATCGGTCATCGCCGAGCGGATGAAGCCCGGCGCGACGCAGTTGACGGTGATGTTGCGACTGGCGAGCTCCTGCGCGAGCGCCTTGGACATGCCGACCAGACCGGCCTTCGATGCGGCATAGTTCGCCTGGCCCGGATTGCCGGTGGCACCGACCACCGACGTGATCGAAATCACCCGACCGAACCGCGCCTTCATCATCGGGCGCGTCGCAGCACGGATCAAGCGGAAGGCGGCCTCGAGGTTGACGCGGATCACCTGATCCCATTCCTCATCCTTCATCCGCATCGCGAGATTGTCGCGCGTGACGCCGGCATTGTTGACCAGGATATCGAGCTGGCCGAGCGCTTCAACCGCCTGCGGCACGAGTGCGTCGACTGCCGCGCCGTCCGAAAGGTTGCACGGAAGCGCGACATGGTCGCCGCCCAGCCCCTCGCGAAACGCCTCGAGCTTCTCGGCATTAGAGCCCGACACCGCGAGCCGCGCCCCCTGCGCCACGAGCGCCTTGGCGATGGCGGAACCGATCCCGCCGGAAGCGCCCGTCACGAGCGCAGTCATGCCTGTCAGATCGAACATGTCTCAGTTTCCTTGATTTTGATTCACGCGGAGGCGCGAAGGCGCGGAGGGGCGATAGTCGTTGACGATCCGCTTGATCCCTTCTCGCAACGTCTCGCCACCGAAATTAATAAGCAGCCCAACGGGCTGCTTGGTCAATCGGAGGTACGTGAGCAATTGCTTGCCATGAACGGGACTCAGCTTTTCGACAGACTTGACCTCAACAAGCAGACAATCGTCCACGACGAAGTCGATTCGAAACGCGGCGTGGATCACAAAACCATCATATTCGATATCCACCAAGCGCTGTCGATCCACGCGATAGCCCATTCGGGTCAACTTATTCGTCAACAGGAGTTCGTAGACGCTTTCCAGCAATCCAGGACCAAGTTCACGATGTAAGCGAATTGCGATGTCGATCACGCGCCGCTGATCGCTTCCAGATCTCTTTCCACTCCGCGCCTCCGCGTGAATCCTTTGCCCTTCTTTCGCGTTGTCGTCGGGAGTTCAAAGCCCCGCCGCCAGCGCTTCGATGTCGGCCATCGTCACTATGCTCGTCGTGGTAGCGTCGGGTGCGGTGCGTTTGACCATGCCGGCGACGACTTTGCCGCCAAGTTCGACGAAGTCGGTCACGCCCGCTTCCCACATCGCCGAGACTGATTCGCGCCAACGCACCATGGCGGTAACCTGCTCGACGAGAAGGCGGCGAATCTCGTTCGGGGCGACCGTCGGAGCGGCGGTGACATTGGCGTAGACCGGAACCAACGGCGATTGGACCGCCACGTCGGCAAGCGCAGTCGCCATGGCATTGGCCGCGGGCTGCATCAAAGGGCAGTGGAACGGGGCCGAGACTGCGAGCAGCATCGCGCGCTTGGCACCCATCTCCTTGGCGAGCGGGACCGCACGCTCGACCGCCTCGCGGTGGCCCGAGATCACCACCTGGCCGGGATCATTGTCGTTGGCAACGCTGCACACCTGGCCTTCGGCGGCGGCTTCGGCGACGGCACGTGCCTTCGCGAGATCGGCGCCGAGCAGCACTGCCATCGCGCCTTCTCCGACCGGGACCGCCGCCTGCATCGCCTGCCCGCGCTTCTTGAGCAGCAAGGCGGTCGTCGCGAGATCGAACGCGCCCGCGGCGCACAGTGCACTATATTCCCCGAGGCTGTGGCCGGCGACATAGTCCGCTTTGTCGACGAGACGGATGCCGCCTTCCCGCTCGAGTACGCGCAGCACGGCGAGCGCGTTGGCCATGATCGCCGGCTGGGCGTTCTCGGTGAGCGTAAGCTGGTCCTCGGGTCCTTCGGCCATCAGCCGAAAGAGATGCTGGCCAAGCGCGTCGTCGACTTCCTGAAAGACTTCGCGCGCCGCCGCGCTGGCGTCGCTCAGCGCCTTGCCCATGCCGACCGCCTGGCTGCCCTGTCCAGGAAAGATGAACGCTCGCACTGTTGCTCTCCTCTTGCGAAGCGTGCGCCCTATTCCCCCCGACAAACCAGGGTCAAGCCGTGGCGCTGGCGAAGGGAAATGGAACGAAGTGCGACACCGTGCGGTTCAATGGCATGGCCGAGTCGACGAACCGATTCGCGAACCTGAACGAAGTTGTCGGCACCGCGACAAATGGTGACCAATTTCAATCGGTTGAAGAATAGTCCTGCGACAATTTCTCGCCATGTTGAGTATCGACGCCAGCAACGGCGCCGGGTTCGTGCAAGGAGTAACCACGATGAAGAAGTTGATGTTGGCCGCGATCGCGGCCTCGCTGGTGTCGGTGCCGGCAATCGCCGCCCCCCAGCACTGGGACCGCCACGACAATGGCCAGCGCCATCATGACGACCGCCATGACAACGGGCGACATCGCGGCTGGGAACGTGGCAACGGGCGTGGGATGAGCAACTACCGCGACTGGCATCGCGGCGACCGTTTCGACTATCGCTATGCGCGCGACTATCGCGAACTGAGCTATCGCGACTATCGCGGGCTGCGCCGCCCGCCGCGTGGCTATCATTGGGTGCGTTCGGGCGACGACGCGTTGCTAGTGGGCATCACCAGTGGCGTGATCGCATCGATCGTGGCCGGCGCAGTGCGCTAGGGCGTAGTGCCCCAAGTCGATTTGATGCGCCTGGCGGCGGGGCCTTGGCTCCGCCGCTCGCGCATTGGCGGCTGACGCGATCATGCTACGGTTGAGCTCAGGATTGTTTTGTCGGGTTAGGCTATTTCCGGCGCTGCCGCAGCGGCGCTCTCTACGGGTCTCCGCATCTCTGAGCCGATAACCCAATCGCTTGCCTTTCGATACGGCCCGGGCTAAGGGCGCCCCGAAGCGAGCGGGTTGCCTCTGGGCCGCCCGCTTGTTCCATTTGCAAGACGACAGCCGGAGGGGCGTTCGCAGGGTGCGGCGTCAGCGATCGGCCAACAGGATGAAACGGACATGGCTCTTTATGAGCATGTGTTCCTTGCGCGCCAGGATCTGGCACAGGCGCAAGTGGACGCACTGGCGGAAGCCGCCACCAAGATCGTCGAGGATAATAACGGCAAGGTCGTCAAGACCGAGACCTGGGGCTTGCGTTCGCTCGCCTATCGCATCGCCAAGAACCGCAAGGCGCATTATGTGATGCTCGAGATCGACGCGCCGGCCGGCGTGGTCGCCGAGCTCGAGCGCCAGACCCAGATCAATGAAGACGTGATCCGCTACATGACCATCAAGGTCGATGCGCACGAAGCCGGTCCGTCGGCGATGATGCGCAAGGGCGATCGCGAGCGCCGCGGCCGCCGCGAGCGCGACGGCGGCTTCGAGGAGTAATCGACCATGGCACGTGCATTTTTCCGCCGCCGCAAGTCCTGCCCGTTCTCGGCCAAGGATGCGCCGAAGATCGACTTCAAGGACGTTCGCCTGCTGCAGGGCTTCGTGTCCGAGCGCGGCAAGATCGTTCCCTCGCGCATCACCTCGGTGAGCGCGAAGAAGCAGCGCGAGCTGGCTCAGGCCATCAAGCGCGCGCGTCACCTGGGCCTGCTGCCCTACATCGTTAAGTAAGGAGGGCAGATCCCATGGAAGTCATCCTGCTCGAACGCGTCGAGAAACTCGGCGCCATCGGCGACGTGGTGAAGGTGAAGGACGGGTTCGCCCGTAACTACCTGCTGCCGCGCAAGAAGGCGCTCCGCGCCAACGACGCCAACCGCAAGGTTTTCGAAGCCAATCGCGAGCGTCTCGTCGCCGAGAACGCAGCGCGCCGCGGCGAGGCCGAGAAGGAATCGAAGACGATCGACGGCACCAGCGTCACGCTGATCCGCCAGGCTTCGAACACCGGCCAGCTCTACGGCTCGGTCGCGGTGCGCGATCTGGTCGACTCGCTCGAAGCCGATGGCCATAAGGTCGCCAAGTCGGCGATCGTGCTCGCCAAGCCGATCAAGGCGATCGGCGTGTACGAGGTCAAGGTCCAGCTGCACCCCGAGGTCGCGGTGACCGTCAAGGTCAACGTCGCCCGCTCGCCTGAAGAGGCCGAGCTTCAGGCCCAGGGTGTCGACGTCATGACCGCGATGTTCGAAAAGGACGAATCGGGTTTCACTGAAGAG
>Ga0105248_10001147_pt1 | contig 29540 bp, 24 predicted proteins | sample KBSS34metaG_FD_81524 | JGI IMG/M metagenome (GOLD analysis project Ga0105248, IMG submission 81524) | Switchgrass rhizosphere microbial communities from Kellogg Biological Station, Michigan, USA - KBS S3-4 metaG | ecosystem: Host-associated > Plants > Roots > Rhizosphere > Soil | place... | reverse complement strand
TCGGACGCCGCGCGCATGTGCGCGCTTCTGGCGCGCTATGGGTTGTTTGCCGGCCAGTCTTCCGGAGCATATCTGCAGGGCGTGTACGAAACCGCAAAGCGTATCCGCAAAGGAACCATCGTCACGCTGCTCAACGATATCGGCGAACGATACATGAGCACTCGACTGTGGGAACCGCTTTAACAATTCGCTCCTGCATTCAACGATGAAAGTCCGAGCGGCTATCGGCGTGCCAGGTCAGCTTCCGGTCCGTGAGTGCATCTCTCTTTAATCTCGGGTGTCCGCCGATAGCTTTGCCTTCGTGAAAACCCGCAGCGTAATATTCGCGTCCCTGATCGGGATGGTCGTCACCAACAGCTTCGGGGCTTTGGCAAGTGTGGCTGAGTGGAGCGTCCCGGCACCCGTATCTGTCTCGCAGTACCTGCAAAAGCTGCGCCACGAAATGGGCCGCAGATCGTGCTTCGTTATGAACCCTGGGGACAGCCGTCCCCATTAACAAGTTTTTACAGGCACTTCGGAGGGCTATGCCTATAATCCACCCCAGCACAGTCTATGATTTCCCGCGTATCCATCGTTCTGCTGGTGATTGCGTTGCTAACGCTGGCCGGTCTCCAGTATCACTGGATTGGCCAGATCAGTGAAGCGGAGCGGCAACGATTGGAAGCCAGTGTGAAGGATTCTTCCACCCGGTTTGCCGGAGATTTTACCGGCGAGATACGCTCTATGAGCACGACTCTGGACTTCCGCGGCTACGAACCGGCACCGGCCGCGATTGCGGCGCGTTATCGCAGCTGGGCAGAAACCTCCGGATATCCGGACCTGGTGCGAACGTTGTATGTTGTTCGTTCCGCGCAGGCGGGCGACGTCCGGCTCTTTCAAATCAATCTCCAGGAAGAGAGCCTGCAACTGGTCGAGTGGCCGTCCCGGTTGGCACCGCTTCAAGGATATTTTCAGAGAGAATCGGCGGGACCGGAACGACGGAATATCAGCAACGCTCCCCGCCAGCTGCCATGGCTTGATGGAATTTCTGCAGTTCTGATCCCGCTTTCGCGGCCGCCGGAGCCACAGCGCGGTCGTGGAGGTCCCGGCGGAGGACCTGGACCTGGCCGCAGTCCCGGATCGCAATACCAGCAGCAACCGCCACCTTCTCCGCTGCCCGACCAAATGGAATCCTGGCTGATTGCGGAACTGGATGAGACCTCACTCAGGAAGCAGATGTTTCCTGCACTGGTCGCACGCGATTTCCCAATGACAGGGGATCAGAATTATCGCGTCGCCGTCGTGACGATTCCTTCGTCTGTCGCCGTCTTCAGCTCGGGCGATACCTGGACTGCTCAGGATCTTGCAACGTTCGATTACGCAGTCGATCTCATTGGAGGTCCGGGACAGTTTGGTCAAATTGGAGGTATTGGCCGCGGTTCTCCACGGTCCGGCGGCCGCGGCGGCGGCCCACAGGCGGGGATATTCGTTGGCCAGGGATTGAGATTGCTTGTGAAGCATGAAGCCGGTTCCCTGGAGACCGCCGTGTCGAACCTTCGACGGCGAAATCTTGCAATCAGCTTTGGCATTCTCCTGGTATTGGGTTTCGGCGCCGGCGTCGGCATCGTGTCGGGACATCGCGCGAGAACTCTGGGCAGGCTGCAGATGGAATTTGCCGCGGGCGTTTCCCATGAATTGCGCACTCCGCTTGCCGTCATTCAATCCGCCGCCCACAACCTGCGCGCCGGCGTGGTCCAGGACCGCGAAGGCATTGAAGAATACGCGACGATTGTCCAAAAGGAAGCCCGGCGTCTGTCCAACATGGTGGAACAGGTAATGACCTATGCGGAAACGCAGTCGGGCCGAAAACGGTACGACATCGCCCCGGTGGATCTGAATGCCGTTGTCGATCGCGCTCTTCAGAATATGGCCCTGCCTCTGGGTGACGCCAATGCCTCCGTCGAGAATCGAATCGATCCGCAACTGCCCCCCGCGATGGGAGACGAAGTTGCCTTGACTCAGTGTGTTCAGAATCTGATCAGCAACGCCTTGAAATATGGCAGCGGCACCGACTCCGTACAGATCGAGATTGAGAGCGAAGTGGAGCGTTCATCAGGGACCATCCGATTGAGTGTGATCGATCACGGTCCGGGAGTGCCGCCCGTGGACGAACGTTATCTTTTCGATCCGTTTCATCGCGGCGCAAATGCCGCGACCAACACACCAGGTAACGGACTGGGCCTGCATCTGGTCCAGCGGATGATGGAAGCTCAGGACGGATCCGTGACCTATCGACGCGCGGCAGGCGGAGGCGCATCTTTTATGCTGACACTGCCTGTTGCGAAAGAAAACGTATGATTCGTAAACGTATTCTGCTTGTCGAAGACGAGGCGGGATTGCGCCGCACACTGTCTGACTTGCTTGCCTCAGAGGGTTATTCGGTGGAAAGCGCCGCCGATGGCCTCGCTGCGCAGGAACGAGCGATGCGCGAAGCCTTTGATCTGATCGTCCTCGACGTCATGCTTCCATCGCGAAGCGGGTTTGAAGTGTGCCGATATCTCCGCAAGAACGGCGTTCAGACGCCAGTTCTGATGTTGACGGCACGCAGCGAACTCAACAATAAGGTGCAGGGCTTCAAGGCCGGCGCCGACGACTACCTGACGAAGCCATTCGAATCGGCGGAATTACAAGTCCGGGTCCAGGCATTGCTTCGCCGCACGGCTTCCGATGGCCGAAAAAAAATGAAGGCTGCCGATTTCGGAAACGTTCATGTGGATTTCGCGAAATCGCGCATGACCAGGAGTGGAAAAGATGTTTCCATTTCCGAGCGCGAATGCCGGCTGATCCAGCACCTGATTGAAGCTCGCGGTGAAGTGGTGTCCAGAGATGAACTGCTGCAGGAAGTCTGGGGCTACAGCGCCGCCTCAATGACCCGTACCGTGGACGTTCACATTGCATGGCTTCGTCAAAAAGTGGAAGACGATCCCTCCGATCCCCGCTTTATACTCACCGTGCATGGTCAGGGTTATCGCTTTAGCAGCTGATGCAGCTGCTTCTATGGCTCAAATGTCAGCGTCTTCAGAGCGCCGTCTACTCCCGCTTCCCCCGTCGTCTGATACTCGGCCTGGACTTTGGATTTCGTTTCCTGGCGGCCGCAGTACAAATCCACCTTTCCACCTTCTTTGCCTTTGATGGAAATCGACTCCGGATCTTTGAAGGAAAATAGCTTCTTTCCTTCCGGAGTGTCGATGATGAACTTGAAACCAGTGCCGCCATTAGCGGGGCACACGAACTCTGTGAGTGTACCGGATACGACGTCCAGCTTTCGAAATGCTTCCGCACCAACGGTCCCCACTGGTGGCGAAGGCGGTGGACTCGGTGGTGTCCGGCGCAACGTCGGTGGCTCCGAAGCTGTTGTTAACGGCTCCGTCGCAGCAGCAGTTCGTTCAGTGGATACCGAAGGCGGCTCGCTTGAAACCGCAACCAGGGGTCGATTCGCATTGGCAGGTTGGGAGTTCTCGAGGGTGCGAGATAGCCGGTCCACTTGCATCCGGTCTGCGTCGGTTTTGGCATACCGCTTCAAAATTTCCAGGGTTCTTGCCGCGGCGACGGGGTCCCCCATGCCCAATTGAACATAAACTTGCACAAAAAAGAAACATGGAACCTATTCGATCCTTTCAAGTTTAATACCGGCGAGGGTCATCAAAGCATCGTTGAGCTGACGCGCATAGTACTGAGACCACGCCAATTCGATCTGGACTTCTGCGCGGTTTGGTTCAAGAGCTGCAAGTTCCTTTAATACCTTTACCGATTCTCGCGGCTGTGAGGTTTGAGCCAATCGTCCATAATCCCATAGCATTCTGTTGCTGTGAGCGCCGAGGGCGTACGCTTTCGCGAAACCTTCAGAGGCTTGTGACGATTTCCCCTCCTGCCAATCCAGATATGCCAGACCTGCCCAGGGCTCAGGCCGCCCGGGATTCTGCAGTTTCATTTCTTCAAGGACGCGCCGACGCTCCATCAGGGCGTTCGGCCTGCTGTCGATGTCGGTGAGGGCGATTTTTACGTCGAATGGCGAAGCCGCTTCGGCCGCCACTTCCTTCTTCGTGCGGTCGATTTCGATTTTTGCGATGAGATGATTGAAGGCTCCCTGACCGATATAGCCTCGTAATTCCGATTCGAAGGTCGACAGCGATTTTCCGTAGACCGTTTGTATCGCCTCGGCCGAATCGGCGCCATTTGCAACCGCAGTGAGGTACGCGGAAAACTTCGGCCGGTACTCTTTTGTTGTACCGATAAAATGCACTGCAGCCCAGCCTTCGTTGTACAGGCTTCCCGCCTTGCCGGCTTCATTGTAGTAGGGCGAGTCATGATCGGCAGCCATGATGGTGGAAAGCGGAACCCAGCTGTCTTCCCGCAGAGCCAGAATCCTGTTGGGAATCGGATCGCCAATGGCGATGGAGCCATTCATGATTGTGAACGTTGAAAAAAGTTCCGCGAGACCTTCATTCAACCACGGCGGGTAATGGAGTCCGGCATGCTCCGCAATCAGGTGCGTATATTCGTGCGTGGCAACCTGCTCGGCCAGTTCACCGGTCCTGCCCATCACGATGTAGTCGCGGTCTCTCCTTGGTAAAAAGTACGCCAGGGCAAGCTTGTTGAGACTGTAGGGCTCGTATTCCTTCTCCGAACCAAAGATCACAATCGTAACCGGCGCCGGCTCCTTCGGTGGATGGCCGTTGAATTTCAGGAAGAACTCGCGCACCTGCTCAAAGTAGTTCAGCGTGTTTCGAGTTTCTCGCTCCCCGGCGCTGGACAGCACTTCGAAATTTGGCGACTGCATCCGTATCCATTTAGGTTCGCCCCGGAGTCGGACAGCGGATGTGACTCCAAGCAGGAAACAGGACAGGACCATGATTCGCCGGCGAACAACCCATCTCCAGCCGGTATGGTTATGTTTCACATTGACGATGCGATTCATGAGCACTCCACTGATCCTGAATGGTGTTCTGCCGGTATTGTCTGAGAAGGACTGCGTAATCTTAGGTAATTCAAACCACCCGGACAAGAATGTTCATCCGGAATTCCCTCTATGAAGATACATTCAGTGCCCCTGCAGACTCGGTTTGTGACAGCGACTGTTTATTAATTGACAAAAAGTACTTTATATTAGAGAGTATTCCGGTTGGTCGAATTGGAGGCTATGCATGTCCCAGCTGGAACGTATCGTCGATGCCATTCGTAATTCGCAGATATTGCGGTTATGCCTGATTGCAGGGCTTGCAGTGGTACTTCTTGTTCCCATCGTCATGATCTGGGGTCTGGTTTCCGAACGACAGGACCGAAATCGGGAAGCGACGACCGAGGTTTCCTCAAAGTGGGGAAACACCCAGACCATCATCGGGCCCGCTCTCATCCTGCCGTACACGGCGCGATGGACGGAGTCGACCCCCTCTGGAGAGGTCACGCGCACCGGTGTCCGGAATGCCGTCTTTCTACCCAAAGAACTGCGGACTACCGGCCGGGTTGATGTGGAATCACGAAGTCGTGGAATCTTTAAAGTTCCGGTTTATGGATTGAAAATTTCAGTCGCAGGCGAGTTCGGCAAGCCGAATCTGGCGGAACTGGGCGTAGACCCGGCCACTGTCGCCTGGGATCGCGCCCATGTTGCTGTTGGGATTTCGGACGTACGCGCCATTCGTGAGCAAACCGCAATTTCCTGGAACGGCAGCGACGCCGAGTTTCTACCCGGTGTCGGAGGATTTTCCGATGGGCGATCCGGTATTCATGCTCTCGTCGCTGCTGGTGCTGCCGATTCCGGATTCAAGTTCTCGTTTCCTCTGTCGTTGAACGGAAGCCTTGCCATGTACTTCGTCCCGTTTGCCGAAACAACCTCTGTTCAGCTCACCTCCAATTCACCCAACCCTGATTTTCAAGGCAGCTGGCTTCCTGCAGAGAGAACCATTTCTGAGAATGGATTTGATGCCATGTGGCGCATTTCGTACCTCGGGAGAAATTATTCTCAATCATGGATCTCCGGAGCCGTTCCAGCAAAGGCGATTGATGATTCGCGATTTGGGGTCCAACTGATCGAACCCGTTGATCGTTATCGGATGGCGGAGCGGAGCGTGAAATATGCCGGCCTGTTCATTTTGCTTACATTCGCATTTGTCTGGCTGATTGAGGTCATGGCGGGAACACGAGTCCATCCGATTCAGTATTTAATGCTGGGTGCAGCGCTTTGTGTTTTTTATCTGCTGGAGCTGTCCCTGTCGGAGCGTCTGAGTTTCTCAGTTGCCTATGGAATCGCGTCGCTGGCGATATTGGCGCTGGTTGCTGCATACAGCCGTGTGATTTTCAAGCGCGGTCAACGGGCTGTGCTGGTTGCATGCGGCGTTGCCGGCCTCTATGGCTACCTGTTTGTACTGCTAACGAATGAGGATGCTGCGTTGCTTTTCGGGTCCATTGGATTGTTCGTGATCCTCGGGGCAATCATGTTTGTGACCCGGCGGGTGGATTGGTACTTTCGAGAAAAGAGCATTCCGAATAGCTGATCGATCCGACCTGCTGAGGTATCCTGTTGCGCCTGGAGGATGGATCATGAAAGCAATTCGGATTTACCAGCATGGCGGGCCGGAGGTTCTTCAATATCAGGATGCCCCTCTCCCTGACCCAGGCCCCGGTGAAGCCCTGGTCGAAATCCATGTTTCCGGTGTGAACTTCGTCGATACTTATGTTCGCAGCGGGCTGTACAAGCCGCCATCGATTCCATTCACGCCGGGAGCGGAAGGCGCGGGGATCGTTTCGAAAGTGGGCTCCGGAGTTACCGATGTTCGCGTGGGCGATCGAGTGGCGTATGCGACTTCGATGGGGTCTTATGCCGAGTTCGCGGCTGTTCCAACCTGGAAACTGGCCTCGCTGCCCGATTCGGTCGATTTTCGCACCGGCGCCGCCATCATGCTGCAGGGCATGACCGCACACTATCTGACGACAAGCACGTATCCGCTCAAATCCGGCCAGACTGCATTGGTGCACGCCGGTGCCGGCGGTGTCGGTCTGCTGTTGATTCAGATCGCAAGGAAAATTGGAGCGAGAGTCATCGCCACCGTGGGCACTGCTGAAAAAGGAGAACTGGCACGTGCCGCGGGCGCCCACGAGATCATTATCTATTCTCAACAGGACTTTGAACCCGAAGTGAAGAAGATGACGAATGCCGTGGGCGTCGAAGTCGTTTATGACGCGGTCGGCGCCGCGACATGGGAAAAGAGTTTGAACTGCCTGAAGCCGCGCGGCTATCTGGTGCTCTATGGAAATGCCAGCGGACCCGTTCCTCCATTCGATCCTCTTATCCTCATGAAGGCATCGCTGTTTGTCACCCGGCCGACGCTTATTCATTACGCCGCCAGCCGCGAAGAGGTTCGATCGCGCACCCAGGATCTGTTCGGCTGGCTGAAGTCCGGCGAATTGAAGTTGAAATGCGATTATGTGTTTCCACTTGCCGATGCGGCAAAGGCGCAGATCGAACTTGAGGCCAGGCGCACGACGGGGAAAGTGCTGTTGCAGGTGAAAGGCTAAATGGATGAGCGAAACTTGTCCTCCTGGGTCGGGAGGACAGCGGGATCGCGAAGCGGATCCCGCGAGGGGTAGTTCCAGAGGAGCCAACTTTCCGGATTGCCGCTTTGGAACCACCCCGGCGCTTCGCGCCACCCCTCCTGACTCAGGAGGCGAATTCATTGGCTCAACCTCTTGGCTGGAATCTCAAGCTTCCGCTTGGACTGTCGGCGATTTGTTATGCGGAGAAGGTTAAACTGCCCACCTGAGTCAGGAGGGCAGCACGATCGTCGAGAGTCGTGCGGGGGGTGGTTCCTAAGCCGTCCTTCTGAGGGATGGTCGCTTCGGAACCGCCCCGGGGCTTTCATCATCCCGATCATCGCACGCGTGCCTTTGCCCTCGGCCACCATCGAAATCGTGTAAAATCGCGCGCTTATGAAATCATTTCGTACGCTCTACGGGATCTTCTTCCTTTCCGGTGCGACAGGACTCGTTTATGAAGTCATCTGGGTGCGGCTGACCGGCCTGGTATTCGGAAACACGTCACACGCAATTGCAGTAGTTCTCGGCGCGTTCATGGCGGGACTGGCACTGGGAAGCTGGAAGTTGGGCCGCTACGCCGATCGTGTTCCCAGCGCGTTGAAGCTGTACGGAATGCTCGAAATCGGAATCGGCATTGCGGCGGCACTGGTTCCTTTCGTCTTTCAATCCCTCCACAGCGTGTATTGGACATTGACGCCCTACATTCAGGGAATTCCGGGTGGAAGCATGTTGCTCCGCTTTCTAACGAGTTTCACGATCCTTCTCGTGCCGACATTCCTGATGGGCGGAACGCTTCCAGTCCTTGCAAAATTTTTCACGCAGACCGCAAAAGAGGTGCAGCAGAAGGTTGGCCTGCTCTATGCGTTGAACACATTTGGCGCCGCGTTTGGAACCCTCGTCGCAGCGCTGCTGTTTATTCCTCGTCTGGGAAACATTCGAACGACTCTGCTCATCGCTGCATTGAATGTCGGTATTGGCGTATTCGCGATCATTCTCAATAGCCGATGGTCTTCATCGATAAGCCCATCTGTGGTTGAGGCTCCGACGTCCGAGACAGCAGTTGCCGGCGAAAGCGCCGCCGAAATCGCCGACGAAAGAATAGACAGCACGGTGGCCGGCCTGGTTCTGATGACGCTCGCAGGGTCGGGTTTTGTTTCGATGCTCTATGAAGTTGCATGGACCCGTGCGCTCACTGCAATGATCGGAAGTTCGACCTATGCATTCTCGATCATGCTGGTAACGTTCCTTATCGGCATTGCCGTGGGGAGTTCCATCGCATCCCGGTTGAAATCGATCGCCGGGCTTCGACTTCTCGGATTGACTCAACTTGGCATTGCTGTCGGTGGGCTGATATTCCTGACGGGTTACAAGATCGCGCCCTTGATAGTCCTGGGCGCGCTTCGGGCCATGTTCTTTTCATTTCCAGCAATGTTGCTGACTCAGTTTGTGGTCTGCGCCTTTCTCATGATCGTGGCGACAATCTGCATGGGTGCGACCATTCCGATTGCGAGCCAGATTTATTCCAGCAGGTTCAAGTTGCTCGGCCGCAGCATTGGAAGCATCTATTCGGTGAATACTCTGGGGGCGATCGCGGGTTCGCTGATTGCCGGATTTGTTCTTGTGCCGCTTGTCGGAACGGAACGCACGGTTCTTGCAGGCCTGTTTTTCAATGCGGCGATGGCGGCTTTGATTTTGTCTGCGCCGTCGGCGGTACGAAAGCGGGACATCGGCAAGTGGGCGGCCGTCGCGCTGCTGCTGCTGGCGACGTTTTCCATGAAAGGAAAAGTATTCTGGCCTCCGGAATCCCTGGACCAGGGAATCATCGTTTACGCGAAGATGCTGGACTCGCGTCCGGAATACACGATCGATGAGCACTACATCGATACGGATGTCGTGTACTTCAAGGAAGGAAATAACGCGACCATTTCGGCGCGGCGTGGCGAAGATTACGTGGGCCTGCGAACAAATGGGAAGGTCGATGCCTCCAACAAGGACGACATGACGACGCAGTTGATGATCGGATTCCTGCCATTTCTTTATCACTCCAATCCGAAGACCGCGATGATCATCGGATATGGATCGGGCGTGACGGTGGGAGCCGCAACGACGTTTAAAGAAGTGGAAAGCATCGATTGTCTCGAAATCGAGCCTGCCGTCGTCGGTGCTGCACCGGTATTCACGTCGATCAACCGGAACAGCTTCGAGAATCCGAAGGTACACATCACATATGACGATGCACGCAACTACATGAATGTGACGCGCAAGCAGTACGATGTGATCATTTCCGAACCTTCGAATCCATGGATTGCCGGCGTCGCCAGTCTTTTCACGTCGGAATTCTACGATCGCGCGGTTCAGGTCTTGAAGCCGGATGGAGTGTTTGCCCAGTGGGTGCAGCTCTACGAACTGGATCCTGAAGATCTTCGAATGATACTTCACGAATTTCAGGCGAAGTTCCCGGAGGTATCCGCCTGGAATGCGGGAGGGGATCTCATCCTGATTGGAACGAAGCAGCCTCAGCATTTGAACATGGCACGATGGACTCGGCTCGCTGCGGAGGATCCTTCCGTGGTGCATAACCTGCGTAAGTACATGCGCTCTTCCACTCCGGAAGGGCTGCTGGCCTACTACGTCACGTCTTCGGACCCCATCCGGAAATTTGCGGAGACGACGAGGCACAACAGCGATGACCATCCGCTTCTGGAGTTCCATGCCCCGCGCGAACTTTACCGAGACACGAGAGATCTCAACGTCAGCCTGCTGTACGACGCCAAAATCGGACTTCTTCCCCAGTCCGCCGAAATACCCGATTTGCAGAAGGCGTATAGCGGAATGATCTCCCCTCTGTTGCATATGGATCGCGCGAATCTGGCCAGTCAGGCGATGGGTATGCTTTCGGGACTGCAGAATCTCGAGCCCGGAGCTCTGGAAATAGCCATGGCTCGCATCAGTCTATCCGGAGGCAACGCCCGGAGTGCCGACGTGCAGTTGAAGAAGGCACGCGATTCCATGCCACCGAACAGCCCGCTGCTGGCGGATCGGGAAGAGCTTTGGGGGGAGGTGCAGGAAGCGCTTGCAGACAACATGCAGGCCACAGAGCACTACCTTGCCGCTGCCGCTGCTGATCCTCATCGGCCCGGCCCCCCAAGGCGGCTGGCCGAACTCTACAGTACGAAGAAAGAATGGAAAGAGGCCGCGCGTTGGATGGAGCAGTACACAAGTATTGAACCGGAAGCAACAGGTCATGAACTGGCTTTGCTTGCGGACTATTACATGGCGGGATTCGAACTCGACAAGGCCCTGGCAATGCTTAAGACTTCACTCGAAAAGGATCCGTATACGTTTCTGGCTCGACTGAATCTGGCGCGGCTATTTGAAAAACAGAAACAGGCAGACGACGCCATCGAGCAATACGAATACATGATGCATTATGCGTTCGATCGAGATCCCGACATCTACGTCAAGCTTGTGAACCTGTACAAGGCGAAGGGTGACAAAGCGAAGAAGATTCGCGAGGTTCTCAGCCGCGGTCATCGATTATATCCAAAAGATATGCCAATATACCGTCTATACCGTGAAGCCTTTGGCATCGACTAAATGACTCGCAAAATTTCCGCCGCTTTTCTTTGTGCTGGTCTTTGGGTTGCACTAACCGTGGGATCCACGGCGCGTCCGTCAACCGAGTCTCGGCAGGGAACCCTCAGCCTGGATGTCAATCTCGTCAATGTATTCCTCACCGCCCAGAACTCGCGTGGCGAATATGCGACGGGCTTGACTGCCGATGATTTCCGTGTCTTTGAAGACGATGTTGAAAAGAAGATCTCCATATTTGAGACAGATGATCGTATTGCCTCTTCGATGGGATTGCTTGTGGATAACAGCGGAAGCATGGTGGACATTCTTCCCATGATGAAGGCCGGCGTTCTCGACTTCGCACAGAAAGCGAGGCGTAACGATGATTTTTTCGTCATGACCTTCGGGAATCGTGCGCAGGTGATTCAGGATATTCGACAACCAGTGGCGAAACTGGATGCCGCATTCAAGACGATTACCGCAAGCGGAACATCTGTGTTTTTCGATGCGATGCTACAAGGGATGGCCAAGGTCAGCCGGAGTGAACAGCAACGGAAGGCCCTGATTGTGTTTTCCGACGGCAACGACAACGGAAGCAAAGCCGGTTTTGGAGATGTATCTCACGCAGCGCAGCGCGCAAACGTCCTGCTGTATTTTATTCCCATCGGTGCAAAACGTCTGATTGACCAGCCGACGGTGGAATCGCTGGCCAGACTGACCGGCGGTCGCGTTCTGTATCTCGATAAAGCCGATTCGATCCGGCCGGTCATTGAAAACATTCGAACCGAACTCGCCAAACAATATTACCTGGGATACTACACCGCCCGCCGACCCGGGTTGCATCGTATCCGCGTGGAAGTTCCAGGTCAGGATCTCCGTATTCGATCCAAAACCGAATACCTGGGCAGTTGACGCTGCATTTCGCGCGTTTGCCTCGACTTCAGCCTGAATCCCTGGTCTTTTTGAAATTCGAGTTGTGTATTGAGCTCCTCACTTACGAGGGCAGCTTCGGAACCTGAAATCACCTTCAGGAAGCTCTTCAGCGTTGAGGAATTCCAGCGGATTCCCGCGCGGCATCTTTCCAGTTCACTACGGCAGAAACCTCCCCGCACCATCTTCTTCACACTCGTGAACGTTTGCCGGAGATGACTTTCGGCATTGAGGAGTGTCGGAATACCTTACAGCTCTGGTGAATTTCCATTGAGGTTCGAATCGACCCGTCTTCAGGGGGCACTGAAGACGGAAGGCGTTTTCATCCTCGCAAAGGTGTCGGAGTTCTTTACATTAGCCGCTTCCTGCAGCTTCCCAACTTGTGCTAACGGCCTGACTCCAATCATTCGCACAGAAGGATCCCTGTTTGCTATAGCTCTATCTCACGAGTTTCGGAAAGGGATATGCCAGATGGGAAGTCATGCAAAGCGGATAGTGGCGAGGGCGTTCTGGTTAACCACACTGTTGCTCGGAGTTGTACTCCTTTTCGGTTCATTATCGCCTGTCTCTGCAAACACAATTGGAATTGCTGGTGAGTCCAGCAGGTTCTGCGGTCCCGCCCCCCTGGCGCTCATCCCACATCAACGAGTGGAAATCTTCTCCAAAACAACACGATACTAACCTTCGCAGAAGGGGATTCCGCGGTTCAAAACCACTTCGGAACTTGCAGCCATCCGGTAAACTAGTGACTTGAGCATTGCGAGAAAGTTCCCGCATTTCCGGCGGATGATGACGCCGGCCCACGACGCTTTTAAAAATCATCAATATGCCGGGCGCAATGACGCCAGGAGGATCAACAATGAAGCGAAGTCCAGGGCTTCGTGCAGGGGTAGCTTCTATTTTCGTTTTCATCACGGCGATTCTCGCCGGATGTAGCACCGCAGAAACCAAGTCTCAGCCTGCCGCAGCTGGCGCTGCGCCAGCCCCCACCGTCCAGGTTGCCCAGGTGGAGCAGCGGGATATTACGCTGACCAGTGAATGGATCGGATCGATGGATGGATATGTGAATGGACAGATCCAGCCCCACGTTTCCGGTTATCTCACGAAGCAAAACTATCGTGAAGGGTCCCCTGTTCACAAAGGCGATGTCCTGTTTGAAATCGATGCGCGTCCGTTTCAGGTGGCGCTCGATCAAAGCCGCGCGCAACTGGCACAGGCACAGGCGCAGTTGCTGCAGAGTCAGTCTCAGGTGACGCAGACACAGGCGCTGATTACCCAGGCGAAAGCGCAGCTGGCGAAAATCGAGCAGGATATCAAGCGCGACACGCCTCTGGCGGAGGCGAAAGCCATCGCGCAGAGCAAGCTCGACGATGATCTGCAGGCACGATCGGGGGCTGAAGCGTCAGTATCGGCGGCACAGGCGCAGTCGGCTTCGGCGCAGTCGGGTGTCGTTGGCGCGCAGTCGGCGGTGCAGGCGGCGAAAGCGGCTGTCGACCAGGCTGAATTGAATCTGTCGTATACGAAAATCACATCGCTGGTCGACGGAATCGCCGGTATTGCCAAAGCTCAAATCGGCGATCTCGTGACGACAACCACGGTGTTGACTTCGGTGTCGCAACTGCATCCTATCAAGGTTTACTTTCCCATTTCCGAACAGGATTATCTGCGGGCGCAGAAGATCAAGCCGGGCGCTGCATCCGCCACTCCCCTGGATGGAATTCCGCTGACGCTGGTACTTGCCGACGGCAGCATTTATCCGCGGACCGGCAAAGTCCTCTGGGTGGACCGTCAGATCGATACCGGCACGGGCACCATACGTGTCGTGTCGGAATTCCCCAACCCGGGAAATATCCTGCGACCGGGGCAGTACGGAAAGATTCGTGCAACGACGGAGTCGCGGCGTAACGCATTGCTCGTGCCGCAGTCAGGGGTCGTGGAGCTCCAGGGCAACTATCAGGTGGCAGTCGTGACCACCGGAAATAAGATCGAAATTCATCCCATAAAAGTCGACGCCCCGTTCGAGGGCAGCTGGATCGTCCGCGAAGGTGTCACTTCGGGCGACCGTATTGTTGTGGGCGGCATGCAATATGCTCAGCCCGGTGCGACGGTGAATCCGGTTTCTGCGGGTGCCACGGCGAAGGATCACTAAGCCATGGCAGAATTTTTCGTCCGTCGACCGATCGTCGCGATCGTGATTGCGATCATTACCGTATTGGCTGGCCTTGTCGCGATGCGCGGGCTGCCTGAAGCCCAGTTCCCAGACATCGTGCCTCCGCAGATCATCGTCTCCACGGTGTATCCCGGCGCCGACGCCCAGACCGTAGAGCAGTCCGTTGCCACACCGATCGAGCAACAGATGAACGGCGTCGATAACATGCTGTACATGCAATCCACCAATGGCAACGACAACTCGATGGCGTTAACGGTCACTTTTGATGTCGATACCGATGTCAACACGGATGAAGTCAATGTGCAGAACCGCCTGGCGCAGGCAACGCCGAACCTGCCACCGGAAGTCACGCGGTTTGGAACCACAATCCGAAAATCCACGGGGTTGCCGCTGATGGCGCTGGCTCTGTATTCACCAAAGCGCACACACGATTCGCTGTTCCTGGCCAATTACGCCAACATCAACATCAACGATCAGCTGTTGCGGGTTCCCGGCGCCGGCCAGGTGCTGCTCTTCGGCGCCACCGACTATTCCATGCGCATCTGGATCCGGCCGCAGGTTCTGGCAAAACTGGGTCTGACGGTTTCCGATCTGGTTGCCGCGCTCAACGAACAAAACGCCGTCAATCCGGCCGGCCAGATCGGAGGCAACCCGGCGATTCCCGGCACGCAGATGACTTATGCCATTCGCACCCAGGGACGACTGGTCACCGCGGAACAATTCGGCGAAGTCGTGGTACGTGCGAATCCGGATGGCTCGGTTGTTCGCCTGAAGGATGTCTCCCGCATCGAACTCGGGGCGCTCAGCTACAACCAGCTCTCGCGATTCAGCGGGCAGCCCAGCTGCATCATCGCCGTATTCCTGACTCCGGGCGCAAACGCCGTAGCGGTTGCCCAGGGGGTGCGCGATGTCATGGCGCAACTCAAAACTCGATTCCCGGACGACCTCGATTATCACGCCGCGCTCGATACCACATTGCCGGTCACCGAAGGCATTCGAGAGATACTTATCACGCTGGTGACCGCGCTGGGACTGGTGATTCTGGTCGTCTACCTCTTTCTGCAGAACTGGCGTGCAACGCTGATCCCCATGATCGCTGTGCCGGTGTCGCTGATCGGAACTTTTGCGATTTTTCCTGCGCTCGGCTTTTCCATCAACACGCTCTCGCTGTTTGGACTCGTGCTCGCCATCGGCCTTGTCGTTGACGATGCCATCGTCGTGGTCGAAGCCGTTGAACATCACATCGAAAAAGGATTGAGCCCGCGCGATGCCACGCTGCAGGCCATGCGGGAAGTGTCCGGGCCGGTAATCGCCATCGCACTGATCCTGGCGTCCGTATTCATTCCGATGGCATTCACAGGGGGCATTCAGGGACGGCTGAATAAACAATTCGCAGTTACCGTCGCTATTTCCGTGATGATTTCCGCATTCAATGCGCTGACGCTGGCGCCTGCACTTTCGGCAATGCTGCTTCGGCCGCGCAAACCGACCCGCGGACCCATGGGAGCGTTCTTCCGGGGCTTCAACTGGACTTTCGAGAAATTCAAGAATGGCTACGTCGGAATCAGTCATGGCCTGATCCGCAAGGCGGCTGTTGGCATCGTCATTCTTCTGGCGTTCGTGGCGCTCGATTGGTCGATTGGAAGAAAGCTGCCGACGAGTTTTCTTCCGGATGAAGATTACGGATTTCTGTTCATGAACGTCCAGCTGCCTCCGGCGGCATCGCTCGAAAGGACCGACGCCGTTGCCCGCAAAATTGAAGGCATCCTGGCTAAAACTCCGGGAGTCGAGAACTACACCACCATTGATGGATTCAGTTTGCTGACGCGCGTTTCGACTTCGAATAATGCGTTTTACTTCGTGGTGCTGAAACCCTGGGACCAGAGGACCGGCCCCGGCCTCGATTCCCGATCCGTCATCGCGAATATCAACCGCCAGCTGGCGACGCAGGTTCAGGAAGCGGTCGCTTTCGCATTCAGCCCGCCGGCCATTCCAGGCTTCGGAAGCTCAACGGGATTCTCGTTCTGGCTCCAGGATCGCAGTGGAGGCTCAATTGAACAGCTGGATAAGAACCTGCAGACATTTCTTCAGGCCGCACGGAAGCGTCCGGAACTGATTGGAGTGCAGTCCCAGTTTTCTTCAGGTACGCCGCAGTACTTCGCCACGGTGGATCGCGACAAAGCTCTGAAGCAGGGCGTGGCCCTGAACAATGTCTATCAAACAATGCAGGCCTCGCTGGGGGGACTGTATGTAAACCAGTTCAACCGATTTGGCCGGCAATGGCGTGTCTTTCTCCAGGCGGAAGCAGAGGATCGGGCAACACCCGATTCCATCAACCAGTACTACGTCCGGACAAAGGCGGGAGACATGGCGCCGCTGTCGACGCTCGTAACAATGAAGCCCGGCAGCGGCCCGGACTATACGACTCGCTTTAACCTTTATCGTGCCGCGCAGGTGTTGGGTTCGGCCGCACCCGGATACAGTTCCGGCCAGGCCATGGCCGCACTGGAAGAGGTCGCGAAGCAGACCCTGCCCGAAGGAACTGGCTATGACTGGGCGGATTTGTCGTATCAGGAAAACAAGGCGTCTGGAACATCGGGTGCTATTTTCGGATTGTCGCTGCTGGTCGTATTCCTGATTCTTGCCGCACTCTACGAAAGCTGGACGCTGCCATTTTCGGTACTGCTTTCGGTTCCAATCGCCATCTTTGGTGCGTTTGCCGGATTGTATCTGCGGCGCTTCGATCTCGACATTTATGCGCAGATCGGATTGGTAATGCTCATTGGCCTGGCCGCAAAAAATGCCATTTTGATCGTCGAGTTTGCGCGCGATGAAATGCACAAGGGACGCGGCGTCGTCGACGCCGCACTGGAAGGAGCGCGGCTCCGATTGCGTCCCATTCTGATGACGTCGTTTGCATTCATTCTGGGTTGCGTGCCGCTGGCGGTCGCATCCGGCTCCGGAGCGAGCGGGCGCCAGATACTCGGCACCGTCGTCGTTACCGGCATGCTTGCGGCGACCGCGCTGGCCATTTTTATCATCCCGCTGCTGTTTGTTCTCTTCGAGCGTATTGCAATGAGGTTCGGGAATAACAAACACAGTCAGATTTCCGAAGGAGGTCTGTGATGTTGTTGCGATCCCACAAAACAGTAATCGTCGGATTGTTGTGTCTCGCCGGCTGTCGTGTCGGACCGAAGTATCAACGGCCGATGGTGCCCGCACCGGAAGGTTTTCGCGGGGTGCCCGTCGATGCCGGGACTGCGCCAGTCGCATCATTTGGCGAACAGAAGTGGTGGGATGTTTTTCAGGATCCGCAGCTCCAGGCGCTGATTCGGACAGCGGTTGAGAATAACTACAACGTCCGCATTGCGGCCGCCCGGATACTGGAAGCCGAGGCGCAGCTGGGCATCACGCACTCCAATGAATATCCCAGCGCTGCCGTCGCCGCTGCGGTCAACAACAATCGCAACTCCAAATCAAAATTTCTCAATGCTTATGAAACGAGCAACACGCAGCTGGCGCTGGGTTTTCAGTGGAGCCTGGATTTCTGGGGCAAGTATCGCAGCGCTACCGACGCCGCAAGAGACGAACTGCTTGCCGAAAAATGGAGTCAAAAGCAGGTTCAGGATTCGCTGGTGGCGAGCATCGCGTCTTTTTATTTCACGCTGCGCGATCTCGATCTCCAGCTTGAGATCTCTCAGCAGACATTAACGGCCAATCGCAACTCGCTGCAGCTGACCCAGCTGCTTGCAGACAACGGTGCGACGTCGCTTCTGGATGTTCGACAGGCAGAGCAACTGGTATATGCAGCGGCCGCGGACATTCCCTTGATCGAAAAACAGATTCAGCAAACGGAGAATCTCATCAGCACGCTTATGGGTGGAAATCCGGCGGAAGTGACTCGGGGTCTCGAAATCAAGGCGCAGATCCGCATGCCGGAAGTACCGGCGGGATTGCCCTCAACCCTGCTGGAACGCCGCCCGGATATCCAGCAGGCCGAAGCGAAACTCATGGCAATGAATGCGCGAATCGGAGTGGCCCGGGCGGCTTACTTTCCCGCGATCACGCTTACGGGCTTCAGCGGCGTGCAGACTATCGCACTTACCCGGATGTTCAGTGGGCCTGCGGGCATGTGGACGTTCGTTGGATCTCTTTCTCAGCCGCTGTTCAACGGTGGAGCGCTGAAGAAGGAAGTGAAGTTTGCCGAAGCCGAAAAAGAGGAGGGCGTGCTGTTGTATCAGCAAACCATTCAGCAGGCATTCCGCGAGGTGTCGGATTCCCTGGTGGCATATTCGAAGGATCAGGCGTCCCGCCAACAGCAGGAGTCGCTGACGCAGTCCGCCCAGGAGGCCAGCAAGCTTTCCGACGTGCGTTATCGCGGCGGCGCTGCCAGTTATCTCGAAGTTCTCGACAGCAATACGCGACAGTACCGCGCGGAACTTGAGCTGGCCCAGGCGCAGCTGAGGGAGCTGCTCGACTATGTTCAGATCTACCACGCGCTGGGCGGAGGATGGGAGTAGTAGGAAAATGTTTTCCGACGGGAGCGGGCGGCTCCTAGAGCGAGACAGGTGAGGGGTGTCGCACGAAATAATCCGTCTCGACGAGCCCACTCTCGAGGACGTATTTGTGGTTCACATGACAGATGGACCTATCGAACTTATCGGCCTTCCGATCTCTAACTCGGTATTCGATGCGCAGCTGTTTGGCATCCTCACCGTGGTTATTGCGTGCATCTCGTTTCGATTCTTCGGCACAAAGACGCGCGACTGAGGAATGATCGATGCGCCGAGCAACGTCTAGTCCTATAATGGCGCCTATGAGAGCCCTGACTTTTGTACTGATTCTGGTAATGGTGCTTCTGCCCGCCTGTAGTTCGCCGACACCGAAATCCGAAGTCGATCCGCTCACCGGAAGATGGGAAGGGGAGTGGGGCCCGAGTCCGGACCGCCAGACCAATGTCGTGCTGGAACTCAAATGGGACGGTACGATGCTGACAGGAACCGTGAATCCCGGCGGACGCGCGATGGAGCTCGGCAAATCCTCGTTCAATCCGAAAACAAATGCCATTTCGATGGAACTGGATGCGCGCGACGTGAGCGGGGAGCCGGACCACTACTCCATTCAGGGTACAGTCGAGGGTAAAGAGATGTCCGGAACCTGGACGCGCAATAAGGGCGCTGGGACATTCAAGATTACGAAGGAATAAATTCCGGATCCGCCATTATACGAGACGGTCACTGTCCATGCACTTCCACATCGCCAAAGACCAGGGTGACCGTACTGCCGAACTTACGATAATTGAAATATCTCACCTCGGTTTCTTCAGCACCTTTGCTGGTCAACATTCGTTGATCCATTCGAAGGCTCCAGGCGGCAGGCAGGTAATGGTTGTCGATGGCATTTGTCAGTTCGATCGAAAAGTGAGATCCCTTATAGAGCTTGCCAAGAAGGTTCCCGATGTCGTCCTTCAGCTCGAACTCCATTCTGGATATCTCGTGAGTCTGGAGGTCGAACCACAAGTCGCCTTCAATCTTTTCGAATATCTCTGCGGCACGGACGCCACCATGCTTGTAGGTTCCGGTCGGTGCGAAATGCACGTGATCTGATTCCCGCAACTCGAAGCGAAAAGCTCGCAAAAATTCGTCCCACATTGCGATTCGCTGCTGCCGCCGTTTTTCACGAGCCTGGGATAGTTTGGCGGGATCTTTGCCCGGAGGCACGTCGAATTCACCAGGTCCGCATGCCAATCCGTCCTGCGAGATGCAACGGGTGACCCAACCCCAGCCTCCCTCCGTAGGGGTGTGTTCAAGGTGAAGGCTTCGGGTTTGCTTGAAGTGCCCATCTTTGAGTCTGGGTGGAAATTCTTCCTTACCTTTTGAGTTCAGGTTGCGCTTCCTGAGTTCGTACTCGTAGGCATACGGAACATCGCGAATGCCCTCTGGCCAGGGGGTCCAGAACCATGGCAGATGCTTTTCGACGTCGGCAATCGCTCGCATGACGTCAGTTGGTGTTTGAGCCGTGGAAGGCAATGGGGAGTATGAATGGAGGAATAGGAGGACGCGCACGATGACGATTCCGGTCTTTGAGGTCAATAGCCACGCTCCTTCGACGTCGGACCGAGAGCATTTAGTCGATTCCGCGAATGCATCATAGCAAAGTTAGGCTTCAGTAATTTTCGACCTGATCGTCGTCGTCTGTTCCTCCACCAGAATCATCCTTGGATGTAGGAAAAATTCGATTATCATGTGTGCCCTTGAGTCGGACCGGGTAGGAGGACGAATGGCAATCCTGGAGTGGATGGAGCAAACCAGGCTCTCAATATTCATAAATGAATCCAGTTCGTTATTTGGATTCGCGGGCTTTCTCTGTGTTCATACGCTGGGACTGTCTCTGCTAGCAGGGGTGAACGCCATCGTTTCGATTCGAATGCTCGGTGTGGCCCCGACAATTCCTCTTCAACCGCTGAAGCGTCTGTTCCCCTATATGTGGGCCGGTGTCATCCTGACCCTCCTATCGGGGGCCGGATTGGCGATGGCGAGAGCCACCGCCCTGCTGACGAATCCCATTCTGATCATCAAGCTCGTGCTGGTCGTCATCGGCACGGGAATCATGTGGAACATTCAGAGAAAAGTTTTCAACAATCCTGCGGGGTTTGATGAGGCCAAGCCGGGAAATGCAAAGATTCTTGCCGGAGCGGAGATCCTGATCTGGTTTTGCGTTTTGACTCTAGGGCGATTGATCGCCTACAGGCTGGCAATCTACGAATAGCCACTTCAGCGGTCTCGCCGCTTCGCACCTTTGTCGATCAGATAAGCCGCCACTGCGATGAAGATTGATGAGATCGCCGAAATGAAAAAGACCATCTCGATTATCGTCCAGCCCGCTGGTGTAGGAACCATATGTATCTCGCCTCTCGATTTAGTGGGAAATAAACGGCAAAATCCTGCCGAAGTACATCACTCCGAGCAACATGCACATCGTCGTAACCGCCATGATTTTGGACGATAGCGGCGCGTTCTGTTCCGCCCCCACCTCCCACGGTTTATCGAACAACGTAAAGTAAACGACGCCGATGCCGGTGATTAGCAGACAGGAGATCTTGGCGACGAAGGCAGGATTCAAAAAATATAACGGCGGGTTCGACAGGAAGAACACCATGCCACTGACAACATTCAGTGCGAATCCCAGTATCCCCAGAGGCATGAGCCGGTGCACCGCAGGAAAGGGAATCGCTTTCATCGCGCCCATCATTCGCAGATGCACCACCAAAGCCACACCAAACAGCAGCGCCATCCCGATAAAGTGAATCGTTTCCATTGCCGGCCAGACCCAGGAGTGGTCGTTGGTGAAGTCCGCCATGTGGTGTTGCCATCCGGCGTCTGCCGGAATTCCCGCCTCTCCGGCAGTACGAATTTCCATGTGGGTGATGTCGCCTCCCATATTGGCCGTCCGAAGAATGACTGCCGCCGTCAGCAGCGAGAAGATCACCACAATAGTCGTGTTCCCAAGGCCCGGCCGTGAAAATCGTCGGTATTGCCACAGGCCAAACCAGGCAAAAGTTCCCGTCATCGAGATGAGCACCAGAGTCCAGATTGCGGAGTTCTCATGAGCCTGAATGAGGCCCTTGGTCGCATCGCTGGGGTTTCGAAGCATCGCCTCGGCCGCACTGCCCGACATAAAGGTAGGCAGGGCCATCAACGACATGGCCACAAGAAGTTGAAAAGTGATTTTCTTCAGACCGTCGTTCTTTCTTAACAGGGAAAAAACGAGCAGGCAGGCCGCAACAACCATCCCGAGAGACGGAATATGATTGATGACAATATGGACGTGTGCAAGATTCATTAATCCGACTCCTAACTCCAACAACTCCAAAAAACTGCGTGTGCATCTAACTACAACTGACGCATGTCGTCAATCGAAGTAAAAAGCGGCAAGTAAAAACGGGTCAGACGCGTCTGGCGTGTCACGTCGCATTCCGCATCGACCCGCTCCGGGAAGACTGACCGCGCACGCCCTCCGCGGCAAACCTGAGGCCGTACGAAGGCCGCGGTACCAGCGTCCTGGTGATGCGCTCGTCCATAGCGACTGCGGAAGTCCGCCGGATTCCCTCCCAACACCCGTGATGAGGAAAATGTCGCGGCGGAACTTCTCTGGCTAAGGAATGGGTGCCGTGAGGCGGGTGAGGGGTAACCTCATGAAAATAATTGCTCCCGGTACCCCTCAACTGGTGCCCCTCCACAACTTCGCGCCTCAGCCCGTGCTATAGTCGCGCGGTTATGCAATCCAACGTTACAAGGTCCCTGCCGCGGTCGCTCAGCGTCCGATCGAAACTGATTGTCGCCTTTGTTTCTCTGACGTTTGTGACTGTCGCAATTGTGGCGTGGATCGGCTATGTCTCGGCTCGGACGAGTCTTCGAGAAGCTTCCGAACGCCAGCTTCTGGGTCTGCAGCGATCGAAATCCGCGATGGTCAAAGCGACGCTCGACTCTGCGCGCAACGAGGTGCTCAGCCTGGCCGCATCGTCCGTGCTGCAGAATGCCTCGTCCGAACTCAGAGCAGCCTACAGACAACTCGAACGCGAACCGGTCACTCCGGAGATGAAGGCGGAGGTCGAACGCTTTTATAAAGACGAGTTCGAGCCGGCGCTGATGAAGAAATCGTCGCTGGCTGCTCCGGAAGGAAGTTTGCTGCCCTCGAGTAATGCCGGTTTGTATCTTCACTACCATTACATGGCGAAAGCGCCAAAGCCATACGGGATGAAGCGTCTGAACCAGTCCGCCGCCGATCACAGTGCGTACGCGAAGGCTGTCGCGAAGTATCTGCCGGAGTTGGATGCGGAGGTGGGGCGCCTGGGTCTGGAAAACATTACTCTCGTGGACCCGGAGACGATGGAAGTGTTCTTCACCATCGAGCAATCCACGGTACTGGGGACCAATCTTGTGACCGGCCCGTATTCCGGGACCAACATGGCGAATCTGGGACGGATTCTCGCGAAATCGCAAATTGAGGGCGATTACAAGGTGGCGGATTTCGAAATGTATCGTCCCGCCCTTGGCAGTCCGAAGGCATTCATCGGTACGCCCGTTTTTGACGGACCTCGTGTTGTCGCTGTCATGATCCTGCGAATCCCTAACGACCAGATTGCCAGGATCCTGTCGGGCGATGAGTCCTGGGAGGCCGAAGGATTGGGGAAGAGCGGTGAAGTTTATCTGCTGGGTCCCGACCAGACGATGCGAACCGATTCCCGATATCTAATCGAAAATCGGGCGGCGTTCATTCAATCGCTGCGGCGATCGACCTTGACCAGCGGCAACGTCGACAGGATCGAGAAACTTGGCACCACCATCCTCACCGTTCCCGTGAGACACGAAGCGGCTGCGGCTGCACTACGCGGCGAAACCGGATTGAAACGGCTCAATGACTATCGCGGCGTGCAGTCCTTGATGGCGTATGGTCCGATCGACCTGGACTCCCTTCGCTGGGCCGTTATCGCCAAAATCGACGAGGCGGAGGCCATGGCCCCCTTGCGGAAATACGCCATTAGCGTGCTGATCTGGGGCGTCGGCCTGTGCCTGCTCGCGACGGTGCTGGCGCTGGCCGCGGCTCACACGTTGACGAGGCCGATCTCCGCTTTGGTAAAAGCCGCCAAAAAGGTAAGCCAGGGCGCGCTCGATGTGGAGGTCGAAGTCGTCGCTCGCGACGAGTACCGCGAGTTCGGTGAAGTCTTCAATGAAATGGTGTCGAATCTCCGAACCAGCCGGCATCAACTTCAGCACCAGGTCCTGGAAAACGAGCGGCTTCTCATGAGCCTGCTTCCCGCTTCGGGTGCGGCGCAGGTGCGTGAAGGAAATGCGGAGGCGCGCCAGTCATTCAAAGATGTCACCGTGGCATACGTCAACTTCAGCGGATTCGAATCTCTGCCCGCCGATCTGGGAGAAACGGATTCCATGGCCTTGCTGAGCGACGTCGTGGCGGCCTGCGATGAAGCCGCCGAGCAGTACGGCGTCGAAAAGGTTCGCACCATCGGCTCCTCCTATCTGGCAGTCTCCGGCCTGTCGGTGGAACGGCCCGATCACACCGCCCTCATGGTGCAATTCGCCATGGAAGTGGTGCGCATCGTCAAACGCTTCAATGCGGAGCGTGGCGTGAATCTGGTGGCGGAGATTGGCATCAATGCCGGTCCGGTCATCGGCGGCCTCGTCGGGCGGCGCAAGTTCATCTACGATCTCTGGGGCGACACTGTGAAGATCGCACGTGGGATCGAGTCCGACGGTCGCATGTCCATCCTCGTGACTCGTCCCGTCTATGATCGCGTGCGCGATCTCGTCACGTTCGGGGCGGCCACAAGTTCGGACGTGCGTGGCATGGGTTCGGTCGAGCTGTTTTCTCTCCTGGACGAGGCGATCGTATGAACGAACTTCTGTCTGAACTGCAGGGACGGTGGCCTCAGGCGCTCGGACTCGCCATCGGTTTTCCGCTGCTCCTCGTAGCGCTCAGCGAGGTGGTGCTTGTGCTCGACCGGGCAGGCCATCCGTTGGCCGGCTCGCTTCGCCGCATCCGGACCTGGGTGCTTCCGCTCATTGCGGCCAGTCTCTTTCTCAACTGGGTGGTTCTGCTGCCATCGACCAGCCTTCCGCTTCGCCTGGCGGAAACGCTGTGCTGGGCAGCGGTGATTGTCAGCATCATCAGTGTCGTCAACAATCTGGTGTTTGAAACGGCGAAACAGGGCACCTGGCAGAGCAAAGTTCCGCGATTGTTGCGCGACCTGCTGCGCCTGGTGCTCGTCGGTATCGGACTTGCGATCGTTTACTCCGTTGTCTGGGGAAAGGAGATTGGAGGAGCCATCGCGACGCTTGGTGTCACTTCAATTGTCGTCGGTCTCGCGCTGCAGGAACCGCTTGGCAATTTGTTCTCCGGCCTCGTGTTGTTGATGGAGCGTCCGTTCGAGGTTGGCGAAACGATTGAAGTGGGCCATGTCACGGGCGAAGTGAAAGAGGTCAACTGGCGGTCGGCACATATCGAGAAGCAGGGCGGCGCCATTCAGGTCGTTCCAAACTCCACCCTGAACAAGGAAACCATAATCAATTACTCGCGCCCTCGTCCGAGCCGAATGGAGACGATCGAGGTTGGCTTCAGCTATCAGGATCCACCCTACAAAGTCCGTCAGGCTTTGCTCGAGCTACTCCAGCAGACGGACGGTGTTTTCGAGACTCCGAAGCCGCAGGTGGCGACGATCGGTTATGGGGATTACAGTATTCAATACCGCCTGATCTATAACACGGCGGAACGAGACCGTTGGATCGTCAAGAACGAAATCCTCACACGAATATGGTACATGGCAAAACGACAAGGGTTCACCATGCCCTATCCGGTGCATGTTCAGGTACAACACCAGTCGTCTCGTCCCTTCAAGCAGGAAGAACCCGAGGCTGCGGACATGCTGAGCCGTTTCCCGAGTCTTCCGGAAATTACTTCCGAAGATCGTGGACAGACCCGACCTTTGACCTTCGGTGCCGGTGAAAGGCTCTTCGATCAGGGCGACGATCTTGAAGGCGTGTACTTCGTGGTGTCCGGCGTCGTCTCGCTTCAGTTGGTCCAGGATGGCGAGGAAAGCGAAATCGCAAAAATTCGCGCCGGGGAGTTTTGCGGCGAAACGGGCATGCTCGGCCGTCAGACCGCGGATATGCGTGCCGTTGCTTTGGAGGATACCGTGGTGGCTCTCATCGCGCCGGACGTGGTCCGCCACCTCTTCGAAGCCAGCCCACGCCTGGCGCGCGAAACCGGACAGAGCCTGGAAGTCCATCGCAAGGCGATGCAGTCCGCACGCAGCGCAAACCAGCACCGCTAAAAATTCTTTCCGAGACGGGACGGGGGAATGAAGAGAACTCCTTCACACCTTTTCCGGCATCCGGGATTCTGTTTTGATGTCTGTCGTCGAATCCCATATGCTGGCCGCACACATCGAGGCGGAAAACATCCATGAAATACTCACAGGTCCTTATCGTTGCGATATGTTTCCTGATCTCAGGCTGCCAACGCAGGAGTCAGCCGGATTTATCAAGCAAGGTGACCGAGGGAGAATTCATTGAAGCGATTGATTTGAGGGGACACATTCAAACCCCCACCGATACCATGAGACACGGCCTTCATTCGCGAGCCGGAGATCGAATCCGTCTTTCCGTCATCAAAAGGGATATCGAGTTCTTGTACTCGCTCGGTTTCGAGGAAGTTCGGGTCGAAGAAGAACCGGGACGCGTCGGGAAATTTATAGTTTTTCAGGTGAAGGAAAAGCCGCAACTGCAGCAACCGGTTCCATAAATCCCCATGCTGTTGAAGCCAGAATTCCAATCCAGATTCTATCCTGGCTTTGAATCGCATTGCTTTCGCCATGCCTCTATCTGAATTTTTTAAGCTGAGTGGGATTGCGATTGTCATCGTTGGTCTCGCCTTTCGACTTCGTCCGACTCTCGTTGTTGTTGCGGCCGCGCTGGTGACCGGACTTGCGTCCGGTCTCCCGCTCTTTAGCGCGGCAGGGAAGACCGGAATTGTCGACATGCTCGGCAAAGGTTTTGCCGACAATCGGCTGATGACGCTTTTCATCATCACACTCCCCGCCATCGGATTGGCGGAGCGCTATGGATTGCAGCAGCAATCCGCCGTTTGGATTCGCCGGATTCATGCGGCCACAGCGGGACGGCTGTCGGCGCTGTATCAGGTCTTTCGCGTTGTTGTCGGCGCACTCGGTCTCCGCCTCGGCGGTCATGCATCATTCGTTCGACCGTTGATTCTTCCAATGGCAATTGGAGCGACTGAAACGGACGGAGTGAAACCTGCCGAAGAAACGATCGAAAAAATCAAAGCAGCCACGGCAGCCTCCGAAAACTACGGCAACTTCTACGGTCAGAATCTGGCGCCGGTTCAGGCGGGGATACTTCTCGTGTATGGAGTCATGATGGGATTGGGTTATCCCGTCGGCCTTTGGGACCTGGTGAAATACACAGTCCCTGTGGTCGCCATTTCGCTCGTTCTCGGCTTTATTCAATTTGCATTGCTGGATCGCGGCATACGCAGAGACTCGAAGCGTGCGAAGTGCCCGAAGGTGACGGAGTGATTGACGCGCTATTCAGTTTGGAAACGATCTACGTCCTGACGGGAATCGTTCTTCTGATTTTCTCCTTCCTGACGTTTCGCGATCGGACAAATCCTCATCGTCTTTCCAGTGCGGTGTTCTGGATGGTTCTGGGATGCATCTTCGGTTTGGGCGCCGTCATTCCGAACTGGCTGACGGGCATTCTGGTTTTGGTGCTGGTGGTTCTCGATGGGGCGGGACGGGTCGAACGGGGGCGCAGCTACGCAGACCTCGTGATACAGGGCCGGCATGCCCTTCGTTTGCGTAATCGCATCTTCGCGCCGGTGCTCACCATTCCGCTGGTGACGTTCGCGTTCGCCATCGGTTACCGCGTCGTGGGCGCAGATGCAAGCCGAGGTGCATTGCTGGGGCTCGGCTTCGGTGGAATCGCCGCAATGTTGGTGGCCCTGAAAGTCACGCAAGCCACCACACGAGAGTTGATGCATGCGGGAAATCAGCTGAATGAAACGATGGGCACCGTCAATATTCTTCCGCAGCTGCTTGCCGCGCTGGGAGTGATCTTTACAGCCGCCGGTGTGGGGAACGTAATCGCGAATGTTATTCAGCAGGTATTGCCGGCGAACAACCTCTTCCTTCTGATTCTGGCGAATTGCATTGGAATGACTTTGTTCACCGTCGTCATGGGAAATTCGTTCGCCGCGTTTCCGGTAATTGCGACCGGAGTGCTGGTACCGTTGATCATCCGACCCTTCGGAGTCCATCCGGCAATGGCGGCGATCATTACACTCACCGCCGGATCCAGCGGCACGCTGATGACGCCAATGGCCGCAAATTTCAATATCGTGCCCGCCGCGCTTCTGGATCTCCGGGACCGGTATGGCGTGATCAAGTTCCAACTGCCGTTTGCCGTTGCCATCTGGTCGTTTCACGTGGTTTTGCTTTGGCTGCTCGCGCGGTGACATATTGCGGGGGCAACCACCTTCGTCGGAATTCTATGGATGATGGAGAGTGCGCGGTCCTATTGAATCTTTGGAAGATGCGAAGACTGCCCTCCTAAAGTTAGGAGGGCAGCGTGATTGCGAAGCAATCACGCGAGGGGTGGTTCCAGAGCCGCAATACAACAGGGTTTCGCTTTGCCATCTCCTGATGTCCCACCCCTCCTGACTTGACTCAGGAGGGGAACCGACGAGAAGGTTCCCATACGCCCATCGGGTGTTTAATCGGAGCCATTGCATTAATGCCGCAGCCTTGCATTCTTCTTCCTTGTTACTCCTCCGCAAATCTAAAAACCTGCTTCGGTCCCGCATTGTGAAAGCTGTTCCATTCCGCCTCGAAACTTCCGTCGTCGATCTTGTAAACACGGAATAGAGGCAATGGTACGCACATGGAATGCAGTGGACACGGTTCGGCAATCTTGAGCACCGCCTGCGGTGAAAGGGACTTTAATTTTGAGATCAGTTTATTTTCTCGCTCGGTGAACGTATGCATTCGAGAAGTATAGCCAAACGGACCTCTTCTGTCCGACGCACGGCACATAAAGAGTGTGCGATCTGGTCGAGTACCATATTTTGAGGAGGAGTCTGATGATCGAGTTACGGTTTCGCATTCGGAACAGCGTATTCAATTCGCCGAACCCCGTGCGCCGAGCGACGATACGACCGCTTGCCTTGCTGTGTCCATCCGTAGAAGAAGCCGCATTGCTCGGCGAAGTTGACGAAGCCGGGCGCCTGACTCCGCGCCGGGGCGTTTTCAATATGTCGACTCCTCGGACCGGCCCGGTCATCGAAGGATTCGAGGATTGCGCCCTGGGTGAATTCGTCAAGGCGCAGCTCGAAGCGCTCGCTCAGAACGGCGAGCCGCCGGCTCGATGCGAAGTCCACGGGCTCGATCCATTCCTGGATCTTGCCGAACCGGAAGAAACCGAGCGGCTGCGCGATCTCATCAGCGTCTGCGAGTTTCGTGCCCACGAATTCACTCCGGAATCCGCGGTGCGGTTTCTGAAGGACAGCGGATTCTTTGATGAATACATCATGGTCGGCGTCAAACGCGGAAACGGCTGGCGCCGCTCCCGCTGCATCACGACATTTGAAGGAAGACCTGGCGACGCGGCTACCATCCTGGGACATCTGGCGGAGTATTTTGGGAAAGAGCAACAGGATGACAAACCCCACGACGACAGAAAAGCCTGATCCCTGCAGTCTTGAAAAT
>Ga0105248_10001146_pt1 | contig 29540 bp, 25 predicted proteins | sample KBSS34metaG_FD_81524 | JGI IMG/M metagenome (GOLD analysis project Ga0105248, IMG submission 81524) | Switchgrass rhizosphere microbial communities from Kellogg Biological Station, Michigan, USA - KBS S3-4 metaG | ecosystem: Host-associated > Plants > Roots > Rhizosphere > Soil | place... | reverse complement strand
TGGCCCGGCGTCCTGGCCCTTGGAGCACTGGTCTCCTACGGCCTCATGCTAGTGTTCCCTATCGCCGGCGCGGTGTACGACCGGTGGTCACGCGGGCGCGTCCACCGGGTGTACTGGTGGGGGCTGGCGCTGCTCGTGTTGGGCGTCGCCGCGCGTGTCGCTCTGCTCGGCAGCCCGACTTGGGCGCACGCCACGCAGTCGCTGTTCGGCTAGCCTGCGTCCAGATAACATTCTGAGCGGCCCCGACTTGCCTTTAAACGAGACGGTCCGTGCGCGATTGGTGAATGCTGATTATAAGCTGAATCGACGAACAACAGCGAGCTTGCTCAAGTCGTGGATTGTCGGCAACCCTTACCCTGGGATTACATCAGGGTTGCCCGTTACTCGGGCAAGATCCAGAGGGTGCCGCCGAGGTGGACAACCGCAGTCACTTCTAGCGGCTAGCGACTCTGGTCCGCCGAGAGCGGCTGAACCGCGCGCCAGAGTCGGGCGAGGGTCTGCTGACCTCGAACTTAGTGGGGTTTCGGGACGCGGTTGTTCAATTCGCGGAACCACTCGGTGGCGATCTCCAGTTCGGGTGCGGAGTGGTTTTCTGAGAGCTTGCGCACGCCGAAGTACTCGCCGGCGGGGGTTTTCCATCCTGTCCACTCCCCCGTCCAGGCGCGGGTCCGCCGCCGGAATACAGCGGCTCTGATCTCCTCCATTCTGGTTATTCCTGCGGTCGGATTGCGAATTCTGGGTGAGTCGGGAGATCACAGGGCTATGCCAGTTGCTGATCGCGATTGTTCCTGTTTTGACGGGCTATCCGGAAACTGAGAGCAACAGGAGTGCTGAGCAGGGCGCATCTGCCAACCAAGTATAAATGTTCCGAAACTACATGGTTTCCACACGCTAAAGCTCAAACTCGACAGGCAGAAATTTTGGCTCCATAAATTTCGCGCAACATTTGCAACGTGGTCACTGTGGGCAGGCGTGGAACTACGGACCGTGCAGCAGTGGCTCGGCCATTCTGACATGGAGTCCACCATGAGATATCTAGAGCCGTCACGCAGTAAGCAAGTCCGGGAGAAGGTGAACGAGATCTTCCCGTAGAAGGCCCTTTCGGTCGTAATTCGAGGGTTGCCGACAATCCAGAAGTACATCGTATGGTGGTCGGAATCGAAGTGTCGAGTGCACCGACTTCTCCGGGTGGGACGTACGCGTCCACGTGAATCCAATGGCTTAACTAGCTCTCGCCATTCCGGGGCTCTACTGACCCGCGTCGAAGATGCTGCCGTCGATTCGAGCTCCGTCGCTGGAGAACTCTCCTAGAAACCTGAGTGAGACCAAACACAGACCGCTGTGACATCAATCACAGTAAACTTCTTCCTAACTGAGGAGAATCCAGACAGTTATGACGGGGCGATTCACATTCGTATCGATTGCATTGGCGATCACGCTGTTCGTATCGGAGGCGACCGTCCCTTCCGCCTGTTGGATACCGATGCCGGTAATGCAGGAGATGACAATGGGCGACGCTGGAATGACCGGGGGCATGTCGCCAGTCAGTCTGCGGCGGGGTCCCGTGAGCGGCTCCTGCTGTCAGCTATCTGCGGTTAATGCACCTTCCGCCTCGATGCCACGAGTTCAGGAGGATGGAGCAACCAGGCTAGCCACAAGGTCCAGAACCTCAAAGCTGGAAGTTTCACCTGTTGCCCCCAGAGCGGAGCCTGCGAAAGCACAATCCCGTGGATCTGGTTCCTCTCTCCAGTCGAATCTCTGCGTGCTTCTGATTTAACCCCCAACCCATGCGCCGATTCCTGAGCGCAGATGGCGCCCGTTAGCAGTAGCGGAACAGAGCACAAGAATGTGCTCCCCATCTCGCGCGAAAGGTGAATCTTTCAACGTATATCTCTATGGAGGAATTATGAAAAGCGTACAACGCATTCTTTCGAGGGGTGCAGTCGTTATCACTTTGGCCGTTACCTCGCTCGTTTCGGTTTACTCCGTGGCGCAGGACAAAGACTCTTCTGTTCCCACACGGAAGGAACTGGTCACCCTGCTCAAGACTGCAAAAGAGCCTCCCGAGCATCGCAGAATCGCTGCGTATTACCGGCATGAAGCAGCAAGACTGACGCAGAGTGCCAAGGACCATTCGGAGTTCGCTGCGATCTACCAACAGAAGCATCCCTTCGCCGCAATGGAGTCGAAGCATGGAGATGCATTCGGTCAGGGAGCGAGCCACTGCGAAAAGTTTGCCCAACTAGCACAAAAGCAAGTGAAGGAAGCAGAAGCCCTGGCAGTTCTGCACGAAGACATGGCCGAAGAAGCGGAGCAGAAGCAGCAGTGAAGCAAAACTAATGTTTCACTTCGCGCTCGGTCTGCAGAAGGTCGCCTTCCCACCAGAACCTGGCCGAGAGAAGGCGGCCAGTCAGGAGAAGTAATGGATCGCTGGTTGGAAATCGTGCTGTTCGGGATCTTCCTCTATTCGATGATGCGATTCGGTTGCGGCCGGCATATGACCCACCGAGATCGCGACGGAAAGGAGAAGCACAAATGCTGAATATGAAAGTATGGATAGCCACGTTGACCTCCTGGATGGGAGTGAGCTTCACGACATGTGTGCTCGGTGGAGTGGTGGTGCCCGGCTCCCTATTCCTCACCAGACTCTGGAGATGCTCCTCCCGGGATTCCGGTGGATTTCTTTGGGCAGCTTCGCTCTGGGCCTGACAGAAAGCTTGTTCTATGGAATGCGGCCGCCGTACTCGTAGTAATTCACAATTTCTTTCATCGGCTATGGGTTGGTACTCATTAGACGTCTGGATCGGACGCTTCCGAGAAACCTGCCGTTTTCGGTGAAAGGACACGCGGTCCGGAGCAAAGAAAAGCGGGAATGAGGCTTGCGGGTCGCAGTAGAATAGATATGTTGCACAGAGCATTACAATTCGTTTCGGTCTCGTTGTCGATCGTCGTGGTCGCGCTTCCACTGTTGGCATGTCTGACATCTTTTGCGGAGATGAGCCCGGAGCAGCGTGAGTGCTGTGAAAAAATGGCCGGCCGCTGTGAGATATCTGTAATGCCCAGCTCGCACTCATGCTGTCAGCACCCTGTCTCACCTCACACAGCTACGACGTCAAAAATGCAGAGCAGCGATTTCGGCTTGGCGATTACGGTGCTAGCCGACGCCCCCTCTGCTTTCGCCCCTCCAATGATTGGAATCGCCGTCAGCACATTCGAGTCACCGCCGGAAAGCCCTCCGCAAAGCGTCAACGTTCTCAGAATCTGATTCTTTCGTCGCCGTAGAAGTGCGAGGCCGCACTTGTGTGTCCTCGTGTGACTTCATGTCCAGTCGTGTGCGAGGAGAAATGACGAAGATCAACAAATTCTGTGTGTTTATCTTTTGGGCTGTTGCGGCCTCCGGCCAAAACGCTCCAACTAGCCTCCAGATACTCATCGAAGAAGCCGGGCAGCACAACGCCACAATCAAAGCTGCAGAGCGCGCCATTCAGACGTCCGAATACATGCCCAAACAGGCTTCGGCCCTGCCGGATACTGAAGTGATGGTCCAGAGCTTCACCGTCGGTAGTCCGAGGCCGTTCGCCGGATATAGCAATAGTGACTTTGCCTACATCGGCTTTGGTGCATCGCAGGAGCTGCCTTATCCCGGCAAACGTGCATTGCGCGGAAATGTCGCGCAGCATGGGATTGCCATCTCGCGCGCCCAGAAAGATGCAGTCGTGTGGGATGTGCTCACCCGCCTGAAGCTGGCGTATTTCCAGCTTGCGGCCTCCCAACAACTTGTCGCTGTGCTCGAACAAAATCAGCAACGCACGGATGAGATCGAGCAAGCAGCAGAGATCCGTTATCGCGTGGGACAGGGCACGCAGCAGGATGTGCTCCGAACCCAACTTGAACGAACGAAGCTCCTCAACGAGCTTTCCATGCAGCGCCGCGAGAGCGCTCAGGCCCAGGTCGTTTTGAAAGCGCTGTTAAACCGGTTACCCGAATCGGGTGACATTGTTCCCGAACTACTTTCTTCCCGCCGCATTCCCGAGACAGCCGCGCTCTTCGCGAAGCTCCGGCAAAACAATCCTGACTTGCAGGTGAGCGCGGAGCAAGTGTCCCAAAGCCAGGCTGCTGCGGCCCTCGCGAACCGGGAAAAGAAGCCCGACTTTGCCGTCCAGTACATGTGGCAGCACACGGCGGACAACTTCCGTGACTATTACATGGGCACGTTCTCGATCAAGCTGCCAAATCGTTCTCGAGTGCGGGCCGCCGAAGCCGAGTCGCAGGCCAAGCTCGCGCAGGCTCAGGCGGAAAAGGAATCCCGCCTGAAGGAAATGGAAAGCGATCTGGGAGAACAGATCGCGATTGTTCAAACTTCCGAACAGCAACTGACGGTTTACGACCAGGGACTCATTCCACAGAGTGAGTCGGCATGGAACGCTGGCTTGTCGGGGTATCGCGCGGGGAAACAGGACTACCAGGCTCTGCTGGGGTCGTACAACGACACTCTCCGCCTCGCAATGGATCGCGAACGCACACTAGCCGAACATGAGGCTGCTGTTGCCCGCATCGAGCGCCTCATTGGGGAGGAACTGAAATGAATTACCGCAAACTTTTCGCAATCGCGGTTGTGCTCAATCTCGCACTGGCGTTTGCCGCTTACTGGTTCTGGCAGTCTTCGCGGGGGACAAAACCATCAGAAAACGCAGTCACAGAGCATCCGCCGATGGAAGGGTTCACTCCCTCTGCAATTGAAAGCTCTCCTCCCACACTTGCTCCGGTCGAGTTGTCGCCGGAGCGCATGCAGAGCATTGGCGTACGCACTGGCCAGGTCGAATACAAGACGATTAACTCTGAACTCCGGGCGATGGGTACGGTGGAGGTGGATGAGCGGCGCGTGGCGTATGTGCAGACCCGTTATCCAGGATGGGTGAAAGATGTGTTTGTGAATGCGACCTATCAATTTGTGCGTAAGGGTAACCCGCTCTTCACAATCTACAGCCCCGAACTGGTAGCCAGTCAGCGGGAATACTTACTTGCAAAAGCGAACGCGGGCCGACTCGGGCAGAGTTCTGTCGAGGGAGTTCGCACTGGCGCGGACAGTCTGCTCCGCTCGGCCCGCGATCGATTGCTTCAGTGGAGCTTATCGGAGGAGGACATTTCGAAGCTAGAGGCAAGCGGAAGACCGCTGACGGAATTTACGTTTGCTTCTCCGGTTTCTGGGTACGTGGTTGAACGCATGGTGTTACCAAACGCCTACGTGCAACCGGAAATGCGGCTCTACTCGATTGCGGACCTTTCGACCGTCTGGATAAACGCGCAGGTATTCCAGCAGGATGCCGGCAAGCTGAAACCGGGAGATCCTGCTGACGTCACGGTGGACACGTATCCCGCCCGGATATTTCACGCGCGCGTCGAACAGGTACTTCCCCAAGTTGACGCAGCCACGCGCACCCTGCGTGTGCGACTGTCGATGCCGAACCCCACCCTTGCGCTGAAACCTGGCATGTTCGTAAATGTCCGGTTGCAAGCGCCGCTCGGTCGCCAATTATTCGTCCCCGCCTCAGCCGTGTTGCAGGCAGGAAGCCGTCAAATCGTGTTCCTGTCGCGCGGGCAGGGATCGTTCGAGCCGCGTGAGGTGCAGCTCAGCGCACCCACTGACGAAGGCTTCGTTGTACTCAAGGGCCTCAAGTCTGGTGACACGGTTGTGACCTCGGCCAACTTCCTGATTGATTCGGAAAGCCAGCTCCAGGCTGCTGCAGGAGCCTATATTCCTCCACCGTCTGGTGCTGGAGCGGCAGCAGCGATGAATGGGCCAGAACCGCAAGCTTCAGTTGAACTCACAACTGATCCATCGCCTCCGCACAGAGGCACTAATCACGTCCAGGTGAAGCTTAGCTCGTCCGACGGCAAACCACTCTCTGCAGCGAGAGTAACGGTTCGTTTCTTCATGGCCGGCATGCCGGAGATGGGCATGGCAGAGATGAATGTGACCTCTCAGCTCAGAGACCAGGGCAATGGAGTCTATGCCGGCGAAGTTGAACTCGGCTCTGGAGGCACGTTTCAGGTCACTGTGAGTGCAGAGCAGGCCGGAAAAACGGTAATAACCAAGCGCGTGAATCTGACCGCGACGGGAGGTAATTAAGCCATGATCTCTCGTCTGATCGAATGGTGCGCCAGCAACCGCTTTCTTGTCTTCATCGGCGTTCTAGTTCTGGTGTTGGGCGGCATCTGGTCACTCCAGAGAGTGCCTCTGGACGCCCTACCGGACATTTCCGATGTACAAGTCATAGTTCACACCTCGTGGCCGGGACGACCTCCCAATGTCATTGAAGATCAGGTCACGTATCCGATTGTTACGACATTGCTGGCTGCACCCCAAGTGAAGGCTGTGCGGGCGCAGACGATGTTTGGCGACTCTTACGTTTATGTCGTCTTTCAGGACGGCACCGATATTTATTGGGCCCGCTCGCGTGTCCTCGAATACATCCAGGGGCTTGGTGGACGCTTGCCCGCAGGGGCTGCGCCGATGCTCGGGCCGGATGCGACGGGTGTGGGTTGGGTGTTCGAATATGTCCTCATCGACCGCAGTGGCCGGCACAGCCTTGCCGATTTGCGTTCCCTTCAGGACTGGCAAGTTCGTTACCAGCTTGAAACCCTGCCCGGAGTCGCAGAAGTAGCGTCTATCGGAGGTTTCGTAAAGCAGTATCAGGTGCAGCTCGATCCCAATCGGCTGCTCGCCTATGGCATCCCACTTTCCACGGTGATTGACCGCGTGCGCGCCAGCACGAACGAGGTTGGCGGGCGCGTGCTGGAGATGAACGGCGCGCGCTACATGGTTCGTGGCCTTGGATACTTGCGTTCGCTGGGTGATTTGGAGAACGTGCCTGTCATGGCAAAGAACGGCACTCCTGTTCTCTTAAAGGATTTAGGCACGGTCACATTCGGGCCGCAAATTCGCGAGGGGGTCGCCGAATGGCAAGGCGAAGGCGAGGCCGTGGGCGGGATTGTAGTGATGCGCTATGGCGAGAATGCGCTGAACGTAATCAACGGAATCAAGAAGAAGGTCGCGGGGATCGCGCCTTCATTGCCCGCTGGAGTCGAGATTCACGCAGCGTATGACCGTTCGGGATTGATCGAGGAATCCATCCGCACTCTGAAACGAGACTTGTTGGCGGAATGTGCGATTGTCAGCTTTGTCACCATCGTTTTTCTGTTTCACTTTCGGTCCGCACTTATTCCCATTCTCACGTTGCCAGTTGCTCTGCTGGGCGCATTCGTGCCCATGTACCTTCTGCATATCAGCAGCAACATCATGTCTCTGGGGGGCTTCGCCCTTGCGATTGGCGTATTGATCGATGCTGCCATCGTCATTGTCGAGAACGGCTATCGGCATCTTTCCGAAGCTGGCCAGGTTACAGAGGGCGAGCGGCGACGAATTCTCATTGATGCGGCCAAGCAGGTGGGACCCGCATTGTTCTTTTCGCTGCTAATCATCGTGGTCTCCTTTCTCCCAGTGTTCCTGCTGGAAGCGCAGGAGGGCCGGATGTTTCGGCCTCTGGCTTGGACGAAAACACTGTCCGTGGGCTTCTCCTCTTTCCTTGCAATCACGGTGGTTCCTGCTCTGATGGTGTTGTTCATCCGCGGGCGGCTTCGACCGGAATCGGTAAACCCCGTGTCGCGATTCACGCAGGCGCTATATTTGCCCGTCCTACGATTCGCCTTGCGGTGGCCGTGGCTGACAATTGCCCTCAACCTGATCTTTCTTGCGGCGACGATTCCCCTCGCTTTCCGTCTGGGCAGTCAGTTCATGCCGCCCCTGTACGAGGGCTCATCGCTATACATGCCGACGTCGCTGCCCGGAATCGGCATTACCCAGGCCACGCAGCTCTTGCAGGAACAGGATCGGATGATCCGCAGCTTTCCTGAAGTGGACAGTGTCTTTGGAGTAGTGGGCCGTTCAGACAGCTCAACCGACAACGCCCCACTGGACATGTATGACACGACCATCATGCTGAAACCGCGCGAGAGGTGGCGTGCCGGGATGACGTATGAAAAGTTGATTGCGGAGATGGACTCAAAGCTCCAATTCCCTGGCCTCTCGAACACGTGGACGATGCCGGTGCAAAACCGTCTCGACATGCAACTGACAGGAATCAAAACGCCAGTCGGCATGAAGGTTCAAGGAACAAACGTGGAAGGAATTCAGGAGGCCGGCGCCCGCATCGAGAAACTGTTGTCGCGCCTGCCCGGCGTGCGGGCAGTGTTTGCGGAACGCGTTTCGCAGGGCTTCTATCTCAATATCGATGTCAATCGCCTGGAAGCCGCCCGCTACGGGATGACGGTCGAAGACGTTCAGCGTGCGGTACAGTCTGGAATCGGTGGCGAAGACATAGCGCAAAACGTCGAGGGCCGGGAACGGTATCCCATTAACGTGAGGTATCAACGAGACTTCCGGGACACTCCTGAAGAGTTGGCTCGCGTGTTGGTGGAAGCTCCTTCCGGCGTGCAGGTGCCCCTCGGTTCCGTCGCCCACATCTCGTTTTCGCGCGGCCCGGCGATGATTCGTGATGAAGAAGGTCAGCTCACCGGTTACGTATTTATCGATCTCAAAACTTCGGACTATGGTGGCTTCGTGAATCAAGCCAGCCAACTTCTGAAGCAGGAAATGAAGCTGCCGGTCGGTTTCACCTATCAGTGGTCGGGGGAGTACGAATTCCAGTTGAGGGCACGAGAACGGCTTAAACTGATTTTGCCAATCGTTTTCGCTGTAATCCTTCTCTTGCTGTATCTGGTGTTCCGTTCCATAACCGAAGCTTTGGTGCTGATCTTTCCAACTGTTTACGCCATCAGTGGCGGGCTGCTGCTGCAGTGGATTCTCGGTTACAACTTTAGCGTCGCGGTTCTGGTGGGCTACATCGCGCTGTTCGGCATCGCAGTTGAGACGGGAGTCGTGATGGTGGTGTACCTGCATGAGGCCCTCGAAAGACGAGCCGCCTCGGGCCAGCCACTCACTTTGGAATCGATTCAGGACGCAGTCATTGAAGGCGCGGTTCACCGACTCCGGCCGAAGCTCATGACAGTCACCGCTGTCCTGGCCAGCCTCGTTCCCATTCTTTGGGAAAGCGGCATTGGCTCAGATGTAATGAAACCCATTGCCGCTCCCATAGTGGGAGGTATGATCACGTCGACAATCCATGTATTGATTCTGGTGCCGGTTTTCTTCGAGCTGATACAAAAGCGTGTGCTTCGGCGCGGCACAGCGAGTCACGGATAGCCGATTGCTCGGGTCGTAGGGGTACAATCTTTCAGTCATGGTCGAGGTTGCGCTAAACCGCCAAGCCGCAGCCGAGCGTGGGAAGCGCCTGGAGTGCTTCACCATTGCGTGGAACAGCCTTGAGGGTCTTGTAGCTCTAATAGCGGGAGCGCTTGCAGGCAGCATTTCACTCGTTGGCTTCGGTATAGATAGCTTTATCGAGGTCACATCTGGGGCCACATTGCTGTGGAGAATGACTGTCGATGCAGAAGAGCAAACCCGAGAACGAAACGAAAGACTTAGCCTAAGAATCGTAGGCACCTGCTTTCTGGCTTTGTCCGCCTACATCGCTTATGAATCGGTTGCTGATCTGATTTCCCGAAAAGCCCCTGAACACAGCATTCCAGGGATTATTCTGGCCTGTGTTTCCTTGATCGTAATGCCAATTCTTTCACGCGCAAAGAAATGGGTGGGCAAGGAACTCAGCAGCGCAGCCATGAACGCAGATGCTAGACAGACGGACTTCTGTGTGTATTTGTCAGCCATTCTGCTGGCAGGTCTCATTCTCAACGCGGTTTTAGGATGGTGGTGGGCAGATCCAGTTGCGGCTCTTACTATGGTTCCGATTGTTGCCAAAGAGGGCTTTGACGGAGTGAAGGGTCAGGCGTGCTGCGATTCTTGCCATCCACGTTGACTTTAATGTGCTCAAATCGTCGCTTTTCGACGTGCGATCTCGAAACAGATTATTTCATTCGACCCTGCACACGCAATAAAGAAACTGCTGGACTGTGCCGAACGGCGTCCGATGCAGTTCCTCGGAGTGATCAAGCAAGCTGAAGTTCACACCAAACTCGTTGTGCAATGACTCAGCGTCGTAGCGAACAACGTCAAGACCGCTGCATTTGGTTGGACCTTCCGGCCCGAAGGTGCTGACGATCACGTGCCCTCCCGGCTTGACAGCGTGTGCCCCTTGTCGAACGTAGGCTTCTCGTTCATCGCTCGTGGTTAAGAAATGGAATACCGCGCGGTCGTGCCATACATCGTAAGCGCCGGGCGCTAGCTTAGCCTTGGCGATATCGACGACGAGTCACTTGATCCAGCTGTAAAAAAAAGGCGAGAAAGAACCCGAGTTCGCTTACAATAAAATTCGTCCGGCTTCGTCTCGTCCGAGAGTAAGGCTATCGCAAGTATTTTGAGCTGCCGGCATGGCATTCTCACGAGTCTTCTTCCTCGATTGGTGGAGACCACAGGATCAGCTGTACTCCCGCTACGGCCATGTTTTGCAACTGGCCGTTGTGTTTGCTCTGTACTTGGGAGCAGGCGAACTAGGTCTCGCCGTACCATTTACAAGTGCCAATGTCTCTCCCGTTTGGCCAGCGGCGGGTGTAGCGGTTGCAGCAGTGCTGATCTGGGGTATGCAGATCGCCCCGGCTATCGCATTCGCGGCTTTCCTCGTCAACTTCCTCAGCCCAATTCCTACCTCGGCATCAGTCGCTATTGGACTGGGCAATGCGTCTGGTGCCGTCCTTGCGGGTTATCTCTTAACACGTTTCAGCGGCTTTCAGATTTCACTGCCAAGACTGAGGGATGTGTTGCGATTTGTGATGCTAGCTGCTGTATTGACGACCACAATTGCGTCTTCCGTGGGGGTCACCGCCCTGACCCTTGCACACACAAAGGCGTGGTCTGGGTATGGTTCAGCTTGGCGAATTTGGTGGCTGGGCGATGCAATGGGTGTGCTGGTTGTCGCTCCATTATTACTGACTGGTCAGGATTTGCTCCGCGTCTGCCGGGGCTGGCGTGTGCTAGAGGGTTGTTTGCTGTCAATCACAATACTCACCACGTCTGCTGCGATCTTCGGGCCGTGGGCAGCAGTGCACGACGATGTTATGGCATTCGTAGTGTTTCCGTTCGTGATCTGGGCTGCGATCCGATTCCGCGTGGCTGGGGCGGCGGTCGCAAGTCTTCTGGTTGCGAGCGTTGCTGTTTGGGGCACGGCACGGGGATTCGGCCCCTTTGTCAATCACGCACCCCTGCGCAACGCAGCACTGCTTCAGATGTTCATCGCTGTGACATCACTGACTGGACTCATTTTAGCGGCTGTGATCAACGAGAGGGAACACATCGGTGAGGCATTGGAGAGTGAGAAAAAACTTCTGAGCGAAAGCGAAGCTGCAAAGGAGACATTGGAAACGCGAGTAAAGGAGCGCACGCGGAAGCTTGAGCAGAACACAGCGCAACTAGCATATCAAGCCACGCTGCTGGATTTGGCGAATGATGCGATATTTGTTCGAACTGCCGACGACGAGATTTCTTATTGGAACGAGGGAGCCGAACGACTCTATGGGTGGGCAAGCGGAGAAGTGCTGGGCAGGTCGATCCACGAAGTTCTTCGCACTGAGTCTCCCATTCCTTTGTCGGAAATTCTACAGCGCGACCGCTGGGAGGGAGAGCTTCTTCACACAACGAAGGATGGCTCCCAAATCACTGTCGCCAGTCGCTGGACGACATTGAGAGAAGGCAGTGGCAAGCCCGTGGGTTGGCTGGAAATCAACACTGACGTTACCGCCCGTAAGCGGGCCGAAGAAGCCGCTCGTGGTCTCAGTGGCCGAATCCTCACCTTGCAGGACGATGAACGCCGTCGAATTGCGAGAGAATTGCACGACAGTCTGGGGCAATATCTGGCCGCTCTAAAAATGAGTCTCAATCTTCTCCAAGCCTCAAAAGATAACAAAGCCAAACTTATTTCGGATTGCTCCGAGATTGTAGATAAGTGTCTGACCGAAACCCGCACGATCTCTTACTTGCTGCATCCGCCATTACTGGACGCCGCAGGTTTTGGCTCCGCTGCTCGCTGGTATGTGGACGGCTTCGCCCAGCGCAGCAGCATCAAGGTGAACCTAAATCTAACGCCAGAGCTTGGTCGGCTGCCCAGGGATACGGAAATCGCACTCTTTCGCGCTGTGCAAGAAGCTCTCACGAATGTCCATCGGCACTCAGGCGCGTCAGCGGTGGATATTCGGCTGAGTTTGGACACGAAGCAGATTCAGTTGGAAATTAGGGACAACGGTCAGGGTATACCGAAGAAACGACTGAAGCGTGTCATCGAGGGTGCTCGCGAAGCGGGTGTCGGGATAGCAGGGATGCGGGAGCGCATTCGCGAGTTGGGTGGATCAATGGAAATCCAATCCGACCGGACGGGAACGAAGGTCGTCGTGAGGATTCCGACGACCGAAAAGGCATCAATTGATCCAAAGGCAAATGGAGAGTCGGGCAGGAGTGTTTCTGCTGCAGACCAGTCTGGTTGCGGAGCGCGAGTGCCAGATGGCGGAACCTAAACTCAATGTACACAGTCTCGCATTTTCAGCGTTTGCAGTTGGGGTACGCCTCGTCAATCAACTGATACACCTGGTCAAACTTATTGCTTTCGTCGTAAAGTTCGCCAGCCTGGGTGGCCATCGAAAACGCCATCAAGAACCTTCGTGTTCTCAAGCGGGACGCCTTAGGTTTTCCAGACTGGGAAAAGAAGTGACCATGCAGCGTTGCGGTAAAGAAGACGACGCGCGGCGTCTGTCAGGACAGATATGTGTTCCGATTTTGAAATATTATTCTGTGGGAATCCGCCTTCTTTGACCGCGGCGGTTTGAGCTTGTTTTGATGCGAGCCGTGCAGCAACTGTAAGAATCCGCGACACTGTACAATTCGGTGATCGTCGTAAATTCGCTGTTGGCCATGCGGGAAAAAGCAGAATGTCGAAAAGGGCTTGCTGTGTAGGATTATTGTGCAGCCTTTGGCTTGTGGCGTGGGCCGTGGCATCGGATAAAGTCCAGTTCCGCGTTGGGGCTGCTGCGGTGGCGATCACGCCGTTCGGTCAGAATGCGGATTGGGATGGAGGCATTTCCAATTCTGGTGTATGGGGCGAGAACTTTACAGACAAGAACGGCAACGGCCGGTGGGACCCGGGTGAGCCCTTCGAAGACGATTCGGCGAACACCTCCCTGGACCGGAGCGCTGGCCAGAAGTATGACGGCATCTATCTCGCAGGTTTCGGAAATGATCGATTGGCGACCGGCAAGCATGATGACTTGTGGGCTCGGGCTCTGATCATGGAATATGGCGGCACTCGCACCGCGATTGTCTCCGTGGATCTTCTCGGGTACTACTCTGATGCGAAATATTATGGCGGCGCTGAGGTCCGCAAACTCCTGGATCCCAAGCTCGGTATCCAGGAAGTGCTGATCGCCAGCACGCACAACCACGAGGGTCCGGATACGGTTGGGGTATGGGGCGTGGATTCCTTGCACGACGGAAAATATCCACGGTATTTGAAATTTGTAGATCGCGAAATCGCCAAAGCAATCACCCAGGCGGCACAATCCGCGCAACCGGCACGCATGCGACTGGGGCGCACCGATCCCAAACAGTCTCCTTCGCTGGCCGGTCTACAAACTCGAACCGAGGGGCGCCCTCCGCAGTTCTTCGATGAAGAGATGCGAGTCATGCAGTTCGTTGGAACCGCCGATGAGTGGAAGGATAAAACCATTGCCACTATCGTGAACTGGAACACGCATCCAGAATCGATGGAAGATGAGAACACAATCCTGACTTCGGATTTCCCTCACGCCCTGCGAGAGAGTTTGGAAAAGAAATATGGCGGCACCGCGATCTATTTTTCTGGAGATCTGGGCGCGGTGGAGATCGTGGGAGACGGTGGGCAAGGAACGCGAACTCGCTTCGACGGGCAGGATTTTCCTATGGCGAAAAACGACAAGGGGAAGAGCGTTTCGTTTGCAAGGACGGAGGCGATAGGAAGAGACGTTGCCAAAGCTGCGATTCAGGCTCTTGAGGAGGCGCAATGGAGTCCTGTGTCCGGCATCGAGGTGAAGAACGCTCCGCTAGACGTGCCGATGGACAATGAAGGTTATCTGATGTTGATGCAGAAGGGCGTCTTGAATGCGCTGCCGATGCCGAACACGGGCGAACTCCCGAGGGTCAGGACTTGGGTTTACGCAATCACGTTCGGCGATGCTCAGCTACTGACTGTGCCGGGGGAGTTGTTTCCTGAGGTTCTATATGGGGTCGCGACACATCGCCGCTCGGATTGTCCTGCAGCAGACACGCGAAGGCCGGCTGAGCCGGCGGTTTGGGAGCGTATGAGAGGGAAGTACAAGTTCATTCTCGGCCTGACTCCTGACGAGATGGGCTACATCGTTCCTGGATATGATTTTCTGCCTCCCACTCTCGATGTCGAACATGGCGGTCTGAAAGAAGCCGCAGATCAGTGCAAGGCGAAGGGTGTGCCAGACCACTATCACGAAACCAATTCGGCCAGTTCGCAGATGGCGCGGGCATGGGCTTGCATAGCGTCAGGTCTGCTCGACGGCAAGATGCCGAGTACACCCGCCTGCAAGGGAATAAAGTTCGAGCCAGTCAGGACCAGCACCCCCTAGCGCTCGCGTAACAACCTCGATATGAGTTCTCTAGAAGGTGTACTTCAGAGCGAACTCAATCTGACGATTGTCCGTCGCCGTGTTGGTGATGCTTGCCCCTCCGGGCACGTCGACCGCGACCGCGGAGCCGCCGCCGGGCAGACCGAAGTTGGGATGGTTGAAGATGTTGAAGAATTCCGCCCGGAATTCCACTTGCTGCGACTCCCGAATCTTGAAATTCTTTTGCAGGACAAGATCGAAATCTACCAGATCAGGTCCGCGAAGATTTCCAATCCTAGAGTTTCCAAAGCGGTGAGCCGATTGTTGTCCGGGCGCGAGCGCAGGCACTGCGAATGCCGCCTGGTTGTACCAGCAGTCCAGTGTCTGGTGCCCGGGATTGGTACAGCCGAAGTCGGTGGCTTGCGATGCGGTATTGACGGAGAAGTCATTGGGATTCGCAATCTGGTCGGGGCGATAGCTGAAGCTTCCCGTGTTGCTGAGGTCGGAAGACAAAACTCCGGTAACGGCTTCGCCACTCTGTAGCGAAGTGATTCCAGCCACTTGCCATCCTCCGAAAACCGCGTCGGCAATGCTCCCCATGTCTCCGAGGAACGAACGTCCGTGACCGAACGGGAGTTCATAGAGATAACTGATGGTGAAGCGGTGGCGTAGATCGGGCACGACCGGGCCGTGTTCAAGATCAGCTCGGTATGAGTCCTGGATAAAGCCACCGGTGTTGCCGTCCGCATTTCCCAGGTTCTTAGCGAAGGTATAAGCTGCCAGGAAATTGAAACCGTTGGCGAAGCGTTTGTTCAGCGAGGCCTGGAATGCGTTGTAAAACATTTCCAGCTGCGGATAATCGAGAGGCAGAACGGCGGACAGGTTCGGCTGCTGGTTGAAGTATCTCCGGCCGAAGTTCGAAATGCAGTTACTCGGGTCGAGACCGCAGAAATTAGTATCGAGAATCTGCAGCGGCTGGTTCAGATCACTGGCTTCGTGGTTCCACAGGTGATAAGCGCGGGTACCCACGTATGCGATCTGGGCCACATAGTTGTCCTTAAACTGATGCTGGGCGCTCAGGTTCCATTCCATGATGCGAGGGATAATGCGCTTCGGTCCAGTGGTTTTTACCGGTCCGCTGATGTTAAGAGCGTCTCCCACCGGCAGGGTGCTTGGAAAGCCGGTCGAAATAAGCTGGCCGTTTGAAGGCAAGGCGCCGGAATTGTAATTGTTGGCGAGGAAAGTCAACTGCGGCGGGTTCAGTCCCAGATCGTCGAAAATATTGGCTTCGGACGAGTAGAACATTCCGAATGCGCTTCGAACCACGGTGTTCCGCTGCACTGACCAAGCGAAGCCAATGCGAGGCGCCCAATCATTCTTGTCAAACTGCACGCCGGCGTGTGACACCGGACTTTGACCATAGGACGTGACCACGATGGCGCGATTCAGGTCGAAGTTGCCGACGCGACCGTTGGCGGGCGACGTGATGTTATAGCGCACTCCAAGATTGATGGTCAGGTTGGGGCGAATCCGGAAATCATCTTGCACAAAGGCACCTAGGTCCCAATAACGCGTGGGATAGAGGCCCTGGAGAAAGTCCTGTTCGTTGGCATCAGGGATGCCAAGCAAAAGGTCTGCCAACCCGTTGCCGCCGTTCGCCGTGCTGAGGTCGTTTGTGTAAACACCGCCAAAGTCGAAAAATCCGCGCGGGGCTGTGACTTGATAGAAATTGCGCTGTTGACGGCGGTAGTCAATGCCGAATTTCAGAGAGTGCCGTCCCCGGATCCAGGTGAGGGTGTCCGCAATCTGATAAATATTTTCGAAGGCGTGTTCGGGAAGAAACAACGAATCGCCCAGAGGGGTGAAGCCGGCGATATCGATATTGGTCAGGCCGGTCGAGTTGGGGTCGCTAGTGCGGTTCGCGTTGGGAATTCCCAGTTGGTCGGTACCGATAGAATTGCCGAAGTTGAAGGGCAGCGCGTTGACGGCGTAACGAAAATATCCGCCGTGAAGATCGTTCAACAGTTGCGGCGAGAAGGTGTGCGTGAAGCCCAGGCCGAAGTGCTGGGCGCGAGAGTTGCTGGCACTAGGACAGCAATCAGAGCCACCCCACAATGGACCCAGAGGGCCGGGGCGCTGGCTGCGTATATCGCCAAAACTGTAAGCCGCGAACATTTGATCCTGATCACGGAAGCGATGATCGAACCTGATGTCGAAAGAATCCTGACTGTTGGAGTGGTTCTGGTTGGCGAGATAATTGTTGGTTAGTCCGGGGAGATTCGCCTGGGGATAAAAATTGGCAACATTCTGGCCGACAGCGTTGATGGAACCGGCAGGAATTATATTCGTGCCGCTGATCGGATTGCGGAGGGACACGACGCCTCCGTCGGTACAGGTGTAGTCGTGCGTGCTGAAGGGATCGAAAATTGTGCCGGTGTCGAACGTGTCGGCGGGACTTGGAGTGGAGCAGGGCGAGAAAGTGTCTCCCGTCAATCGACCGCTAAAATCTCCAGCTCGTTCAGCGTCGGTGGGGACAGTGGAGATGAACGGATTGCTCTCGCGCAGGCGCGATCCTTCATAGTCTCCGAAGATGAAGGTGCGGTTTTTCTTGATTGGGCCGCCCAGGAACGCTCCAAACTGGTTTCGTTTGAATGGCTGCTTGCCCTGGTTGAAATAGTTGACCGCGTCGAGCTTGTCGTTGCGAATGAACTCATACGCTCCGCCATGAATTTGGTTGGTGCCGGATTTCAGGACGACGTTGACGGCGGCGCCACCGCGGCCGAACTCGGCGCTCATGGAATTTTCTTCAGTGCGGAACTCCTGAATGGCGTCGGGCGGCGGTAGGACGACGACTCCACCCAGTCCGAATTCGTTGTTATCTACGCCATTCAGCAGGAAATTGTTATTGGATACGCGCAGTCCGTTCACCGAGACGGCTTCGTTGGCGCGCTCGTTTTCAAACACTCCGCCGCTGACGTTTGTCCCCGTCTGACCGCCATTTGCTCCCGGACCGAGGTATGCCAGTTGGATAAAGTTTCGTCCATTCAGGGGGAGCTCGGAAATGCGCCGCTCGGTTTCGATGGTCCCCAGAGATGACGCTTCTGTTTGAAGAAGGGGAGGGGCGGCGGTCACTTGTACAGATTCCGTCGCGGAACCGACGCTCAAAGCGATATCGACGCGAGCTGTCTGGTTCACTCCAACCTCCACACTCGATTGCACGGCTCTTTGGAAGCCAGGTTTCTCCACAGTTACGGAATATGCTCCGATGCGCAAGAGATCTGCGGCGTAGTGACCCTGTTCGTCGGTATTTACAACGACGGACTGGTTGGTAGCAAAGTTGGAGACCGTGACCTGGGCGCCGGCGACACGCGCACCGGCTGGATCGGTCACCAATCCGACGATCCCCCCGCGATCCACCTGTGCCAAACAGGGGGTAGAGTTAAACAGGAACAGACCGGAAAGCAGCAGAACTACCGGGGACAACCAGCAGCTGGCGCGCATAGGGCCTCCCGTAGACACGGTTGCAGGCTGTGAATTACAAGGGCACGGTGGGAACTGTGACATCACCTGATCCAGCCTGTCAAGAAGTCGGGTGATCGTGACTCACGGATATATACTCTGGTATTCAAGACTTCCTGTTTGACAGCTAATGGCATGCGGCCGGAATTGCAAGTTGCCTTTCCCTGAAGATCGGTTCGACGGATCATCATCTTTGCGCTATCGTAATGCCGCTGGGTTGGAGTCATTCGGGGGAACTTCCAGTATGCGGAACTGGCTCATACTTTTCTGTTCGCTGTGGCTTACGCTCGCTTCAGGACAGGCGCAGGAAACGCGCCTCGAAGAATTGCACAACAAGACCATTCTGGTGTTCACGCCCCATCCCGACGATGACGTATTCGGAGCGGGGGGTACGATCGCGCTCCTGAATCGTAATCACAATAAGGTCCTGATCGTCGTTTACACCAACGACGACAAGGGTTCATATGATTCTGACATGAGTTCCCAACGCCTGGCGGGTATTCGACGGGCCGAGCAGGAAACATCCGAGGGACTCCTGGGCACACCCAAGGAAAACATCATGTGGATGGGGTACGACGACGGCATGCTGGAGTATGCTGCGCAACCCAAGCTCACAGAGGAAGCGACCGCCATCATTCGACGAGTGCGACCCGACGTCTTGCTCAGCGTCGATCCCGGCGAGTGGTACGAGCGCTGGCACAAGACCGATCATCGGATGGCCGCCTTTAACACAATTGACGCGGTTCGCGCCGCGGAATTCTGGTTGTACTTTCCCAATCAGCGATTGCAGCAAGGATTGCAGCCGTACAAAGTTCCGGAAATGTACTTCTTCTATCCCTCGCCACAGGAAGCGAACTATTTCGTCAATATTGAGGGCGTCGCCGAGCTCAAGTTCGAGTCGGCAACCAAACAGGTAAGCCAGTTCGAACCTGCGGTGAACAAGTACCGCCCGGATTGGACAGCGGAAGACTTGAAAAAAGCAAAAGACGAAATGCGCAAGGAACAACCCAAGAAAGATGGGCACTACGTCGAAGCTTTTCGCCGTGCCACCGAATTTAACCAGTACTGAACCTAAATCACTCTGATCAGGGGCTCTCGAGGAGATGGAACATGTCGCAACTGGCGCTGCTCGGCGGTAAGAAATCCAAAAGCAAGCCTTTTCCTTTGTGGCCGCAATTCGACGACACTGAGCGCAGGGGATTGAACGACGTTCTGGAAAGCCGGGTCTGGTGGCGTACGCCCGGCACCAAAACTCTGGAGTTCGAGGAAGCCTTCGCGCGCTTTCACGGTGCCCGTCACGGACTCGCGGTGACAAATGGAACAGCTGCGCTCGAAGTTGCAATGGCGGCAATCGGGCTCCAACCAGGGGACGAAGTTATCGTTCCCAACTTCACATTCGTCGCTACCGCGAGCGCCGTTCTATTTGCGAATGCTCTTCCCGTGCTGGTTGATGTTCGCCCAGATACCTACTGCCTCGATCCCCAACTGGCCGAGGCGGCCGTCACCCCCCACACAAAGGCGATCATTGCGGTCCATATGGGTGGACATCCGGCCGATCTGGACGCGTTGAAAGACCTTGCTGCCGGCAAGGGAATTCTCCTGATCGAAGACTGCGCCCATGCTCACGCCAGTGAGTGGCGCGGAAAGCGTGTGGGGACCCTCGGCGTCGGCGGAACGTTCAGCTTTCAATCGAGCAAACTGATGACTGCGGGGGAAGGCGGCATGGTCATCTCGAATGATGATGGGTTTGAACGCCAGGCTCGTTCCGTCCACGATTGTGGCCGGTTGCCCGGAGAATGGTTCTACAGCCATTTCAGCTACGGATCTAATTATCGGCTCAGTGAATGGCAGGGCGCTATTCTGATGGCGCAGCTTGGACGACTAGACCAGCAAACCCAGCAGCGTCATCAGAATGCTCGCTGGCTTGATCGCGAACTCAGCCAGATACCAGGCATCACTCCACAAAAGCTTGATGAACGGTGCACTCGCAATGGTCAATACGCATACATCTTTCACGTCGACAGCAAACAGTTTGCCGGCATTTCGACCGAAAGTTTTATTGCAGCGATGAATGCAGAGGGTATTCCGAATCAGGCCAGCTATCCACCATTGCACGACTTGGATATGTTCCGTAACGGGGAATACCGCAAGCGGCTGACCGGTGCACAGGCCACGGCCGAGCACGCCTTCCTGCGCCAGTCGTTTCCGCACACCCATCGTGCGGCCTGGGAGGCGGTTTGGATTCCGCAACCGGCGCTGCTGGGAGATGAAACCGACATGCAGGAGATCGTGGCCGGCATCCGGAAAATTCAGGCAAACGCAAAAGAACTTGTCGCCCACGATACGCATGCGACGCCGGTGCCAGCCCGCGGTTGAACGCAGGCGAAAGCGTCAATGCTGGAACGGATCAGTTATCGGGGATGGGAAAACGCGTATCGGATCTCAAACGCCACGATCGAACTTGTAGTTTTGGCTGATGTGGGTCCGCGGATCGTGTCCTGTCGGCTTGTAGGCGGTGGCGAAAATATCTTCCACGAAGTTCCTGAACAAGCCGGGCTGACCGGTGGGAATGTTTTTCGGCTGTACGGCGGTCATCGCCTTTGGATATGGCCGGAAGTCGAGCGCACTTATTTCCCGGACAATTCTCGGGTGACTGTTTTCCAGAGCCACAACCAGGCGAGTTTCATGGCGCCAGTGGAGAGTGCGGCACCGGGAAGCAACTTGCAGAAGGAACTGGAAATCAGGTTGGATGCGGGTGCGCGGGTCACGGTTACGCACCGCGTCATCAATCGGGATAGCCGTTCGACAGAGCTGGCGCTCTGGGCTCCGACCATGATGAAGGCCGGCGGGCGGGCGATACTGCCTTTGCCTCCACGGGCGGCGATGGACAAAGATCACTTTCAGTCTGTGGGACCCTTGACGCTGTGGTCATTCACGGACTTCGCGGATTCGCGATGGGTTCTCGGGACGGAATATGTGCAGTTGCAACAGCAAACGAATCCCACGGGTCGGTTTCCGGAGCAGATGACCGGCGTCTACAACCCGGCAGGCTGGGGCGCATATTTTCTGAATGGAACTCTATTCCTCAAGGGAGCTCCGGTGGCCCACGGCGCCGTATATCCCGATTTCGGGTGCAATTTTGAGATATTTACAAATCCCGATTTTCTCGAACTTGAGAGTCTTGGCCCGATGGTTGGTTTGGGTCCGGGAGAAAGCATGAGTCACACGGAAAGGTGGGCACTATTTGGAAACGTCCCTGGTGGGGACGACGACTCCTGGATTCGTAGCGCAATATTGCCGCTTGCTTCTAACTTCTGAGATTGCGATGAGTCGCAGGCAACCAGACGAAATGATGTATGGTACGCGTGCACCAAGTAGACCCTTTCCTGTCGGGATGGAGGAAGAAAATGCGATCCCTGGCATTGCGAAGCCTTTGCGGGCAGTCTCTCTTTCTTATTGGTCTTTCGCTTGTCTTGCTTTCGTGCGGATTCGTTCCGCGTTGTTTCAGTCAAGAACGCCGGCACGTTCCGGACCACGTACCCCCCAAGCGCTCGTCACAGATTCAGGACGGCTTCGGCATCAACTCCGATATGCCCCGAGAGCCGTACTTACCTTGGAACCGCTGGTGGTGGACGCGAATGTTTGATGCGGGTTTCAAGTGGATACGCATCGGCCAGTACGAGAACAGTTCGGATTACACCAGTTGGGATTGGATCGAGCAAAAGCGCGGGGTCATGGCGGCCGTGCCGGAGCTGGACGACTACGTGGATTCCTTAGTGGATAACGGAATGAATATCCAGGTCCAGCTGATGTACGGCAACGTGATGTACACCTCCCCATCTGGAAAGCTGCCGGATGTAGGGACACCGGAGCCGGGATCGTTTCACAACGATGATCGGAGTTTGTACTCGGTGTTCTGGGCACCCACAACTCCGGATCAAATCGCGGCCTTCAATCGCTACGTGGCGTGGACGGTCAACCGCTTTCATGACCGCATTCGTTACTGGGCCTTATGGAATGAACAAGACATCGGATATTGGAATCCCTGGGGCAATCCTGAACAATATGGGAATCTGCTGGCATCGTTCATCCCGGCTGTGCGCGGGGCTGATCCCAGCGCGAAGATAATTTACGGAGGCCAGGCAGATCCGTCGCGTGAATTTACGCAGAAGGCCCTGGATACCTGCAAGTGCGCGTCGGGAATCGACGTTTACGCGTATCACACCTATCCAGGGTACGGACAAAATGTAAATCCGGAATCGATGGACTACGGCGCCTATCTGAATGAATCACCGCGCGCATTACGTGACCTGGTCACGCACTATCCCGGAATCAAACCGGGCATTCCATTCTTCGATGACGAGTTTAATTCCATCCCTTCTTGGATCGGCTCGGATGAATCGGTGCAGGCGAAATATGTTCCGAGAGGTCTGATCTACAACCATGCTGCGGGAGTGAAAACGTTCGTTTGGCTCCTGGCGGCTGGTGCGGACGGCAATGAGTACGACGATTTCGGTATCATTCACGGGATCACGAATCACGATACCGATTTCACGCCGCGTCCGGTTTTCTTGGCGCTGCAAAATACAAACGCTCTTTTTGCCGACACCAAGTTCGATGCCTCCATTGAGATTTCAGGTGTTGATCTTCCGGCGCTTCGCCGCCAGACTGGCTTTCCTTTTATGTCCTACGGATTCCGGTCGGCCGAGGGCAAAGCCGTCGTAGCGTACTGGTTGGCGGCGCACAGTCTCCCGGGCAATGCCTTTCCGCCGCTGTTTACCACCTTGTCTTTGAAGAACACGGGCATCACTCACCCAGTAGTGATCGATGTAGTGAGCGGAGAAATCAAACCCGTCGCCTGGAAGCAAGGCACGACTGACACGTTGGAGCTTCTGCCTCTCAAGGACAGCATCATGGCAATCACAGACGAGAGTTATTTCGACTGGCCTGTGCTTCCCGAAGCTCCCAGTTCGCTCAACGCCAGCGTTGCCCGCGGCGCCGTGAAACTGACCTGGCAAGTTCACGGAGGCAATCCGACTGGCTCAGTTGTCGAGCAGCGAGTCGAGGATGCCAAAGACGGGCGAGGGACATGGAAGAAGATTGCTAAGCTGGCAGCCGGCACAGTCGAGTACAGCGATCCCACTGTCAGAAGTGGCCAACGAGCCTCCTATCGGGTCCGTGCGATCAATGCCGAGGGAGAATCTGCATACTCCAATATAGTAAGAATAACATTTTCAACTAAATGAAGAATCCGAGGCTGAAAGATATACGACCGGCGAAGCTGAGGAGAAGAGCACCGTTTTTGAAAGTCAAATAGGGGATTTCGGTTGAAAACTCGCCGAAGAGACTCGGAGCCAATTGTGAAAATCGCCAATGATGTAACCGAATTGATCGGAAACACACCGCTGGTTTATTTGAACCAAGTTACTGAGGGCTGTGCCGCCAGCGTGGCGGCGAAACTCGAGGGCTTTAACCCCTGCGCCAGCGTCAAAGACCGCATCGGCGTAAGCATGATCGTGGAGGCCGAGCGCACCGGCAAGATTCAGCCCGGGCGCACCGTCCTCATCGAGCCTACCAGCGGCAACACCGGCATAGGACTGGCTTTCGTTGCGGCGGTGAAGGGATACAAGCTCTTGCTCACTATGCCCGAAACCATGAGCCTTGAGCGCCGCGTCCTGCTCCGTGCCTTCGGTGCGGAACTGGTGCTCACCCCCGGCCCGATGGGAATGAAAGGCGCTATCGCCAAAGCTGAAGAAATCCTGGTCAAGACTCCGAACGGCTTCATGTTGCAGCAATTCGATAACCCGGCCAATCCTAAGATTCACCTGGAAACCACCGGTCCCGAAATCTGGAACGATACTGACGGCGCCGCCGATATCCTGGTCTGCGGCGTCGGCACCGGCGGTACCATCACCGGCGTCTGCGAGTACATCAAGCCCAAGAAGCCGTCATTTATAGCAGTGGCCGTCGAACCCGCCGATAGCCCGGTTCTTTCTGGCGGGGCGCCTTCCCCCCACAAGATCCAGGGCATCGGGGCGGGCTTTGTGCCTAGCATCCTGCGCACCGATTACATCGACGAGATCGTGACTGTGACAAACGATGATGCCATCGTGATGGCCCGACGCCTCGCCAAAGAAGAGGGTCTGCTCGTCGGCATCTCTTCGGGAGCGGCAGTGGTCGCGGCGCTGAACGTTGCCCACCGTCCGGAAAATACGGGTAAGCTGATCATCGTTGTTCTGCCGGACTTCGGCGAGCGCTACCTGACCAGCGTGTTGTTCGACGCGCTTCGCAACGAGTCGTTACAGATGGCGACCGCCGCAATGTGATATGCCAAAGGTCATTTCCTGGATTCGCGAAGACGTCGCCACCGTTCTCGAGCGTGATCCCGCGGCAAAGTCGCGCCTCGAAGTGTTCTTGTGCTATTCCGGCCTGCATGCGCTCTGGTTCTATCGAATCAATCACTGGCTCTGGAAGCGCGGTTTTTTCCTGCTCGGCCGCTGGCTTTCGCAGTGTGCGCGTTTCCTCACGGGAATCGAAGTTCATCCGGGAGCCCGCATTGGCCGGCGCTTGTTCATTGACCACGGAATGGGAGTGGTAATAGGCGAGACCGCCATCATCGGAGACGATGTCACGATGTATCAGGGAGTCACACTCGGAGGCACCGGCAAAGAACACGGCAAACGCCATCCCACCATTGGCGACAACGTTGTTATCGGCGGTGGAGCTAAGATTCTCGGCAATATCACAGTCGGCAAGAACTGCCGCATCGGGGCAGGCTCGGTTGTCTTGAGACATGTCCCGGACGACTCCACCGTTGTAGGCGTTCCCGGCCACATTGTCTTCCGCAACGGCAAGCGCATCGTGATCACCGATCCCAAGCAGATCAACGATCCACTCTCCGAGGCCCTCGCTGCCGTCGCGACAGAGGTCAACAAACTGCGCGAACGAGTCCACAAGCTCGATGGCGAAACCGCCACAAACGCCGACTCCGCCCCCTCGCTGGAGCAAATCATCCACGAAATCGATTACCAGATTTAGTAAGCGCCGGCAGAGGGTGATTTTGGTCTGATACTGTTGTGACCATCAGCATTGCCGACCCTTGGGACCACCGGAAGAACGCGGCGCAGGTGTTCCTCAAAGACCTGTCTCTCTCCACCTCGGGCAGCTACGAGAAATCATTCCGTGCCGGCGGACGCCGTCACTCGCACATCATGGACCCCCGCCGCGGCGTTCCGGCGGAAAACGCTGTTCAGGTTACCGTCATTGCGCCCCGCGCCATCGATAGCGAGGTCTGGGCGAAGTCCTACTTCATTCGGGGATACGCCTGGACGGCGGCGCACAAGCCGAAGTCCTGGCGTGTGCTCTACTGCGAAAACACTCCCGGCGCCGCATGCACCTGGGTGGAGTAGGCCGCCCGACTGAACCACACGTCGCGGCGTCCGATCTCCACGTGCAACTGGGCCCATTGTTCCACAGTCCTCCCTCACTTCGGTGATCTTACCCGCCGGCGGTGCTGACGATATTCTCGGCCGCATGGCAGATACAGGCACGAAGCCTCCTCGTAAGCTCATCATTGCTCAGAACATGGAGGAGGCGAAAGCGGCGGCCTACGCAAACGATCCCCAAACGGAACTAGTGATTCTGGGACTGAGTGAGAACGCCGCCGTGACAACCTGCGGATGGGCGCGCCGTTTCTTCGACAGCGGCAGTTTGAGCCTGTTTTGATGGAAGTCGCGTAACGGACGAGCCCCCGAGTGCAGCGTCGGGCTGCCTTGCATAGCGCTTTGGCGTGCCATGGCCGTCGTCACTGGCCCGTGCGATCATCACACGCTGCCTATTTTTGCTGCATTGCCTCTACGGTTTTGGTGACGGCGTCCAACCTTGCCTCACCAAAGTCCATATCTGATTCGAATTCATGGAAGATAGGTCCCCAAACTGGCATCTCTCGATTGCCGTGCGCCAGTGGTCCAGACTCTTTTCCCTCTATGATGTCTTTGACCCGCCGAAAAGGGAACGTTCCGCCATTCCTATGCGAAATTCGCGTCAAATCCGGAGCCCCATGCTTCAGCGCAACTGAGGCTGGTCCATGACCTCGTCCGTCGACTCCATGACAAGAGGCGCAATAGTGTCGAAAGATCTCCGTACCCTCGAGCGGGTTGCGCATCGGTGAGGTTGTTTGACCCTGCCTCGGTGTTGCCCACAAGAGAACAGCCGGTAAGAGAAAAGGCCCAAGCAGCAGCATTGACGATCGTCCTCGCTGGAACACACGCACCTCCGCAGAGAAAACGGGACGATGCTATCACGACAACGCCACAGCCGATGTAACCTTCGGCGCGCCGGTCGAGCGGGCTCCTGCAACTCGACACGCGGTTGGCACACGTCGCAGGGGAGGAAAGACTACACAAAAGCTCAGGCGGTGATACGAGGACCTAGAGGACGTGCTTGGGCGGGAGCTACTACAGCAGAGTTGAGCTGTTAAACCGACCCTGGGGCGTTTTCGTTTCCGGGCTGCTGCGCCAAACTTAATTCCTGATTGTCGGGATGAGCCTATGCACGTGAAGCCATCCGCTCAGCCGGCTTGCAGCAGGTTGATTACAGGGCGATGCTGCCGCAAGTGTTTCGGTTGGACCCGGGAGAATGACATCACGGGCAACAATACGTACAGGGGGACCCGCAGAACTCCGGAGCGCATTCTCGCGTGAATAGAGCTGTGATACCCACGCTTTGGAGAACGCCGGATAACCAACGCCCGCTGTACCGGGATGACCGTAATATTACTTTACCCTATCTAACTTCGAGACATTACTTTAGCTAGCAAGCTAACAGCTCGCATCCGACCGTCAGTTCGTCTTGATTGTCTCTTGGCTTGGGACAGAATGCGGTCGAATTGCAAGGGAGAGCCGAAGACCCCCTCTCGATATTCTGCGATAAGTACGGAAACGCAGCTTATCCGTGAACCTTGTTGGCAAGTAACTGCATCTAACAGTGTAGTTACTTGATTAATACGTCTTGACTTACATGACTTATTGGTGCACACTTCACTTTATGACGGACACTTCTGGTGCCTTTGCCACCGTGCACCCCTGGGAAGCTGGGAAAGGAGGAGCAGCGAATCCGCTGCAAACACTGTCGTCGCCCCATTTATGTAGGTAAACTACGTCCTACTGACAAGTAGGTGGGGGCGCCGCCATTGGAGGAATTGTGTCAGTTACAACTTCTGCGCACCGCCGCAGCTCATTCCAACCTGAATACACACTCTTCACCTTAATTCTGCTCGCCTGCTGCCGGCGCCGCGAAGCCGAACGCGATCTTGGAATTCTAAATTCGCCAACTTATGGACCTCCGCACTTAGCTTCCGTCCTCACCAGCATCCTTCCCAAAGATTTCCACCCTGGTCCTCGAGCCGCGCCTGGACCGCCTGGTCTTTTCCGATCGCCATGCCATGGCGATCGCGCGCTCATTGTCAATCCCCTCGACCCGCCCCAAAACGGTGACCGCACCGGGCCAGGTCCGCGGAAACAGAGCCGGATGGAAGGGGGCCACGCCAATGCCAGCGAAACATAAAGGGCGGTCCTCTTGTACTGAGCAGCAGAGACAGCAGATCATGGAAACTTATGACTATTTACAAGAGTTGCATCGTGAAGCTGATGCCGTTCTTCGACAGATGGGACGGTCAACCTATACTGACAAGCTGGATGTCTTACTCCTCAGAATAGCCGACGAGATTGCTGGCGGGCTGAAGTTCCTGGTGGAGATATCGCGTTCTGCCCAAGAACAGGTGCCACGGGTTGTTTTCGAGGTTAGTGTCGTTTGTAGCAATTGTACCGCCCCGTCTGCCGAAACTAGGGACAATCCGGAGTCTGCGGTTCCGCTGCCTGATCCGGCATTCCTCGCTTACCTTGATCGTCTTTTCAACTCAGCGAATCGAAGTGGACGTCGTCTGGCGCGCGGGATACGACACAAAAATTCTCCCGGCGTTGTTTTCGCAGGACACAAGAAATTGATGGCCGTGCTCACAAAGGAGCGGCGCCACTTCCGGGAAACGGCTGCTATGCCGTCACCGGCGATTGAATTTCGGGTTAACGGTCCAGATTGCTCGGTTTGTCATCAACCAGCGAAGATCGACGACCCGATGAAGAATTAATAAACGTAGGTAGTTCAAGGAAAGTCGCTCTACCTGAACCAACATGAGGGGGGACCATGAAAAATGATGAGCAAGAAGTCAATCAACAACCTCAAGGATCGAACATTGAAAACCCAGGAGCAACCGTCGAACCGCTGGCCAACAACAATGGACAGGAAACCAATCAACCGGTGCGGGCGGGCGCCGGGGAAGCGAGCGGAAAACCAACCGCCTCTTCCAGAAAAATCGAAGCTAACAAGAGGAATGCAAAGAAGAGCACTGGACCAAAAACGGTGGCTGGCAAGAAAAGAGTGTCCAAGAATGCCACCAAACACGGGTTCTACTCCAAACACCTGTTGGTCCAGCACCAAGATGGAGAGGAGAACCAGGGCGAATACGATGACTTCGAGGCCGAAGTCGTCAAACATTTTCAGCCAGTGGGCTGGCTCGAAAAAAACTGGGTAGACAAGATTGTAGTGTGGTCCTGGCGGCTGCGCCGGGTGATACGTTCTGAGAGCGGGCAGATCGCTCGATCTCTTGCTGAACACAGTTATGATGTCCAGCAATCAAGAGCAGCCGATGCCGAAGAACCGGGATTTGGACCATCGAACAACCCTGAAGTGGATGCAATGACGGATCATCTGTTTTTCACATCGGATGGGCGGGAAAACCAATTACGACATGAAGCTATGATCAACCGGCAACTGAACCACGCGATTGCCGAGTTAGAGAGGTCGCAGGCGCGCCGGAAAGGAGAATCCACCGTAATCTAGTATTTGCGAAACAAAGCCAAGAAGTCTTTTGATTTCAGCATTTGGACACCTTTCATTTCGAAACAAGGCCAATGGCGCAGGGATTCGATCACAGATCTTCGACAAGCTGGGGATATCGAGCCGGGTGGAACTGGTGCTGTACGCGCTCAGCCACGGGGGCCCGCGTCAAGCAGAGTGGGTGGCCGGTTTCGGGGCCTGAGGGGCAGGATTCAGGGGGCGGCGGTCACCGGGTTTCGGGCATCTTCTGGCAGACGATGACGGTGTGCCCGGTCTTGGAATCGATCCGCGTAGTCACCGGCACGCAGCGGCACGACACCGTATTGGCATTCTCTCGCTTGGTCACAACACAGTGCTCAATGACCTCCGCGGTGGGCGGCGGCATCTGGCTGCGCACCGGAGGCGGTGGCGGCGGCTGAGCCGGCGCGACCGTCTTCTTCTTGGAAGAGCAGCCAATC
>Ga0105248_10001145_pt1 | contig 29547 bp, 22 predicted proteins | sample KBSS34metaG_FD_81524 | JGI IMG/M metagenome (GOLD analysis project Ga0105248, IMG submission 81524) | Switchgrass rhizosphere microbial communities from Kellogg Biological Station, Michigan, USA - KBS S3-4 metaG | ecosystem: Host-associated > Plants > Roots > Rhizosphere > Soil | place... | reverse complement strand
TGGGTGCAATCGACACAGCCGGTGTTTTACAGTCTCTGGCCACAGCCAAGAAGACCGGGCTCCTGACCGTGGAAGACCGCGATAAGACGTTGATCGTTTCAATAGAGTCTGGCCGTCCCACCCACGCTAAGCTGAACAAATTACGTGGCTACAACGCCATGGTGGAATTTCTCACTGTCTGGACCGAAGGCATTTTTGTATTTCGCGACAAGGGCCATTCGCAGGAGCTTGATGAAAGCTGTCGTCTAACGCCTGTTCTGGACCGACTTTTGCTCGACAGTGCTCTCTGTCAGGACCAGATGAATCAAATCCTTGCTTCATTTCCCAACGGCAGGGATTCCATATTGGAACGCGTATGGAACTTCGACACTCTCTGGGCCCAAACCGGCAGCGCCACCATGAAGTTTATGGATGAAACCCCGGTGATGCGCGACGATAAGCGCATTATCTCTGAGCTGGCGGCGCAAATTGACGGACTTTCAACAATCGACGAAGTGATCCGTTCTTTTGATCGCTGGCCCACGCATTTGATTATCAAATCCATATTTCTTCTGGTCGAGCTTAAGCTGGCCAACATCCAACAAGCCAGTCTCTTCCGCCCCCTGTCTGTCCTGCAGCGCATCGCCGCCGAGGCCCAGGCCCTGCTCGGACGCGATCTCAATAAGGCGCTTTTGCAGTCATCATTGCATTATGTACACGGAGATTCGGCAGCGGCTACACGCTTCCACATAGATCATGAAGGACGTATCTCGGTCAACCTCAACCAAATGAAACGCTCAGGCGTGCCGGTCTCGGCCGTGCTACTTGAGCTAAGACGCTGGATGGAAGCCTATCTCGCCTACTGCCGCAGACAGATAGATCCACGCCAGGTAGACGAAATTGTGACGCGCATAATCAACAGTAATAATTCCGGCGAATAAAACCAAGCGAATAAAAGGAGTCTTTAAGTCCATGCAAATCAAGATGGAAACCAGTGTCGCAAAATCTGCAACCGACTACATGGTAGTTGGGGTGCACGCCGACGAAACCCTGGTAAAAGTATTGAAAGACATCTTCGGCGCTTCCAAAGCCCACGCCGACCTGGCCGCTAAAGCCGCTCAAGTAGCCCAGGATGAGGGTTTCAAGGGCAAGCTGGGGCAGGTGTTGTCGCTGCCTACTTATGGACTGGTTTCCTTCAAAAGACTTTTTCTTTTTGGTCTGGGCAATGCCGCCGACTCGGTCAAGGATGATTACACCGGTTATCGTAAGTTGGGTGTGAGCGTCAGTAAGCGCCTTATGACTTCCCTGCGCACGGCTGAAAAAGAAGACTCCGATGCGGCAAAAAATAAGAGCAAGACTGCTAAGGCCACCACAAAAACAAAAAGCCGGAATGTTTCGGCCTGTATTTGTCTGGCCTCATCCAAAAATAAGGCAGGCAAAGGCTTCGATGCCTCCTGGCCGCTGACATCAGTGATTGAAGCGTTCATACTGTCCGCTTTCAGTTATGACAAATATAAGTCGATGAAAGACGCCGGCAAGCAGGCCAAGCTCGATGCGGCTGCAGATCTCAGTCAATTCAATCTCACCGTTCACGGAGTTGATAAAGCAAATTTCGACCGAGCAGTGAAAAAGGGTATGTCGGTCGGTATGGCTGTTAATATGGCTCGAGGTCTTATCGCAGAGCCACCGGCTTACATGACACCTACTCGTCTTGCCACAGAGGCCAGACGTATAGCCAAGGACCACGCACTGACCGTAAAAGTGCTTGAGCCTGCGGCAATTGAAAAATTGGGCATGGGATCTTTTCTTGGTGTCGCCCGCGGTGCCAAAGAACCGCCGAGATTTATCGTTCTTAAATACACTGCGCCGAAATCTAAAAAGACCGTCGCTCTTGTCGGTAAGGGCGTAACCTTTGACTCCGGCGGCCTTTCGCTAAAGACAGCCGGTGGCATGGAGCATATGAAATACGACATGGCCGGTGCTGCCGCCGTGCTGGCGTCGATGCAAATTTTGGGTGCATTAAAACCTCGCGTTTCGGTGCTGGCTGTGATACCGGCAACGGAAAACATGCCTGGCTCGAACGCTCTGCATCCTGGTGATGTGCTGATTGCCATGAACGGCAAAACTATTGAAGTCAACAATACCGATGCCGAAGGCCGCTTGATTCTTGCCGATGCTCTGACTTATGCCATCAACGAAGGCGCCGATGAGCTAATCGACATTGCCACACTTACTGGCGCTGTTGTTACCGCATTAGGGCGCGTTGCCGCCGGTATTATGGGCTCCAATCAGAAGCTGGTGGACGATGTTATCGCCGCCGGTCGACCAAGCGGTGAGAAGTACTGGCAGCTGCCTCTTTTTGAAGAATACAAAGACGCCCTGAAGAGCGACATAGCCGATCTGAAAAATGCCGGTTCACGCGGCGAAGCAGGATCCAGTTGTGCAGCCATGTTCCTCAAAGAGTTCACAGCCGACAAAGCCTGGGCCCATCTCGACATAGCCGGTGTCGGCTGGCGCGAGAGTGAAAAGGACGAGCTCTGCAAAGGCGGTGTAGGATTTGGTATCCGCACCCTTTGTAGCTACGTACTGGCACAGTAATTTGCCCTTTTAAAAAGAGCTTCTAACTGTGAATTGACTTCGTCCATTTAGTTGACGAGCTGTGTAATCGTTCTCATGAGCGGGATCAGTGAGTCGGTATCTTTGCCTTCGGTCACTGTGACAAGCAAACCACCGCCGAAGTCGGCGATGATAACGTAGCCACGTGGTGTGCGTGATACCACCTGGTGAACGCGGTCGTGGCCCATCTTTTTGGTCACATGCTCGGTGTTCATGTATACGCCGAGGGCCCAGACACCTACAGATTCTGCGTCCATGTCGCTAGGCATGGTGTTGGCAATCAGCAGGCCGTCATGACCGACGATAACCGAACCGATAACACCTTTTTGAGTGCCGATCTGTCCCAGCAAAGCCTGCAAGTCGTCTGAATTTTCCTTGGTCAGAATGCGCAGCTTGCCTTCATTATTGTCGGTGTTTGTAAGCTTGCCTATCTTGTCCAGATCTTTCTGGTCAAGGAGGAACTTACCGATAGAGGCGATACGACCGGAGCCCGTATCCTGGTTAGGATCGGCGCCGGCATCCAGTCGACCAATACCTTCAATCTTAGGAGGCGGTCCGGATGTGAATGGGGCAGCAGGCATGGCCATTTCCGGTTGTGACGGACGAGCAACCGGAGCTGCTTGCGGTGCACTAGGGATGGTGCCGGCGTTAGCTGCCGGTTGTCTGTCGCCGGGGATGCCGAGATTTTCAGAGAAGATGCGATCCATGACGCTATCGTCGACTGAGAACAGCTTGGGCTGCCCGTTGGCGCCGATTGCGCCGATGGCTTCAGGCGCTTGGACTGGCACAGGAACAGGATTAGGTGCCCCTTGACCCCACTGGCTGGTAGCGGCCGGTGGTGTGCCCCATCCTGAGTTTGGAGTGGCAGCAGGTTCTGGCGCAGGAGGAGGTGACATCGCCGGCGGTGTGCCCCAACCGGAAGATGCCGGAGCGCCCCAGCCTGATGACTGAGCTGTTTCAGCGGCGGTAGGAGGAGTGGGGGCGGGAGCGGCTACTGGGGGCTGTGCCCAATTACCGGAAGCTGGCGCTGCCATGCCTGGCCCACCGTTGCCTACAGGCACAGAGGGTTCACTCACACCAAGATTTTGGCTGAAAATGCGGTCGATAGCATTATCGTCTATGCCGCCGAGCAGACCTTTGGGCTGTTCCGGTGCGGCAGGTTGAGCAAATGTTTGTGCCGGTGGTTGAGCGAAGGCCTGGGGCGCTGTCATCGGCTGAGGCTCCGCACCTTGTGGCGGTGAAAAATTGGATACCGGCTCTCCGCCGCTATTCACTACAGTTTTGCTGACTGATTCTTGTACGCCTATTTCACCGAATATTTTGTCGATTGCTCTGTCGTCGATGCCGCTGAGTAAGCCACCGCCGGCCACCTTATCGGTAATTTCCGGTTTAACCGAAGGCATAGGCTGGGGCGGAGGGGGAGGTGGCGCTTGTTGTTCTTGTGGAGCACTCGCCCATGTGTTGGCGGCGGGTGCTGCTGGGGCTTGACCCCAGGAGTTGCCACCGGCCGGGGCTGCATTTTCAGGGACATTACCCCAGCCAGAACTGACAGGAGCTTGACTCTGAGAAACTACTGGATTTTGCTGACTGACCGCGGCGACTGCTGGTGCGTCACCCCATGAGCTGGTAGCTGGTTGACTCCATGAGCTGGCAGCTGGAGCACCGCTAGCCGGTGCCGCTTCCTGTCCCCAATTGTTGGCAGCTGGAGCTGCTGTTGCTGCACCCCAGCCGGTCTGATCAGACGCGGCGGCGGGAGCTGCAGGAGCTTCGAAGGCAGGTTGTTGACCCCATGTCGATGCCGGTTGTGGTGCGGGAGCTTGTGCTGCTACAGGTTGCATTTCCTGCGACACCTGGCCGCTCTTTACGCGTTCCTGAATGGGGACGTCCCAGCGGCTTTCCTGTCCATCGGCAGTGCCACCAAGAACCTGGCCCATTTTTTCTACGATTTGATTGACTGGAATACCGGACGACAAAACCGGTGAACCTGCGGCACCGGGAGGCATGCCGATTTGCGGTTGTAGCGGTGGTTGCATTGCCACCGCCGGTGGTGCGGCCATATCGCCGTCGGTGCGTGGTCTTTCTTGTATGGGCACATCCCAACGCGCCGCGGGAGCGGCTGCCTGACCGGGTGCCTGAATTGGATTTATGGCAGGAGCCATAGGTTGAGCTTGTGGTTGCTGACCCATATTAGGATCAAAGGCAGGGATTGGCTGATCGATTTGGGTCTTGGCGCGTTCTTGAATCGGCACATCCCAACGCTCACCTGCTGGTGCTGCGCTGGGTGGTTGTTGCGGCTGCTGAAATTGTCCAACGGCTGGCATAGCTGGCGCTTTGCCGCCCAGACCTTCATTCATCTTAGGAGCAAATGCTTTCCATGTACCTGTTTCCAATTGTTCGGCCTCGGCCGCCCAGGCATTTTTCTTGGCTTCAATTTGACTATTGTCCAGAGGTGTAGCAGTCTGGCCCCAGCCACTACTGGCGATGGCACTTCCTGCCGCGGCCGGAGTAGCAAATTGACCGGGGGGAATTGTCGAATAGCCGCTGGCAATCGATGTTGTGTCGGGTGGAGGAACAACTGGCTGTCCCTGCCCCCACTGTTCTGGTTGTGCCGCTGTTTCACCGGTGCTTGTCGCTGCTGGTTGCGCCGGAGCTGCTCCCCAGGCTGGTTGTGCCGCTGCGGCACCCCATCCATCGGAAGCCGGTGCAGGCTGCTGCGGTTGGGCCATATCGGCTTGTGTGCCCCATCCTGTGGCGGCAGGAGCTGAAGCTGGTTCTGGCTGAGCTTGAACAGCTCCCCAGGAGTCGCTGGACGAGACAGCCGGTTGCGACATATCGGCTTGTGTGCCCCATCCGCTGCCGGCAGTCGCAGCTGGTTCTGCTGCGGGCGCTTGAGCTTGAGCAGGTTGACCACCCCAGGCGTCATTGGAAGCTGGAGCGGGAGCTGGAGCCGGTTGACCACCCCAGGCGTCGTTGGAAGCAGGAGCGGGAGCTGGAGCCGGCTGAGCGCCCCATGCGTCATTGGACGCGGGTGCTGGAGCCGGTTGATCGCCCCAGGCGTCATTGGACGCGGGTGCTGGAGCCGGTTGAGCGCCCCATGCGTCATTGGCTGCGGGTGCGGGAGCTGGAGCCGGTTGAGCGCCCCATGCATCATTGGCAGCGGGTGCGGGAGCTGGAGCTGGTTGAGCGCCCCATGCATCATTGGCAGCGGGTGCGGGAGCTGGAGCAGGTTGCGCGCCCCAGGCATCATTGGCAGCCGGAGCGGGAGCTGCATCGGGTTGTGACCCCCATGCGCTGCTCGATTGTGCGGCCGGTGCAGGTGCAAAATTGGGTTCAGCAGGAGCCGGTGCGCCCCATGGATCTGCCGAGGCCGGTGCGGCTGTCTGCGGTGTGTTAACTGCGGCTCCCCAGGCATCGTTTGAAGACTGTGGTTGCGCCGTCGGTACGGTCATTTCTTGAGAAGGACTCGGCGCTGCAGGTGTGCCCCATGGATCGGCGGAAGCGCTTCCAGCACCAGGTGCGGTGGCACCCCAAGCTTCATTTTCGGAGGCTTGCGGTTGAGGCGCTGGAGTAGGCTCACTGCCACCCCATGAACCGGATGGTGGTGCCCAGGGATCCGCACCGGCTGCCTTTTGTGCGGGCTCAGCAGGGGCTTCCATATTGGCTGCCCCAGCTTCGCCGGGTTGGCCCCAAGAATTTGTACCTTCGGCGCCTGGGATGGCCCAGGAGTCGGATGATTTTAACGGCACTTGTGCACTGGGCGCACCGTCACCGCCCCAACCTGATGTCCATCCGCTGCCGGAGGCAGCAGGTGCAGCAGGCGCGGCCGGCGCTGGTTGCGCAGGAGTCGGAGTGCCTCCCCAGGCGCTGCTTCCAGCGTCGGCGGCAGATTGCGAAGTATCGGATGCGCCCCAGCCTCCGCCACCACCTGCGGTGGAGGGCGTAGCGCCTTGAGCGCCTCCGGTCCATGCTGAAGGTGCAGCAGGAGCCAGACCAATCCCGGCTTTTGCCGATTCGTTAGGCTGGTCGGAAGTCATCGGACGTTTGGAGCCAGGAGGAGCTAAACCTATGCTGCTGCCCGGGTGTTCGTCCAAACCGACCGGTGTGTTGGGTGCAAATGCGGGAACAGTGCCGGGTGAGGGTGCTTTGACAACATGTGCGCCGCCGCCCCAATCCATTCCTGATTCTGGTCCGCCTATCGAGGGAGGCTTGGCGCCGCCGGCAAACGATGGCGGTCCCCAATTATCGCCGCCGGCAGCTTCTGCTCGAGCATATGGAGAGGGACCGAGGTTGTCGTTCATGGCCACGAGTGAGCCGGAAGCATCCGGATCATCATCGAGAGGGCTGAGTTTTTGCGACTCGGAAACCTTGCGTTTAATAGACTCGGCCAGAGTCAGCGGGCCCTCATCCAAAATCGTGTTGGCACCAGCCATGCCGAATTTTTCGCCCAGTGATCGGGTGGTTGATTGCGCTTCACGATCAAGTTGTTCGGGGGTGCGGTGGGAAATAGACTTGAGGCGCGAGAAGGTGCCAACCTGACTTTCAATAGCTTCATTGTCGACATAGTCGTCTTTTTTGCGACCGAACGTGACACCACCTGGACGGCGGTCCTGTTCGGCTTCTCGGTCAGCGCCATTGCCTTTGTTTTTAAATTTGCTTGGCTTTTCTTTGACGGCACCGCCGCCCTTAATTGAGGTCGGCTTTTCAGCCTTGCCGGCCTTAGCGGCTTTGGGTTTGGAGGCACCACCGCCACCAAAAACTCCCATTATCAAGTTTACGAGGGAACCCTTTTTCTGCGGCAGTTGTTCCATTATCAGTCGCGCGAGGGCCTCCGGATTTTGTGGTCTTACTTCATCCGGAGCAGGAGTATCCTGCGCGGCTTGAATCATTTGGTCTAATTGGTGGTCAAATTTAGAGCAAGATTCACAGCCTTCCAAGTGATTTATAAGGGCTCGATTGTCCTGGGTTGTCAGGTCTTGGTCGAACCGTTGTTGGATAAGTGTTCTAAACCGATTGCAAGTCATCTCTTTTTACCGAACCTCAGGTTTATCGGATTTTGTGCGGCGTAGACCATTGTCAACCTCTTCCCAGGCACTTAACTACTTGTACCCTGGCCCGATATAGAACAGCCATGGCCGACTCGACAGTCTGGTTGCCCACGGTTGCAATCTGGTCATAGTTCAGGTCGTAGTGGTGCCTTAGAAGGAATGCTTTTTTCTGGTCTGGGGAAAGGGACGAAATGCAACGTTTGACGCGCTGCACACCGAGTAATACGGTCGTCTCCCAATCCATGTTGGCCGAGCCATCCTGGCTCGGGTCCAGCACTTCTCCGGTGGCGGGATCATCGGAATTTTGGGCGTGGTATTCGCCCATGGCTTCCACAACGAATTGCGAAAGCCAATCCCATACTGAGATATCGGGATTTTTTGGCAGTGATTGGTTAAGGGCGTTGAAGGCGTTGTTGAATGCTGAAATCGTTACTTCGGTCGCGTGGTCATGGTTATCCGTGCCCAGGTAAGCGACAGCGTATACACGCTCCTGGTGCACCCAAACAAACTCATTGCGCTTCTCCCCGCTGCCCTTCTTAAGGTCAGTGAGGACGTCGAGCGCAGTCTGAGTAAACTCTTTTGAACTATTTTTTGCGGGGAGGAGGGGCATAACTAAACTCGGTCGCGTCCTAAAGTAAGTTAGACAAGCAAAGATTCAGGAACCCAAATGGGCTACCTTCAGGCTGCTTCATATGAAAAGTGAGTGTAGTAGCTAAAAAGATAGCCAGTCCAATCTAAACGTGCCAACGTGCTCAGATCTTCTGGATTTTGTCCCTACCAACTCACTTACTTCCCCTGAGATTGAAAGTAAGCTGCAACCGCCAAGCGCCTTATATCAGTTTACCTGATAGAGGACTTAAGCACGCGAGCATCTAGCCCACTTTAGGCGAACTTTTTACCTCCTTCCAATGGTTGCCTTTGTGCTAAGTCGCTATTAGTAGATGTACCACGTTTTTGAGGACCTAATCGTCTAATCAATAGTTTTTGGCAGTTAGAGACTTTTGAGCTTATCGGCAACCAATATCTTGGCAATTATTTGATAAGATGCTGACTTGTGATCGGGCTTCCCAGGCGGGCGGATAATGGCTGTTGTAAATAACTCGACGATTTCGATCAAGACTGCTGATAATGAAGCCTTCAACCTCGGAATGGTGACGACCAGCCCGAGAGATGCCACTGCTGTTGACATTCAGGCGGGGCTTGATAACCTCATAATTGACGCCCCCGAGGGCTCCAACGAGTTGGTTCTGGCACTTGTGCAGTTCCTCTTCCACGACTATTTTGGCTTCGCGCACCAGACCGGCCTCTACAACCGCCAGATCAGGTTGTGGGAAATGTTTTCGCGGGTGACGACGATTGAAGTGCGCCAGGTTGAACGCGGCTTTTTTACTCGCACCACCCTGCCCGTCTATGAAGTCGTGATGAAAACTGCACTTGGTCAAAGTCCGATTTGTGCACTTGTGATCGACCAGAGAGTGACCGTAACTGAGCAATACAAAAATATGGGTGCGGCGGCGGCAGGCAAAATCTATGTCGAGCTGCTCAAAGACTTTCTCATGAAGGTGATGAAGATCCAGGCGCGGCTGGGGGCCAATGGAGTAAAAGGTATTTTTGTCCTCACGCCCGAACCGCTTGAACCAGCTTTGCTCGCCTATATCGAAAAAGAAACCGACGCCACCGACGCCGTTTCCAAAGTGGAATCAATCATGCCGGCACCAGTGTCCGCTCACATCAATCTCGTTACCTACCACGCCGAGCACAGCGACGAGACCGGCCCCCTGGCCAAGCCGGTGCTTTCCCTGGCCTATCCTAAAATCGCACGCAAAGCCAGCGCCCGATAAATATCAGGTGCTTGCACACTGGAAAAGCTAGCCCTTAGATTCGACGCAGGCGGAGATGCGCTTGCGCATCGGAAAAGCTAGCCCTTAGATTCGACGCAGGCGGAGATGCGCTTGCGCATCGGAGCCTTTAAAGAGGTATATTTCCGTGTTTGCGTTTCGGCAAATCCACCCGTTTGTTCTTCTGCACTTCCAGTGCGGCGATTAACTTAGCCCGGGTCTCGGAAGGCAAAATCACATCATCTATATATCCTTCCTGTGAGGCTATATACGGATTAGCAAAGCGTTCCCGGAATTCGCCCACCAGCTCTTTGAAGCGACTACCTGTGGAGTCTTCCTTGAGCTCTTTGCGGAAGAGCAAATTAACGGCCGCTTCCGCGCCGACAACAGCGATTTCAGCTGTGGGCCAGGCCAGGTTGTAATCGCCGCCGACATTTTTGGAGCCCATGACGTCAAAGGCACCACCATAAGCTTTGCGGGTAATAACGGTGAGCTTGGGCACCGACGCTTCGCAATAGGCATAAAGAAGTTTGGCACCATGCCTGATAATGCCGCTGAATTCTTGATTGGTGCCAGGCAGGTAGCCCGGAACATCGACAAAAGTAATGACCGGAATATTGAATGCGTCACAGAAACGCACAAAACGAGCACCTTTCACCGATGCGTTTATGTCCAGACAACCGGCTAAGCATTTCGGTTGGTTTGCCACAATGCCTACGGATTGGCCGCCCAGGCGGGCGAAACCGACTATCAAATTGGTGGCAAAGAGTGGTGAGATTTCAAAAAAGTCGCCATAGTCAAAAACGCGCGAAATTACTTCGTGCATGTCATAGGGCTTGGTGGCTTCCACCGGCACCACTCTATCTAAACCGGCGCTATCTTCGGGTTCGGCGTCCATTCCCTCTTCGTCCAGGGGAGCGGCGTCGAGATTGTTCGCGGGTAGATACGAGAGGAGCTTGCGCGTCAGGTAGAAAGAATCTTCTTCGTCTTCTGCAAGAAGCTGCGCAACCCCCGATCTGCTGTTGTGTGTCATGGCACCACCAAGCTCTTCCAGAGTCACGTCCTCACCAGTGACGGTGCGCACGATTTCCGGACCGGTGACGAACATGAAGCTCTTTTCTTTGACCATGATCGTAAAGTCGGTCACGGCCGGGCTGTATACAGCGCCACCGGCACAGGCTCCATAGATAACCGAAATCTGCGGAATCACACCCGAGCTTTTGACGTTGCGATAAAAAATATCGGCATAGCCTGCCAGTGATCTCACTCCTTCTTGAATGCGCGCGCCACCACTTTCATTTAGACCAATTACCGGCACACCGGCCTGGTAAGCCAGATCCATGATTTTGCAGACTTTGCGCGCGAAAACTTCTCCCAGTGCACCGCCGACAAAAGTGGCGTCGTGGGCAAACAGATAGACCGGTCTGCCATTGATTTTTGCTTGACCGGTGATCACTCCGTCGCCGTATGTCATTTTTTCTTCCATGCCGAAATCCCGGCACTGGTGCATCGCGTATCTATCGATTTCTTGAAAGGACCCTTCGTCTACCAGTTTTTCGATACGCTCGCGAGCGAGGAAGACACCCTTCTCGTGACGCTTTTTCGCGACAGCCGGAGCGACATAGGCTGCCTCTTCGCGTCTTTTCAAAACTTCCTTATTGGGGTCCTTCTTAATCGTATCCATGAGAATTTTCACTTACCTCTGATTGATTAACTCTTGGGCGTACTGGGCTACAACCTGATTCCAGCGTTATGGGTCAGGAAGAAGTGGACAATGGTCAAATATATGGACATGGTGCAAACGTCGAGAATACTGGTAATAAATGGTCCTGAAGCGTGGGCCGGATTGACTCCAACTTTTTGAAAAATAAAGGGCATCATCGTGCCCATAAGCACTCCCACAGACATTGTCAGAAAGAGGGACATGCCTACAAGTACACCGAGTTCGTGACTGGATTGAGTCATGAAATGCGAAATGAAATATGTGGAGAGACCGCAAAATAAACCGAGCATGCAGCCGACCCTGAGCTCATGCCAAATGTTCTTCAGGACGGTGCGCAGGGTTATCTGACCGCGACTGGCGCTCGATGCAATCACTATACAAGTGCTTTGTGTGGCCACCGATCCGGTGACGCCGGAGAGCAAGGGCATGAACGATGCCGCCAGTACCGTCTGCATGATGATGGCATCGTAGTATTTGATTACCGATGCCGAGCCGGTTTCTATAAGCAAGGTGACGAGCAGCCAGGGCAGCCGCGCGCCAAAGGCCCGGCGCACACCCCAGGTTAATATGTCCTGGTTGTCGGAACCGGTGTTGATACCACTTGATTGGAAGATGTCTTCGGCGTGTTCTTCTTTTAAAACGTCGATGACATCATCGGCGGTGATGATACCGAGCAGCCGCTTCTGCCCGTCCACGACAGGCAGTGTCAAAAGGTCATAGCGACTGACTATTTCGGCCGCCTGCTCCTGGTCGAGACTGGCGTCGACGAATACGACGTCTTCGTCCATGACATTTTGCACCAGCACTTCCGGCGAGGCCGTCAATAATTCTTTGAGTGAAACAGCACCAGCCAGTACTTCTTCGTCATTGACGACATAAACGTCGTAGATTTCTTCTTCGATGTCTTCGTACTTTTCGCGCAGATATACGAGCGCTTCGGCAACAGTCATGCGCGCATGCAAAGCCAGATAATCGGTGGACATGATACCGCCGGCCGAGTCTTCCTTGAAGGTCATCAGCTGGGTCAAGTCATCTTTGACCTCGACGTCGGACATGGTGTTTAAGATGTCTTTGGCCTTGTCCGACGGCAGGCCCGAGAGCAAGTCGACGGCGTCGTCTGGTGACATGGCGCCGATCAGAAGCGCCACGCCGGACAGGTCGCCCAGGTCGCGAATGAGCTCAGTCTGCCGATCCGGCTCAAGCTCGGCCAGGAGCGAAGAGGCATTGTCCAGATCCAGAAGGCGGAAGCAGGAAATGCGATAAGCCGGGCTCAAGTCTTCAAAACATTCGGCCAGATCGGCTGGATGTTGGTCATTTAAAAGCAAGCGCAGTTTCTGTCGCTGGCCGAGATCGACCAGTTCGCTCAAAACATTGGGAGCTAACAGTTGCTTTTCCGTCATTATGACTGGACCAAAATCGCGCCGGTTTCCGATTGGATTTGAAATCAAATCCAAGATAACCCTATCAAGCCTGAGTGCTCGCTATAAGGGCGATTGTCTAATGCTGTAAAGAATCTTTCAACGATTCCGGCTGGAAACGTCCAAGGTTAGAGCACTTTTAGTCGTCAAGATAGCCGGCAAGCTTGGACGACCAGTTAGGTTGTCTCAGTTTGCGGAAGGCCTTGTGCTCAATTTGGCGCACTCTTTCGCGCGTGATATTGAAGAGCCTGCCCACTTCTTCAAGTGTGCGCTGACGCCCGTCTTCGAGACCGTAACGCAGATGCATTATGTCTCTTTCGCGGGGGGTAAGCTGGCTGAGCATGCGGCTCAGGTCTTGTCTCATCAGCTCTTCGGCTGTTGTAGCGTCTGGCCTTGTCGCTTCGTTGTCTTCGATCAAGTCGCCGATGTAAGTTTCGTCGTCGCGGTTAAGCGGCATTTCCATGGAAACAGGCTCGCGATCAGCAGCCATGATTTCCTGCACTTTGCCCACAGGAATATCGAGAGCTAATGATAGCTCTTGCTCGGTCGGCTTGCGACCTAGCTCCTGGGCTAATCTAGCACTGTTTTTCTTGAGTTTGTTGATCGACTCCACCATGTGCACGGGCACACGTATCGTCCGCGACTTGTCGGCAAGACCCCGACTGATAGCCTGTCTTATCCACCAGGTAGCATACGTGGAGAATTTGAAACCTTTAGTGTGGTCGAATTTTTCAGCGGCGCGAATCAGCCCGAGATTGCCTTCCTGTATCAGATCCTGGAAGGGCAGTCCACGATTAACGTACTTTTTGGCGATGGAAATGACCAGGCGCAGATTGGCCTGAATCAGCTTCTTCTTAGCGTCGGCGTCGCCTTTGGCGATCCTGCGCGCGAGCTCAATCTCCTCGTCAGGCTTGATCATTTTGACGCGGCCGATTTCTCTCAAATAGAGTCTCACCGAATCTTCGGAAAAACCCTCATTAGAGGTAGGTTCGACCTCGGCATCCGGCTCGACGACCGTATCCTCATCGGCGCCAAATACTTCCGACCATTCATCTGAAACTTCGTCAGTTACTCTAGAAGCCAACGTGCTCCCACTCCCATAGTAAGTAGTTTTCGCCACTCTAGCTATTTACCCAAAACTGCTGGCACTCTAAGCAGTCAAGAAGCTGATTAAGTTTTGTAAATTTGCTTTCTTTCCCCTTTGGCGAGGCGCTGCTTCATCGGGCTCGGCGTTCAGTTGCGATTTAGGTAGAGAAGTTTTTGGTATAGCTTTAGCAAATAGAGGAACTTATTTATATAGAGTCACTTGCGAGGGCCGTCTGATAAATGATTGAGGGAAGCCTGTCCGACGTCTCGTTACCGGGGCTGTTGCAGTTTCTGGCTACGGAGTCCAATAAGAGCTACAAAGTGAGCTTGGTAAGCGGCGGGCAGAAGGGTGATTTGCTTGTGTGCGCCGGGGAAATCCTCAGCGCCAATTTTGGTTTGCTTGATGGAAATGACGCTCTTACGGAGCTGCTCTTTTGGCCGGACGGCAGCTTTTCCGTAGAAGTTTTAAGCACCGAGCAAAAAGACCAGGTCCAGGGCAATCTCAAGATCGGCCTCAAACAGGTCAACACCTTCGCCGATCAGATGGTCTATCTGAGAGAAGCACTCGTCGGCTTAAATAGCGAGCTTGTACCCTCTCTATCATTTGGCACCCAGGAGTGGCAGGAAGCCCTGGCCAGGCAACCTCTATTTAAGGAAGACTATGCGGTCCTTGGATGGATCACCGATGGACGCACTATGCGCCAGGCCATGCGTGAGTTTAATTTTGACGTTGTGAAAGCTACCAGTTCGCTGTTTCGCCTATTGAGCACGGGCTCGGTGGAAATATTGAGGCCTACTCTGGTCGCCGAAGAAGAAGACGCCGCCGGCGAAATTCCTATGAGTGGTCTGGCCGCAATTTTAGATAGCATGCAGCCGTCCGATGATGATGGCAGTGACGGCAAGACTTTCGATGCTTCGCCCACTGTCGATGAACCTGCTGTAAGAGCAGCCGAGCCCGTCGCCAAAGTTGACGAGGCCAATGGTCAAGCCAAGCCAGATTCCAAAATTGAAGCCGAAGCGGAGAAGCCTGCGACCAAAGAAGGCAAGGCTAGCAAGGACACGAAAGATAGCAAGGACACCAAAGATAGCAAGGAAGACAAGGACAGCAAGCCGACTCCTACAATTGAACCTGCTCCTGTACCCTCTTCACGCTTAGTCAAAGATGCCGATGCTCCCAAAGTTAATGATGTGGGCACCGCCACTGGTGCTACGTTCACGGCCGTTAGCGGTACTATGGAGCTTGCCTTGCCTGCGGATGAAACCAGTCCTTTTTTGTCCGAGGTCGCGCCCGCCGAGGCTCTTGCTACCCCACCGGCAGCATCATCTGTATTTTCGGCGGACGCTATCACGCGCGAGTTTGATGTAATCACTTCCGACTCATTGCCGGCGGTCGGCTCCAAAGAATTTGACGACATCATGGCTAAGGCTCAGAAAGCCTCGGAAGAACCGCAGAGTGCCGCTGCCATTCAACAGGCTGTGACCGCGCAAATAACTTTGCCTACGTCCTTTCGCACATCTTCAGACAAACTCAAGGTCGTCAACAGTGGACTACTGCCGGAGACGGCCATACCAATGGCTGCGGCCATGGCCCGTCAAACCCTGGAGGTTGAAACTCCGAGCGGTGCTGTGGCTACCGCCGCGTCTAATCCTTTTATAAACGGCGGCGAATCGGAAGCTATTTCGGATTCAACTGATAGTTCTCTTCCAGGTAAGGACTCAGCCAGTGCCTGGGCCGCTGCCGTGCGCGAGGAAGTGAAAAAACCGGCTGCGCCTGAACCCGCACCTGCACCTACACCAGCATCTACACCAGCATCTGCAGCAGCTGCGGTCGAAGACAACGCTGAGAAGAGACTCTTCGACATTGTCCGCACCGATCCGCTGCCCATTGTGGCCATCGATATTGAGCGTTTGTTTCAAACAAGCTTTCACGTCTCGCCATATGGTCATGCCGCTCTCGGTAACGATGTGCTCGATTCCGATTTGCAGAAAATTTTGGCCGACTTCAAACAGGGTAAAAACTTTATCACTGTTGCCACTGAGGAGGCGATGGAACCTGCTCAGGTTTTGCATCATTGCAAATTTTGCCTGGAACGGGGCTATATCGATCCCCCCGACGCGGTGGCCAGTTTGACCGCCGACCTCCTGCTGGGCCGGGTCGAGCTGGAGCAATATTTGCTGCAAAGGCGCCGTATTACGGGCGATGAGCTGCGAGATGTGGTGGAAGTAGCCAAGCAAAAAGGTATCAAACTCACCGATCTGCTGGTAAAACTGGGCTTCATGACAGCCTCCGACTGGGACCGTCTCTGCCAGGAAAAAGAAAGGTTTGCACGGCGCTAAGAAGCCTGCAATTTTTGGGCCTTTTCGGTACACTCTTTTAAAATAAACCGTATGAGCCAATTGGGAGAGTTTCATGACTCACAAGTACAACCGTCGCGAAAAGAAAGCGCGCAGAAAAGCCAAAGAAAACCGCAAAAAGGTTGCTGTGCAAGAAGCTATCGCCAAAGCTGCAGCCAACAAATAAGCTGAGAACGGCAAAGGCATGACAACAAAGCGAATAATGTCGGGCATGCGCCCGACTGGTCGCCTGCATCTAGGGCACTATTTTGGGGCGCTTACCAACTGGCTGCACTTTCAAAATGACGGCGGCTATGACCCTTATTTCAGTATTGTCGACTGGCACGCACTGACGACAAAGTTTCAAGATACCTCTGAAGTCAAGAGCAATATTAGAGAAATTGCCCTGGACTGGCTTTGTGTGGGTATCGACCCGGAAATGTCGACTATCTACGTGCAATCGGCTGTGCCTGAGATTGCTGAACTGCACCTGCTCTTCAGCATGATCACGCCGCACAACTGGGTGGAACGCGAGCCGACGCTAAAAGATATGGTGCGTATGCTCGACAACGACGAGGCCGCCGCCAAGGAAAAAGTCACTTACGGACTTCTGGGATATCCGGTCCTGATGGCTTCCGATATTCTCACTTTCCGTGGTGAGCTCGTGCCGGTCGGCAAAGACCAGGAGTCACATCTGGAATTTGCCCGCGACGTGGCCAGGCGCTTCAATCATTTGTTTAAGACTGATTTCTTCCCGGAGCCTAAGCCGCGCTTCACTGAAACGCCGCTGCTCAAGGGCGTTGACGGTCTGAAGATGGGCAAATCGTTCAACAACGATATTAAAATTGCTGACACTGATGGTGATACCGTCAAAAGAGTCAAGCAAATGATTACCGATCGCACTCGTATCGCCAAATCCGACCCCGGCCACACCGAACTCTGCGAGGTGCCCTGGCCCTGGTACAACATCATCGACAGAGGTAATGCCGAGATGTTGGCTCTGGTCAAAGATGAATGCGAAAGCGCCAAGATTGGTTGTGTTGATTGCAAAACGAGACTGGCGTCGCATATCAATGATTATTTCCGTCCCTTCCGTGAGAAGCGCGAAAAACTGGCTTCGAATCCTGAAAGCTTGAGCAAAATTCTTGCGCACGGAAATCAAAAAGCGCGCAAAGTGGCCAGGGAGACCTTAAGCGAAGTGCGTGAGATTATGGGCTTGGAAAATTGGCGTGACTAAAGCGGACCGTCTGCGGCAGTTGGAAATTTTTCTCTGCATCGGCCTGGCGATTGCTTTAAATATTAGTTTGACCGTCTCATGGGTGTTTTTGATCGCGGGTGTGGTCGTCACTTTGCTGCGGCCCAATTTATCTGCCCGCTTCAAGATGGTGATCGATGCACCTATGACACTGCCGCTCGTAGTCTTCGCTCTGGCGTTGACAATCAGCGTCTTAGCCAACGGCGGTACCAGAGACATAGGTCAGATTTTTACCAATCTACGCAGTTTTGTCGCCTATTTCTACATCTACCAGGCCTTTGCCGGTGGCGACGGCATCGAAAAAAAGGCAATTGCCGTCATTCTGGGAACGGCCGCGCTGGCTGGGATATACGGAACTGTGCAACAGCTTTTCAATTTTCATCCTTTTACATATCAATGGTTGCAAGCTACAGGTTTCCTGGCGGCCCCGATGCCTTTTGCCGGCCTGATGCAACTTACGAGCTTCCTGGGTTTGGGCATCTTGTTGAAAAAAGGCTACCTGCAATTGCCTGGCATATTTGCTAATCAGCGCGTTTTTCTAGCCGTTGTTATCGCCAATTTACTGGGCCTCTTCTTTGCCTGTGAACGCAGTGCCTGGTTGGGAATGCTCGTCGGCCTGATGGCAATCACGCTGCGCTCTTCGCCGAAATTATTTTTCAAAGCGGCACTTGCAGGAGCCGTGCTCCTGGCTCTTGCCTGGTTCTGCGTGCCGGCCGTACAGGCCAGACTTGTGCCGTTATTGACGGACCCACAGAGCGATATCAGTGTGCGCACGCGGGTTAAATTGTGGAATGTGGCTAAAGAACAATATTTTACCCACCCGCTTGTCGGCATTGGGCCATCACACTTTCCTAGAGTTGTGATACCGGAAGCGCTTGTACCGGGTGGCTCCCCATATTTTGATCACGCGCACAGTAATTATTTTCATATACTTGCCACTATGGGCAGTCTGGGCTTTCTGGCATTTATGTCCTTAATCGTATTTTCGCTGCGTCTGGCCATAAAGCAGAGCAGGGAGAGCGATTTATCTGGTGGGATCGGTCTTGGTCTGTTCGCTTCGCTGGTATCGCTTATGGTGGCGGGGCTGTTCGAATATAATTTTGGCGCCGGCCAGGTAAAATTGGCAGAGTGGTTTTTGCTTGGTGCCCTGCGCCCGAAAGAAGATAAGCAGACAGAGAGTACAAAAGAGGGCTGAGTCATCGGTACTTTGCGCTTATGGCTGGCACTGTGTGTGCTCCTGATACACGCCCAGACAGGGTTTTACCTGGCGCCCCTGCCGGGCTCAACTGCCGTGCAGATGTTTTTTATAGTTTCTGGCTTCTACATGTCCCTGGTCTGGGACGATAAATTTTCCAAAGCCGCCAGCCCAATCAAGAGCTTTTACCGCAGCCGCTTCCTGCGCATATTTCCTGCTTATTGGCTTACTATCCTGCTTTCCACACTTATATCCCTGGCCTTTTTTCCTTTCGGCAAAAAACTTTGTTTTGCCATGATGATGGCCGCTGGTTGCAATCCCATTACCCAGGCTATTTTTACTCTGGCCAATCTGACCTTGCTCGGGCAAGATGTGCTGTCCCTTTTTGGCGTCAATCAAGCAGACGGCGGGCTGGTCTGGCGCGATACTCATATGACCAGCTATTTGGCCAGTATCTATTTGCTCGTGCCCCAGGGCTGGTCACTGGCTGTGGAATTTTATTTCTATTTATCTTTTCCATTTTTGATGCGACTGGGCCGCCCCTGGTTCTACGGTTTGTTTGTTTTTCTCCTGGCATTGGAGCTGGGTTTGAGCCATCCGAGCATAACCAAGAGTTGGGTGCACTATTTTCTGTTTCCTTTCAATCTGCATTTCTTTATGGCCGGAATGGTCAGTTATCGTATCGGCAAAAAACTCAGCGTCGCCAATTGGCCGAAACAAATTCAGCTGGCAATTTATCTGGCAATCGCCGCTCTCACCCTCGGCTATCAGTATTTGCCGCTGGCTGTAGAGTGGCGCCTTTTGACCTTCTTCACCTTGGTGACGCTGGCCCTGCCGGCCATGTTTGAGCTGACAAAGACGAACAAGGTCGACCGATTTATTGGAGAGCTATCCTATCCGGTTTATCTCTTAAATCAGTTGGCGATTTGTCTGGCCGGGCCCTTTTATTTTCCCAATCCTGCCGACGGGCTGAAAGTCTGCGTCGTGGCGCTGCTTATGGCCGTTCTGTTCTACAAGGTCTTTATCGTTAGAATCGAGAAGTATCGGCATCAAGCAGTTGGTGCTTGATCTCAGATTTTCAATTGAATCCACTTCTTAGACTGATACCTGTACATAACCATCGCGCTCTGGATGATAATCGATATGGTCATTGCCCACCAGACGCCGTCTGGCCCGATTTTGAGCATGTCGGCTACGACATAGGCAACCGGTAATCTTATGGCCCAGTTGCAAATGATGGTGAACCACATTACTGGTTTTGTATCACCGGCACCCTGTAATGCTCCCATGAGAATTTGGGCGACGGCTAGAAATGGCTCTGCCAGCGCGTTTATCCTTAGATAGTTGGTGGTGTAGGCGATTGTGGTGGGCTCGTTGCTCAGAGCACCGGCAATTTCTTTGGCGAAGACAAACATACAAATTGACATGACCACCATCATCCATATGCCGATAGATGTAACCCTCCAACCGGCTTTGAAGGCGCGGTCCACTTCTTTGGCACCCAAGCTCTGCCCGACAATTGATGACACCGCCATGCTCAGCGCCATCAGCGGCATAAATATCACCGACTCACAACGCATGCCTATAGTCCAGGAGGCAAGGGCGCTTGTGGAATCTTTGCAGCGGGCCAGAATGAAAAAGACTACGAAAACTGAGAGGGCCCAGCCCAGTCGCTGAAAGGCCGACGGCAGGCCGATATTGGAGATGCGCTTGATGACTTTGTGCTGGTAGGGCAAGATGCGATTGAGACATTCTTTTACGACGGAACGCTTGAGAAAAAATGTGGCCAAAATAGATCCAAGAATCGAAGCGGCCAGAGCTGCATAAGCCATGCCTCGCACACCAAGCCCTGGTACGGGCCAGTTGCCGAGGACCGTGGCGTAGTCGCCGACAATGTTTACTACAGTCATTGCAGTGACAATGACTAGTGGTGTCTTGGTGTCGCCGATGGCGCGAAATGTGGAGTTTGCGATAACGGTTACGCTAAATGGAATCAGCATCCAACTGTAGGCGCTCAGATAACTTGAACCAATCTGAGCAACTTCTTTTGATGGTGTGAAAAATGGCAGGGCGAAGCTGGCCGTGCCCAGCGATAGTGCACACATGAAAAAGCCGAGCATGATTGAAAGAGTGAATGATTGACCGGCGCTGGTTAACATGTCCTCTTTGTCATTGGCGCCGTAAGCACGCGAGACCAGGGCTGTGGTGCCGACGCCTACCGACATGATGAAGAGCAGGAAAACAAAAAGGACTTGTTCTGCCAGACCGACGGCCGCCTGAGCACTCGATCCCAGATAGCTGGCTACTTTGACGTCGACCAGACTGACAATCGAATTGCCGATTGTCGTGAGCAAAAGAGGCCAGCTCATGATCCAGATAGCCCGCCACAAACTACCCGTGACCAGTGGGGCACGATCTAGCTCTTCGCCTTTGCTTGCTTCTTGTGAGCTGGTCACCGAGTTTGAATACTGCTTTCTGCTAATTCAGCCTGACTAATAATCATCATCATCGGCTATTCTAGCTTTCTTGCCGCTCTTTTCCAACACGCCGGCCGCTTGTGCGCGTTTGACCAGCTTGTCATACATGAGCTTGGCTTGCTTCATGTCCGGCATGCCACCGGGCAGAGTCTTACCTTCAATCAAGGCGTAATACATCTGGATGTCTTTGGGGCTGTCGCCCATGCTGATTTGATTCAGCACATCCCTTTCGTTGGCTGTGAATTGGCCGGTCTCCAGCCCTTGCTGGCGTTTTACTTCGCGGTCGACATCGACTGCCGTAAGATCATCGCCGTGGTCTTCTGGTTTGTTTTTGCCGGCTTTGATGTTTTCGTTTTCAGCGTCCCATTCTCGTTCCAGGCCTTCGGCGCCTTCGAGGAAGGGTTTGAGATTGTCGAATTCTCCCGCTTTTCCGACCGAGGGATAATCGATTAAACGCAGTTGTCCGGTGCGACGGCTGACACCCATCTGGCCGTTTACACCGCTGCCGGGATCACCCAATTCGAGGCCGGATTCTTGCAGTAAGCCATCAAATTCAGAAACAAGTGAAGGATCGTATCGTTTAGCGACGTCCACAATTTCTTGCACATAGACATTGGCCGTGCCGGAAAATCCACTGCCGTTCAATTCTACTTCGGAGACTTTGCTCAGAAGCTGAGCGTCGAACGGTCTCTTGCCCCATTCATTTTGCCAGCCGCCTTCGGGGATGGTGGCTTTAAGCACACCGCCATGTGGGAATTCCTTACTGGGCGCAAGCTCCAGTACCACAGGACTGTCGTTGCCTTCGCCGCCCAGTGAGCGCACTACGCGTTGATTTTTGAGTGTTTTGTCTTTGGCGACAAAATCTCTGATTTCAGGAAAATTGAGTTCTTCTAAAGCAGTCGTCAATTTGGGATGTGTCTGTTCAACCGTCCGCTCATTGCCTTCAGTTTTGCCCTCGCGGCCTTTGTCGCTGCCGCCGCCGCCACGCTTGGGCTTGCCGCCGTCACCGGCGCTGCTTGTCGCCGCGGCGTCACCGTCGCGCATCATAATATTTGGCCTGTTCAATTCAACCAGTGTCGATTGCATAGCCAGGTTGCGCAGTGGTACTCGGCCGCCTGCCGGAGCCAATTGCATCCGATTTTCAATCAGCAAGGGATTGACGGAAGCCATAAAATTGTCGACATGCTGTAAGCCGCGTTCGGCGTTGGTTTTTAGCACATCGGTAATGGTCGGGTATTTAGCGCGGTCAACGGCGTGTTCGGTCATCTTGCCGTGAATGGCTCCCAGTCCAAATCCTACAACGGACATGCCGAAGCCACCTTGCTCACGCTCCTGCATTGTGGCGAAGCGACCTTCAAATAAACCGGAGTGCATATCGGCACTGAGCATACCGATTGGGTAACCGGATATGGTGGCAGCTGCTGCTGGGTTTCTTAAAACCGCACCGATGAAGGGTGAATCTTTGGCCACCGTAGTGCTGAGTGTTTTTAGACCAATAGTGCCTGCGGTGAGAGCGGCCATGTCAACGCCGCCTATCAGGCCATTTTTGAGACGTTCCGTGGCAAAATCAGCGAAGCCTTTTTTCGGTCCCTGATTGCTGGTGAAGACCGCTTCACTGGCAAAACCGGCTACGCCAGTCTGTCCTATCAAGATCATATTGTTGCGATTGAGAAATGCGGTTTGCTCGGCAGCAGATTCGAGGGCGACATTTAAGCCCAATTTAGCCGAGGCTCCACGGGTGACGGCGAAGGCTGCCAAAAATGGTGCTAATTTGCCTATCGCTCCACCAAATTGTTCGCCGTACCATTCGGCGGATTTGTATTCTGTGGCGGCCGGCTTGGCCACTAAATTGATCCCGTCGGCGGCGTTGCCGCCTGTGACCTGGTCGGCAATCTGGGTAATCGATTTTGCCGTTTCCTGAATGCCTGTGTAGGCAGCGTTTTGCACAAGCGCGCCTAAAAATCCACTGTGATTGAGCTCTTCCGGTTGGGTCTGCGTGTGCTTATCCGCCGGTGCGCCGGCTTTAATCGGTGCGCTCAATCCTCTGATCGAATGCAACTCAGTCTGCAAGCGATCATTTGCCGCTCCGGAGTTGGCGGCGATTTGACCCTGATCCAGGGTCGTGTTGTTTTCCGGACGATCTTGCGGGGAGGAGGAAGTCACCAGCCAAAGGCCTCATTAATTTGCCTGCCAGTTTATTAATACCCCAAAAGTACGTGTTCTACCCCCCGGTAAATCCCATGGGGCTTACTCGTAGTGCCGTCAGCCGTGTTGAGCAAGGCTGGGCTCAGGCGATTGCTGCTTTTACTTTTTTGCCGAAATGATCGGTCAAGCGGCGCAGCGTGGGCGATATGTCATCGTCGGCAAGCACCGCATCGATGAGAAATGCCTTGTCCGAAGCCACGGCCTTGTGCAGAGCGCCGGCGAAATCCTTGGCCGATTCCGCCCGGGCGGAGCTGGCACCAATAGATTTGGCCAGTTCGACATAGTCCCAGCGGGGCAGATCGAAATAATCGCGCTGCTGGTCGATGAAGCGGAGCATGGCATAGCTGGCGTTGTTGAAGACAATCACTATGGGGTTGAGATTGTGTTTGACGGCCGTGGACAGGTCCATACCGGTCATCTGGAAGGCACCGTCGCCGACCAGCACAATCGGTCTGCGCTCGGGCATGGCCAATTGCGCGCCTATCGCCGCGGGCATGCCGAAGCCCATGCTGACGTAGTAGCCGGGGGCGAGGAAGATGTCTGTTTTCAGGCTCATGCCCGCATACATGCAGTCGCCGGTGTCGGTGACGACGCTGAAGTCGTGGCCGTTTTTGCCCGAGAGCAGGCCGTTCAGCTGTTCAATCATGGCCCTGACAGTGAGATGTTTGTGTTTAGGATCGCCTTTGATTTCTTCCGCGTCCAATTGTGGAATGCTGAAACGCACTGGGGTGGACAATTGCGAGGCGTTTACCTGGAGCAATTCGCCCACTACCGAGCGCAAGGTCAGGCCGTGATAGACATGGTGACCGACTTGTACTTCGTGGGCGGTCACTTGAATCAGACGTTCGGTGTCGAGCTTGGCCGTGTAACCGGCTGTTTCCATCTCGGTCATAACCGCGCCCAGTGAGAGGATGCAGTCGGCATTTTCTACATAGTCTTTGACCTGCGGATTGCCAAACTGGCCAAAATAGTTGCCGATGAAGTTGGGATGCGTTTCGGGGAAAGCGGCTTTACCCAAAATCGAGGTGACAACGGGGATATTGAGTGCGTTGGCCAGTTCGATGATGTCGTCCTTGAGGCCAAATCTGCGGATTTCAACACCGACTAGAAGCACCGGTTGCTTAGCCTTTCTCAGCCTGGCGACTATGTCTTCTATGGCTTCGAGCAGGGCCGCGCCGTTCAACTGTTGGGGCACGGTCAGTCTTTCTTTGAGATCGATTTCGACATTGACCATGTCGCGACAGAGCTCGATATATCCAGGTCTGGAGCTGTTCATCGTCGTATCAAAAACTTTGTCGATTTCGCCCTGAGCCGTGATCGGATTGTCGATTATCGTCGTAGAGGCGGTCACCTGGCTGTACACGTCATGCTGGGTGTTGAAATTTTTGACGCAGTGGTGCAGCAACGGCTTGTCGTTGCGGAAGCGGGTTTCCGGTGCGCCGCTTATCACCAGGAGCGGTGACTCTTCGGCATAGGCCAGGCCGACCGGGTTGACCATATTGAGGCCGCCGGCGCCGTATGTGACGAGGGCCACGCCCAGTCCCCGTAGGCGACCATAGGCATCGGCGGCATAGCCGACCGAGGGCTCGTGGGTCATCACTACGGTTTTAAGCGAGCTGCGTGTCTGCGCCGCGTAAAATGGCAGGATAAAATCGCCGGGAATACCAAAGGTGTGTGCCACCCCGGCTTTTTCGATACGGCGACAAATATAATCGGAAATTTTTTGCTTGTTCATAGCAGTAAAGATTAGCTCCACTCGTGCCTTCTGCCGAGGTTTATATGTTTATGTTGGAGAAGTATAATATGCTTCTACTTTGCAAGGACGGCTCAAGTACAAGGACAAGATCGAGAGATGGCCGAGCCCGGCGACAGGACTTATAAGCGCGCTACCTGGAAGCACATCGGTCGCTGGATCATGTTTGTCTTTCTGGTCGGGCTCAATGTGGCCATGCCCATGAGCTTATTTGAGCGTCTTGCCCGGCATAATGCGGTGCAGCTCGGGCCTGAGCTGGTGCAGTTTCTCTTCCTCGCGGCCTGCGACATGTATTTTTTGCCCACCGCCATATTTGAAGTCAATTACGTCACGGTGCGCGGCGAGGAGCTGATTGTCGCCAACTTGCTCTGGAAGACTAAACTGCAGCGCAAAGACATAGTCAGTTTTGTCTGTCCGCGCTGGCTTACCTGGGGCCTGTTGAGAACACCCAGATGTTTTTATTTGATTAACAGGGCTGATATCGCAAATTTTGACGAGCTGGCCAGCCTCATTGAACAAAAGCTACTTAAATAGAACGCCTCGATTTTTCTGACTCGGCTAAAATCAGGGACGTGTCGATTTCAGGCGTATATAAAAGGATGCTCGGGCTTTTGATGACTAAGGGGAAAATTCGCGTACTTATAGGCAAACCGGGCCTGGACGGTCATGACCGTGGCGCCAAGGTGGTTGCCCGGGCCTTGCGTGACGCCGGTATGGAAGTTGTATATACGGGGCTGCACCGCTCCCCGGAAGAGATAGTGGAAACGGCTATCCAGGAAGACGTTGACGCCATTGGCCTGTCTATCCTCTCTGGGGCGCATCTGACTTTGCTGCCCAAGGTCGTAGCTCTGCTCAAAGACCAGGGCGCCGAGGACATTCTCGTCTTTGGCGGTGGAGTCATGCCTGACGAAGACCGCGATGCCTTATTGGCCAAAGGGATCAAAGAAGTATTCATGCCCGGTGGGGCGACCCAGAAGACGATTGAATTTTTGCGCCGGGAGTTTCCTGACCGCGGATAGAAGTGTCGGCGGCCGGCTCAAGGAGAAGATGCCCAAGATCCTCATGACATCGTAGGTTCCCCATTTACGTGATGGGATTGACGGCGGTATATTAAATCTATCTGGAGCACGTCTACCGCGTTAGGCAATCTGGGTATGTACAAAATGGGATAACAAAGGCCGGATAAGTTAGATAAAATTGAGTTCGACAGATTAAATCTGCTGGACTTATCTCTTGAAAGCCTGCTATACTTCTGATAATTCACTCATCCTGTATAGGGACCGCTAGAAGATGCCATCTGAGATTTTCGACGATAACAAGGCCGAGAGTGTATTCGCCAAGGGCCAGCCCTTCTGGACTCATGGAGTTCTAGATGCCGGCAAGCACTTGTATACGGCCAACATCAAACGTGAAGAGTTCACGAATAGCAGCCATATTACTTTGAGTTCGGTTCTGCAAGGCCGTGACGGTAACTATGGCCTAGAGCAATACCAGGTCTAAAAGACTTGGTACTTCCAAAGATTTTCAAGGGGCTCAATGAGCCCCTTTTGTGTTTCTTGTCTTTTCCTTGCCTTTTCCTTGCCAGACTTGACAGCCTTAATTGGTACAATTAATGCTAGCCATGCGTTTTAGCCTGGTTGCTCTTGCCTTCCAGGCGGGGCCAATTTACCAAAATGCCTTAGAAAGACCGACAGGGTCTGAGTTCGATTCAAAATAAATCCGAGCACGCAATGACAAGCAAGCCCTCTCAGTATAGGAAAGGTGATGTCGTCTTAGTGTCCTTTCCGTACACTACTGATGACGGATCGACCAATACTAAGCGCCGTCCGGCTATTTTGATCTCCAATGATTACAACAACGCCAGATTGGACGACGTCCTGCTGGTGCCGCTCACATCCAACACATCAAGAGCGGCGCGCGAACCTACGCAGGTGGAAGTGTTGATGAATTCGCCCGAGGGGCAGTCCGGTGGATTGCGGCTCGACAGCGTTATCGACTGCACCGTCATCGCCACCATCCCCAAAACTTTGCTCGTCAGTAAGATTGGTACTTTCCCGCAAGAGTTGATGGAGAAAGTGGATCAATGCCTGATGATTGCTATGGCAATCGGCCGACCAATAGGCGGCAGCGGTAACCCACCGGTTTAGACCGAGGCGCCGCGCTCTAACTTCGATGTCTGGATCTAATTCTGGTTTGCTGTGGGATTGGCAAATTCGATTGAGACCTTGTGGCCTACTTTGGCTTTCAATTGTTCTTCGGCTCTACCGTGATGGATAGCTATTTCCAGATAGCCGTGGCTGGCTGGGAAGGCAACCATCTGTCCTTTTTCGACGCTGCTTCTGGTATTAGCTACGGTGCCGATGCTTTCTTCGCCGAGGAAACAACTGGCTTTGGTGCGAATCTTGTCGTTGGGAATGTTTGTGATCAAATTACCGAAACGATCGACATGGACAATGGCTCCGTTGAGCTTATTGCCTTCAGTTTCCAGCTCCTGGCCGGAAAGTGTGGCAATAGCATCGAGCGCCAATGGAGTGCCCACTTCTTTGACGTCCACGCCGGCCGACAGATGGGCCGCTACCGGTGCAAAGATGTCTCTAGTATGGAAAGTGTTGGAGACATAGGGCAACCAATATTCTTTTTTATTTAGCTCGTAGGCTTTCCAGTTTGATTGCTCACGCAATATGTGAGTCAGGACGCCGTTATCGGGAGCGATGAAAATTTCTCTATCGCCTTCTAGAAGAATGCGTTTTTGATCCGAGCCCACACCCGGATCGACAGCGACTATATGAATAGTACCGGCGGGAAAATATTTGTACGAACTGGCGATGATCCATGAGGCCGATGTGACGTTGAAAGGGTCTATCTGGTGCGAAATATCAACGATGCTGGCCTGCGGATTGATCGTAAGTATTACGCCTTTAACCGCGCCGGTGTAACCGTCGGCGGTGCCAAAGTCGGAGGTGAAAGTAATGACTGGGCCAAAATTGCGCATATATTTCCAGCTCCAATTAAATGAGTTTTGTCAGCCTGTGCCTCAGTCTCCATAGCCTAACACAAAGGCTATCGCGTATTCCCTTTCATGGCTCATGGTAAGTTCAAAGCCGGTAAGTCCCCGTCTCTGCGCGACAGCGACGGCGCGGCCGTGCAATTTGATGGTGGGCTCACCTGAGCTCAAACGTACAACTTCAATGTCTTTCCAGCCGATGCCGATGAAGCCCGTGCCCAGTACTTTCGAAGTCGCTTCCTTAGCGGCGAAACGTCCGGCCACGCGAGCCAGAAAGTCTTTTGGCCTCGATAAAGCATAGGCTTTTTCGGAGGCTGTCAGTATACGGTCCAGAAATTTCTCACCATAGCGCGTGTACACCTCTTCAACCCTTTTGATTGAGCAGATGTCTGAGCCTACTTTAAATCTGGTCATGATCTGGTTTTACTCAGGTTCTACTGACGATTCTGTTTCTTCCACTCGCGTGCCGAACAAGAAAATCTGCTCCGGTTCGTCTAGTTCTTCGTGCAGTTGGGCTACGGTTTTTTCCAGAACGGGGTGTATTGCATTTGGTGCAATTTCCAGCAGTGGTACCAGGGCAAAAGCTCTCTGGTGCAGTCGTGGATGCGGTATGTGCAGGCGATCGCTCTCAAGCATTTCTTCGCCATAAAAAAGAATATCCAGATCGATAATGCGACTGGTGCCGCGTTTCTTTGGTTCGACATCGGCCAGGTGCGTAAGGCGCTTTTCTATGTCGTGACAGACTTCAAGAAGTTCTTCCGGCTGCAAGCTGGTGTCGATTGAAGCAACGGCATTGACGAACCATTCGGTATAAAGATCTCCGGTCGGTTCCGCCTCGTAGAGACTCGAACATTCCAGGACAGTGACGCCCTGAACATCCTTGAGAAATTGCATGGCTTGCTGCACATAGCCCAGACGGTCCCCATAGTTGGAACCGAGCCCGATATAGGCCCTGACTTTGCGACGATTGCCCCGGATTTGCCTCTGGCCTGCCAAGGGATGTCTCTCCAGTGAGGTAGAAAGCGCTCATTATAACGAGAGTTAGCTTTTACCGGCGGTTCTATACCTAAAGATCCCGGGCGATGCTAAAACTTAAGCATGTCCGACCCCGATTCCGCGCCTTCGACCAAACCCACGACCAAAGTCGTCCTCCTTGGCGCGGTGGCGGCCGTCGTTGTCTTCGTTCTGGCTCTGCCGATATCAAATTATTTTCTTCGGCGCGAAAAAATTGAAGTCAAATCCACTGATGTTGGATTTGTCGAAGTTTCCAAGATAATGCAGCAGAGCTGCGCCGACTGCCACAGCCCTGGCCTGATCGCCTATCCCATTTATGGACAGTGGCCTATCGCCAAGGACATAATCGCCAAAGACATCGCCGGGGGCCAGGATGTATTCCGCCTGACGCGGTCTCAGCTCAGCGGGGCTGAACCTTTAAGCACCATGGACCTGGCTAAGGTGGCCACGGTTGTCGACTCCGGTTCAATGCCACCGCCAAAATATTTGATGCTGCACTGGAACGCCGTGCTCACCCCTGCTAAGAGACAAGCACTCCTGGCTTATATTCAGGAGCGGCAAGACGATTCGGGCCGAGCCCTGGCCGCCATCCCCGCGAAAAATCC
>Ga0105248_10001143_pt1 | contig 29580 bp, 28 predicted proteins | sample KBSS34metaG_FD_81524 | JGI IMG/M metagenome (GOLD analysis project Ga0105248, IMG submission 81524) | Switchgrass rhizosphere microbial communities from Kellogg Biological Station, Michigan, USA - KBS S3-4 metaG | ecosystem: Host-associated > Plants > Roots > Rhizosphere > Soil | place... | reverse complement strand
TCAAGGAACAGCGCCCGCGCGTGATCCTCTTCGACACGCTCATGGGCCGTGGCGTGCCCTTCCTGGAGCAGCGCGAGAAGAACCACTTCATCCGCGTCGACCCACCGGAATGGCAGCAGGCCATTCGCATCCTCGATGAATCGCAGCCCGAAGGAGCACTGGCATGAATGCCGCAGTTGCAGAGAAGAAGCCCCGCCTCACCACCTCGGCGATGATCGCCTCGATCGCCAGCGAGGGTCAGCGCGTGAAGGCCGCGCCCTTCGGCAAGGCGCTGGTGGAGCTGGCCGCCGAGCGGCCCGAGATCGTCGGGCTCACCGCCGACCTCGCGAAGTACACCGACCTGCATCTGTTCGCGCAGGCGCATCCGGATCGCTTCTTCCAGATGGGCATGGCCGAGCAGCTGCTCATGGCCGCGGCCGGCGGCATGGCCAAGGAAGGGCTGGTGCCTTTCGCGACGACCTATGCGGTGTTCGGCACGCGACGCGCGTACGACTTCATCCATCAGGTCATCGCCGAGGAGAGCCTGAACGTGAAGATGTGCTTCGCGCTGCCCGGCCTCACCACCGGCTACGGCCCCAGCCACCAGGCCACCGAGGACCTCGCGACGATGCGCGCGATTCCCGGGCTCACCATCGTGGACCCCTGCGACGCGCTGGACATCGAGCAGGCCGTGCCGCAGATCGCGGCGCACAAGGGCCCGGTCTACATGCGGCTGCTGCGCGGCAACGTGCCGCTGGTGCTCGACGAGTACGACTACCGCTTCGAGCTGGGCCGCGCCAAGCTGCTGCGCGACGGCGAGGACGTGCTCGTCATCTCCAGCGGCTTCATGACCATGCGCGCGCTCGAAGTCGCGCAGGCGCTTGCGGCCGACCGCATCGGCGTGGCCGTGCTGCATTGCCCGACGATCAAGCCGCTGGACGAGGCGGCCATCGTGGAGGCCGTGCGCTATCGCCATCGCCTCGTGGTCGTCGCGGAGAACCACTCCGTCATCGGCGGTCTGGGTGAATCGGTGGCCAGCACGCTGCTGCGTCACCGCGTGCAGCCCGCAGGCTTCCAGCTCGCCGGCCTGCCCGACGCCTATCTCGACGCGGGCGCGCTGCCCACGCTGCACGAGCGCTACGGCATCAGCCGCGACGCGCTCGCCGCTCGCATCAAGGGCTGGCTCGGCTGAGCCGCCCCGTCACTTCCCCAACGCAACCTCTCACTGGAGCAAGACCATGCTTCTCGCAGACAAAGTGGCCCTCATCACCGGCGGTGCCGGCCTCAACGGATTGGGCTTCGCCACGGCCCGCATGATGGCCGCGCAGGGCGCGCGCGTGGTGATCCTCGACCTGGAGCGCGCCGACCCCGCCGGCGCCGCCGCGCGTCTGGGGCCCCAGCACCTGGGCCTCGTGGCCGACGTGACCGACAGGGCTTCGTGCGAGCGCGCCGCCAAGGCCGCACTCGAGCAGTGCGGCCGCATCGACATCCTCGTGAACAACGCCGGCATCACGCAGCCGCGCAAGGTGGGCGACATCACGCCCGCCGACTACGACGCGGTGCTCGACGTCAGCCTGCGCGGCACCCTCTACATGTCGCAGGCCGTGCTGCCGGCGATGCGCGCGGCCCGCTCCGGCGCGATCGTGTGCATCTCCTCGGTGTCCGCGCAGCGCGGCGGGGGCATTCTCGGCGGGCCGCATTACTCGGCCGCGAAGGCCGGCGTGCTGGGTCTGGCCCGCGCGATGGCACGCGAGGTGGGCATCGACGGCATCCGCGTCAACTGCGTCACGCCGGGGCTCGTCGCCACCGACATCAACAAGGGCCTGATCCCCGAAGACCGCATGCAGGGGATCCTGGACCAGATCCCGCTGAACCGCATCGGCGAGCCCGCGGACGTGGCTGGCTGCGTCGTGTTCCTTGCCAGCCCGCTGTCCAAGTACTGCACCGGCGTCACGCTGGATGTGAACGGCGGCATGTTGATTCATTGAAGGGGCGGCCGCGCAGGCACGCCCACATACAGACCGGAGACAAGCCATGAGCAATCCCGAAACCCATCTCCGCGGCCTGAGCCGCCGCCAATGCCTGGGCGGCGCCGCCGCGCTCTCGCTCTTCACCATCCTGCCCCGGCGCGCGCAGGCGGCCGAGTTCACCTACAAGCTCGCCACCGGCCAGGACCCGAGCCACCCCGTCAACAAGCGCGCGCAGGAAGCCATCGAGCGCATCAAGGCGGCCACCAACGGGCGCATGGAGATCCGCCTCTTTCCCGCAAACCAGCTGGGCTCCGACACCGACCTTCAGTCCCAGGTGCGCAACGGCGGCGTGGAGTTCTTCAACCAGGCGAGCTCGGTGCTCTCCACGCTCGTGCCCGCCGCCGGCATCGTCAACACCGGCTTCGCCTTCGACGACTACGACCAGGTCTGGGCCGCAATGGACGGCAACCTCGGCAAGTACGTGCGCGCCCAGATCGAGAAGATCGGGATGCTCACCATGTCCAAGCCCTGGGACAACGGCTTTCGCCAGATCACGACTTCCAGCAAGGCGATCAACACGCCCGCCGACCTGCGCGGCCTGAAGCTGCGCGTCCCCTCGGCGCCGATGCTCTCCACGCTGTTCTCGGCGCTTGGAGCCAGCCCCACGCCGATCAACTTCAACGAGGTCTATTCGGCGCTGCAGACCAAGCTCGTCGAAGGCCAGGAGAACCCGCTGGCCATCATCAGCACGGCGCGCCTGTACGAGGTGCAGAAGTTCTGCAGCCTGACCAACCACGTGTGGGACGCGTACTGGATCCTCGGCAACCGCAAGGCGGTCGACCGCCTGCCCAAGGACATCCGCGAGATCGTGTTCCGCGAGTTCGACAAGGCCGCCACCGACGAGCGCGCCGACATCGCCGCGCTCAGCAAGTCGCTGCGCGTGGACCTGCAAGGCAAGGGCCTGCAGATGGTGGAAGTCGACAAGAAGGCGTTCAAGGCGGCGCTGGGCAAGTCCAGCTTCTACAAGGACTGGCGCGCGAAGTTCGGCGACGAGGCCTGGAAGCTGCTCGAAGGAAGCGCCGGCGCGCTGGCCTGACCCACCCCTCAACCCTGATCGACTCACCCTCAAACCCCCCTCGCCGCCGCGAGGGGGGAACGGAGAACCCTTGCCATGTCGGACCCCGCTTCATCGAATCTCGCCAATGCCATTCGCTTCCTTGCCATCGACGCCATCGTGCGCGCCAAGGAGGGCCATCAGGGCGTTCCGCTGGGCATGGCCGAGATCGCAACCGCGCTCTACACGCGCCACCTGAAATTCCTCGCCGCCGATCCCACCTGGCCCGACCGCGACCGGGTGGTGCTTTCCAACGGCCACGGCTCGATGCTGCTCTACGCGCTGCTTCATCTCACCGGCTACGAGCGCATCTCCATCGAGGACATCCGGCGCTTTCGCGAACTGGGCTCGCATTGCGAAGGCCACCCCGAGATCTCGCACGCCAGCGGCATCGAGATCTCCACGGGACCGCTGGGGCAGGGCATCGCCAACGCCTTCGGCATGGCCGTGGCCGAGGCCTATCTCAACGCGCGCTTCGGCAGCGCACTGGTGGACCACCACACCTATGCCTTCGTCGGCGACGGCTGCCTGCAAGAGGGCGTGGGCCAGGAAATGATCTCGCTCGCCGGCCACCTGCGGCTGGGCAAGCTCGTGCTGCTGTGGGACGACAACCGCATCACCGACGACGGCAGCACCGAGCTGTCCATCAGCGAGAACGTGGCCGAGCGCTTTCGCGTGGCCGATTGGCATGTCGTCGAGGTCGACGGGCATGACATCGAGGCGGTGTCGGCCGCGCTGGAGAAGGCGCGGCACGATCCGCGGCCCTCGCTCGTCGCGTGCCGCACCGTGATCGCCCGGGGCATCGCGCGGCTGCAGGGGCAGCGTGCGGGCCACAGCGGGCGGTTGCATCCCGCGGACGCCGACGCCGCGCGCAACGCGCTCGACTGGCCGCATGCGCCTTTCGAAGTGCCGGCGCCGGTGCTGCAGGCCTGGCGCGAGGCAGGGCAGCGCAGCGCGCAGGAGCACGCGGCCTGGCAGGCGCGTCGCGAGGCGCTGCCGCGCGCGCAGCGCGAGGAGTTCGACCGCATCCTCGCGGGCGAGCTTCCGAATGGATGGCGCGAGGTGCTGCTCGAATACAAGCGCAGCGCGATCGACGGGCCCGAGGCGCCGGGCGGGATCATGATTTCGGCGGACATCAATGACCGCCTGAGCGAGGTGCTGCCCGAGCGCATGGTGGGCTGCGCCGACCTGGAGGCACCCACCGGCCACAAGCGCGGCCTCAAGGCCTTCGATGCGCGCGACCGAAGCGGCGCCTACGTGCATTGCGGCGTGCGCGAGCACCTGATGGGCGCCATGGCCAACGGCATGGCCGCGCATGGCGGAATCATTCCGCTGGCCGTCACCTACCTCGCCTTCTCGGACTACGAGCGCCCCGCGATGCGCATGGCCGCCCTGATGGGGCTGCCGGTGAAGTTCGTGTTCAGCCACGACTCCATCGGCGTGGGCAAGAACGGCCCCACGCACCAGCCGGTGGAGATCCTTGCCTCGCTGCGCGCCATGCCGAACATGCTGGTGATGCGTCCGGCCGATGCGGTGGAGGCCGCGGAGTGCTGGGAGGTCGCGCTCGAGCACCGCAGCGGCCCGGTGACGATGGTGTTCGCGCGCCAGGCCCTGCCCGCGGTGCGACGCACGCACCAGGAGGGCAACCTTTCACGTCGAGGCGCTTACGTGCTGGCCGAGGCCGTTGGTGGCCCTCGCGCAGTGACGCTCCTGGCCACCGGCTCCGAAGTGGCGATCGCGCTGCAGGCTCGCGATCGCCTGCACGAGGAAGGCATTCCCACCGCGGTCGTGTCGATGCCGTGCTGGGAGCTGTTCGACGTCCAGGACATCGACTACCGCGCCGCGGTGCTCGGCCCCGGCACCGTGCGCGTGGCGATCGAAGCCGCAGTGAGGTTCGGCTGGGACCGCTACCTCGCGGATCGCGCAGGCTTCGTCGGCATGACGGGCTTCGGCGCGTCGGGGCCGGCCGAGGCGCTGTACGAGCACTTCGGCATCACGCCAGCCGCGGTCGTTGCGCAAAGCAAGCGGCTGCTGAACTCACGCCACTGAACATCGAGGTCCGACCATGCAAACGATCGTCTTCCTGGACCGCTCCACCCTCGCGCCGCAGATCCGCCTGCGCCGCCCGGGCTTCGAGCATCGATTCATCGAGCACGAGCACACCGCGCCCGACGAAGTGCTCGCAAGGCTGGACGGCGCCAGCATCGCCATCACGAACAAGGTGCCCATCACCGCGGCCACGCTGGAGCGGCTGCCCGCGCTGCGCATGATCGCGGTGGCCGCCACCGGGACCGACTGCGTCGACAAGGCCGCATGCCAGGCCCGCGGCGTGGCGGTGGCCAACATCCGCGGCTACGCCATCAACACCGTGCCCGAGCACGCCTTCGCGCTCATCCTCGCGCTGCGTCGCAACGTGGTCGCCTACCGGGAATCGGTGCTTGCGGGGCGCTGGCAGCAATCGGGGCAGTTCTGCTTCTTCGACCACCCGATCCGCGACCTCGCCGGCGCGCGGCTCGGCATCGTGGGCGAGGGCGTGCTGGGCCAGCGCGTGGCCGACATCGCCCGGGCCTTCGGCATGCATCCGATGTTCGCCGCGCACAAGGGCAAGAGCGGACTGGGTCCGCTGTACACGCCGTGGCAGGAGGTGCTGGAGACGAGCGACGTGATCACGCTGCACGCGCCTCTCACGAAGGAGTCGCGCGGCATGCTGGCCATGCCCGAATTCGAGGCCATGAAGCGCCGTCCCCTGATCGTGAACACCGCGCGCGGCGGGCTGGTGAACGAGGCCGACCTCGTGCGCGCCCTCGACGCGGGGCTCGTCAGCGGCGCCGGCTTCGACGTCACCGACGGCGAGCCGCCCGCGATGGACAACCCGCTGATGCAGGCCGCGTCGCGCCACAACGTGATCCTCACGCCGCACGTCGCCTGGGCCTCCGACGAGGCACAGCAGACGCTGGCCGATCAGTTGATGGACAACATCGAGAACTTCGTCGCGGGCCGCCCGACGAACCTGGTGCAGGGCGCCTACTGATTCGCCTCGAGGCTCGGCACTTCTGCGACGACGGCCGCCCACACATCGGCAGGGGCGGCGGCGCGCGCGATCGGCAGGTACTGCGCCCACTGGGCGGGCGTGCAGATCGTCTTGAGCGAATGAAGCCAGACGCGCGTCGCGCCCGCCGGCGTGTTCTTGCCGCTGCCGAACGTGGCCAGCGAGCGCACGCCGTGCGAGACGAAGTGCTCGAAGCCGCCATGCGCGATGCCGGCACTCAGGCACCACTGCGCGAACTTCGGCGCCTTCGGCTGCGGCAGGCGCGCAACCAGCGGCATCAGGACGTCTTCCTCGTGCTGAAGGTGCGCCTCGGCCAGGGCGCGATACGCCGAGAACGCATCTCGCACAGCCTGCGGACCGTCGGCGATGGCTGCCTTCACGCTGCGCTGCGCCTCATGCTCGCGGTCGTGCTCCGCCTTGAAGACGGCATAGCCCGCCGCACCGTCGAAGTAGTGATCGAGCATGGCCGAGCTGCCGCCGCCCGCGCCTTCGACGCCGTCTTCCATGGCCGCGTGAACGGCGATGGCCGCCGCGTACTCGTCCCAGGCCGACGCGAATCGGCGCAGCTCGCCGTCCTGCGCCAAAGGCGTGAGCACCCGGGCGAGATCGTTGCGCAGCACCTCGTGGTAATTGCGCATGACCGCGGGGACGGAGACTTCGGGTTCGGTCGTCATCGCTGCACCTGTGGGTCCATGGGGTCGATTCAAAGTAATCGCGCCCTTTGCACAAGGCAAGGAATGTGTTTTGCTTCGGCCTTTCCACTGCCCGGGAGAGCGACATGGCCAAGGGTTACTGGATCGCGCGCGTGGACGTCGCCGACGCACAGGCCTACCAGAAGTACGTCGCCGCCAATGGGCCGGCGCTCGCGGCGTTCGGGGCGCGATTCCTCGCGCGGGGAGGGCGCTACGAATGCGTGCAGGGAGCGGCGCGATCACGCAATGTGGTGATCGAGTTTCCGAGCTACCAGGCCGCGCTCGACTGCTGGCATTCGCCGCAATACCAGGAGGTGCTGAGCCTGCGCCTGCCTCCCGTGGCGCAGGCGGATGTCGTCGTCGTCGAGGGATTCGACGGGGCACAGCCGGGCTAGTCCCGTCCGGCGGCTGCGAACCAATCAGGCTTCGGCGTGCTCCAAGGCCCATGAAGCGCAACCTGCTCGCACTGACTCTCCTTCTGTGCGGCGGTGCGGCATTCGCGCAGGAGCGCGACATGCGCGACTCTGCGCAGTGCCAGCAGGCATTGGGTGCGCTGCAGGCGCAGGAGAGCGCCGCCCGGGCGTCGGGGCCTGCCGGAGATGGGACTCGGCGCGAGGACGCCGTCGCGAAGCTCAATGCGCTGCGCGACCGCGCCGCAAGGGCCTGCCTCGGAGGGCCGGCCGCTCCAAGGACACTGCCACAGCACCTTGCGCAGCCACCCATTCGCGTCGAGCCGATTGCAACGCCGATGCCGCTCGCGCCGCCCTCCGTTTCCGCGGCCGCGCCGACTCTGGCCCCCGTGCTGCCCGTGCAGCCGACCCTGGTCACGATCACGACCTGCGACCCCGGCGGCTGCTGGGCCAGCGACGGCTCGCGCCTGCAGCGCTTCGGCCCGAACCTGGTCGGGCCGCGCGGGGTGTGCACCGTCCAGGCTTCGCAACTCCATTGCCCGTAGGGCCGAACGTCGCCATGAATCTCGTGAAGTCACTCATCTCGATGCTCGTGCTGACAACCACTTGCACCTGCGCATGGGCAAAGGACCTGACGGTGTTTTGCGCCGGCGCGGTCAAGCCGGTCTTCTCTGTGCTGGAGCCCGCATGGGTGGCGCGTGGAGGGCCGCGCATTCAGGTCACCTACGGCCCGGCCGGCGACCTCACGGGCAAGCTGGCCGCAGGCGAGCGTCCGGACATCGTGATCCTCCCGCGGGAGAACCTCGACTCCGCGTCGACGCGCGCCCTCGTCGACGCCGCCTCGCGCCGCGATCTCGGTGCGGTGGGCATCGGCGTGGCCGTCAGGGCGGGCGCGAGCGTGCCCGATGTCTCGAGCGAAGAGGGGCTCAAGCGTGCGCTGCAGGGCGCGCGCTCGGTCACCTACATGGATCCGGCACGCGGCACCAGTGGCAGGTATTTCGATGAAGTCGTGCTGCCGAAGCTCGCCATCCGCGACGAGGTGCGCGCAAAGACCCAGTTGGGCGAGGGCGGGATGATTGCCGAGAAGGTGGCGCGCGGCGAGGTGGACCTCGCCATTCAGCAGATGACCGAACTGGTGCCGGTCGCAGGCATCGTCATTGCCGGCGCACTGCCGCCGTCGCTGCAAAAGATCACGGTGTACTCCGGCGCCGTGATGAAGTCGGCCCAGTCACCCGCCGAGGCGGCGAAGTTCCTGGAGTTCCTGGCTTCGGCCGAGGGCCAGCAAGTGTTCATGGACAGGGGCTTCGCCCTGCCTTGAGCTCTGCCCGGCGATTCAGGCCACGGTGTCGAGCAAGGTGCCCAGCGTGTCGCCAGCCGTGCGCAGCGTGAGCAGGTTGGCCTTGAACTCGTAGCTGTGGGCCATGAGATCCACGACGTCCTGCTCGCGCAAGCCTCCCGGCTGATCGGCCTGCGTGAGGCTTGCGCGCACCCCTCCGCCGGCCACGGCCTCCTGCACCGTGCCTTCCCGCCGGAAGCTGCGTGTCTGCGCATTCGCGATGTTGTGCGCGGCCGCATCCATGCCCAGCGATGCGGCGTTCAGTCCGGACAGGGCGATGGCGGAGATGGAATTCATGGCGTAGCGCAGCGTATATCGGCAGCCCGCCAACGAATCTTTAGCCTCGCCCTGCCGCGTGCAGTACTACCGCCAGCTCTCGTCCACGCACTCCTTCGGCACGTCGCCACGCTGCTGGGCCAGGCTCAGGTAGTCCGTGTAGCCCTTCTGGCCGCCGCCGTAGTACGTGGCCGGGTCGTCGCCATTGAGCCCGGCCTCATCGCGAAGCCGGGCCGGCAGGTCCGGATTGGCGATGAACTTGCGGCCGAAGGCGATGAGATCGGCGCGGCCTTCGCGGATCCATTGCTCGGCACTGCGTGCATCGAAGCCGCCGGCGAGGACGAGCAGGCCCTTCCAGGTCTCGCGAAGTCGCTCGAGCATCTGCAGGGCGGCCGGCTCGGGCGGCGCGCCGCGCTCGATGGCCGAGGCGGCCGGGTTCACGAGGTGCAGGTAGGCGAGCCCGCGGGCGTTCAGCTCGCGCACCGCATACGTGAAGGTCGCGAGCGGATCGTCGTCGCGGATGTCGTTGTACTGGCTCAGCGGCGACAGGCGCACACCCATCGCATCCGCCCCCCACACCGCGGCCACCGCATCGACCACTTCCAGCAGCAGGCGCGCGCGACGCTCGGGCGTGCCGCCGTACTCGTCGGTGCGCCGGTTCGTGCCCGAGCACAGGAACTGGTCCAGCAGATAGCCGTTGGCACCGTGCACCTCCACGCCATCGAAGCCCGCCTTCAGGGCGTTCCTCGCGCCGCGCTCGTACTGCCGCACGAGGTAGGGCATCTCCTCGAGCTGCAGGGCGCGCGGCGTCACGAAGGGCACCAGCTCGCCTTCGCCAAGGTCGTTCTCGATGAAGGCCTTCCCCTGCGGCTTCACCGCCGAGGGCGCGATGGGCGGCATGAAGTCCGGCTGCAGCGAGGGGTGCGAGATGCGGCCCACATGCCACAGCTGCAGGAAGATGCGCCCGCCCGCCGCATGCACCGCGTCGGTGACGAGCCGCCACCCCTGCACCTGCTCCTGGCTGTGGATGCCCGGCGTCCACGCGTAACCCTGTCCCTGCATGGACACCTGCGTCGCCTCCGAGACGATCAGGGCCGCGGAGGCGCGCTGGGTGTAGTAGCAGGCATTCAGCGGCGAGGGCACGTTGCCCGGCTGGCGAGCGCGCGAGCGCGTCAGCGGCGCCATCACGACGCGGTGCGGCAGCTGCATGCGCCCGAGCCGGATCGGGCTGAAGAGCGACGGGCTCGCGGAAGGTCTCGATTCGCCGGCCCGGGTGCCGGCGGCAGGGGTTTCGACAGTGGCGGCCATGGCTGGCTCCTATGCAGACCTCCTCCCCGAAGAGCGAGACTTTAGGTCGCGCAGGTAACCACGATGGCCGCGTATGCGTCGCACCGCGTCGCGCCCGGCGTCTGCGCCGGGCTTCACGCCGCGAGGCTTTGCGTCGGCCCGAAGAACTCGTAGTGCAGCCGGGAGCGCGGCACGCCCAATTCAAGGCCGGTGCGCAACACGAACTCCATGAAGGGCTTCGGTCCGAGCGTGTAGAGGTCGACGTCCCGGTCCTCGGGCAAGGACTGCGCCAGCAACTCACGTGTCAGGAAACCCGTGGAGTGCGGCGCGTCGTGGGACCTCGGCTCGCTGTAGACGTAATGCGCCATCACGTTCGGGTGGCGTCGCGCCAGCTCGTTCACGCGCTCGCGAAAGGCGTGCACGCCTGCGTGGCGCGCCGCGTGCAGGAACCGCACCGGCCTGCCGGCGGGACCCGCCACCTCCAGCATGCTCATGGCCGGCGTGATGCCCACCCCGCCCGTCACGAGAACGAGGGGGCGCCGCAGCTCGCCCGTGTGCAGCACGAACTCGCCGCTCGGGGGTGTTGCATGCACCCGGGTGCCGGGCTGCGCGTGTTCGTGCAGCCAGTTGGACACGTGACCCTCGGGCTCGCGCTTCACGCTGATGCGATACCAGGGCTTGCCCGGGGCGTCCGAGAGCGAGTAGTTGCGCCGTACGGTCTTGCCTTCGATGCGCAGCACCAGCGTGAGGTACTGCCCCGGCGTGAAGCCCAGGAGCGGGCCGCCGTCCTCGGGCTCCAGATAGAAGGACGTGACGATGTCGCTCTCGCGTTCGCGACGAGCCACCCTGAAGACGCGCTCGCCCCGCCATCCGCCGGGCATGCGTTCCCGTGTCGAATACACCGCCTCCTCGGCCGCGACGAGGCCCTGTGCCAGCGCGCCGTAGGCCTCCTTCCACGCGCCGATCACCTCGTCGCTGGCCGCCGCGCCCAGCACCTCCTTGATGGCCTGCAACAGGCATTCGCCCACGAGCGGATAGTGGTCCGCGCGAATGCCGAGCGCCACATGCCGATGGACGATGCGCGAGACGGCCGATGCAAGTACCTCGGGGCGATCGATATGAGCGGCATAGGCGAGCACCGCATCGGCGAGCGCGCGCTGCTGCGTCCCCGCGGCCTGATGGCTCATGTTGAAGAACTCCGCGAGCTGCGGGTGTCTTGCGAAGAGCAGCGGATAGAAGTGACGGGTGATCGCCTCCGAGTGAGCCTGCAGGAAGGGGACGGTCGACTTGACGATACGGACGGTGTTGGACGAGACCACGGGCGATGCGACTGAGTTGAACGTGGCGTGCATCGTCTCAAAGAGGCAAAGGGCGTGCATCTTTAAGGGATTGGATCGTGCGGATGCCGGCACGACTATTTCAAGATCGTCAAAAAGGAATTCATGCGCCGGCGCTGGCGGGGGGCAGCGGCGGCACCTAGAGTGAAGCGGTCCCCCACCATCGCGCATGCTTCGATCGAGAAAGACCATGGATATGCAGTTCGGCTCCATCACCATCCCCGGCCTCTCGCGGATGCCGGCATTGGCAAGAACGCTGTGTGCGGCCGCAGTGTCGGCGTGTCTGCTCACGCTGGCCGCACCCGCGTCAGCCGGAAAAGCCGGGAAAGGGCCCGCTCCCAAGGCCGACATCCAATTCGTGGACATCGGCTCCGACATGAAGCTCAGGACCATGGTCGTGCGCAGTCCGAGCCCGAAGGGCGTCGTGCTTTTCCTGCATGGGTTTCCCGAAACGCTCTATGCCTGGAAGGACATCGCCCTGACGCTGGGCAGTGACTATGAAGTTCGCGCCTTCGACTGGCCGGGCTACGGCTTGTCGTCGAGGCCGAGCGCCGATGCGTTTTCCTACGCGCCGAAGGACTATGCGAAGGTCCTGAAGGCCTACATCCGCGCATCGGGCATCGACACCTCCAGGCTCGTCATCTACGCGACGGACATCGGCGCCTTGCCGGCGCTGCTGCTGGCCCTGGACGAACCCGACATCGCCAGGACGATCGTCGTGGGCGACTTCGCGCCGTTCGACAGGCCGGACTACATGTACCCCAGCCTGCAAAGCCTCAAGTCGCAGGCTTCTTCGCAGGCGACCCGCGACTACATGAACAAGACGCGCGACGAGATCCTCGAGAACGCCTACAGGAGAGGCTTTTCGAAGGAGGAGCAGTTCGACGTCTCCCCCGAGCTCAAGGCCGACATGCTCAAGGGTTGGGATCAGCCGGTCATGACCACGGCGGACGCCTTCTATCACTACTACTCGCACTTCACCCGTGACCAGAACGACTTCGAGTCCAACCTGAGTCGCCTCAAGACGCCCGTCAAGGTTGTCTGGGGCGAAAGGGACTTCTATATCAAGACGGACATGGGCGCCGAGTTCGCGAAGAGGACCCGAAGCGAGCTGAGCATCCTTTCAGGCCTCGGGCACTACCCCCATCTCCAGCGGCCGCAGCAAGTGGTCGAAGAGGTTCGCGCCCTGTTCGACGGGCAATGAATGCAAGCGGCGAGGGCACGGCGCCGCGGGCATACGATGCAAGCGTCAGCACACCTCGCTGGAGCCCTCATGTGTCGAAACATCAAGACGCTGTTCAACTTCGAGCCGCCTGCCACCGAGCTCGAAATCCGTGACGCCTCCCTGCAGTTCGTTCGCAAGCTCAGTGGCTTCACGGTTCCCTCCAAGGCGAACGAGGCCGCATTCGAGCGTGCCGTGGAAGAGGTCGCTGCGTCGGCCCGGGTGCTCATCCGATCGCTCGTCACGAGCGCCGAGCCGCGCACGCGAGAAGCCGAGACCGCAAAGGCCAAGGCGCGGGCCGCGGTGCGCTTCGGGATGTCTCGGTGAGCAACGCAAGCGCGCCTGCGACATCAGGTGTCAACGGCCCGAGAGCCCCGGGCTCATCAACAAGGTCTTGGGCTCCAGATACGCGCTCATTCCCCACTTGCCCATTTCGCGCCCGAGCCCCGAGTGCTTGAAGCCGCCGAAGGGTGCGCGCGGCTCGTGGGCCAGGGTATTGACGAGCACGCGGCCCGAGTCGATCTGGCGTGCCACGCGCTCGCAGCGCTCGAGATCCTCGCCAAGCACGACCGCGCTCAGGCCGTAACGTGTGTCGTTGGCAAGGGCGACGGCATCGGCTTCATCCTCATAGGCAATGATGGTGAGCACGGGGCCGAAGATCTCCTCGCGCGCAATGCGCATCTGGTTGGTGGCGTCGGTGAAGATCGTGGGCTTGACGAACCAGCCTGCCGCCAGACCCGCAGGCCGGCCTTCACCGCCGGCGAGCACCCTCGCACCCTCCTGAATGCCGATGCGGATGTAGCTCTGCACGCGGTCCCATTGCTTGGCGCTCACCATCGGTCCGACCGCGGTGTCGGGGTCGCGCGGGTCGCCGGACACGATGTGCGAAACCGCCTCCTTCGCCACTTGCTCGAATTCCGCGAGTCGATGGCGCGGCACGAGGATGCGCGTGCCCGCGATGCAGGCCTGGCCGCTATTGGCGAAGCCGGCCTGCATCACCAGGGGCATGATGCTCGCGAAGTCCGCATCGTCGAGCACCACGGTGGGTGACTTGCCGCCCAACTCCAGCGTCACTCGCTTCATCGTGACGGCGCCCACACTCACCAGCTGCTGGCCCACGGCGGACGAGCCGGTGAACGAGATCTTGGCGACGTCGGGATGGCGCGCGATTTCCTGGCCGACGACATCGCCGCGGCCGTTGACGATGTTGAACACGCCCTTGGGCAGGCCCGCTTCGTGCAGCGCCTGCGCAACCACCTGGGTCTGCATCGCGCTCATCTCGCTGGGCTTGATGACGGCGGTGCAGCCCGCCGCCAGCGCGGTGGCGAGCTTGTTGCAGATGAACCCGGCATTGCTGTTCCACGGCGTGATGAGACCGGCAACGCCCAGGGGCGTCAGGATCACGCGCGCGCTGCCTGCCTGCTCCTCGAACGCGAAGGATTCCAGCGTGTCGACAGCCTGGGCGATGACGTCGGCCGGATAGGTGGCCATCCAGCGCCCGCGGGCCGTTGGCGCACCGTACTCCCTCACGATGGCGTCCATCAGTTCGCCCTCGCGCGCGGCGATGGCCCGATGCATGCGCCTGAGCGCGGCGATGCGCTCCTCGCGCGTGGTGCGCGACCAGGCGGGAAAAGCCGCCTTGGCCGCAGCGATCGCACGCTGCGCATCGCTCTGGTCGCCAAGCCGGACCTGGCCAATGATTTCCTCGGTGCTCGGGTTGTGAAGATCGAACCATTCCCGGCCGTGCGGCGTGACGAATTCGCCGTTGATGTAGATGTGCTCGATGCGTTGCATGTCGGCTCCGTTGGTGGTGACGCGCGGCCCGCAGATCGGTGTGAAGTGCGGGCCGTCGAGTCGAGATGCGAGGAAGTCTAGGAATGGCAACGTGTTCTGATAAGACGCCTTATGGCGGATGACGAATCCCGAAAATCAGGACGATCCATGCACCGCACAGGAATGACCGAGCTTGAAGTGGTTCTGGCCGTGGCGCGCCGCTGCAGCTTTCGCGGCGCGGCGCTCGAACTTGGCATGTCGACCACCGCGGTGAGCAGCGCCGTGGCCGGGCTGGAGGCGCGCTTGAAGGTGCGCCTGTTCAATCGCTCGACGCGCAGCGTCGCACTCACCGATGCGGGACAGCGCTATGTGGAGCGCATCGCGCCTGCGCTGGCCGAAATCCGCAACGCGGGCGCAGAAGCCAGCACCGGGCCCGACATGCCCAGCGGCACGCTGCGCATCAATGCGCCGCAGGGCGCGGCATCGCTGCTGCTGGAGCCGCTGTTCAGTCGGTACGCGCAGCGCTATCCGCAGGTGCGAATCGACATCGTGAGCGAGGCGCGCATGATCGACATCGTGGCCGAAGGATTCGATGCAGGCATTCGGCTGGCCGAATCCGTGCCGCAGGACATGATCGCGGTCCCGCTCTCGCGCGACATCCGCATGCTCGTTGTCGCAACGCCCGAGTATCTGGAGCGCCACGGCACACCGAAGCATCCGCGCGATCTGCTCAAGCACCAGAGCATCGGCATGCGCATGTCCCACGGCGGCATCTATCACTGGGAACTGGAGCGCAACGGCCAGAAGCTGCAGATGGATCTGCCCGTGCGCATGGCGCTCAATGAAGTGCTGACCATCAAGCAGGCGGTGCTGCTCGGCCTGGGCATCGGCTTCGTCTCCGAATGGTTCATCGAGGAAGAGCTGAAGTCCGGCGCACTGAAGCCCGTGCTGCTTCCTTGGTGCCAGCCGTTTGGCGGACTGAGGCTTTACTACTCAGGCCACAGGTTCGTGCCCGCGCGCTTGCGCGCATTGGTCGACCTGATTCATGAGCTGCCTGCGGCCCGCAGGCTCAAAGCGCCATCCTGAGGATCGTGAAGTCGTCCTCGAGCGTCTCGCCGCCATGCACCTGCCGCGCGTAGTCCAACAGGCGATCCAGCTCGCATTCCCCTTCCTCGACGGGGCGCGTGATCATGTCCGTGAAGTCGGAGAACGCCATCTGGCTGCCGTCGGGGCGGCTGATCTCGAACGTCCCGTCGCTGAAGACGAAGAGTCGCGCGGGCGACCCCAGGCTGCACTGCTCTTCCCGGTACGAGGCGGCCGCGGAGATGCCCACGCAAGGGCCCGCGGCCGCCAGTGAACGCCCCTGTCCTGCGCAATCACGCGGCCCGCTGACCAGGATGGCCGGCGGGTGGCCCGCGCAGGCGTATCGCAGGAGACCCGCGTCGCGGTGGTAGACGCCGTACCACACGGTGCAGAACAGCTCGTCGTGACGCGCCATCTGGTAGGCCTGGTTCAGGGCGGCGAGCACCTCACCCGGCTTGCGGAAGTCCGTTCGCGGCAATGCCTCCGAACGCAAGGTGTCGGCGACGGCCACAGAGAGGAGGGCCGCACCGACGCCATGGCCGCATACATCGATCAGGTAGAGCGCGAAATGCTCGGGGTCGATCCAGTGATAGCCGAACGAATCGCCGCCGAGCTCGGTCGAGGGAACGAAGCGCCAGTCGAGCGCGAAGGGTTGCGTCAGCGGCGCCGGCAGGATGGCGCGCACGTAGCGCTCCGCGTCGCGCAGCTCCTGCTGCAGCCGATGATGGGTGCGCAGCAAGGCCTCGCGTGATTCGGCGAGCTCGCGATGCGCGCGCGTGAGCTCCTGATTGGCCGACTCCAGCTGCTCGATGAGCCTCGCCTCGCGCTGGCTCAAGAGCGTCATGTCGTAGGCCTTCTGCTGCACGCGCCGCGCCTCGTCATGCTCCGCCGTCACGTCCAGCAGCAGGATCCAGACGGCGCTCTCGTCGGCAATGAAGTGGACATCCGCCACGCGGCCGCTGGGCATTTCCATCGAGCGGATGAGGAAGGGTGTCTCCGCCAGCGGCAGCAGGCCCTCCAGCAATGGAACCTGGTCGCACGCGGGCTCGCCGCAGCGCAGGCCGCTCAGCCCGTAGTGATCCAGATGCCCGCCGGCCTGCACCAGCGTCTGCGTGTCGTCGACAAGCAGATGCGCCACCGCGCGCTGCGTCTGGACCAACGCGAACAGCGAGTTGGAGATCCGCGCCGGCAGGTCCAGCATGTCTATCGCGCGAGAAGCGCCGCGAGTTCCTCGAAAGTGGCCTCGACGCCGGCGCCCGTCTTTGCGCTCGTGCGCCGGAAGGTCCAGCCCGCGTCCTCCAGCGCCTGCAGCCTCGCTGCGGAGATGGCCCAGTCCTGCGCGAGGTCGGCCTTGTTGAGCAGCGCGAGGAACGGCACGCGGCCGAGTTCGACGACGATGCGCGACTGGATCGACGTCGCGGCTTCGAGGGTTTCGGGGCGCGTGCCGTCCGCCACGAGCAGATAGCCGGCCGCGCCGCGCAGGTAGCTCATCCGCACGGCCGCCACTTCGTCTTCGCCCGCGATGTCCCACAGGATGAGCGCGACCTGCTCGGCGCCGAGGCTCACGACCTTCTTGTCGATCTTCACGCCCACCGTCGTCAGGTAGGCGTCCGAGAAGATGGTGTCGACATAGCGGCGCACGAGGCTCGTCTTCCCCACGCCGAATGCACCGAGCAGGCAGATCTTCCTTTGCAGCATGGTCGTGGGGTCCCTAGTCGCTGGTGCTCACGGTGAAGGACACGCGCCGATTCATCGACAGCTCGTCCGCACTTGCGCCGGGACGCAGCGGCTCCAGCGGTCCGGCACCGCGCACGGCCAGCAGCGTGGGATCGATGCCGCGGGCACGCAGCATGGAGCGCACCACCTCGGCACGCCCGAGGCTCAGCGACAGATTGGGGATGTCCTTGCCCGTGGCATCGGCGTGGCCGACGACCGTGACCCTCACCGAGAAGCCCAGGCCGCGCGCCACCCGGGCCAGATCGCGCAGTTCCTGCGCGACCGTGTCGAGCTCGCTCTCCTGTTCCTTTCCGGGCCGCGGGGCGTTCGGCTCGAAGCGGATGAGGTGCGCCTGAATTGCGTCGCGCAGGCGGATGTAGTCGGGATCCTGCACGTCCTTGAGCGCGCCGAGATCGAGCGTCTGCGCCCCCGCGGGGAGGCCCTGCATGAAGGCACGCACCTTGTCCGTCCAATGCTGCGGCGCACTGCCGCCGACGTGAATGCCGTTCGCGTCCTGCGACAGAACGACCGTCGCCGGCGGATTCAGCGTGGCCTGCAGTCGCTTGAGCACGATCGACGGGTGCAGCGCCTGATAAGGCTCCCAGCGCCCGAAGACGCTGGCGGGATCGAGCCGGGCCTGGCTCAGCAGATCGGCGGGATTCGCGGCCAGCGGGTCGCGCAGGCCGTCCACGATCCATTTGCCGTCGTGCCGCTCCACGCTCGTCACGACGATGCCGGGCTCCTCACGCAGCGCGCTGACGTAGGCGTCGACGCGCTGGCGTTCGATGGCGCGCTGCGCGATCCACGCGCCGAGGGCCACGAGCACGGCCAAGGGCACGGCCCACAGCAGCGGCGAGAGCTTCCTGCGCTCCTGCGCCACTTGCTCCTTCAGGCAGTGCCGCAGCCGCGGTGCGACGTCGGCGAAGGCCGCCGTGTCGCCATCGAATGCGTCGAGCGCTTCACGCCACTCCTTGTGAACGGCGCTCAGCGTGTCGGCCATGTGCGCGCGCAGCGAGGCCGGAGGACTGCCGTGAATCACGGCGGCGAGGAAGGCCGACGGCCCCTCCTCGCACCACAGCAGCAGGTCGCCCAGGCGCAGGCTGTCGATGCTGCGGCCCGACCTGTCTGCGCCCGCCGGAGCGTCGAACGAATCGCGCACGAAGTCCTGGATCGCCGACAGCATGGCCGAGACCAGCTGCGGATCCTGCGTCTGCGCATCGTCTGCCGCCACGTGCTCGAGCAGCAGGCCGGTCTTGCGATGGATCAGGAACAGGTGCTCGACGCGAAAGACCGCCGTGTGCTGCAGCACCACGTCGGCAAAGGAGCTGCCGCTGCGCCAGGCCTCGATGCGCCACTTGAGGCCGCGCCACGACAGGCTTTGCTTGAGCGCCTGATTGAGCGACTGGATGCTCCCGTCCAGGGCCTCGGCGATGGCCTTGCGTATCGCGGGCCCCATGACGGGGTACAGGATGTCGACCATCCTCCCCGGGCTCTTGCGGATCGACGCCTGCGTGGCCTGCTCCAGGGCCGGTGCGATCGCCTGGCCCAGGCGCTGGTCGCGGGCCGCCAGGTCGAACGCGGCGGGGAGCACGGCGGCCACCGCGTCCGCGAACTCGCTCGGGTCGTCGAACCTTTGCTGCAGGCGCGCAATGGCCAGCTGCTCCCGCTCCATCAGCACGTCGCGCAGCGCCTCCATCCGCGGATCGGCCTCCAGGCGGCTCGGATGCGCCTGCGCCACGCTCGGATTCACGCAGCGCGCCAGCTCCAGCAGAAGGCCGGCAAGCCGCCGGCCCGGGTCCTCCTCGCCCGCGCCGGCAGACGGATTCGTCGCGGCCAGCGACAGCTTCGCCATCGCCGTTCCCCGCAGCTCAGGGGCGCTGACCGTTGCCGCCCGCCTTGGGTGCCATGTCCTGGTTCAGGCACTTGGCGATCTCGACGAACAGGCCTGCGAGCAGGTTGCGATCGGTCTTGACGTTGCTCAGCTCGGCAAACATCCGCTCGATGGTGGAGCGGGTGTCGTCCTGGCGTCGCCGCATCTCGTCGCGCAAGCCCTGGATCTCCTGGGCCAGGCGTTCGGTGAAGTCGCGCCCCTGGATCGCGAGCTGGTCGGACACCTGGGCCAGGCGCTTCTCGAGCGCCTGGGTGTGCTCGCGCAGGCTGCGCTCCAGCTCCTTGTCGGCATCGGCGCGCAGGTCCTTTTCCTCGCGGAACTGGGCGGCGACCGATTCGAGCTGCTTCTTGATCGTGGCTTCGAGGCCGCCCAGGCTGCGGGAGGACTCCGATTCCAGGTCGCGCAGCCTGAGCTGAAAGCGTTCCTCGAGGACGGTGAAACGCCGGTCGTAGTCCTGCATCTGGTTGCCGAACAGCAACTCGCGCATCTTGTCGACGCCGGACGTCTCGCCCGGGCCGATGGATTGGGCGGCGAGCGCGGCCTGGGCGGCCATCGCGCTTTGCGCATCGATGCTTGATTGGGGCTTGGACACGGATCCCATGACGAGTCTCCTGGGGCAGTGGTGCACTGCAGTGAAAGTGAACTCCTGGCTTGGCGGGGGGCTGCCGCTGGAGGATAGCCACGGGGTCTGCGAATGGCGGCGATACCCCTTTCTGCGACTGTCGCGAGGCGCCCCGCGATCATGTGCGCCGCTCCAGCCAGCGCTGGCGGATCATTGGCGGGCCTTGGTCGAATGCCACTTGGACAGAGCACTGAGCATGGTCGAGATCACCATCCTCAATCGAAGAAGCGAACTCGGGCGCGTCGTGACCCTTCTCGAGCGCTTCGGGGCTGAGCATCACCTCGCGCCGCAATTGGTCATCGACATGCAGATCGCCCTGGATGAAGTCCTGAGCAATGTCACGCAGTACGCGCACCCCGACAACGCCGAGCACAGCATCCATGTCCGCCTGCGGATGATCGATGGCGTGCTCGAAGCGCAGATCGAGGACGACGGCGTGCTGTTCAATCCGCTGCTGGCGCCGCTGCCGGACCTGCGTGCGCGACTGCGTGATCGACACGTGGGAGGCCTGGGCATAGAGTTCGTCAGGAAACTGATGGACGACGTGACCTACGAACGCACCGGCGAACGCAATCGCCTGGTGCTCAGGCTTCGCAGCGAGTCTTGAGAAGGAGGTCGGCATGGAATCGGCCGCTGGCGGCAAAGGCCTGGAGCTCGTTGAAAGTCAGTCCGACGGCGTGGCGATCGTCGAGCCGCGCGGGCGCATCGACAGCATGACGGCCGGGCTGTTCGGGGCTCGCGTCGCCGAGCTGATTCGTTCAGGCTCGCATCACCTGGTGATCGACTTCGCAGAGGTGCTCTACATCACGAGCGCCGGGTTCCGCTCCTTGTTGATCGCAGGCAGGCTCATCGACGAGTTCAAGGGCAAGCTGGTGTTGTGCCGCATGTCCACCGAGATCAGGCGGCTGTTCGAGATCGGTGGCTTTAGCGACCTGTTCGAGATCTGCGCCACCCGCGACGACGGCGTTCGCAAGGCCTCATGGCCTTGATCGTCTCCGGCCGGCACTCGATCTCTCCCAAGCGCAGCGATGAATCCCGCCAACCTGCTCTACGGGGTGTCCGACAGACCGCCTGCTTCGGTTTGCCTGATGAACGCGGCGCAGCACGTAATGATCCTGGCGCCGACCCTGGTCTATCCGATCGTGATCCTGCGCGCGGGCGGTGCCAGCGACGCCGCGGTCGTCAACGGGGTGAGCCTGTCGTTCGTGGCGCTGGGCATCGGGACTTCGCTGCAGAGCCTGAGACATCGCCACATCGGTTCCGGCTATCTGTTGACGGCCACGCCGACTGCCGCCTATTTGCCGGCGGGCATCGCGGCGGTCACGCTCGGCGGCTCTGCGATGCTGTTCGGCATGACGCTTCTGGCCGGGCTCTTCGAAATCATGCTGGCGCAAGTCATTCGCCGCATGCGCGCCTTCTTCCCGACCGAGATCTCCGGTCTGTGCGTGCTGCTGATCGGAACGCTGCTGGGTGTTCTCGGAATTCGCCTGTTGCTCGGCCTGGATGGCTCCGGCGTCGTGCGCAGCACGGCCCTCGGTCGCGACTTCGCGCTGGGCGTCTTCGCCCTGGCGGTGATGGTCGGCCTCAATGTGTGGGCGGTGGGCCGCTGGAGGATGTATTGCGCAATCATCGGCATGAGCGCCGGCTACCTGGCGGCCGCGGCGCTCGGTGCCGTGGATGCCCACTCACGCACGACGCTCAGGCTTGCGCCGATCATGGACCTGCCGAGCTCGCCGAACAGCCTGCCCAGCTTCTCGATCGACCTCGTGCTTCCTTTCATGGTCGGCGCACTGGCGTGCTGCCTGCGCGGCATGGGCGACATCACGAACTGCCAGAAGGTCAACGACCGCGACTGGGTGCGCCCCGACCTGACGTCGATCCGCAATGGCATCGTCGCCGATGGCGTCAGCACCATCGCCGCGAGTTTCCTGGGAACCCTGGGCAGCAGCACCTACTCGTCCAGCGTCGGCATGTCGACGGCCGCGGGCGTGACGGCGCGTGTGATCGGCTTCTGGACAGGCGGCCTGCTCGTCGTGCTGTCGTTGTTCCCCGTCGTCGCCGCCTTGATGGTGTCGATTCCGAATCCGGTGATGGGGGCGGCGATTCTGTTCACCGGCTGCTTCGTGATGATCAACGGCCTGCAAATCATCACTTACCGACTCCTTGACGCTCGCCGCACCTTCATCGTCGGGCTTGCACTCACGCTCGGCCTCAGTCGGGACATCTTTCCGACTTTCTATGGCGGCCTGCCCCACGCGATCCAGCCCTTTGTCGGCTCGAGCCTGATCATCGGCCTGCTGACGGCATTGGCCTTGAATGCCGTCTTCAGGATCGGTGTGCGAAGCCGCGTGACTTTCATGTTTGACCCGGGGGTCGACAGTCCCGACGTCATTCGAAGCTTCCTGGAGCAGCAGGGCGCCAAGTGGGCAGCGCGGCGTGACGTGATCGAGAGAGCGATCTTCGGCACCGCCCAGGCGGCCGAGAGCATCGCGGAAAACTCGAGACTCGAAGGCCCGATCCAGATCGAAGTCTCATTCGACGAGTTCAATCTCGATCTGAAGCTGAGCTATCGAGGCGACGAGTTCCTCATCGAGGACCACCGACCGACCAATGAAGAGATCCGCGACTCCGACGACGGCATTCGACGCCTTGCCGGCTTTCTCATCCAGCGCAACGCCGACCGTGTCCGTTCCTCGCGGCGCGGCGACAAGGCGGTGCTCGAGTGTCACTACCAGCACTGAGTGCTCAGGCGGTCCGTCGATTGATTCCAGGCTGCTGCGTGAAGCTCCTGCGGCCAGTCATCAGAACCGGTCGACATCGACGATCGCCTGGGCGAAGGCCTGAGGAGCCTCCTGCGGCAGGTTGTGGCCGATGCCTCCCTTGATGAGCCGGTGCTCGTACTTCCCGGTGAACTTCTTGGCATAGGTGCTGGGGTCGGGGTGGGGCGCCCCATTGGCATCGCCTTCCATCGTGATGGTGGGCACGCCGATGTTCGGCGACTGGGCAAGCTTTCGCTCCAGCTCGTCGTACTTGGACTCGCCTTCCACCAGGCCCAGCCGCCATCGGTAGTTGTGAATGGAGATGTGCACGTGGTCCGGGTTCTCGAAGGCGGCGGCACTTCGCTCGTAAGTGGCATCGTCGAAGTGCCACTTCGGCGAAGCGAGCTCCCATATGAGCTTGGCGAAGTCGTGGTGGTACTTCTCATAGCCGATGCGGCCGCGCTCCGTCGTGAAGTAGTACTGATACCACCACTGCAGTTCCGCCTTCGGTGGCAGCGGGGCCTTGTTCATTTCCTGACTGCCGATGAGATAGCCGCTCACGGAAACGTGCGCCTTGACGCGATCGGGCCAGACGGCCGCCATGATGTTCGCGGTGCGCGCGCCCCAATCGAATCCACCGACGACGGCCTTGTCGATGTGCAGGGTGTCCATCAGGTTGATGGCATCGACGGCAACGACCGCCTGCTGGCCATTGCGCGGCGTGTCGCTGGATAGGAAGCGCGTGCTGCCGTAGCCGCGCAGGAACGGCACGATGACCCGGTAGCCCTTTGCCGCGAGCAGGGGCGCAACGTCGACGAAGCTGTAGATGTCGTAGGGCCAGCCATGCAGCAGCAGCACCGGTGGGCCGCTGCCTGGACCGACTTCGGCGTAGCCCACATTCAAGGCGCCGGCATCGATCTGCTTCAGCGGGCCGAACGAGGTGTGCGTCCCCGGCTTCACGGCGGGCACGGCCCCGGGCTTGCTCTTGCCCCCCTGAGCCAGCGCAGTGTCAGCCGCGCTCCACTGCGCGGCGGCCAGGGCGATCGCAGCGTGACCCAGGAAGCGGCGTCGATCGGGGGTTGCCTCGTGGCCTTTGCGAGAGTTCATCGGTGGACCTCCTTGGCTGCACCCAATTTAGTTCCCGCGTGCTTCTTTTCCCATTCAGTCGCCCGCGGCGAAAGTCCCCACCCGCGCGAACGGGTATGCGGGGCGCCTCGACCTGCACCATGATTTCGAGTTCCTTTTTGCTGGAATCCACATGCACATGAGGGTCCGTCCATGCCTGAGCCTCTCGCGGTGGGCTCGCTTGGGCGCCGGGATGGTGCTGCTGGCGTTTCTGCTGGCCGGGTGCGGCACGTTGCCGCAACGCGTGGACGTCCCGGCATCGATCGCTGCGGAACCTTCGCCCGACAGTGCGCTGGTCAGGATGGCCAAGGCGTCCATCCCGACGCCGGAGCTGTCCGGCTTTCGCCTGATGCCCCACGCCGCGTATTCGCTCGACGCTCGGATCGAGCTCATGCGCCGTGCCGAGCACTCGCTCGACATCCAGTACTACCTCATTGCGAACGACCTCACGGGACGCATGCTGCTGCGCAACGTGCGCGAGGCGGCCCGGCGCGGCGTTCACGTGAGGCTGCTGGTCGACGACCTCTACACCTCCGGCGCCGATTCGCTGTTCGTCGGCCTCGCCGCGTTTCCAAACGTCGAGGTGCGCCTCTTCAACCCGTTCTGCTGCGCTCGCGACGGGCAGCTGTCCAAGTACATGGCGTCGCTATTCGATGTGCGTCGCCTCAATCATCGGATGCACAACAAGCTCTTCATCGCCGACGGCGCGATCGCCGTGGCCGGCGGTCGCAACATCGCCGACGAGTACTTCTCGCGCAGCATGTCCGGCAATTTCGTCGACATGGACGCGTTCATCGTCGGCGCAGTCGTTCCGCAGCTCGAGAGGATCTTCGATGCCTACTGGAACAGCCCGCACGCCTACCCGGTCGCGCAGATCGTCGCCACCGACCGGAGTGCGCCTCAGCTGCAGGAGGACTTCAACAGGCTCGTCGACGAAGGCGAGCAGATGATGGAGCTCAGGATGCCGCCGCACGACATCCTTGGGTACGGGTCGATCGCCAATGAGATCAAGAGCGGCAGACTGGATCTGCTGCCGGGCACGGCCATGGCGTTCGCCGATGCGCCTGAGAAGGTCACCGCCGAGACCCGCGAGGCGGCACGCCGCATGAGCGTCACGATGAACGTCTTCGACCTGGTGACCGCCGCGCAGAGCGAGGTGGCGCTTTCGTCGCCATACTTCGTTCCGGGCCCCATGGGCGTGCAGGCTTTCACCGACCTGCGTGCGCGCGACGTCAAGGTCACGATCGTCACCAATTCGCTCGCCTCCAACGACGTGCCCAGCGTGCATGCGGGCTATGCGCGGTATCGGCCGGAGCTGCTGCACGCCGGTGTCGATCTTTACGAGCTGAGTCCAAGTCGCGTGCTGCTCGACAAGCGATTGGACATCGCTCTCCCCGGAAGCTCGCATGGAAGCCTGCACGCCAAGACGGCGGTCATCGACCGCTCCATCGTGTTCATCGGCTCGATGAACCTGGACCCGCGCTCGGACAGCATCAACACCGAACTCGGCATCATCGTCAGGAGTCCGCGGCTCGCGCTCGACGTGGTGCAGGTGATCGACGAGTCGCTGCGGCGAAGCGCGTACAGGCTTCAGTTCGGCGCCGACGGTCACAGCCTCGAGTGGGTGACGTCGGACGAGCAGGGCGAAGTGATCCTGGACGCAGAGCCGGACTCATCGTTCCTGCTCAAGCTGCGAAACGTGTTGCTCAGCCCGTTGATTCCGGAGCAGGAGCTGTAGGGGATCCTGCTCCAGGTCAACGGGCGTGAGCCGCATTCACTGCTGCACCGAGATCACCTTGTCGGTCGGTGTCGCGTTGAAGATCAGCCTGGACGGCCAGGTGGGCCAGGTGACGCCGAGCGCACGCGGCGCATTGGGATCTCCTCGGCGGGCGAACGCGGCGAGGCTGGCCATCATGGCCTGGGACAGCTCCAGCCGGCCAGGACGGTTGGCGGTCGAATTGGCGATGTTCGAGAACAGCGACGGCCCGAAGTTGCCGAACACGAACGCCAGGTCGAATGCGTGCGCCGCGCCGTAGATCTCATTGAACGGTGCGGGTTCCTGGTCCCAGTCGAAGCGGTAGTACCAGACCTCGTTCTGCTGCGACTTCAGCGTGTCGAGCACGTTGTTCGCCGCCGCGACGAGGAAGAGCTGGTTGAGCAGTTCCGTCTTCGCGGTGAAGCCGGTGACCGGGGTCGAGGCAGGCAGATAGACCGCGGGGATCCATTGCTCGATCGCGATCTGCGGCGCGGCGTCGGGCTGATAGGCGAACTGGATGTCGAAGAGCTGCTTGTCCGTGACCAGCCGGCCGCTCGGACCGCCGAGCAGCGTGAGGAAAGTCGGGAAGAGCTTGCCTTCGTCGCGTGTGTTGCCCGCGAGCACCGGCACATGCAGGTAGTTGCCTGAAGCGATTGCCGCGATCGGATCGGCCGGCAGCATGGCGCCATCCGGAATCGGACCCGAGCCGGCAAGCCCGAGCGCGGCGAGCTTGGTCAGCAGCGTGCCGAGCAATGCCGCGGGGCTTCGCGAGCGCATGTATGCGGCGACCTGCTCGGGCGTCTGACTGGCGACCCAGGCGACGGCACCGGGCACGTCGGGCGCCAGGCCGTCGGAGATGACTTGGTTGTACAGGAGCTGATTGCCTTGATTCAGATAAGTCGACGCAGGAGCGAGCGTGGGGAGCCGTCCGGGCGGCAGGTTCGTCGCCAGCGAGATGCCCCCGCTCAGGGGCACCGCGCGATGAAAGAGGCGATGGTGCGGTTGCGTGTCGACCGTGATCGGCGTGGTCAGCAAGGCATAGACGTTGATCGCGCCGGCCGACTGACCCATCAGCGTGACGTTGTCGGGGTCGCCGCCGAACTCGTCGATGTTGCGCTGCAGGAAGCGCAGCGCCTGGACGATGTCCAGCAACGCGAAGTTGCCCGAATCCTGCAGCGCGTCGGTCCCCGACTTGAGCTGCGGCAGGCTGAAGAAGCCGAAGATGCCCAGCCGGTAGTTCACCGAGACGACCACCGCGTTCGCGGCCTTCGCCAGTGCTGCGCCGTCGTACACCGGGTCGGCCGTGTATCCGGACACGTTGCTGCCGCCGTGCACGAAGACGATCACCGGCAAGTCGTCGCGGCGATTTGCAGGGCGCCAGATGTTGAGGTACAGGCAGTCTTCGCTGCCCACGGCCTGGTTCAGCGTCGTGCCGATGGTCGGGTCATAGCGGTTGTTTGCGCCCGGTCCATAGATGCGGCCGTACTGGACACATGCATTGCCGAACGCCTGCGCGGCGCGGGGCGCCTTCCAGCGGTCCGGGTCGACGGGGGCCTTCCAGCGCAGCGGCCCGACCGGGGGCTTGGCAAAGGGAATGCCCTTCCATGCAAGGGTCCCGCTCTTGTGCGAGTCATCGACGCCGACGACCGGGCCGAAGCTCGTCTGCCGCAGCACGTTCGAGCGGCCTTCGTCATCATGGGCCTTCGCATTGAGATGCAATGCGAAGGCAGCACAGGCAGCCAAGAGCCAGACTTTGCGCATGTGTGGTCACTCCCCGGTTTGTTGGACGAAGCGGTCGCGATTGATATCCGAGCGCACTTCGAGCCGCAATCCCTAGGGCTCGTCTGCGGGTGGGCCCACCCTCGATACAAGGGGGTGGCTCTGCCGGCGGCAAGGCGCGAGAGTTCCAGGTGCAGGAGCGGGCGAATGGGCGAATGGGCGGATGCGAACCGCAATGGGCAGCTTCAGACGCAGCTCGCTCTCTGCGAATGAACAAGCACAAGAAGCGGAGACAACATGCGCAGCCATCTCTCTCTCCTTTCGGCATTGGCAATGGCCACTGCTCTTGCTGCATGCACATCGACGGCCCCATCTGCGGGCAAGCCGGAGTTCGTGCTGGTCGGCATCGACACGAAGGCCGTGTTTGCCGACGACGGGGTCCTGAGGCCCATTGCGCCCGGCACGGATCTGGTCACGATCATCGACATCGGCACCGATCCGGCCAAGCCGCGAATCGTGACGAGCCTGCCGCTGATGAATTCGGTTTTCGGCCCCCCCACCAATCTCGCGATCACGCCGGACGGAACGCTCGGCCTGGTGGCGAACTCGCTGGACTGGACCCAGGACGGCGCGAACTGGAAATCCGTTCCGGACAACAAGCTGTACGTGATCGACTTGACGACTAATCCGCCGAGCCTCATCGAGACACTGTCGATCGGCAAGCAGCCGTCGGGGCTCTCGATCAATCGCGCCGGCAACCTCGCACTCGTCGCCAACCGCAACGACAACTCGATCAGCGTGCTGTCAATCCAGGGCAAGCAGGTCAGGCTGATCGACACGGTGCCGATGGGCGAGCAGGTTGCGGCCGTGGTCTTCACGCCCGACGGCAAGCGAGCCGTGGCCGCGAAGTTCCCGGGGCACAAGATTGCGCTGCTCACTGTCGAGGGCCAGAAGGTGACCTACGACAAGCGCGACATCCCCGTCGGCCAGTGGCCCTACAACCTCGGCGTCACGGTGGACGGCAAGCTCGCGCTCACCGCAGACAACGGCAACAGCGGCCGCTCCGACGGGAACGTGGACACCGTCACCGTCGTCGACATCGAATCGAATCCCCCGCGTGTGATCGACAAGGTGGTCGTCGGGGACTCGCCCGAGGGCCTCGTCGTGAACCCGAACGGCAAGATGGCCGCAACGATGGTGCTGGGCGGGTCCGACGGGGCCAAGGACGCTTGGTTCTATCACCGCACCGGCAGCGTCGTGACGCTGCGGATCGACGGCAAGACGGTCACCAAGACCGGCACGGTGCCTGTCGGGGGTGTCCCCGAAGGGGCGGCGTTCAGTCCGGATGGCCGGTGGCTCTATGTCGGCAATTACGTGGACAAGAGCATCTCGGTCCTGCGTGTCGACGGTGACACCGTGGTGGACACGGGCGTGGTGGTCGCGCTGCCGGGCAGCCCGGCGTCGATGCGCGGGCGCGTGCAGTAGATCGCAGAGGAAGCCCCGAGGCAGCGGGTGTGCCACTGCCTCGGGGCTTGCGCCTCACGCTGTGCGGCCCGCACTTGCGCTTCGCACCGAGTGTCCAGAGCTGGCATTCATGCCGCGTTCTTCGGGGCCTGGATCATTTTCCAGCCGTTGCCGGCGGGGTCGCGAAAGCCGGCATCGAAACTGCCGAAGCGCTCCACCGGTTCCTGAGTGAACTCGACCCCGCGCTCTCGCAGCTCGGCGTAGCGGGCGCGACAGTCGGCCACCGCGAGGACGAGGGGCGGCATGGCTCCCTTGGCGACCATCGCAAGCAGGGTCCGTGCGGTGGCTTCGTCGTGGATGGGCGGGCCGGGCATGAAGAGGCCGAGCTGGAACGACGGCTGATCGGGATGCTGAACGGTGAGCCAGCGATAGGGACCATTGCGAACGTCCGTGTGGACACGGAATCCGAGCTTGCCGACATAGAACGCGAGCGCCTCGTCCTGGTTGTCGACGTACAAGCCCACCACATTGATGCCTTGGTTCATTGGACCTCCTTGGTTGATGGCGGGGTTGTACCTTTGGCTTTGCGGCGTCGCTTCTCCAAAACTGCGATGGTGAGGTCGGGGCGCTGCGCGGCCTTCAGCACGCAGGCGGGCACCCGATCGAGTTGCTGCACCTTGCCCCGAGCCTCATGGCGAAGCGCGCTCGGGCTGCAGCCGGTGATGTCGTGGAAGGTGCGGCCGAAAGTGCCGAGGCTCTCCCAGCCGGTGGCGAAGGCAATCTCCGTGATGCTGAGCTCGGTGTCGCGCAGCAAGGTGGTGGCCTGCTCGATGCGCCGCGTCAGCAGGTAGCGGTGCGGGGGAATGCCGAACGCCTGCTTGAAGGAGCGCGCGAAATGGGCTTGCGAAACGCCACTGACCTCGGCCAGACGCTGGACGGGCCAGGCCTCGTGCGAGGCGGCGTCCATTCGGTCCTTGGCGCGCAGCAGGCGGCGCAGCAG
>Ga0105248_10001142_pt1 | contig 29580 bp, 11 predicted proteins | sample KBSS34metaG_FD_81524 | JGI IMG/M metagenome (GOLD analysis project Ga0105248, IMG submission 81524) | Switchgrass rhizosphere microbial communities from Kellogg Biological Station, Michigan, USA - KBS S3-4 metaG | ecosystem: Host-associated > Plants > Roots > Rhizosphere > Soil | place... | reverse complement strand
CGTTCTTGGCGATATCCAGACCGATTGTGGTAACCTGCGACACGGACGCCTCCTTCAGTGGTGTTTCAACACCTCCACTTTGGCACATCGATGCCGTCGGGGGGCGTCCACCCCATCAGCTTTGTCCCACGAAGCGGCGTTCCGCTTCCGGCGGCACCCGACCAGACCCGGTCGCTCCGATCAGCAACACAAACGTCCGCTTCGAACAGAAACTGCCGATCAGTTACGGAGAAGCCTTCCGCTGTAAAAGTGAAGGCGTGAGCTATATGGACCCGCCCAGGCTGGCAATGTCCCGTCCCATGACCGGCAGATCGGAACGACAGGAGTGTCGGCAGCAGTCACTGCACAATCCCATTCGCTCCATGCTCCTCATCAACGCGATCTACGGTTCATTCCTGCCGCACGATATGGCCCGCGAACTGACCACGAGGGAGATAAGGATCAGGATCGCAATGTCACCGACGTGCCGATGCTGGCGCGTGGACGCTGGTGAGATGCGCCACGGAGCGCCGACCGTCAGCCTTCCATAGCTTCCAGCTCGATCCCCTTGGTTTCGCGAACGTTCATCGCGACGAAAACCAGCGATAGCAGGGCGCAGGCGGTGTAAAGGCCATATGTCGCCGACAGGCCCAGATGCTTGGCCAGCCATGGGAAGGAGGAACTGACGAGGAAATTCGCCAGCCATTGTGCAGCGCCCGCGACGGCCAGTGCGGACCCGCGCATCTGGTTGGGGAACATCTCGCCCAGCATGACCCACATGACGGGGCCCCAGCTGAGATTGAAGAAGATCACGAACAGATTGGCCGCGACGAGCGCGATGAAGCCGAGCTGGCCGGGCAGGCGCAATGCGCCGTCGATCATCTGCGCCTGTCCGAAGCACCATGTGAGGACGCCGAGCGAGACGGCCATTCCCGCCGATCCGATCAGCAGCAGCGGGCGACGGCCCAGGCGGTCGACGAGCAGGATCGAAACGATGCAGGCAAGGATGGAGACGACGCCGGACAGGATATTGATCTTGAGCGCGTCCGCCTCTGTAAAACCGACCGCCTGCCACAGCACCGCGCCATAGTAGAAGACGACATTGATGCCGACGAGCTGCTGAAATATCGCAAGACCTATGCCGACCCACACAATCGGACGCCAGCCGCCACCTTCGGGCTTGCGGATGTCCGCCAGGCTCGGTCGGTGATCATGGGATATGGACGCGTCGATTTCCGCCAGTTTGGCGGCACCCGCTTCCGGTCCCAGCAAGCGGGTGAGAACCTGAAGCGCGTCGGCCTTGCGCCCCCGCGCCACCAGGAAGCGCGGGCTTTCCGGAATGCCGAGCAAGGCGAAGAAAAACAGCAGCGCCGGCAGCGCCTGTACCCAGAACATCCAGCGCCACGCCGGCTGATCGCCCCATATGATGCCGAGCGACGAGCCCGCCATCTTCGCCAGATAATAGTTGGCGAGAAAGGCGCCGGTCAGGCCGCCGATGATCATCACCTGCTGCATGCTGGACAGCCGCCCGCGCACATGGGCAGGCGTCACTTCGCTGATATAGGCGGGCGACAATACGCTCGCCGCACCGACCGCCATGCCCGCGAAGAAGCGCGCAAAGGCCAGCATGATTGCCGACGTTGCTGCGCCCGAGGCGAGGGCGCTGATGATGAAGAGTATCGCCGCGGCCATCATGACGGTTCGCCGTCCCCACAGGTCGGCGAGCCGTCCCGCCAGAAATGCGCCGAGCGCGCAGCCGGGCAACAAGGCGCTGACGGTCAGGCCCAGTTGCGCTTCGTCGAGAGCGAAAGCATGCCGCAGCCCGTCCTGCGTGCCGTTGATCGCACCGGAATCATAGCCAAACATGAAGCCGCCGATCGTGGCGACCGCCACGATCCGACCTATCAGGGCAAGGTTGAATCCCTGCCGCACCGTAGCATCCATAATAGCCCCTCCTATGGGAGCGCTACCATGTCAGGATATGGATTTCCGTCAAGTCTTCGTTGGCGGCGGACCATCGGACTGACGCTGGATCAGTGTGAAGCCAAGTTGCAGATGGCCCGGTTGCTCATCGCTGTTGTCAGGGCGCAGGCGAATGGACCGGGCGAGAATATCCGTGGCAAGCCGGGCCATGTCCGAAATCGGCTGGCGAATAGTCGTGAGTTCCGGCCAGATCGTCGTGGCAATGCGCGTATCGTCAAATCCGCATATGGTGAGATCATCGGGCACATGAAAACCGCTGCGATGGGCAAAGCCGACGGCGGCGGCGGCCATGTCGTCGTTCGCGGCAAAAATCGCCGTCGGGCGTGCGGGCAAGGTGATGAGGGCCTTCGCTGCCTGCAAGCCCGACTGATAGGTGAAGTCGCCCGGCACGATCAACGCGGGGTCAACGTCCAGTTCCGCCGCGCCCATGGCGCGCCGATAGCCTTGCAGCCGCAACGTGCTGACGGTCTGGTCCGGCGGACCGGTGATGAACCCGATGCGACGGTGACCATGGGCGAGGAGATGCGCCGTCATGCCGTAAGCCGCATCATCATCGTCGATGGAGACCGCATGGGCGGCAGGGTCGGGCCGTCCGGTGCCTACCTGAGCAACCGCGAATTTATCCCTGCACAGCGCCGCGATCAGCGCCCTGTCGTCGGACAGAGGGGGCGGCAGCAGCACGCCATCGATCCGGTGCGCCGCGAGCCGCAGGCGCAAGGCGGCGGCATCTTCGCCCGGGTCATGCTGCTCGACGACCAGTTCGGCCCCGCTTTCCCGTGCGGATGCCAGACTACCGAGCAGAAACTCGCTGAGATAAGCGGAGCTGGGATTGCTATGGAGCAGCATGATCCGGCAATGCCGCGCGCCTGCCAGGCTGCGAGCCGCCATGTTGGGGACATAGCCCAGCGCGGAAATGGCGCGCGTCACCTTGGCTCGCGTGTCAGGCAGGACGCGCTCGTCCCGGTTGATGACCCGCGACACGGTCATCGGCGAAACCCCCGCCGCCGACGCGACGTCCCCAATCGTCGGCCCCGCCCGCCTACGCCGTAAGCTTTTTCCATCCACCATCACCCGTCCGGCCTATTTCGAAGAAGACGGATGAGCAACCCCCTTGCCCATCACCCCATGGTAGCGCTACCTTTAGTGCAAGCGAGAGGGTGGCGATCAATGTATCTGGGCATCGACGTAGGCACTTCGGGCATCAAGGCGGTGCTGGTGTCGGAGGCTGGCAACCTGCTGGCGCAGGGCAACGCGTCGCTCACCGTCTCGCGGCCGCGGCCGCTCTGGTCGGAACAGGCGCCGGATGACTGGTGCGACGCCGCCGAGGCGGCGATCATGGTCATCCCTGCCGACCTGCGTGCGAAAGTGCGGGGCATCGGCCTTGCCGGGCAGATGCACGGCGCGACCCTGCTCGACGAACACGACAGGCCCTTGCGTCCGGCGATTCTCTGGAACGATGGCCGCAGCTTCGCCGATTGCGCTACGCTGGAGCGACGCGTGCTGCAATCGCGCACCATTACCGGCAATCTCGCCATGCCGGGTTTCACAGCGCCCAAGCTCGCGTGGGTACGCGATAACGAACCCGAGCTATTCGAGAGGACCCGCACGGTCCTGTTGCCAAAGGATTATGTCCGCCTCTGGATGACGGGGGACAAGGCGTCCGACATGTCGGACAGCGCCGGCACACTTTGGCTCGACGTCGCGGCCCGGGACTGGAGCGATGTCATGCTGGACGCGACCGGCTTGACCCGCGACCAGATGCCGCGCCTGTTCGAAGGCAGCCAGATCACGGGCACGTTGCGCGCCGACATCGCCGCTCGATGGGGTATGAATGCAGTCCCCGTCGCGGCGGGCGGCGGCGACAATGCCGCCGGTGCCGCTGGTGTCGGCGTCGTGCGGCACGGCGACGCGCTGCTGTCGCTCGGCACCTCCGGCGTCATCTTTGTCGCAACGCGCGATTTTCGTCCGAACCCGCAGCGGGCCGTCCACGCCTTTTGCCACTGCCTCCCGGCCATGTGGCACCAGATGAGCGTCCACCTGTCGGCGGCGTCCTGCATCGACTGGGGGGTGCGGGCGACCGGCACCGGCGGCCCGGCCGAGTTTCTTGCCTTGGCGGAGGCAGCGGGCGCGGGCACCGGGCCGGAACTGTTCCTGCCCTATCTGTCGGGCGAACGGACGCCGCACAACGACGCGCATATTCGCGGTGCCCTGCTCGGCATCGACAATGAAACCGACCCCGGCCGCATCGCCGCCGCCGTGCTGGAGGGCGTCGCCTTCTCGCATGCGGACGGCTTGGCGGCGCTGCGGGAGGCTGGCACGACTGTCGAGCAATTATCCGTGATCGGCGGCGGCGCGCGCTCCCGTTACTGGGGCAGGATATTGGCTGCGGCCCTCGACGTCCGGCTTGCCTATCTGGAGGGTGGCGAGGTTGGCCCGGCGCTCGGCGCTGCCAAACTGGCGATGATGGCCGCGACCGGCACCAGTGCCGACGAAGCCTGCACCCCCCCGCCCATTGCCCATGTCATCGAACCCGATGCCGCGCTCGCCGACAGGTTGATGCCCAACCTTGCCCGTTTTCGCGCCGCCTATCCGGCGCTCAAGACCCTCTGAAGGAGACGCCCATGTCCGCCGACTATTTCGCAGAATTTTCCACCGTCCGCTATGAAGGGCCGGACAGTGACAATGATCTCGCCTATCGGTGGTACGACAAGGATCGGGTCGTCATGGGCAAGCGGATGGAGGACCATCTGCGCTTTGCGGTGTGCTTCTGGCATAGCTTCTGCTGGCCGGGCAGCGATGTGTTTGGTGGTGGCACCTTCCGCCGCCCCTGGCATGCCGGTCCCAACGACGCGAACGCCGCCCGCGCCAAGCGCGAGGCCGCACTGGCATTCGTCGAGAAGATGGATGTGCCCTTCTACTGCTTCCACGACGTGGACGTGATGGCCGACGCCGACACCATCGGCACCTTCCGCAAGAGCTTTGCCGAGGCGGTCGACCATCTTGAGGAATTGCAGGGGAAGCATGGCCGCAAACTGCTCTGGGGCACGGCCAATCTTTTCAGTCACCCCCGCTATATGGCCGGTGCCGCGACCAATCCCGATCCGGAAGTCTATGCATGGGCGGCCAGCCAAGTTCGCGACGCGCTCGAAGCCACGCACCGGCTGGGCGGCGAGAATTATGTGCTGTGGGGTGGTCGCGAAGGCTATGACACCATCCTCAGCACCGAGATCGGGATCGAGCAGGAGAATTTCGGCCGTTTCCTCGGCCTCGTCGTCGATCACAAGCATCGTATCGGTTTCAAGGGCACCATCCTGATCGAGCCCAAGCCGCACGAGCCGACCAAGCATCAATATGATTTCGACACGCAGACAGTTTATGGCTTCCTGAAGCGCTTTGGCCTGGAAAACGAAGTCCGCGTCAATATCGAAGCGAACCATGCGACGCTGTCGGGCCATACGTTCGAGCATGAAATCGCCATGGCGCGGGCGCTGGGGATTTTCGGGTCGATCGACGCCAATCGCGGCGATCACCAAAATGGCTGGGATACGGATCAGTTTCCGAACTCTGTCGAAGAGCTGACGCTCGCCATGCTGGAGATCATCCGGGCGGGCGGCTTTACCACTGGCGGCTTCAACTTTGACGCCAAGGTCCGACGGCAGAGCATCGACGCGGTCGATCTGTTCCATGGCCATATAGGCGGTATCGACACCGTCGCACGGGGACTCATCAAGGCGGCGGCGATCATCGAGGATGGACGGGTCGACGCCTTTCGCACCGAACGCTATGCCGGTTGGAAGGGCGAACTGGGGACGACGATCCACGCCGCAAATACGACTTTGGGTGCCATTGCCGATCTCGCCGCTGACCGCGACATTCTCCCCCAGCCCCGCTCCGGACGGCAGGAGTGGCTGGAAAACATGGCTAACCGCTTATGATTTTCACGCTGGCGGCAGGGGATTACCGGTTGCAGCTCGACCCGGAACGGGGTGGAGCCGTGACCATGTTCGAATGGCGGCGCCAGTCTGTGCTGCGCCCCGCCTGCGGGCCAACGATCCTGGACGTCGCCAGCTTTCCGCGGGTGCCATTTTCAAACGCGACCGGGGCCACCAGCCCTCCGGACCCGGGACGGGCGGGAAACTCTAGACACGAGCGGTCCAAGGCTGGGTAGCAGTGCACGGGGCGTGTCGGCAGTATCGAGAAAGTCAGCGACGAACTGGTCGGTGGTGGCGACGATCTGGCGGACTGGGCTGCGGCGCGTGGCAAGGCGTTCTTTGCCGCACCCGATGACGCCGTTCTGCCAGCACTCGGTTCGGTCAGCAGGTGGACGACGGGTCAGAACTATGAGCCCGCCGCCATTGCGACATTCCTTCAAGTTGCAGTCTACTGGCTGGTCACCCACGCGCTGGCCACAAATGTGTTGTCGTCACTCACGAAGTGCCATCGGAATCCGTCCGTAAGATCAAGATGCCCAACGCCTGTGCCGGCCTGGGGACCACTTGTGTTTCCCCCTATGAGATGCTGCGTCGGGAGCGTGCCCGCTTCATTTTAGCTCCAGTTCAAGCGTAACTACTGATCGTATCGAGCTGGGCCCATTCATACTGTCTTTCAGATTGCCTGAACTCTTGACGCCGCTTTGGGAGTGGATGGCGCCTCAAGCCGTAGCAGATACCCACTTCGTGCTTGTGGATTTTTGGCGACTCGGGCATGCTTTGGTGCAGTGCAACAAATGCATGGTTTAGGAGCGAATCCCGAAGTGGGGAGAAGTTCCATCAGGATTCCGCACAGCTGCTGTCTGGCCACCGCTCTGCGACGGGCCGGAGGCAGCTGTTTGGTATTCGGCGGAGATCGGCCGGATGGTCGAGCTGGTGGCCGATCAGCGTGTAACCAGCGCCATGATCAATGCAATCGCAAGCAGCACGGCTACCGCCTGCCAGAATCGGGCGGGGTTGCGCTCGATCAGCGGAAGCGGGTCGTCCCGTCGGACGGCGCGCGCGGCACCCCCCTCCAGCGCGGCGATCAATTCTACCATGTCCCCGAAGCGCGCGTCGGGATCGGGCGACACCGCGCGCAGGATCAACGCATCGAGCCAGCTCGGCATATCCGGGCGGTGGCGCGACGGCGGGACTGCGATCCCGAATCTGGGACGGCTGAACGGCTCTATCTCGCCATAGGGGTAGCGACCGGTGAACATGCGATACAGCGTAACACCCAGCGCATATTGGTCGCTCGCCTCGCTCGCGGCAGCGCCCCTGAACAGTTCGGGTGCCATGTAGCTGTGTGTCCCTGGCGCCTCGCTGTCGCCGAAATCCTCGACCTTGGGGAGCCGGGCGACGCCCAGGTCGATCACCTTCAGGCCTCCGTCGGCGAGCAGCATGACATTGTCCGGTTTGACGTCCCGGTGGATGATGTTTTGCCGATGCAAGGCCGATATCCCACGCGCGATTCGAACGCCAATCTCGATCCCGGCGCGAATGGGGAGGCGCGCGCGCTTCAGGCGCGCCTCGAGGGTTTCGCCGCTATAATGGGGCATCGCCATATAGAGTTGGCTCTGGCGCTCGGTAGGGACGGCAATGGCGGCCGCGACAAAGGGGCTATCCACGCGAACGCCGATCAGCGCTTCGCGGGTGAACGACAGACGCGCGCCGCGCTCGGAGAGCAGAAGGGGTTTGGGGAATTTGAGCGCGACATCCTGGTCCGTGCGGGTATCGCGGGCGGTGAAAAGACGCGTGTAGCGACCATCCGAAATTACCGACTTCAGCGCAAAGCCATCGATCGTATCGCCGACTTTGGGCACCGGCCGAATCGGCAAGTGCTGCAAGGCGGAGGCGACCGAGTCGTAATCGGCGGCCGGCAGCGCGATGATGTCGATGACGAGTGCCGTGATATTGTCCTGCGAGCCCGCCCCAAGCGCCGCATCGACGAGTGCTTCGGCGTCCAATTGGGCAGAGCCGCGCGCTCCGAGCAGCGTGGCGATGGACTTGGCGGAAAGCACTCCGTGGAGCCCGTCGGTCGCGAGCAACAGCCGGTCATGGACTTCGAGATCCTGCGTCCGCTGATCGAGACGGACCGTCGGTTCGACGCCGACCGCGCGCGTCAGGACATGGCGCTCGTCGGGGTGCGCGCGAACATGATCCTCGGTAAGCGGCGTGAGACGGCCGCCCCGATAATGCCATGCGCGGCTGTCGCCGACATGCAGGACGCATGCCTGCCTGCCGCGCAGCACGACAGCCGTGAAGGTCGTTGCGCAACCGGCCAGCCTTTCGTCGGTTCGCCCCATCTGGTGGACCCAGCGGTTAAGGGCGGAGAGGACCCTGGCGCTTGCGGCGGCGATGCCGATCGTCTGTGGCTGGCAGTAATAGCCTTCGATAAATCCTCGCACGACTGTTTCGGCCGCGACGCGTCCACCCTCGGCGCCGCCGACGCCGTCCGCCACTGCGGCGGCGATGCCCATCTGCGCGCGCTCGGTCGCGGTGCCGAGCCACAACGCGCCAAAATCCTGGTTGTCGGGCCTTCGGCCTGCCGTCGAGGCAAAGCCGCAAGCGATCTCAAGACGCCCTTCTGGCTTCATGTTTCCCGCATTTTCATTCCGCCCTTTTCACCATCAACCGCCATTCGCGCAAGCGCGTGGCCCAGTCGCGGAGCAATGGCATGAAGAGCAATTTCTGGAGCGCCGGGCATCGGCCGACCTTGATCGCGGCATTTCTCTACTTCGACCTCGCCTTCATGGTGTGGGTGCTGCTTGGTCCCTTGGCGCCGTTGATCGCGACGGATCTAGGCCTGAGCCCCGCCCAGAAGGGCCTGATGGTGGCGGTGCCGACGCTGGCTGGCGCCGTACTGCGCGTGGTCAACGGCCTGCTGGTCGATCGCATCGGGCCCAAGCTCTCGGGCGCGATAAGCCAGGTGATCGTGATCACGGGACTGCTGTTCGCCTATCTGCACGGCGTGAACAGTTTCGCCGGTACGCTGGCGCTGGGCGTGATTCTCGGTTTCGCGGGCGCGAGCTTCGCCATCGCATTGCCGCTAGCTAGCCGCTGGTATTCGGGCGAGCATCAGGGCAAGGCGATGGGAATCGCCGGCATGGGCAATTCGGGTACCGTGTTCGCCGCATTGTTCGCACCGACGCTGGCCAAGATGTACGGCTGGAACGCGGTGCTCGGTCTCGCTTGCATTCCGCTCGCAATCGTCTTCGTGCTGTACATGGTGATGGCGAAGGATGCCCCCGATGCGCCACCGGCCAAGAATTTCGCCGCCTATCTCGAGCCGCTCAAGACGGTCGACGCCTGGTGGTTCATGTTGTTCTACTCGGTCACCTTCGGTGGGTTCGTCGGCCTGGCGGCGTCGCTTTCGATCTACTTCACTGATCAGTTCGGGCTGACCGCCGTGACGGCGGGCTATTGTACCGCCGGCCTCGTCTTCTCCGGTTCGCTGGTTCGTCCGCTGGGTGGGGCGCTGGCGGACCGGATCGGTGGGATCAAGACGCTGTCCTTCGTATATGTCGTCGCGGCGCTGGCGCTCGCGGCGATCAGCACAGGTCCGACGGATCTCGTTGTCTCGCTCGGCCTGTTCGCGGTTGCCATGCTCGCGCTCGGGACGGGCAATGGCGCGGTGTTCCAACTCGTACCCCAACGCTTTCGCGCCGAGATCGGCGTGATGACCGGACTTGTGGGCTTCGCCGGTGGGGTTGGCGGCTTCTTTCTCGCGTCGAGCCTGGGCTTCGCCAAGCAGCTCACGGGCGTCTACCAGTCCGGCTTCCTGATCTTCGCCGCGATCGCGCTGGTCGCGCTCGTTGGGCTGACGTCGGTCAAACGGCGCTGGCGCACAACCTGGGGGGCGGCCATCCAAGGCGTTCGCATCTGATTCGAGCCTCACATGGCGAAAAGCGCGAGCGATCATGATGCATTGCAGCACGATTGCCCTTGAAGCAAAAGTCGTTCGGCCGCATCCTCGCATATCGATTCCGGCCAGGCTGCGGATTCGAGCATAGTAGCCGACCGATAAAAGGAACTGCGCATCGCACCGCAGGAAATGCCGGAAAGGCAGATCTTGGGAGGGTGACTGACAGGCCGTCACGCGGGTGCCCGTTCGGGCGCAGGGGCGCGGCGCTTTGTTGGGAGCTCCGAGATGCGTCCAGAAACGGGTTTTTCAGTCTTTCCCCTCTCGTCGGAACGGAAGCGAGGCTAGCCGCCGATGTCGGGCGTCGAACCTTTCGCGGCGACCACGGTGGAAGCCGCTGTCGAGACCCACTGCCCTTATTGCGCACTGCAGTGCGGCATGACGCTCAGCCTTGGCGAGAAGGGGGCCTGGTCGGTCGGCGCGCGCGACTTTCCCACCAACAAGGGCGGGCTTTGCCGGAAGGGCTGGACCGCCGCCGCCCTGCTCGATGCGCCCGACCGGCTGACTTCCCCGCTCATTCGGGACCGGAAGGGCGCGCCGCTGCGGGCGGCTCACTGGGACGAGGCCCTCGACCGCATCGCGAACGGCATCCGCGCGATTCAATCGTCGCATGGGCGCGACGCCATGGCGGTCTTTGGGGGCGGAGGGCTGACCAATGAAACTGCTTATGCCTTGGGCAAGTTCGCGCGCGTCACGCTTGGAACCGCCAATATCGACTATAATGGCCGCTTCTGCATGGCCTCCGCAGCTGTGGCGGGTCTGCGCGCCTTCGGCATCGATCGCGGGCTGCCCTTTCCTCTCGAGGATATTCCGGGTGCACAGGCGATCCTCATCGTCGGCGGCAATCCGGCCGAGACGATGCCGCCGATCATGCAATATTTCGATGCGCAGCGCGCGAATGGGGGCCGGCTGATCGTCGCGGATCCCCGCAGGACGCCGACGGCCGAAGCAGCCGACCTTCATCTTCAGCTGGCCCCCGGCACCGATGCCGCCCTCGCCCTCGGCATGCTCAACGTCGCCGTCCGCGACAGTCTCGTCGATACCGACTTCATCGCCGCGCGGACGAACGGCTTCGAGGAAGTCAGGCGCATTGCGGCTTCCTACTGGCCCGACAGGGTCGAGCGCATCACCGGTGTACCCGCCGTGCAAATCTACAAGGCCGCCCATATATTGGGCGAGGCCGCGACCACCATCATCCTGTCGGCGCGCGGGCCCGAACAGCAGAGCCATGGCGTCGACAATACGCTCGCCTTCATCAACCTCGCCCTTGCCCTCGGCAAGGCCGGGCGGCAGGGCAGCGGCTGGGGCTGTCTGACCGGTCAGGGCAATGGTCAGGGCGGGCGCGAGCATGGCCAGAAGGCGGACCAGCTTCCCGGCTACCGCAAGCTTGCCGATCCGGTCGATCGCGCCGCGGTCGCCGGCGTGTGGGGTGTCGAGCCGGACAGCCTGCCGATGCCCGGGCTCTCCGCGAGCGAACTCCTGGCCGAGCTCGGCGTGGCCGGCACTATCCACGGCCTCCTGGTGATGGCGTCCAATCCCGTGGTCTCGGCGCCCGACACCGACCGGTTGCGCGAGCGGCTCGCGTCGCTCGATCTCCTCGTCGTCGCGGACATCTTCCTCTCGGATACCGCCGAACTCGCCGACGTCGTCCTGCCGATCACCCAATGGGCCGAGGAGTGCGGTACCACCACCAATCTCGAAGGTCGCGTCATACTTCGCCAAAAGGCCAAGGAGGCACCGCCCGGGGTCTGGACCGACGCCGAAATCCTGGTGACGCTGGCCGAGCGCCTCGGCGCGGCCGATCGCTACGGACGGGTCAGCGCGCCTCGTGCGACATTCGACGAACTGCGCAAGGCGTCCGCAGGGGGCACCGCCGACTATGCGGGCATCAGCTATGACCGTATCGCCGCGGAAGACGGCGTCTTCTGGCCTTGTCCGTCCGAAGCCCATCCCGGGACACCCCGTCTGTTCCTCGATCAATTTGCCTTTCCCGATGGCCGCGCGCGCTTCCACCCGGTTCGCCATGGCGACCCCGCCGAAACGCCTTGCGCGGATTATCCCTTCTACCTGACCACGGGCCGCGTTCTCGCGCAGTATCAGTCGGGCACGCAGACCGGCCGGATCGCGGATCTCGCCGCCGCCGATCCCGAGGCGTTCGTCGAGGTGCACCCCGAGACGGCGCGGACGTTGGGCATCGCGCACGACGAGATGGTGGAGGTTACGACGCGGCGCGGGACCGCGGAGCTCCGCGCCCGCTACAGCCGCAAGATCCGCCTCGATACGCTGTTCGTGCCATTCCACTGGGGCGGGCGCGGCAATGCCAACATCCTCACCAGCAACACCGCGCTCGATCCGGTGTCGCGCATCCCCGAATTCAAGATCTCGGCAGCCCGCCTCACCAAGCCCTCCCGCTCCGTTTCACTCGAAAGGACCGCCTGATGATCGAATCGACCCCCAAGTTCGTTCAGGGAATCTACGCCTTCACGGGCCAGGGATATGGGACCCCGACGTCGCTCGCCGGCTACACCGTCGCCGCCGACAAGCGCGCCCAGCCGGTTTATCTGCGGGCGGGCAACTCGAGCGACGCGCTGGTGGTGCTGACGCTGACCCGCAACGGCGAAACCATGCGGCTCTTCCCGGTGGGCGCCAGATCCGCGCAGCATGTCCCGCTGGTCGTGGTCGAAGACATTTCCCCCGAAACCGAACTCGCCTTGACGGTCGCGGCGCCGGCCGGGACCGAGGGCACCGTCATAATCGATTTCGGTCTCGTAGAGGTCTGAACCGTAACCCGTCAGCAGGAGCAGCATCATGAAACAGAAACTTGTGGTGGTCGGCAATGGCATGGCCGGTGCACGCGCCGTCGAGGAAGTCCTGGCACGCGGTGGCGCCGATATGTTCGACGTAGTGATGTTTGGCGACGAGCCCTATGGCAACTACAACCGCATCTTGTTGTCGAACATCCTGAGCGGGATCCAGGATCCGACCGATATCTTCATGAACCCGCTCGAATGGTATGTTGACAATGACATAGTCCTGCACGCCGGAGAACGGATCGTCGAGATCGACCGGGCGGCGAAGGCCGTGCGGTCCGACAAGGGGACGATCGAGCATTATGACGTCCTGCTGATCGCAACGGGCAGCCGCGCGTTCATTCCGCCGGTCAAGGGCATCTTCGATGGTGAAAGGCTACGCGATGGCGTCTTCGGTTTCCGCACGATCGACGATTGCACCGCCATTATCGAAAGCGCGACGCGCTGTGCGCGCGCGGTCGTGATCGGTGGCGGGCTGCTCGGCCTGGAAGCTGCGCGCGGCCTGCTCAATCATGGCTGCGAAGTCCATGTCGTTCATCTCGGCCGGCATCTGATGGAGGCGCAGCTCGACCAGCCCGGCGGGCAGATGCTCCGAGCGGGCATGGAAAAGATGGGGGTCAATGTCCACCTCGAGAAATCGACGACGGAGATCCTGCTGGACCCTGACGGCAAGATTACCGGGATCGCTTTCAAGGATGGATCGACGCTCGAATGCGACATGATCGTGGTTTCCGCCGGGATCAGGCCGAACAGCGAGATCGGCCTGGCCGCGGGGCTGACGGTCGAACGCGCCATCGTCGTCAACAACCATATGCAATCGATCGACGACCGTCGCGTCTATGTGGTCGGCGAATGCGCGCAGCACCGCGGCAAGGTCTATGGACTGGTGGCGCCGCTGTGGGAGCAGGCCAAGGTCTTCGCCGAGCATGTGACGGACAGGAACGCCGACGCCGCCTATCACGGCTCCAAGCTTGCGACCAAACTCAAGGTGATGGGGGTCGAGCTCGCGTCGATGGGCATCACCGAGCCCGAGCACGTCCATGACGAGCTGATCCAGTTCACCGAGCCCGCCAAGGGGACGTACAAGAAGCTGATCGTACGCGATGGCCGCCTGGTGGGCGGCATCCTGATGGGAGATATCTCGAAGGCGGCCTATCTGATGCAGGCGTTCGACCGCGAGTCGCCGCTGCCCGAAGAACGGCTGTCGCTGCTGTTCGACATCGGGGCACCCGCGCAAGCGGTGACGATCGACGAGATGCCCGACGACAACCAGGTCTGCAATTGCAACGGCGTCACCAAGAGCGCGATCGGGGCATGCATCGGCTCGGGCCTGAGAAGTTCGACCGCGGTCATGAAGGCGACACGCGCCGGCATGGGCTGCGGATCGTGCAAGAAGCTGGTCGGCGAGGTCGTCGATTTCTTCTGTGGCGGCGCGGCCGAGGAGGATCCCTCGATCCATTATTATGTGCCGACCATCCCACTGAAAAAGCCGGAGCTCGTCGCGGCCGTGCTCGAAAAGGGCCTGAGATCGGTCTCGTCGGTATTCCGCGAACTCGGCGGCGGCGTCGAGGATCCCATCGCCAAACCCGCGCTCGCGTCCTTGCTCGCAACCATCTGGGCGGCCGAATATGAAGATGAGCGCGATGCGCGCTTCATCAACGACCGTGTCCATGGCAACATCCAGAAGGACGGTAGCTTCTCGGTCATACCGGAGATGCCGGGCGGCGTCTGCACGCCCGACGAACTGATGCGCATCGCGACCGTGGCGGTGAAATATGATGTGCCGCTGGTGAAGCTCACCGGCGGCCAGCGCATCGATCTCGTCGGCATCGCCAAGGACGATCTTCCCGCCGTCTGGAGCGAACTCGACATGCCGGCGGGCTCGGCCTGGGGCAAAAGCTACCGCACCTGCAAGAGCTGCATCGGCGATTCCTATTGCCGCTTCGGCCTGGGCGACAGCATGGGTCTCGCGCACAAGCTCGAGAAGCGCTTCCGCGGCATCGACAGCCCTGCCAAGCTGAAGCTTGCCACCGCGGGCTGTCCGCGCAATTGCTCGGAGGCGCTGGTCAAGGATGTCGGCGCGGTCGCGATCGGGGATGGCCGGTGGGAGATTTACATCGGCGGCGCCGCCGATGTAAATCTCCCACCGGCCATCCCCGATCGCGACCGCGCCGACATCCTTGACCAGCGCCTCCGAGCAATTGCGCGGACAGCCCGCGGTGGCAAGCTTCAGCTTGGCAGGGCTGTCGATGCCGCGGAAGCGCTTCTCGAGCTTGTGCGCGAGACCCATGCTGTCGCCCAGGCCGAAGCGGCAATAGGAATCGCCGATGCAGCTCTTGCAGGTGCGGTAGCTTTTGCCCCAGGCCGAGCCCGCCGGCATGTCGAGTTCGCTCCAGACGGCGGGAAGATCGTCCTTGGCGATGCCGACGAGATCGATGCGCTGGCCGCCGGTGAGCTTCACCAGCGGCACATCATATTTCACCGCCACGGTCGCGATGCGCATCAGTTCGTCGGGCGTGCAGACGCCGCCCGGCATCTCCGGTATGACCGAGAAGCTACCGTCCTTCTGGATGTTGCCATGGACACGGTCGTTGATGAAGCGCGCATCGCGCTCATCTTCATATTCGGCCGCCCAGATGGTTGCGAGCAAGGACGCGAGCGCGGGTTTGGCGATGGGATCCTCGACGCCGCCGCCGAGTTCGCGGAATACCGACGAGACCGATCTCAGGCCCTTTTCGAGCACGGCCGCGACGAGCTCCGGCTTTTTCAGTGGGATGGTCGGCACATAATAATGGATCGAGGGATCCTCCTCGGCCGCGCCGCCACAGAAGAAATCGACGACCTCGCCGACCAGCTTCTTGCACGATCCGCAGCCCATGCCGGCGCGTGTCGCCTTCATGACCGCGGTCGAACTTCTCAGGCCCGAGCCGATGCATGCCCCGATCGCGCTCTTGGTGACGCCGTTGCAATTGCAGACCTGGTTGTCGTCGGGCATCTCGTCGATCGTCACCGCTTGCGCGGGTGCCCCGATGTCGAACAGCAGCGACAGCCGTTCTTCGGGCAGCGGCGACTCGCGGTCGAACGCCTGCATCAGATAGGCCGCCTTCGAGATATCTCCCATCAGGATGCCGCCCACCAGGCGGCCATCGCGTACGATCAGCTTCTTGTACGTCCCCTTGGCGGGCTCGGTGAACTGGATCAGCTCGTCATGGACGTGCTCGGGCTCGGTGATGCCCATCGACGCGAGCTCGACCCCCATCACCTTGAGTTTGGTCGCAAGCTTGGAGCCGTGATAGGCGGCGTCGGCGTTCCTGTCCGTCACATGCTCGGCGAAGACCTTGGCCTGCTCCCACAGCGGCGCCACCAGTCCATAGACCTTGCCGCGGTGCTGCGCGCATTCGCCGACCACATAGACGCGACGGTCGTCGATCGATTGCATATGGTTGTTGACGACGATGGCGCGTTCGACCGTCAGCCCCGCGGCCAGGCCGATCTCGCTGTTCGGCCTGATCCCGGCGGAAACCACGATCATGTCGCATTCGAGCGTCGATCCATCCTTGAAAGCGATCCCGGTAATCTTGCCGTCAGGGTCCAGCAGGATCTCCGTCGTCGATTTCTCGAGGTGGACATTGACCCCCATCTTTTCCATGCCCGCTCGGAGCATCTGCCCGCCGGGCTGGTCGAGCTGCGCCTCCATCAGATGCCGGCCGAGATGAACGACATGGACTTCGCAGCCATGATTGAGCAGGCCGCGCGCAGCTTCCAGGCCGAGCAGCCCGCCACCGATCACGACCGCGCGCGCACAGCGCGTCGCGCTTTCGATAATGGCGGTGCAATCGTCGATCGTGCGGAAACCGAAGACGCCATCGCGTAGCCTTTCACCATCGAAGATGCCCTTGACCGGCGGAATGAACGCGCGGCTGCCCGTTGCGATCAGCAGGACGTCATAATGCTCGATCGTCCCCTTGTCGGACCGCACGGCCTTCGCCGCCCGGTCGATCTCGACGATCCGTTCTCCGGCGTGCAGGACTATGTCATTGTCAACATACCATTCGAGCGGGTTCATGAAGATATCGGTCGGATCCTGGATCCCGCTCAGGATGTTCGACAACAAGATGCGGTTGTAGTTGCCATAGGGCTCGTCGCCAAACATCACTACGTCGAACATATCGGCGCCACCGCGTGCCAGGACTTCCTCGACGGCGCGTGCACCGGCCATGCCATTGCCGACCACCACAAGTTTCTGTTTCATGATGCTGCTCCTGCTGACGGGTTACGGTTCAGACCTCTACGAGACCGAAATCGATTATGACGGTGCCCTCGGTCCCGGCCGGCGCCGCGACCGTCAAGGCGAGTTCGGTTTCGGGGGAAATGTCTTCGACCACGACCAGCGGGACATGCTGCGCGGATCTGGCGCCCACCGGGAAGAGCCGCATGGTTTCGCCGTTGCGGGTCAGCGTCAGCACCACCAGCGCGTCGCTCGAGTTGCCCGCCCGCAGATAAACCGGCTGGGCGCGCTTGTCGGCGGCGACGGTGTAGCCGGCGAGCGACGTCGGGGTCCCATATCCCTGGCCCGTGAAGGCGTAGATTCCCTGAACGAACTTGGGGGTCGATTCGATCATCAGGCGGTCCTTTCGAGTGAAACGGAGCGGGAGGGCTTGGTGAGGCGGGCTGCCGAGATCTTGAATTCGGGGATGCGCGACACCGGATCGAGCGCGGTGTTGCTGGTGAGGATGTTGGCATTGCCGCGCCCGCCCCAGTGGAATGGCACGAACAGCGTATCGAGGCGGATCTTGCGGCTGTAGCGGGCGCGGAGCTCCGCGGTCCCGCGCCGCGTCGTAACCTCCACCATCTCGTCGTGCGCGATGCCCAACGTCCGCGCCGTCTCGGGGTGCACCTCGACGAACGCCTCGGGATCGGCGGCGGCGAGATCCGCGATCCGGCCGGTCTGCGTGCCCGACTGATACTGCGCGAGAACGCGGCCCGTGGTCAGGTAGAAGGGATAATCCGCGCAAGGCGTTTCGGCGGGGTCGCCATGGCGAACCGGGTGGAAGCGCGCGCGGCCATCGGGAAAGGCAAATTGATCGAGGAACAGACGGGGTGTCCCGGGATGGGCTTCGGACGGACAAGGCCAGAAGACGCCGTCTTCCGCGGCGATACGGTCATAGCTGATGCCCGCATAGTCGGCGGTGCCCCCTGCGGACGCCTTGCGCAGTTCGTCGAATGTCGCACGAGGCGCGCTGACCCGTCCGTAGCGATCGGCCGCGCCGAGGCGCTCGGCCAGCGTCACCAGGATTTCGGCGTCGGTCCAGACCCCGGGCGGTGCCTCCTTGGCCTTTTGGCGAAGTATGACGCGACCTTCGAGATTGGTGGTGGTACCGCACTCCTCGGCCCATTGGGTGATCGGCAGGACGACGTCGGCGAGTTCGGCGGTATCCGAGAGGAAGATGTCCGCGACGACGAGGAGATCGAGCGACGCGAGCCGCTCGCGCAACCGGTCGGTGTCGGGCGCCGAGACCACGGGATTGGACGCCATCACCAGGAGGCCGTGGATAGTGCCGGCCACGCCGAGCTCGGCCAGGAGTTCGCTCGCGGAGAGCCCGGGCATCGGCAGGCTGTCCGGCTCGACACCCCACACGCCGGCGACCGCGGCGCGATCGACCGGATCGGCAAGCTTGCGGTAGCCGGGAAGCTGGTCCGCCTTCTGGCCATGCTCGCGCCCGCCCTGACCATTGCCCTGACCGGTCAGACAGCCCCAGCCGCTGCCCTGCCGCCCGGCCTTGCCGAGGGCAAGGGCGAGGTTGATGAAGGCGAGCGTATTGTCGACGCCATGGCTCTGCTGTTCGGGCCCGCGCGCCGACAGGATGATGGTGGTCGCGGCCTCGCCCAATATATGGGCGGCCTTGTAGATTTGCACGGCGGGTACACCGGTGATGCGCTCGACCCTGTCGGGCCAGTAGGAAGCCGCAATGCGCCTGACTTCCTCGAAGCCGTTCGTCCGCGCGGCGATGAAGTCGGTATCGACGAGACTGTCGCGGACGGCGACGTTGAGCATGCCGAGGGCGAGGGCGGCATCGGTGCCGGGGGCCAGCTGAAGATGAAGGTCGGCTGCTTCGGCCGTCGGCGTCCTGCGGGGATCCGCGACGATCAGCCGGCCCCCATTCGCGCGCTGCGCATCGAAATATTGCATGATCGGCGGCATCGTCTCGGCCGGATTGCCGCCGACGATGAGGATCGCCTGTGCACCCGGAATATCCTCGAGAGGAAAGGGCAGCCCGCGATCGATGCCGAAGGCGCGCAGACCCGCCACAGCTGCGGAGGCCATGCAGAAGCGGCCATTATAGTCGATATTGGCGGTTCCAAGCGTGACGCGCGCGAACTTGCCCAAGGCATAAGCAGTTTCATTGGTCAGCCCTCCGCCCCCAAAGACCGCCATGGCGTCGCGCCCATGCGACGATTGAATCGCGCGGATGCCGTTCGCGATGCGGTCGAGGGCCTCGTCCCAGTGAGCCGCCCGCAGCGGCGCGCCCTTCCGGTCCCGAATGAGCGGGGAAGTCAGCCGGTCGGGCGCATCGAGCAGGGCGGCGGCGGTCCAGCCCTTCCGGCAAAGCCCGCCCTTGTTGGTGGGAAAGTCGCGCGCGCCGACCGACCAGGCCCCCTTCTCGCCAAGGCTGAGCGTCATGCCGCACTGCAGTGCGCAATAAGGGCAGTGGGTCTCGACAGCGGCTTCCACCGTGGTCGCCGCGAAAGGTTCGACGCCCGACATCGGCGGCTAGCCTCGCTTCCGTTCCGACGAGAGGGGAAAGACTGAAAAACCCGTTTCTGGACGCATCTCGGAGCTCCCAACAAAGCGCCGCGCCCCTGCGCCCGAACGGGCACCCGCGTGACGGCCTGTCAGTCACCCTCCCAAGATCTGCCTTTCCGGCATTTCCTGCGGTGCGATGCGCAGTTCCTTTTATCGGTCGGCTACTATGCTCGAATCCGCAGCCTGGCCGGAATCGATATGCGAGGATGCGGCCGAACGACTTTTGCTTCAAGGGCAATCGTGCTGCAATGCATCATGATCGCTCGCGCTTTTCGCCATGTGAGGCTCGAATCAGATGCGAACGCCTTGGATGGCCGCCCCCCAGGTTGTGCGCCAGCGCCGTTTGACCGACGTCAGCCCAACGAGCGCGACCAGCGCGATCGCGGCGAAGATCAGGAAGCCGGACTGGTAGACGCCCGTGAGCTGCTTGGCGAAGCCCAGGCTCGACGCGAGAAAGAAGCCGCCAACCCCACCGGCGAAGCCCACAAGTCCGGTCATCACGCCGATCTCGGCGCGAAAGCGTTGGGGTACGAGTTGGAACACCGCGCCATTGCCCGTCCCGAGCGCGAGCATGGCAACCGCGAACAGGCCGAGCGAGACAACGAGATCCGTCGGACCTGTGCTGATCGCCGCGAGCGCCAGCGCCGCGACGACATATACGAAGGACAGCGTCTTGATCCCACCGATCCGGTCCGCCAGCGCCCCACCCAGCGGACGAACCAGCGAACCGGAGAAGACGAGGCCGGCGGTACAATAGCCCGCCGTCACGGCGGTCAGCCCGAACTGATCAGTGAAGTAGATCGAAAGCGACGCCGCCAGGCCGACGAACCCACCGAAGGTGACCGAGTAGAACAACATGAACCACCAGGCGTCGACCGTCTTGAGCGGCTCGAGATAGGCGGCGAAATTCTTGGCCGGTGGCGCATCGGGGGCATCCTTCGCCATCACCATGTACAGCACGAAGACGATTGCGAGCGGAATGCAAGCGAGACCGAGCACCGCGTTCCAGCCGTACATCTTGGCCAGCGTCGGTGCGAACAATGCGGCGAACACGGTACCCGAATTGCCCATGCCGGCGATTCCCATCGCCTTGCCCTGATGCTCGCCCGAATACCAGCGGCTAGCTAGCGGCAATGCGATGGCGAAGCTCGCGCCCGCGAAACCGAGAATCACGCCCAGCGCCAGCGTACCGGCGAAACTGTTCACGCCGTGCAGATAGGCGAACAGCAGTCCCGTGATCACGATCACCTGGCTTATCGCGCCCGAGAGCTTGGGCCCGATGCGATCGACCAGCAGGCCGTTGACCACGCGCAGTACGGCGCCAGCCAGCGTCGGCACCGCCACCATCAGGCCCTTCTGGGCGGGGCTCAGGCCTAGATCCGTCGCGATCAACGGCGCCAAGGGACCAAGCAGCACCCACACCATGAAGGCGAGGTCGAAGTAGAGAAATGCCGCGATCAAGGTCGGCCGATGCCCGGCGCTCCAGAAATTGCTCTTCATGCCATTGCTCCGCGACTGGGCCACGCGCTTGCGCGAATGGCGGTTGATGGTGAAAAGGGCGGAATGAAAATGCGGGAAACATGAAGCCAGAAGGGCGTCTTGAGATCGCTTGCGGCTTTGCCTCGACGGCAGGCCGAAGGCCCGACAACCAGGATTTTGGCGCGTTGTGGCTCGGCACCGCGACCGAGCGCGCGCAGATGGGCATCGCCGCCGCAGTGGCGGACGGCGTCGGCGGCGCCGAGGGTGGACGCGTCGCGGCCGAAACAGTCGTGCGAGGATTTATCGAAGGCTATTACTGCCAGCCACAGACGATCGGCATCGCCGCCGCAAGCGCCAGGGTCCTCTCCGCCCTTAACCGCTGGGTCCACCAGATGGGGCGAACCGACGAAAGGCTGGCCGGTTGCGCAACGACCTTCACGGCTGTCGTGCTGCGCGGCAGGCAGGCATGCGTCCTGCATGTCGGCGACAGCCGCGCATGGCATTATCGGGGCGGCCGTCTCACGCCGCTTACCGAGGATCATGTTCGCGCGCACCCCGACGAGCGCCATGTCCTGACGCGCGCGGTCGGCGTCGAACCGACGGTCCGTCTCGATCAGCGGACGCAGGATCTCGAAGTCCATGACCGGCTGTTGCTCGCGACCGACGGGCTCCACGGAGTGCTTTCCGCCAAGTCCATCGCCACGCTGCTCGGAGCGCGCGGCTCTGCCCAATTGGACGCCGAAGCACTCGTCGATGCGGCGCTTGGGGCGGGCTCGCAGGACAATATCACGGCACTCGTCATCGACATCATCGCGCTGCCGGCCGCCGATTACGACTCGGTCGCCTCCGCCTTGCAGCACTTGCCGATTCGGCCGGTGCCCAAAGTCGGCGATACGATCGATGGCTTTGCGCTGAAGTCGGTAATTTCGGATGGTCGCTACACGCGTCTTTTCACCGCCCGCGATACCCGCACGGACCAGGATGTCGCGCTCAAATTCCCCAAACCCCTTCTGCTCTCCGAGCGCGGCGCGCGTCTGTCGTTCACCCGCGAAGCGCTGATCGGCGTTCGCGTGGATAGCCCCTTTGTCGCGGCCGCCATTGCCGTCCCTACCGAGCGCCAGAGCCAACTCTATATGGCGATGCCCCATTATAGCGGCGAAACCCTCGAGGCGCGCCTGAAGCGCGCGCGCCTCCCCATTCGCGCCGGGATCGAGATTGGCGTTCGAATCGCGCGTGGGATATCGGCCTTGCATCGGCAAAACATCATCCACCGGGACGTCAAACCGGACAATGTCATGCTGCTCGCCGACGGAGGCCTGAAGGTGATCGACCTGGGCGTCGCCCGGCTCCCCAAGGTCGAGGATTTCGGCGACAGCGAGGCGCCAGGGACACACAGCTACATGGCACCCGAACTGTTCAGGGGCGCTGCCGCGAGCGAGGCGAGCGACCAATATGCGCTGGGTGTTACGCTGTATCGCATGTTCACCGGTCGCTACCCCTATGGCGAGATAGAGCCGTTCAGCCGTCCCAGATTCGGGATCGCAGTCCCGCCGTCGCGCCACCGCCCGGATATGCCGAGCTGGCTCGATGCGTTGATCCTGCGCGCGGTGTCGCCCGATCCCGACGCGCGCTTCGGGGACATGGTAGAATTGATCGCCGCGCTGGAGGGGGGTGCCGCGCGCGCCGTCCGACGGGACGACCCGCTTCCGCTGATCGAGCGCAACCCCGCCCGATTCTGGCAGGCGGTAGCCGTGCTGCTTGCGATTGCATTGATCATGGCGCTGGTTACACGCTGATCGGCCACCAGCTCGACCATCCGGCCGATCTCCGCCGAATACCAAACAGCTGCCTCCGGCCCGTCGCAGAGCGGTGGCCAGACAGCAGCTGTGCGGAATCCTGATGGAACTTCTCCCCACTTCGGGATTCGCTCCTAAACCATGCATTTGTTGCACTGCACCAAAGCATGCCCGAGTCGCCAAAAATCCACAAGCACGAAGTGGGTATCTGCTACGGCTTGAGGCGCCATCCACTCCCAAAGCGGCGTCAAGAGTTCAGGCAATCTGAAAGACAGTATGAATGGGCCCAGCTCGATACGATCAGTAGTTACGCTTGAACTGGAGCTAAAATGAAGCGGGCACGCTCCCGACGCAGCATCTCATAGGGGGAAACACAAGTGGTCCCCAGGCCGGCACAGGCGTTGGGCATCTTGATCTTACGGACGGATTCCGATGGCACTTCGTGAGTGACGACAACACATTTGTGGCCAGCGCGTGGGTGACCAGCCAGTAGACTGCAACTTGAAGGAATGTCGCAATGGCGGCGGGCTCATAGTTCTGACCCGTCGTCCACCTGCTGACCGAACCGAGTGCTGGCAGAACGGCGTCATCGGGTGCGGCAAAGAACGCCTTGCCACGCGCCGCAGCCCAGTCCGCCAGATCGTCGCCACCACCGACCAGTTCGTCGCTGACTTTCTCGATACTGCCGACACGCCCCGTGCACTGCTACCCAGCCTTGGACCGCTCGTGTCTAGAGTTTCCCGCCCGTCCCGGGTCCGGAGGGCTGGTGGCCCCGGTCGCGTTTGAAAATGGCACCCGCGGAAAGCTGGCGACGTCCAGGATCGTTGGCCCGCAGGCGGGGCGCAGCACAGACTGGCGCCGCCATTCGAACATGGTCACGGCTCCACCCCGTTCCGGGTCGAGCTGCAACCGGTAATCCCCTGCCGCCAGCGTGAAAATCATAAGCGGTTAGCCATGTTTTCCAGCCACTCCTGCCGTCCGGAGCGGGGCTGGGGGAGAATGTCGCGGTCAGCGGCGAGATCGGCAATGGCACCCAAAGTCGTATTTGCGGCGTGGATCGTCGTCCCCAGTTCGCCCTTCCAACCGGCATAGCGTTCGGTGCGAAAGGCGTCGACCCGTCCATCCTCGATGATCGCCGCCGCCTTGATGAGTCCCCGTGCGACGGTGTCGATACCGCCTATATGGCCATGGAACAGATCGACCGCGTCGATGCTCTGCCGTCGGACCTTGGCGTCAAAGTTGAAGCCGCCAGTGGTAAAGCCGCCCGCCCGGATGATCTCCAGCATGGCGAGCGTCAGCTCTTCGACAGAGTTCGGAAACTGATCCGTATCCCAGCCATTTTGGTGATCGCCGCGATTGGCGTCGATCGACCCGAAAATCCCCAGCGCCCGCGCCATGGCGATTTCATGCTCGAACGTATGGCCCGACAGCGTCGCATGGTTCGCTTCGATATTGACGCGGACTTCGTTTTCCAGGCCAAAGCGCTTCAGGAAGCCATAAACTGTCTGCGTGTCGAAATCATATTGATGCTTGGTCGGCTCGTGCGGCTTGGGCTCGATCAGGATGGTGCCCTTGAAACCGATACGATGCTTGTGATCGACGACGAGGCCGAGGAAACGGCCGAAATTCTCCTGCTCGATCCCGATCTCGGTGCTGAGGATGGTGTCATAGCCTTCGCGACCACCCCACAGCACATAATTCTCGCCGCCCAGCCGGTGCGTGGCTTCGAGCGCGTCGCGAACTTGGCTGGCCGCCCATGCATAGACTTCCGGATCGGGATTGGTCGCGGCACCGGCCATATAGCGGGGGTGACTGAAAAGATTGGCCGTGCCCCAGAGCAGTTTGCGGCCATGCTTCCCCTGCAATTCCTCAAGATGGTCGACCGCCTCGGCAAAGCTCTTGCGGAAGGTGCCGATGGTGTCGGCGTCGGCCATCACGTCCACGTCGTGGAAGCAGTAGAAGGGCACATCCATCTTCTCGACGAATGCCAGTGCGGCCTCGCGCTTGGCGCGGGCGGCGTTCGCGTCGTTGGGACCGGCATGCCAGGGGCGGCGGAAGGTGCCACCACCAAACACATCGCTGCCCGGCCAGCAGAAGCTATGCCAGAAGCACACCGCAAAGCGCAGATGGTCCTCCATCCGCTTGCCCATGACGACCCGATCCTTGTCGTACCACCGATAGGCGAGATCATTGTCACTGTCCGGCCCTTCATAGCGGACGGTGGAAAATTCTGCGAAATAGTCGGCGGACATGGGCGTCTCCTTCAGAGGGTCTTGAGCGCCGGATAGGCGGCGCGAAAACGGGCAAGGTTGGGCATCAACCTGTCGGCGAGCGCGGCATCGGGTTCGATGACATGGGCAATGGGCGGGGGGGTGCAGGCTTCGTCGGCACTGGTGCCGGTCGCGGCCATCATCGCCAGTTTGGCAGCGCCGAGCGCCGGGCCAACCTCGCCACCCTCCAGATAGGCAAGCCGGACGTCGAGGGCCGCAGCCAATATCCTGCCCCAGTAACGGGAGCGCGCGCCGCCGCCGATCACGGATAATTGCTCGACAGTCGTGCCAGCCTCCCGCAGCGCCGCCAAGCCGTCCGCATGCGAGAAGGCGACGCCCTCCAGCACGGCGGCGGCGATGCGGCCGGGGTCGGTTTCATTGTCGATGCCGAGCAGGGCACCGCGAATATGCGCGTCGTTGTGCGGCGTCCGTTCGCCCGACAGATAGGGCAGGAACAGTTCCGGCCCGGTGCCCGCGCCCGCTGCCTCCGCCAAGGCAAGAAACTCGGCCGGGCCGCCGGTGCCGGTCGCCCGCACCCCCCAGTCGATGCAGGACGCCGCCGACAGGTGGACGCTCATCTGGTGCCACATGGCCGGGAGGCAGTGGCAAAAGGCGTGGACGGCCCGCTGCGGGTTCGGACGAAAATCGCGCGTTGCGACAAAGATGACGCCGGAGGTGCCGAGCGACAGCAGCGCGTCGCCGTGCCGCACGACGCCGACACCAGCGGCACCGGCGGCATTGTCGCCGCCGCCCGCCGCGACGGGGACTGCATTCATACCCCATCGAGCGGCGATGTCGGCGCGCAACGTGCCCGTGATCTGGCTGCCTTCGAACAGGCGCGGCATCTGGTCGCGGGTCAAGCCGGTCGCGTCCAGCATGACATCGCTCCAGTCCCGGGCCGCGACGTCGAGCCAAAGTGTGCCGGCGCTGTCCGACATGTCGGACGCCTTGTCCCCCGTCATCCAGAGGCGGACATAATCCTTTGGCAACAGGACCGTGCGGGTCCTCTCGAATAGCTCGGGTTCGTTATCGCGTACCCACGCGAGCTTGGGCGCTGTGAAACCCGGCATGGCGAGATTGCCGGTAATGGTGCGCGATTGCAGCACGCGTCGCTCCAGCGTAGCGCAATCGGCGAAGCTGCGGCCATCGTTCCAGAGAATCGCCGGACGCAAGGGCCTGTCGTGTTCGTCGAGCAGGGTCGCGCCGTGCATCTGCCCGGCAAGGCCGATGCCCCGCACTTTCGCACGCAGGTCGGCAGGGATGACCATGATCGCCGCCTCGGCGGCGTCGCACCAGTCATCCGGCGCCTGTTCCGACCAGAGCGGCCGCGGCCGCGAGACGGTGAGCGACGCGTTGCCCTGCGCCAGCAGGTTGCCAGCCTCCGACACCAGCACCGCCTTGATGCCCGAAGTGCCTACGTCGATGCCCAGATACATTGATCGCCACCCTCTCGCTTGCACTAAAGGTAGCGCTACCATGGGGTGATGGGCAAGGGGGTTGCTCATCCGTCTTCTTCGAAATAGGCCGGACGGGTGATGGTGGATGGAAAAAGCTTACGGCGTAGGCGGGCGGGGCCGACGATTGGGGACGTCGCGTCGGCGGCGGGGGTTTCGCCGATGACCGTGTCGCGGGTCATCAACCGGGACGAGCGCGTCCTGCCTGACACGCGAGCCAAGGTGACGCGCGCCATTTCCGCGCTGGGCTATGTCCCCAACATGGCGGCTCGCAGCCTGGCAGGCGCGCGGCATTGCCGGATCATGCTGCTCCATAGCAATCCCAGCTCCGCTTATCTCAGCGAGTTTCTGCTCGGTAGTCTGGCATCCGCACGGGAAAGCGGGGCCGAACTGGTCGTCGAGCAGCATGACCCGGGCGAAGATGCCGCCGCCTTGCGCCTGCGGCTCGCGGCGCACCGGATCGATGGCGTGCTGCTGCCGCCCCCTCTGTCCGACGACAGGGCGCTGATCGCGGCGCTGTGCAGGGATAAATTCGCGGTTGCTCAGGTAGGCACCGGACGGCCCGACCCTGCCGCCCATGCGGTCTCCATCGACGATGATGATGCGGCTTACGGCATGACGGCGCATCTCCTCGCCCATGGTCACCGTCGCATCGGGTTCATCACCGGTCCGCCGGACCAGACCGTCAGCACGTTGCGGCTGCAAGGCTATCGGCGCGCCATGGGCGCGGCGGAACTGGACGTTGACCCCGCGTTGATCGTGCCGGGCGACTTCACCTATCAGTCGGGCTTGCAGGCAGCGAAGGCCCTCATCACCTTGCCCGCACGCCCGACGGCGATTTTTGCCGCGAACGACGACATGGCCGCCGCCGCCGTCGGCTTTGCCCATCGCAGCGGTTTTCATGTGCCCGATGATCTCACCATATGCGGATTTGACGATACGCGCATTGCCACGACGATCTGGCCGGAACTCACGACTATTCGCCAGCCGATTTCGGACATGGCCCGGCTTGCCACGGATATTCTCGCCCGGTCCATTCGCCTGCGCCCTGACAACAGCGATGAGCAACCGGGCCATCTGCAACTTGGCTTCACACTGATCCAGCGTCAGTCCGATGGTCCGCCGCCAACGAAGACTTGACGGAAATCCATATCCTGACATGGTAGCGCTCCCATAGGAGGGGCTATTATGGATGCTACGGTGCGGCAGGGATTCAACCTTGCCCTGATAGGTCGGATCGTGGCGGTCGCCACGATCGGCGGCTTCATGTTTGGCTATGATTCCGGTGCGATCAACGGCACGCAGGACGGGCTGCGGCATGCTTTCGCTCTCGACGAAGCGCAACTGGGCCTGACCGTCAGCGCCTTGTTGCCCGGCTGCGCGCTCGGCGCATTTCTGGCGGGACGGCTCGCCGACCTGTGGGGACGGCGAACCGTCATGATGGCCGCGGCGATACTCTTCATCATCAGCGCCCTCGCCTCGGGCGCAGCAACGTCGGCAATCATGCTGGCCTTTGCGCGCTTCTTCGCGGGCATGGCGGTCGGTGCGGCGAGCGTATTGTCGCCCGCCTATATCAGCGAAGTGACGCCTGCCCATGTGCGCGGGCGGCTGTCCAGCATGCAGCAGGTGATGATCATCGGCGGCCTGACCGGCGCCTTTCTCGCCAACTATTATCTGGCGAAGATGGCGGGCTCGTCGCTCGGCATCATATGGGGCGATCAGCCGGCGTGGCGCTGGATGTTCTGGGTACAGGCGCTGCCGGCGCTGCTGTTTTTCTTCGCCTTGCTCGGCATTCCGGAAAGCCCGCGCTTCCTGGTGGCGCGGGGGCGCAAGGCCGACGCGCTTCAGGTTCTCACCCGCTTGCTGGGACCGGAAGCGGGTGCCGCCAAACTGGCGGAAATCGACGCGTCCATATCCCATGATCACCGACCGAGCCTGGCGGACATCCGCAAGCCCGAAGGTGGCGGCTGGCGTCCGATTGTGTGGGTCGGCATAGGTCTTGCGATATTTCAGCAGCTCGTCGGCATCAATGTCGTCTTCTACTATGGCGCGGTGCTGTGGCAGGCGGTCGGTTTTACAGAGGCGGACGCGCTCAAGATCAATATCCTGTCCGGCGTCGTCTCCATCCTTGCCTGCATCGTTTCGATCCTGCTCGTCGACCGCCTGGGCCGTCGCCCGCTGCTGCTGATCGGATCGGCGGGAATGGCCGTCTCGCTCGGCGTCCTCACATGGTGCTTCGGACAGGCGCAGATGATCGACGGCGCATTGCGCCTGCCCGGCCAGCTCGGCTTCATCGCGCTCGTCGCGGCCAATCTGTTCGTGATCTTCTTCAATCTCAGCTGGGGCCCCGTCATGTGGGTCATGCTGGGCGAGATGTTCCCCAACCAGATGCGCGGGTCCGCACTGGCCGTCGCGGGCGCTGCACAATGGCTGGCGAATTTCCTCGTCAGTTCCTCCTTCCCATGGCTGGCCAAGCATCTGGGCCTGTCGGCGACATATGGCCTTTACACCGCCTGCGCCCTGCTATCGCTGGTTTTCGTCGCGATGAACGTTCGCGAAACCAAGGGGATCGAGCTGGAAGCTATGGAAGGCTGACGGTCGGCGCTCCGTGGCGCATCTCACCAGCGTCCACGCGCCAGCATCGGCACGTCGGTGACATTGCGATCCTGATCCTTATCTCCCTCGTGGTCAGTTCGCGGGCCATATCGTGCGGCAGGAATGAACCGTAGATCGCGTTGATGAGGAGCATGGAGCGAATGGGATTGTGCAGTGACTGCTGCCGACACTCCTGTCGTTCCGATCTGCCGGTCATGGGACGGGACATTGCCAGCCTGGGCGGGTCCATATAGCTCACGCCTTCACTTTTACAGCGGAAGGCTTCTCCGTAACTGATCGGCAGTTTCTGTTCGAAGCGGACGTTTGTGTTGCTGATCGGAGCGACCGGGTCTGGTCGGGTGCCGCCGGAAGCGGAACGCCGCTTCGTGGGACAAAGCTGATGGGGTGGACGCCCCCCGACGGCATCGATGTGCCAAAGTGGAGGTGTTGAAACACCACTGAAGGAGGCGTCCGTGTCGCAGGTTACCACAATCGGTCTGGATATCGCCAAGAACG
>Ga0105248_10001141_pt1 | contig 29582 bp, 24 predicted proteins | sample KBSS34metaG_FD_81524 | JGI IMG/M metagenome (GOLD analysis project Ga0105248, IMG submission 81524) | Switchgrass rhizosphere microbial communities from Kellogg Biological Station, Michigan, USA - KBS S3-4 metaG | ecosystem: Host-associated > Plants > Roots > Rhizosphere > Soil | place... | reverse complement strand
TCGCTCAGGAGAAAAACAGGAGGCAAGATTCGGAGGGCGAAACAGAAAACGCAACCAGCAGCTCTAACTTGTTGATTGCAGAATGCCGAAAAGAGGACTCGAACCTCCACCCCCTTGCGAGGACTAGAACCTGAATCTAGCGCGTCTGCCAATTCCGCCATTTCGGCCAGGCTGAGCTTGATAGCTTACAACAAGGCGCGTTTAACCGGTACACACGTCGATCGATTTCGCGCTAGATCACGCAGGAGCAGTTCATTCCGCAATATTTGATGGTTTCGCTTGGCCGGCCCTCCAAAGTCACGCATCATTTCATACTGATCTTTTGCGGGCCGGAAGGTCTTCCCGAGTGATGGCAGCCAGGTATCGTGACACCGCTCGCCGAGCGAGCAGGTTCGTCAATGCCAGGCCGTTAACGACCGCGATTGTTAAGGTCCAGAATTCCCAGCCTTCGAGGAAACTCTTTGCCCCGACGATGATTGTGTGTGACAGAAACCATAAGAGGGCTATGGTTCCAGCCGCTAGTCTGACCTGATTGCGAAGGCTTGAGCTCATGCCCGCATCGTCCAGCCGTGACACCATTATGGTGCTGGTCGAATTGCCACACGGCGCCGTTTGCTTTCTTCGATCATTGGAGTGAGATCTGCCGCTGGCCGGATCTCCCACGCACCCATCTTCACGCCGGGGTGCTTCGAGATCAATTCAACGGCCTGGTTGAGATCCTTAGCCTCGATAATCAGCAACCCTCCGAGCACTTCCTTCGATTCTGCGAACGGACCATCCGTCACCGCGACCTTGCCGTTCCGAAATCGCAGCGTTTTGGTGCTGTCCGGCCCCCCGAGCCCTTCGCCTCCCGCCCAGTGACCGCTTTTCTGCAACACTTCATCGTAGGTAAAACAGGCGTCGATCATCTCGTTCTGTTCGGTCTGCGAGTAGGTTCCCCACGTCTTCACATCCAGATACCCGAAGCAAACATATTTCATTTCCTTCTCCTTAAAAACCGGGTTTGACCAGTTTTCATCAGCTAGTCGATCGTGGAGCAACCAAATCGACAGTGCACAACGCTACCTGAAAAAAAATTGTTCGCTCGGCCGCTCCAGGGTGTTGCGCCGACCGCGACAAGAGCGTGCGGTCCAGGTTAGCGCGCCGCCGATGCTGATCCTCTATATCTAGCACGATGAGGGGTTATACTGGAGTCCTTCTCCCGTATGCGCTTTCATTGGCGCACCCGCATACGTCGAGATCGGGAATGGCGTATGTCCGACAGCGCGTCAACGGGTCGGCGGTCATACGTTCCGTTCGTATCGTCCGCAGACTGATTCAGCAAGCTCGCAGAGAGCCCCAAACCGTGCGTGGAAAGGGACGGGTTCGCGGGCCGAGACACGGAGTCCTTGTGCGATATGCAACTTCAATCTTCGGAGGAATGCTGCTTGCAGCACTCGTTCCGATGTGGGTCTCGGCCGATATGCTTGTCACTATCGACAAGACCGATTTGAAGAGGAAGTTCCTGCTGCAAATCAGTTACGAGCAGGCAATGGGGTGGCAGGACTTCATGAACAGCCGCAGCCGCGTTGTGCTCTTCGAGCGGCATAAACGAACGCTTCGCATGGTTGAAGCGCCGCGCGACTCGGCGGCTTCCTCCCGCGAGCTCGCGACGTTCCCGATTCTTGAGGAAACAGATCACTCATTCATCGTCGACTTCAATGCCGGCTTGAACAAGATTTCGGGCGAAGAGGATCGGACGGGCGAAGACTACTACGGACGCGAGAGCCTTCCGAACAATTCATTCTTTCGGCTCCTGCAACGCAAGATGCTGAGCGTGACCCGCAATGGCTCCATGCTCGTCCTCGAACAGGAGGGGCTGACGCAAGATAACGAGCGCGTGCTCGTTTATTACTATTTGAGCCCGTATCGCCCGGATCCGGAGTTCAAGCGCTTCGAAATAAAGAATCTCGACCGCTTTGGCTTCTACGAAACGTATCCGGAGCGGCAAGGTAACCGGACAGTTCTCTACGCTATGAAGTTCGGCAACCCGATAGTCTTCGCGCTCTCCTCGGAAATCCCTGAGCCATACCGGCAGGCGGTACGTGAAGGCGTGCTCTATTGGAACAAAGCTTTGGGCTCTCCAATGCTTCACGTGATCGATGCGCCCGCAGGCGTTTTCGCTCCGAATCCTGAATACAATGTCATTCAGTGGGTGCCCGACGGCGCCTACGCATCAACGGCCCACATCCAGGGGGATCCGCTCACCGGCGAGATTCTTCACGCCCAGATCTTTCTCCGTTCGGGAACGACGAGCGAGGGTGGCCTTGACGAGCAGCGAAATCATTTGCGGTATGTCGTCGCTCACGAGGTGGGCCATGCCCTGGGGCTCAGACATAACTTCGCAGAAGGTCCGGCCAGCACGGTCATGAACTACTTTGACTACCACGTAACCGTGCGAATCGGCCGGGAGGTCGTTCTATCCGGCGACCACGCCCTCGAGTACGACCGGCAAGTCATCCGCCACGTTTATCTCGGAGAGCCGCTGGATCTCCACACCCTACCCGCCTTTTGCACGGACAGCCAGCCGGGTTGCAGCCCGTTCAGATCACGGATCAGGTTGGGCTCAAGCGACGCGCCGAAACCCGAATGATTTCTCCCGCGTGTCGCACGCACACGCGCCGGCGAGGCTTCAGAGAACTTGTCGAGTCTCCGCGTCGCAACGAGCTTCAGGCTTTCCTACGCTTACCGCATGAAGACTCTGGAACCCCGACGTTTTGTTCCCGAAAACCAGTAGCGTTACATTTGCTTGAATCGTCTTCGCTCATTTCGGGTGATAGTTCGGGTACGGCGGCTTCTTCAATTGAGCGGGCGGATTCTTCTGCAACTCGTCCATCACCACTTGGACCGCGCGTTCGAGCTGCGGATCGTGACCCTGGCGGACAGCCGCCGGGTCGAGTTGTACTTCGATATCCGGCGCGACGCCGCGGTTCTCAACGTCGAACTGGCCATTGGGATTCCAAATCGCCGCGTTGGGAGCCGTGACTCTGCCGCCGTCCATAAGGCCGGGGAATCCGCTCAAGCCGACCAGCCCTCCCCATGTCCGCGTCCCGACCAACTTCCCCACACCGGCGCGTTTGAAATACCAGGGCATGGCATCGCCGCCCGAACCGGCAAATTCGTTGATGATCATCACCTTGGGTCCGGAGATCGCGCCAAACGGCTGATTCGTGTCGAGGCCGTCGCGATAGGAAGCAACGCTCATGACCTTACGTTGAAGGTACTCGATGATGTCAGTGGCCAACTGGCCGCCATGATTAAACCGTTCGTCGATGATGACCGCATCCTTCCCAACCTGCGCGTAGTAGTAGCGCGTGAAGCTCTGGTACCCGCCGAACGACGTATCAGGCATATGAACATAAGCCACGCGTCCGTTGGTGAGCTGTTCCACTTTGCGCCGGTTGTCTTCGATCCAGGCCAGGTAACGCAGCCGGTTTTCATTGGGAACCGGTACGACAGTCACCTGCCGCGAACCTGCGCCTGTGGGGTCGGCACCGACGGTCAAGACGGTTGCCTTGTCCGCCGTTGCTTCGAAGAAGCTGTAGATGTTGTCGGTGGCGCGCAGGTCTCGCCCGTTGACGCCGAGCAGGTAGTCGCCTGCCGTGACATTCACGCCCGGTTGTGTCAGAGGCGCTCTCAGATCCGGGTTCCAGTTTTCGCCGTTGTAGACGCGCGCGAAGCGGTAGCGCCCGTTCTCTACTTTATAGTCGGCGCCGAGCAGACCCGTCGCCACCTTCTTGACCTCCGGCCTGTCGCCTCCCCCGATGAACATATGGCCGACGGTCATCTCCCCCAGCATCTCCGTGAAGAGGTAGTTGAGATCGTCGCGTGAAGCGAGGCCCTCGAGGAACGGCGCATACTTCTGTTCGGTCGCCTTCAGATCGAGGCCGTGGAAGTTCGGGTCGTAGAAGAAGTCACGTTCAATCCGCCAAACCTCGTGGTACATCTGCTTCCACTCGGCGACCGGATCCACGCGGACTTCGAGGTTTTCCATCTTCAGCGGGCCCTTGCCGGAGTCCTGGGCGCCTTGCCCGTCACTGATAGGTGGAAGTTCGGAGATCACCCATTGCTCATCCTTCTGGTAAAGAACCTTCTCGCCACCGAATGAGACGGAGAAGCGAGTGATCCGCTTATACGGCGTGTCGGATTTCCGCTTGCCGAGATCGTAGCGCTGGGCCGACATGAGAAACGGTTCATTTGGTAATTCGTTCAGGGACTCCATCGCGAACACAACGCCCGGCTTGCCCGCCTGCAGCCATGCATATCGTCGAGGAGGAAATGGCAGCGCCAGGATGCGCTGCCCGACATTGTCGAAGTCCACTTTGATGTCCGGCTTTTCCGCCGGTTTGTCTTTGTCGTCTTTCTTCGAGTCCTGTTTCTTCGGGTCCGCTTTGTTTGTTTCATCGGCCGGTTTCTCATCGTCGCTTTCCGGGGCAAGCGGTGACTTCTCATCCTTCGAGAGAACGACCAGGTAGACGCTGCTCGTGACGCGTTGCACGGAGGATTGCAGATTAGGCTCATTGCCCGGACCGGAGTCGGTGCTCGCAATGAAGTAGACATACTTGCCTTCCCTGTCGAACACCGGATGACCGGCGTCGCTCAAGCCATCTGTTATCTGAGTAGCTTTTGCGCTGGCGAGCGAATACAGGTGGATTGCCGAAAGCCCGCTCTTCAGCGTCTTGGCGTACACCAGCCATTTCGAGTCGGGCGACCAGTCCGGCGTGAGACTGCGGTCGGCCCTGTAGGTATCCAGATCCACCCGCACCGGGTTCCTGGCTTCAAGGTCGATATACCAGAGGCCCACGTGGTTATCGAGGTAGGCGATCTTTTTGCTGTCCGGCGACCAGCGGGGAGCCATGTAAAACTGCGCCTTATCGCCCAGCGCAATCTTTTTGACTTCGCCCAGTCCATCCTGCGCGCGGATGTGCAGTTCGTACTCGCCGGATTCATCGGAAAAGTACGCGATGGACTTTCCATCCGGGGACCAAACGGGTTCTCGCTCGTGGATACCCGGCGAGTTCGTCAGGTTGCGGGGATCGCCCTTCTCGGCTGGCACGGTGAGGATCTCGCCCCTCGCCTCGAAAATGGCGCGCGCGCCGTTCGGCGAGATATCCGCGCTCTCCACGCGCTTCGCCACGTTCACATAGTGCGGGCGAAGTTCCGGCAGGTCGCCCGCGAGTTTCACCTCCACAATTTTTGTCTGACCGGTCCTCAAATCGTAGAGATGGACCGAGCCAAACTGCTCGTACACGATGGCGCCAGGTCCGGCGGATGCGGACTTAAAGTCATAACCCTTGTTCTCAATGAGCTGTTTGACCTGCTTGCTGCGCGTGTCATAGCTGAAGAGCGTAACGGAACCGTTGCGGTCCGAAAGAAAGTAAACCTGATCACCTACCCACATTGGGTTGAAGTCGTTGGAATTCTGGCGAGGAATCTCGATCACCGAAGAGTTGGAGAGGTCGGCAATCCAGATCTTGCGGGTCTGGCCGCCACGATAGCGCTTCCAGGACGCCTGCCATTGAAAGAGCGGCACGTATGCCAGGTGCGACCCGTCGGGCGAGTATGAAGCCTCGTCCACAATCGGCAGAGGGACCTGCTCGGGGAAACTGCCGTCGATGGCCATCGTATAGAGCTGGCTGGCGTCGGTTCCACTGGAGCGATGCGACACGAAGGCCACACGCTTCCCGTCCGGATTCCATCCGACAGGTATATCCTCTTCAGGATGCCAGGTCAGACGCCGCGGAACTCCTCCCTCGGCCGGAACCAGGAAGACATCCACGTTGCCGTCGTATTCTCCTAAGAATGCAACTTGCGAACCGTCCGGAGAGAATCGCGGAAGCTGTTCGAACCCGGCTCCCGCTGTTAGACGCCGCGCCTCGCCCCCATCGCGCGGCACGCTCCACAAATCACCGGCAAAAGAAAAGACAATTGAAGTGCGGCTGAGCGCCGGGTCTCGAAGCAGCAGCGGCGGCGGGGCCGCAAGAGTGACGACGCTGGTCAGGGCCAGACCGGTCAAAGCCACCAGGAACTGCAAACGGCAAGCGACGGACTTCTGCATGGCGGGATCCTCCAGAGAGTGAGACCGAGAGTGTAACGCATCGTAAGCGCAGGAAATTCAAATGGGTGAGGGAGATGGTTCAAAAGAAGCCTTCCAAATAACTGCGGTGCTTCTTTTCTTCGTGATAATGCCGAGCGCGTTCACTCTTCGGAACGGAGGGGATCCAGAAACGGGCGGCCGCCAAGGGACGTCCGAAAGGCGAAGAGACAGATCGCGGCGATAACAAGGAGGGCCGCGAAGCAGTAGCTGGAGTACCAGGCTGAAGGCTGGAAGGTCATCGGAATGGACTCGTCGCCGAGGATCCTTTCGACAAAAAGGGTGGTCGCGAGGCATACGACTCCGAACCGCTTCAGTACGAAAAAAATCAGGATCCCGCCCAGGAAGACCTCTATCCCAACGACCCATGAAGAGTAGAACAACCAGTTTCTTATGGCCCAAACCAACGCCAGAGCCACGCCAGCTATTTTGTCGTTTCGCAGCAAGACGCGCAGAAAGAAAAAAAGGCAGAGGTACCCGAGAGCGACAGCGATAGCAGTCCATACAAAATCGACAAGAGAGCCGGCAAATGGGCCGGCGCCCGTGATAGTGGAGACGTCAAATAATGCCGGACCCGACGCTTCCGGATATCCGAACCACGTCGGGACTGCATATGGCAGCCAGACTGTGGACGAAAGCACCACACCAAAACCGCAACCGGCAAGCACGTCACGACCGACCAGAGGATCGCGCCAGTCTCCCGACAAGAGACGAGTCCAGGAAACCAGAATCTGCGGCCAGCGCCGCCGCACAAAAGGTTCCAGTGCGATGTACAGCGTCCAGGCGAGAGCGCTGAAAATCAGAGCCCAACCGAGGAACATCATGAAAAGGTCGAACTCCCCCAGGGTTGGAACGTGATGGGTTTCAAGGATCCAGGATGCCGAACAGAGGCAGAGACTGAAGACTGCAAGCCGTGCTGCCCCTCGACGATCTCCCCGGCCGAGCCGCAGGTTTCGACGTGCAAAGAACGCTGCGACTCCCATGATTGTAAGGAAGACTGCCAACGCGATTCCATTGCCGATGCGTTCGCTCATTCGCTGCCCTGCCAGTTCCATCCGCCATGCTCGAGTCCACGGACCGATGATCTCAAAGCTCACCGGCCTTCCATGGTAAGCCGCCGCCTCGATTCGCATGGGAATGCCGGGCCACTCTTTCATCGAACCCTGCCACGCCGCGCGTGTATCGGCAAAGAAGACGGGACTCCATTGAGGATCTGACGGCATCCATTTGGAGGCGTCCAGGCCGGCTTCGGAAAAAAGAAGCGTCCAATCGATCGCTGGCGGAGCGCCGCCGGGGGCCGATTCGACCTGAGGTGGAATTGCGCTAAACGATCGCAGGTGGCCCTCCGTGTCCGTGGTGACCAGCACTTCTCCAGAGAACTCCATCGGCGGATCGCTTCTCCAAACTCTTTGAGAGGGGTTGAACCAGTTGGGCTGCAGCGAACGCGGGCTCTGCCGATACCAGAAAAGAATGGCGTCGGAGCTCAGATTGTTCCAACGGCTCGCGGTTTTATCCGAGTCCATGAGGTAGCGAAGATAGTCGTCATTGGCGGTGAAACGAGAGGCGCTGTCCGCGAAACTCGCCGAATATCCCATGCTCTTGATAAATTCCCGCGATCGTTGGGTCAGGATCTCGGGAGATTTCTCGAATGGTACGCGCCGGTGGAGCATGGTGCGTGAGCTCATCGCAATGGAAGCCACCACGCCAACAATCATGAATGCGAGGATTGCCAGAGCCGCCGCCGGACGAAGGCCTTCCTTGTGTCCACACGCAGCCACCATTTCCGGAGACGGAGTCTCACCGGCAGCGATTGCGGCAGCCAGCGGATCGCCTCCGGGCAACGCAAGGGCCACCTGCGCCACCGATGCCGGCCTGGCGCGTGGATCGCGGTCCAGGCAGCGCAGAATAAGCCGCTCGACGACGGGGTCGAGCCCCTGCCGAAGATCCGAAGGGGCCGTCGGCGTTTGCCCATCTTTCTGCGCGCGCAGTTCAGCGATCGTGCCGGCGGTGAAAGCTCTTTTCCCGCTGTAGATCTCATAGAGGATGAGGCCAAGCGCATAGATATCGCTGCGGGTTGTCGCGCCCTTGCCGGCAAATTGTTCCGGCGCCATATAGGCCGGCGTGCCGAGGATATCGGCATCCTCCTTCGTATCGTCTCCGGTTGCAACGGCCAGCCCGAAATCGGTGATGCGCACGCGTCCATGCCCATCAATCATGATGTTGGCGGGTTTAAGATCCCGGTGCAGAACGCCTTTCTCATGGGCAGCCGCCAGTCCCGCTGCAAACTGGCGAGCGATTTCGAGCGCCTTTTCGTTGGAGAGATAGCCGATGCGTTTGATCAGCGATGCGAGATCTTCGCCGTCGATGTATTCCATCGACAGGAAATGCTGGCCCTCGAATTCCGCAATGTCGTACACGCGACAGATATTCGGGTGCGACAACTGCCGGGTGATCCGCACCTCCGCAAAGAATCGCTCACGCCGCACGGGATCCAGGGCCAGAGCCTTTGGAAGAAACTTCAACGCGACGGGTTGTCCCAGTTTCAAGTCGTCCGCTCGATACACTTCGCCCATCCCGCCGCGGCCCAAAAGGCCGATGATGCGATAGCGGTCCGCCAGGATCGCCCCAGGGGTAAATCCGCCGGCTGGAATCGAGTCCGAGGAAATCAAACGCGAGGCCCGAAGCGGTGATGGCGGCACGTTCGAAAACGCCCTCGTCGGTGCCTGCGACTGTGAGATCACGGCCTGTCCACAGAAAGAACAGAACAGACTCGTGGCCGGAATCTCAGCTGAACAACTTGAACATTGGATGGGCGGTGCGGTCGCGCGCTCCATAGCGTCCTAATCTATGGTCATTCGTGACCGGAAGATAGGCTTTTCATGCCAGTCGATCGACCATCGGCTTCGAGCTTCGATACTTGGCAGCTTGAAAAGAAGGCCCGCTTTGTACCAAGGCACTCTCGAAGATCGTATACTTTACGCCCTGAGTATCGTTGACGAACTGAATGGCCGCCTTTTTCAACCACCTGAAAGGAGAACCTGTATGGCGCACCTGGGTTCAAAGAGTCTCTTGACGATTGTGCTGGTTCTGACGATGTTTTCAGTAGCCCAAGCGAACACGATCTACATTGAGTCAGTTAATGGCGAGTTGTCGAACGACGGGTTGACTCCGACCGTAATACTGGTCAACGCCGGATCCAACATCATCTCGGGTACCACCGGTGGCAGCACAGCGCCGGATGTACGGGACTACTTTACGATCTTCGTGCCGCCTAATCTTGAATTGGTTTCACTGATTGAATTGGGGGGAACACAAGCCGGAAATGTCGGCTTCCTTGGATTGCAGAGCGGGTCGCAGGTAACGCTGCCGACGAACGCAGTGACGGCCGACGGTCTGCTCGGCTGGGTTCACTACGTTCCAACGGCGTCAGACATTAACGTTCTGCCGACGATGGCCATACCCGCTAACGGGTCAAGCGGTTTCACCACACCGCTCAGTTCAGGTAATTACGCGTTTTGGCTCCAGGACAGCTCCCCCGGCACGTTTCAGTACTCTTTCAACATAGTGTTGTCTCCGGTACCAGAGCTGCCCACTGCAGCGTTGACCTTGGCGGGTTTGTTGGCGACGCTTCCGCTCGTGCGGTACCGGACGTTTCGGACATCGTCGCGGACGGAGTAATGCTCAATCGCTCTACGAGCTGCGCCAGTTGCAAGGCGGGCAAGAGCAATGTCGTGGTGGGTGATTCCAGAATTGCGAGACTTCGACATGCTTATCGGCATAGGTCTTCTTTTGCACGGAGGCAGTCTAGCAGGCACGGTCGCTCGCGGCTCAAAGCCGCTAGTTCGGCACTCGATGCTCAAGGATCGTCATCGTAAACGTGCGTCCGTCAATCTCGAAGTAGAGCTCACGCTCTGTGATCGTGATGGCGAGTCTGGATCGCCTTTGCAGGAGCGCAGCAATCTGATCGATGAAGGCACGCTCGAATTCGTAGACAGGGATGTCCGCGATCCTGTGAATGTGCGTGGCAGAGAGCTGCGATAGCAATCTTCGAACGTCATGATGTGTGTAGACGGCAGCACGGCCGGCGAGTTTGCTGCCACGGTGCAATCGTGCCGCGTCTGGCATGCCGACTTCGATCCATGCGGTGATTCGTCCCGTGAGATCTCGCCCCAGGACGGCGGGTTCGTCTTCTGCCGAAACGCCTTCGGTCAGCCCTATTCCGTCTCCATATTCAAGACAGTAGGCGAACAGGCGCATCAACATGTATTCGAGCGTCTCGGACGGATGTCGAGCGACGCAGAGACTAAACTTCTCATAAACGCCCCTATCGACGTCCGAGAGATCGATATCCAGGTTGTAGATCGTCGCCGTCTGTGCCATTCCGGAGTTCAGTATAGTGAAGCAAACCCGGCAAAAGCGCACGTATACTGCCATCGGGAGTAAACGATGAAACCTGAAGAGTGCATCTTATTTAGTGGCGCGGCGAAGGGAGCCGAGACGGGCTTCGGCGAAGCAGCGGAACGTCACGGCATCGAGGAAGTCAATTTCACATTCGCGGGCCACGCCGATTCCCGCACGCGGGGCATCCGTGTATTGACTCATGAGGAACTGAAGCAGGGCGACGTGAGCCTCGAATACGTCAGCCGGCTGATGAATCGCAAATATCACGACACGGCGCTGATGAGAAAAATCCTGCAAAGCATCTGGCACCAGGTGAACAACGGCCAGGAAATCTATGTCGTCGGCGAGATCCTGGAAGACGATACGGTTAAGGGCGGAACCGGCTGGGGAGCTGAGTTTGCGAAGCTTTGCAATAAGCCCCTGTTTGTCTTTGCTCAGGGTCGGAATCAGTGGTTTCGTTGGTCTGGCCGGGCTTGGGAGAGCGAAAGTGCGCCTCGAATCGGTCACATCCATTTCACGGGCACAGGAACGCGGTTTCTTAAAGAGAACGGGTTGAAGGCGATCCAGGATCTCTTTGAGAGATCGTTCTAGGTTTTGGAGTACTCGATGAGTGGCATCATATGTCCGAATTGCAAAGCCAGCCTCGCATTGGACCGCATCGGAGTGCATTTTCAGAAATTCTGCTCTGCCATTAAGACAGAGGTCTCACGCGAGCTCAGCGTGAAAAAGTTCAACCGCCTGTATCCGTACATGCAATCTCAGGCACGCGGAGAAATTACACTCGAGGAACTGCAGGCTGAAGCGGACAAGATATTCCGGTAAGGGAGAGCGAGCAGTCACGTCCTCATGTTGATTGGCATCGGGCTGGTGGGTCTAGCCAGCGCTCGGCGTCGACAGGCACTGAAGATAAGGTAGCAGCGTAATCACTCACATCGTGAGGGTTCTCAAAAGTTCAAGTGGGGAATAGACGCGCAATCGCGCTTTCGAGAATCCTTTTGGATCCCGAGTAACGATTGCCTCCGCATTAGCATGCCTCGCGGCCTCGTGGAGTACTCCATCTTCAAAGTCCGGAACGTTCAGAGTCAACGCGTCGGAGAGGACATCCCAATCCACACGCGCCACTTCAAAGATCGAAAGAAGGGTACCGACGTGCTTTCTTGCTGCGCGCGCTCCCAGTGCCGTATGCATGAGGTAATAAATCGTCGTGAGCGTCGTTGCGCCGAGAGCAACTTCCAACTTCTTCTGCTCGGCAAGAACGAAAAGCTGAGCCGCCGGCTCGGCATGTGGCGAACGGTTCAAAAGCACGTCCAGCACGACATTCGTATCAAAAAGAACCTTCAACGGTGCTTTCGCTCAACGTAGCGGCGGTAGTCTTCCTTCTTAAGGTCGGCACCTTCCATGACACCAAACAGGGATCGGACCGTGGGGGTCAACCGGAGTCGTCGCGGTTCTTGAGACTGACCCAACAATTCGAAAAAGTCTGCGACGATTGCCGAAACGGATTTCCCGGATCGTTTCGCGTAGGACTTCGCCCTGCGCACCAGTTCGTCATCCATCCGTAAGGTGAGCTTGGTCGGCTTGCTTTTCATTAGACGTACACTTATCAACAGGATTGTACGTCAAGTTACATGGAGGTTCAATATCACTCCATCCGATCATAGTTTAGAGGGGTAAATTCTTATGACTTCTCGTTTCGGCAGGTAGAAGCTTCTGCCGAGGCCGTCGCGGAAGCGAGTTGTAGTCAAAAGTAAAGCAGGAATCCGTCTGCAAAGAATGCGAGTCCCAAAAGGCCGACGACGAGTCCCACAACCCAGATGGTTTTCTGCCGGCTCAACGCAGCGACGGCGGCCAGAGCAATGCTGATTTGAAACATTGTCACGCCGTAAGCGAAGCGGTGATGGTGCTCCATGCTCTTGTCCGACAGGGCGGCGTCCTTCTTCACTTCCTCCTCGAATTCTTTGGCTGTTTTGCTGATCTCCTGCTCTTCGTTTCCGTAGCGCTGTGCTTCCGCTTCGTCTTCAGCTGCAACTTCAGGATTTGTTTGCTTCGATGCTGCCGCCTGTACGGCGTATACAGTAGCCTTCACACTCTTGGCCTGATAGTACGCCCATTGATCCGATGCTTTGGACTGCGCTAATAGTGCCTCGTTCTTTAGCATCAGGGCTTCGTTGGAAAACGCTCCTGATTCCAGCGCTGCAATTGCGGCCAGAACAGCTATCAAAGCTGTTGAGAAAGACAGGTAGACCAACCAACGTGAATGATGCTCAGCAACCTCCAGCGCATGTTCGGTTGCCTGTTCCAGCTGCTCTTTGAATTCCGGGGTTTCAAATCCTTCTTCAGGCACAATGTCCTCCCACACCGCTGTGAACTTCGCGTACGTCAAGTTACATGGAGGTTCAATATCACTCCGAGCGTAGGAATTTTAAGCGAGGGAGAGCGAGCAGTCACGTCCTCATGTACGCCGCATAAGAGCGATTCTGTTATCGAGGCACGAAGAATTTTGGAGTGAAAGTACATTTTCTAGTCAAGTCGTCTCGGCATGACTAAGTCGATCTGGCAACCTGAGGACCCAAAGTACTTCTGCCGCCCACGAAGTCATCTTTCGAGTTTGACAGGACCAAAAGCCGGCCAAATGATCGCGCTCTATTCGTTCAGCGTTCTGGTCTCGTTTGTATTCGGGAGGAAGAGAGTCGGACCGTAGACTTGAGCGATCCGGGGCCTGCCGGACAACGCTAGCTCCGACGCGATGGTCACCGCATTGTGTTCGGAGCCAGTCGCTCAAATTCCCCCATTTCGTATAACATCCCTAACAGTTCTCATGATCGGCAAGACCATCGCGCGTTACCGGATTCTCGAGGTCCTCGGACACGGCGGCATGGGCCGTGTGTACAAAGCTGAAGACACAAAGCTTGGCCGTCCGGTTGCATTGAAGTTTCTCGCGGAGGATCTATCCTCGAATCCTGCGGCGTTGGAGCGTTTCCGCCGCGAAGCGCAAGCTGCCTCTGCGCTGAATCATCCCAATATCTGCACGATCTACGACATCGACGAATTCGACGGCCAGCCCTTTATCGCGATGGAATTCCTGAAAGGCAAAACCCTGAAGGATTGCCTTGTGGACGGCCCTTTGAAAACCGAGGCGACGATCGCTCTCGGCGCCGAACTCGCGAGCGCCCTTGGTGCGGCTCATACCGCGGGCATACTTCATCGGGACATCAAGCCCGCCAACATCTTTGTGACGGATCGGGGCCAGGCTAAGATCCTCGACTTTGGTCTGGCCAAGCTGCAAGCCGATTACTCCGACGCGCCCACGATCGACGAAGCACAACTTACGCGGGCAGGGTCCGCCATGGGAACCGTTGCGTATATGTCTCCTGAGCAGGCTCGCGGTCAGGAACTCGATGCGCGAAGCGATCTGTTCTCACTAGGGGCGGTCCTTTACGAAATGGCAACCGGTGTTCCAGCTTTCCCTGGCGAGACGCCTGCTGTCATATTTGACGGACTTCTGAATCACACGCCGACAGTGGCCCGGCAATTGAATCCGGATATCCCGGAAGGACTCGAACAGACCATCTTCACGCTTCTGCAAAAAGACCCAAAGTCTCGCTATCAAAACGCAGCCGATCTGGAGTCGGCCCTGCATCGGCCGATTTCTGTTCGAAAGCAAAACCGGTCGAGAGTTCTGATACCGACAGCCGCTATCGCCCTCTTGTTAATCGGAGCGGCGTTCGTGCTGTTGCGGGAGCGGGGCGAAGTTCTGACCGATCGCGACGTAATTGTCATGGCAGACTTCGTCAACGAAACCGGTGATCCCGTTTTCGACGGCACGTTGAAGCAGGCATTGGCATTTCAGCTCGAGCAATCCAAGCGTCTCAATATCCTGCCTGAAGACGACGTCCGCGACACGCTTCTGCTGATGCGGCGTGCTCCGGATGAAAAGGTCACCGATGCGGTTGCGCGCGAAGTCTGCGAGCGTGAAGGCTTGAAAGCAGTTCTTGGCGGATCGATTGTCTCGCTTGGCGCAAATTACGTCCTCACGCTCAGTGCCCTGAATTGCCAGACAGGCGCATCGCTTGCGCGTGAACAACGCGAGGCTCGATCCAAGGAACAGGTCCTGGAAGCGCTGAATGAAGCGGCGGCCAATCTGCGCGTCAAACTGGGGGAATCGCTACCCACGCTTGAAAAGCCCGACGTTCCTTTCGAGCACAAGGTGACGACGACGTCACTCGAAGCCTTCAAGGCTTATGCTCAGGCGATGGAACTCGATAGCCAGGGAAAGTTTCGCGAGGCGATTCCGTTTCTCGAGAAGGCCATCGAACTCGATAAGAACTTTGTGGCCGCCTACAGCCTGCTTCGAATTGTTTACAGCAATGGAGGAGACGCCCGCAGCGCGCGCTACTATGCGACGAAAGCCTATGAGCTGCGCGACAAAGCGTCCGAGCGCGAACGGCTGCGTCTCGTGGCTGCGTACCAAACGCAGGTCCTCGGCAATCTCGATCAGGCACTGCAGACCTACGATCAGTTCCGACGCATGTATCCGAAGGACTACATTGCCTGGAACGGCACAGCAGTTACCCATCGCAGCCTCGGCCGCTTCGAAGACTCACTGAAAGAGTTCCAGCAGGTGATTACAATGCGGGCGAAGCCCTTGAACTATGCGCAATTGAGTCAGGCATATCTCAGCAACGGACAGATTGCGGAGGCCAGGTCGATCGCGGAAAAAGCCGTCGCTGAAAAGCGTGACTTCGATGCATTGCACCAGATCCTCTATGACATCGCATTTATCGAAGGAGACCAGGCGGCGATGGAGCACGAACTGGATGTGTTGAAGGTCACGATCGCCAATCGTCCGCCCCTGGGCACGTTGATCTTTCAGGGGAGACTTGCGGAAGTTCGAAAGCGGAATGGCGACGTTCCCAACCGCTTTGAATTGCTCTTCGGTTATAGCGGGCGGTCCGTAGCCGAAGCTAAGGAAGCCGTCCGAAAGTATCGAGACAGCCTGGACGTTGCAGTGACTGCGGCGATCGCGGGCGAGAGGGAAGCGCTGCGGGCGCTCGACGAATTCAGCAAGAATGCCCCCGAAGACACGTTGCTGAATTTCGTCGATATACCGACAGCGAAGGCGGCCCTGGCTCTCCACGAAGGCAAGCCGGTGGAAGCCCTCGATGCTTTGAAGCCCGCATTGCGATACGAACCTTCGTACCGCAGCTTGCTGGCGATCTATCTGCGGGGTCAAGCCTATCTGCAAGCAAAGTCCGGCATGGAGGCCGCGGTGGAATTTCAAAAGATCGTGAGTCACCGCGGCGTGGCTCTACGTTCAACTCTCTACCCCCTCTCCTATCTGGGCCTAGCTCGTGCCTATGCGGCTGCAGGAGATCCTGCCAAAGCTCGCAAGGCGTACGACGACTTCTTCGCCATCTGGAAGGAAGCGGACCCCGACATTCCCATCCTCATGCAGGCAAGAGCGGAGTACTCGAAGCTGCCGTCGTAACCTGTCTCGCCTGGATTCAAAAACCGTCCGATGCGCCATCGCTAGTCTGTCGTGAATTTCATCGCCGTCCCTCGAATATCCGCTGACTCGCTACTCCGCAGACTGAAGTTTCCCCGCGGTTGTCTTTGGCGAAGGTTCGTAACCTGGGGCCAAGGAACCGCCGAGTTTTCTCTGGAGGTCCAAAGCGATTTGGCGACCATGAAATCGGCCGTTTTCGATGAAAATCTCATGAGTGCGGTTTCCTGCCACAACAACTCCAGCAAGGTAAATTCCGAGCACATTCGTTTCCAGCGTTTCTGGATTGGCGCTTGGCCGGCAGTCGGGCGGTTCTCCAATCCGGATGCCGACACTTTGTAGAAAGTCGAGATCAGGATGATAGCCGGTGAGCGCGAGAACGAAATCGTTCTTCAGCGTTACTTCGCCGTTTGGCGTAATCATCACCACCGCAGTTGGTGAGATTTCCTTAACCGCGCTGTTGAAGTACGCAGCGACCTCGCCGTTCTTGATGCGATTTTCGATGTCGGGCTTGATCCAGTACTTCACGTTCTTATGCAGCGACGGGCCGCGATACGCCAGCGTCACACGCGCGCCGTGCCGCCACAGTTCCAGCGCTGCGATCGCGGCCGAGTTTCTTCCGCCGATCACAAGCACGTCGGCATCGAAATAGGGATGGGGTTCACCATAGTAATGACGGACCTTTGGAAGTTCCTCGCCCGCGATGCCCATCATGTTTGGAAGATCGTAAAAGCCGGTTGCGATGACAACTTTGCGGGCATGATATTGCTGCGCGGCTGCGACGCGGTCACGAGTCTGGATCAGGAAATCGCCGTCAGCGCCTGAGACGTGTTCGACTTGTTCGTACTGCCGAACATCGAGACGATAGTGCTCGGTCACTCGCCTGTAATATTCAAGCGCCTCTGAACGCGTCGGCTTCTGATGTGCAGTCGTGAAAGGAATATCGCCGATCTCGAGAAGTTCCGGTGTCGTGAAAAAAACCATGTTCGCAGGATAGTTGTAGAGCGAATTCACCAGACACCCCTTGTCGATGCTCACCGCACGAAGACCGTCCCTTTGCGCCTCAATCGAACAGGCAAGACCCGTCGGGCCTGCGCCGACAACAACTACATCAAACGTCTCATTCATGGGTACAGACTACCAGACGAACGGCAATTGACCAGGTTCTGATACAGAAGACATAATCAAATTCTGTTATCGAGGCACGAAGAGCGACGTGGACTGGTACATCAAATCCCGCAAGCATTGGTCGAGTGTGCCGCCGACGATCGATGGAGTGCTCGGGGGAATGGAGCACGTCCACGAAGACGACATTCGCGAGTCGAAGGCGTTCATCAAATCGCTGGAATCTGTCGGTCGCGAGCGGGCGCTTGATTGCGGTGCTGGAATCGGACGGATCTCGAAATACTTGTTGTGTCCCATCTTCAAGATCACCGATGTGATGGAACCTTCACAACACATGATCGATGTCGCGAAGGCGTCACTGCCCGCGATGTCCGTTGGAGAGTTCCTTCCGGTTTCAATGGAAGAGGCGATGCTTCGGCACACCTATGATTTGATCGCCATTCAGTGGGCGGCCGCTTACCTCAAAGACTCGGACCTGGCTTCATTTCTTTCGCGCTGCAAGGCAGCGCTAAACGGCAACGGCGTCATCTTCGTGAAAGACAACATTTCTGACGACGATCTCTTCGTGAGCCGAAAGGATTTCAGCCGCACCAGATCTGATTCGCATTACAAGGGGATCTTCAAAGAAGCGGGACTGGAATGTATTAGAGAGCGACGACAGCAGCGATGGCCGCGTGAACTCTATCAGGCCCGGATGTACGCCCTACAATAAGGATCGACGATCTCATTGCAAAAACCGACGAATGCGGAAAGCGCTCAGATCCAGAGTGCTTCTGCCCTGCACCAGAAGTTCGGCCACGGCTTCGCCTATTGCTGCAGAATGCTTGAACCCGTGCCCGGAGCACGGAGAAACAACAACCACATTCGAGTGTCTTGGATGAAAGTCGATGAAGAATCCGTAATCGGGAAGACTCGTATAGAGACACGTTACAGCCTGAACACACCTGTCGCTCAGCCCCGGCAGTCTTTCGCGAACGTATTTCTGATACATCCCGTCGATTTCGTGTTGCGCGACCAGACGATCCGCAGCGTCGGGCGTCGTCTCTACTTCCCGCTGTTCCGATGCGACCTTGAGACCTCCCAGCGGACCGTCTATCGCCGGAAATCCGTACATGAAGTTCTCGGGATGCTGACCGAACTCCCAAATGAAGACGGGAAACTTGCCGGGCAAGTAGGCGTCGACGGAATGACGGATGTCGAACCAAAGCAGCACCTGACGTTGAACCTTAAACAATGAGGAGAACTCCGGGAGAAGCGATGCGACCCATGGACCAGCAGAGACCACCAACTGGCCAACTTCGTACGCACCGCCAGACGTTTGGATCTTGATGCCGGACGCGGTCGGTCCCAACTCCAGGACCCGTTCATTCCTGTAGATCCTGGCACCGAGCTTCTCCGCAAGAGCGAGTTGAGTTTGAATGCAAATCTCAGGTCGCAGAAAGCCCATCAACGGTTCGTAGTAGCCCCGCTCATCACCCACGAGCTGGAATTGGGGAAAGCGTGTTCGAATCTGTTCCGAGGTCAGGAGTTCATGATCGATTCCGAACTTACGTGCAGCGGCAACGGTCTGATCCAGGAATTTGTTGGACCCATGAAGATTCCCAGAAGCTCCCTCACTGGCCATGATGACTCCGCCTGTTATCGAGAGGAGCTGCTCGCCGCTCAGACTTTCCAGCTCGCGCCAGAGCTCGTAAGACCGAAGAACGAGCGGGACGTATTGTTCGCCTTCACCGATCGCCTGACGCGTCACGCGCGTGGCGCCGTGAGAAGACCCCAGGGTGTGCGGCGGAGAGAACTGGTCGATCCCTAAGACGCTACTCCCCTTCCTGGCGAGCTGAAAGGCAGTGGCGCTTCCCATCGCCCCCAGGCCGACAATCCCGACATCGAAGACAGCGCCCACTTCCGTGTGACTTCAGGCGCGCTCGATGAGGCTGCGGCGTTGCTTGGTGATCTCCGCCAATTGCGCCTGCCCTTGCCCGGCGCGATCCCTCGGCTTCACGATGGTTTGCCGTACCTGGGAATGCGCTTCGCTAGTACTTCTTTGCGATTCCTCGATGCGGGAGTTCACGATCCAGTCGGTGATGAGGAGGACCATGTTCGATAATCCTAACGCCTACAGGAATAGTTTACGTGGATGAAAATTCTGAAGTTTTGTTTTGAGCCTAACCCTTCTTGACGGTGGGTTCGCCGGTCGGTCCCTTTTGCGGCGCCAGACTGTGCAGGAACTCGTAGAGCGCGCCGATGTCTGCCTCGCTCATGCGTGAGAAAGCCTCCCACGGCATGGGAGAGCCGGGATAGTGTCGCCCGCCGAATTTGAACCTCGCGATGAATATTGCGCGATCCGGGAACTTGAGAAGCGCGCTCCCATCCTGGGGTGTGATGTTTGGAGTGATGAAGCCTATGGACTTGTCCGCGCCCGGGAAGTCCAGCCCATCCATGGCTTCGCCTCCGGCGAATTGCGGGCCCGCTTCCGCGAGGGTGAGTCCATTGTGTTGCGTATGACATCCCGTGCAGTTGCCGACGTATCGGGCGAGATATTCACCGCGCTCCCTCGTCGCTTCGCTAGCCGGCGCCGCAGGCGGCGGATCAACGCTGTCGCGGGGCTTGAAGGGCGGTGCAAAGCTCTTGATGATCTTCCCGACGAGAGTGTATTCGTTTGATGGAACCGCGTGACGTACCGGCGGTTGCTGTCGAAGAAACGAAATAATGGCGATTACATCATCATCGCTCATGTTGTGAAACGGCATGAGCGTCCGGATCGAAGCCCTGCCATCGGGTCTGACAGACCAGCGCATCATGCGCGCTATCTGACCATCGCTGTACCGGCCGATCCCTGTCTCTGCGTCCGGAGTGAGGTTTTTTGAGTAGATTCTCCCGAGAATAGGATCGGAAAACTCCACTCCTCCCACCAGAGGTGGGAGGGCGCCCTGAGTTAGCGTTTGATACTCCGCAAAGGACGCGGAGTGACACTCGACACAATGCGCAGGGCCGAAGACCAGATATTCGCCACGCTTGATCACAGCAGAATCCGTGCTCGCGTGAACCTCAGGCACCGGCAGGTCATAGATGCGATCCCACGTGCGCGAGACATGGATGCCTCCCACCACGAGTAACAGAACGGTGACGGGCACGAGATACTTCAGATACTTCAGAACTCTTTTCATGAATCTCCAGAAGGAAGTTGGTTGCTCACCCCGAAGGGGTGAAGAAGTTTAGCCCAGGGTTGAGCGCAGCGAAACCCCTGGCAAAGATTAGGACTGCTGAAAGGGTGCAAGGACTGCTCGCACCCTTTTCAGGGTAATGCCGCAAGGTTTTCCGCCCCGGCGGGACGAACGGAGAATAGCCAGGGGTTAAGCGCGCAGCGCGCGACCCCTGGTTAGTTCAACCGGCTCCGGGGCGGAAAAATCTGGCGGCATTTTCCCCGCCCGAAGTCTCGTCACCGATTCAGCGCGCCAGTTGCTCAAGGTCGGCCGATGCGGAATCAATGAGGGCCGTCAGTCGAGACAAAGCCGCGGCAACGCGAGCGACTTCTCGCTCGGCCTCATCGTACCGAGCTTCTTCGATGCCTTCGCGAACGCCGGGAACTGTCTTGACACCGTACCCCGTATAGAAACCGGGAGCGTAGAGCAGATGACGATACCAGGGACGGCGCGGAAGTCCTGCGATATCGATAAGCTGATACTCCGCAGTGCGCAGCCTGTCGTTTATCTTTCGAAGCACCTCGGTGTTCTCTGGTAGCCTGCTCTTCGCCCCATCGATTGCCTTTTCGTAACGACGCGCGGCGTCGGTCAAAGCTGTCGCAGCGTTGTCGTAAGGCGCGAAATTGATCGCAGGCGGGACTGTCTCCGTTTTCGGAATCGGCACGGGACGGCGCGGATCGCGCACCGCGGCGAACACGCCATCCGCGATCTGCCGGTTGCGCTCCCGAATCTCGTCCTGCTTCTTGCTCACCAACTCTTTCAGTTCGCGGCCGTACTTCTGGACCGTATCGGCAAGGTTCGTAAATTCCATCGGGATCAGGTCCGCATCGGCAAGGCGAATCACCGCCGTACCGACGGTCTGTGCGAGTGTTCGGCCATAGACCAAGTCGGTATCGAGAAAGTGCGTATAGAAATAGAAGTCATCGTAGATCGAATGATAGATGCCGTCTTCGTCTTCACCGCCAAAGCCCAGGTGTAGCGACGCAACGCCGGCGTGCTGTATGAAGGGTGTGTAGTCGGAGCCGGACCCCATGGGGGCGATGCGAAGATCGCCGCGATCGCGGGCATCCTTGCGCTCATCCGCGGAACCCCGCGCAATCACGGAGGCTTGACGTCGCTTGAGCACGCTCACACCGGATTCCGGATCCGGAATGTCTCGTGCAACATTGTCGATAAACCTCTCGAGCGAATGAGAACCGGAAACGTTGAGAAAGCCGCGACCGTTGCCATCCGAGTTGATATAGGCCACAGCGTGCTGGAGCAACTCGGCTTCGTGCGTCTCCACCCATTCCGTCGAGCCGAGCAGACCGGGCTCTTCCCCGTCCCAGGAGGCATACACAATCGTGCGCTTGGGTTGCCATCCCTGCTTTCGAAGCTCGCCTAACACCCGCGCCTCTTCCAGTTCCGGCGCCATACCGCTGACAGGATCAGCCGTCCCGTTCACCCAGGCATCGTGATGGTTCCCGCGAATAATCCACTCATCCGGAAACAATGAACCGGGAATCTTCGCGATGACGTCATAGAGGGGTTTTGTATCCCAATTGAAAGCGACCTTCAGATGAACCCTCGCCGCGCCGGCGCCAAGCTTGTACGGAATCGGCAGCGCCCCGCGCCAGGAGTCCGGCGCCATCGGGCCGGTCAAGGCGGCGAGCAGAGGCTGTGCATCACCGTACGAAATCGGAAGCGTGGGAATTTTCGTAATCAGTGGCGCCTCGCGTAGCGGAACTCGCGGGGCGCCAGGTACGGCTCCAATTCCCGGGGTCAGAGGATCGCCGGCGGCCGTCGCGAGATCCTCGACCGATCCGCGTTGCACTCCGTCACTCGGCCGCATGGGGCCATTCGGAAACACCGCCTCCGCAGCGAAGCCATCATCCTTTGGATCCGAATAGATGATGCAGCCCACGGCGCCGTGTTCGTAAGCAATCTTGGACTTCACTCCACGGAAAATCTGACCATAGCGGACGAGCACGATTGCGCCCCGCGCTGAAACGCCCATGCGCTCGAGTTGATCGTAGTCTTCAACCCGACCGTAGTTCACGTAGACGAGCGGCGCCGTCACGTCGCCGTCGATGGAGTAGGCGTTGTACGAGGGAAGTTGCTCGTCCTTCTGATTCGATGTGGGATCGAGCGCAACGACAGGCTCTTCCAGCTTTGCTGTGAACCTGGAGGGTTCCACCAACTCGAGACGTCGTTCCTTTGGCGTGGGGAAGAGCACATCGAATTGCTCGATGCGGGCATCCCAACCCCACTCCTTAAACTTCGCGAGCATCCATTCCGCGTTGTCCTTGCCGTACGCCGAGCCCACATGATGAGGACGAGCGCTCAGCCGCTCCATATAAGTCCGGATGTTCGCAGACTGGGGCAGGGGCCGAAAAGTTTCGTCCCATGCTTTCGGCAGGAGAGACTGCGCTGCAAGCATAGGGGTGACAGCAAGCAAGAGGACGAGTGTTCGCATAGATCCAATCTCCGGAAGAATAACTATCGCAAGTTATGAAGTTCCGACAACAGACTTCTCACGCTGTCATAACTGCACGCAATTTCCAGAAGATGCCTCGACTGCCTTAGTCGAGGCTGTACCGAATTCCGGCATTGATCGCACGCCCGTCAAGCGGTGCCCATGCATCGACAGCCCGCCGTCCATCCGGGAGGGGTTGGGGCAGGACAAGCGGGTCGTGCTTTGTCTGCCGGACGTCGCCCAGGTTTTCTGCATTCACGAAAATCCGAATCGGTCCAAACCGCCGCTCGACAAGAATCCCGAATACAACGTAGGGAATGCTCTCTGATCGATAGGGATTGTCATCCAGCCGTTGCCTTCCCGTGTAATACACTTCGAAACCCACGCGACCCTTTTCCTTGTTTTCCCACATGGCGTCAAATCCAGCGCTGTGCCGGGGCGTCAATGCGACAGCCTGGTGGAATCCGGAACTGCTATCAATTTCCGTCGACTCCGTGAACGTGTGCGTTGCGATGAAATTGAAATGACCCCGGCGGTATCGCGCCATCAACTCCGTGCCGACGGTTTGAGTGGGAGCGGCAAGGTTGATGATTTCGGTTTCGTGTAACACGACCGGATGTCGAATCACGGAGCCGAAGACGGTTGCGTTCCATTCGAACTGGCCAGACTTCCTACCCAGATCCGCCGATGCGCTCCAGGCACGCTCGGCCTGCACGTTGGAGAGAGGCTGAATGTTGGACAAACCTGTGGCTTCGGTTTCCTCCGTGAAGGGGGTCGGCGCAAACACTCCCGTGCCTGTGGAGATCCGAGTTGTGAAAGCATGAGGCAACCGAATCAATGCGGAAATCCGCGGGCTGAAAAATGTTCCGTAGCGATTATGGAAATCCAGGCGGCCGCTTCCAGAAAAGGTGACCACCGTGTTCGGGGAGTATTCGTCCTGCGCGAACAAAGACGGAACAGAGTAGGTGTAATCGAAACCACTCACCGTCTGATTCCGGTAACGGTCCAGTTGCCAGGAGGATCCCAGGGTCCAGAGATGTCCGTCGCCGGAACCACTTACGGTAGCCTCGCTGAAGACGGTGCTCTGAGAATCGCGCTCTGTCACAGCGCCGAATTGACGGCGGTGCCTCCCATTCATCACCGAGCCGCGCAGGGCGATCAACCGGTCTCCCGTGACGAATCGCGCAACGACGCCTCCGTCCAAACGTCGTGTGCGGAGTTCCTCAGGGAACGGAATCGACCCACCGGCGCGATCCTCCGCCATTGCTCCGCCGGTAAGGAAAACGGATTTGCCTTTGTCATTTTCCCAGAAGAAGCGGGGACGCAAAACGCCTCGCTTGTATTCGGGGAGATCGGTGTATCCATCGTTGTCGATGTCCGAGCGCCCCTGGAAGTGAGCCCCGCCGAGCAGCGTAGAGCTCCACTGTCCCTCCTTCCGAGGTGCTGCGAGCCAGAACACCGTGTCGGACCCATTATGCGAGGTCACATTCTGCAAGACCTCAAGTCGAGGCTCCGCCGGTCGGCGCGACACCAGATTGATAACGCCACCCAATGCTGAGGAGCCGTACAACGCGGAAGCGACGCCCTTAATCACTTCCACCTGGCCGAGATCCAGGGGTGGGATCTGCAGAATTCCGATCGAACCCGTCTGACCATAGAGCGGGAGTCCGTCGGCAAGCACTTGCGTGTATCGCCCTCGCAAGCCCTGTACTCGGACATTTGCCGCTCCCAGAGCAGGGGACGTGATCTGAACACGCAAGCCGCTGGTCTCATTCAAGAGCATCGCGATGTCCCCCGGCGTCATCACTGCCTTCTCATCGACCTCCTCTTGATCCACCACTTCAACCCGAATGGGTTCGTCCTCGATACGAATGTTGCCGCGTGTAGCCGTGACGCGCACTTCCTCCTCGATCACAGACTCCGATTCCAGCTCCACATCGAGGCGCACCGTCATTCCTTCAACCACTGTTGTTCGGACACTTTTGGACTTAAAGCCGACGCGCCGAAACTGCACGTCGATTTCCCCCGGAGGTACTTCCAGGGTTGCTTTGCCCAGGCCGTCAGTGACGGCGGCGCGGTCGCCGGCTCGAACTTCGACCTGCTGCGCAGGTCCGGAGACACTGCGGACCTCGACAGCTACTGTTCCGTCTTGTTGCTCCGGGGAGAGAAGATGTCCAAGCAGAAGGATCGCTATGTAGGTTCCAAGCATCTCGAAGCAGAATAGGAAATTACCTGGCATGGCGCAAACCGGCTGCGAAGATACGTCGTCCGCTTACCCAGTATTTGGCCCCACGACTCTTAATTAACGTCGCACTGCCGGCGTATCATCGCTCAGATCGGGCAATTCGTGGCGTCCGACTCGCAACCTTATAGATCGACCCAATCCCGGAGTTCTCTCAATCAATCCCTTCGACTCCAACGTGAGCACCATTTGACGCACTGATGGCGGCGTTACCGCAAAATATCGCTGGATGTCTGCTTCTGCTGGCGGTCGGCCGTTTACTTTTGTGTAGTAATAGATAAAGGACAAGTACTGTCCTTGTTTGTCGGTGAACCGTGTTGTCATCGTTCTTTCGATTGTAGGCAGCCCGTCAGCGTGGAATGCTATTCAGAATGTTGACATGCGTTTCATTGCAGCCCCAAACTCAGTCGGGTTTCAAGTGAGCGCGCTCTCGTTCCGCGCTATCGCATCGAGGATTCGGCCCGGTGGTCAACGCCGCCGGGAAGCATGGGTCAATAGAGGAGTTGACGTTGCTGGGCGGCGCGCTGTTCGGCTTCGCGACGCCGGCGTTCTTCTTCCTGGCGCTGACGCTCGGCCTCTTCTTCCAAGCGGATTTGATGCAGTTCAGCAAGCTTTTGCTGCTCCTCCGCCCAACGCTTCTCCTGCCATTCCTGCTGTTCCTTCCGCTGCTGCTCGAGAATTTTCTCCTGCTTCTCCTGCATCTCTTTGAGTTTCTCGGGCTCACCGGCGAGTCGATTGTTCAGGCCGTCCTTTTGGAAAGCCTCTCGCTGACGCAGAGCTTCGTTTTCGCGTTCGCGGAGTTTCTGCTCCTCCTCCCAGGCTTTGGCCTCGGCTTGTTTGAAATTTTCCTGCCGGACCATTTCCGTAAGCTCGAGCTTGATAGCAGCGTCCTGGGCAACCTTTTTCTGTTCGGCCTGTAACTGATCAGCAATGCGCTTCTCTTCCTGGGCGATCCGCAGCGCGTGCTCGGCCAGGAGCCGCTCGAGATCGGCCAGGAGCTGGGCATGCTGTTGTTCTTTTTTTCGTTCTACTTCGTCGCTCGCATCCTGGGCCTTCTGCTCGGCGACGCGATTGCGTTCTTCATTGGTGCGGTCAAGGTCTTGCTCAAGGAGCTTGAGCTTTTCCTGCGCTATCAGGTACTCCGGATCGACTGACCTGTCGTTGCGCATCGTGTGTTCTATGCGCTGCTCGGAAGCTTCCCAACGCTTCTGCTGCTGTTCGTCGAGTTCGGCCTTCTCCTTGGCGAAACGCGCCTCCTGTTCCTTCTCGAAGAGGTCGGTGTGCGCGCCGGTTTGGCGAGCGTATTGTGCTAATGCTGCACGCTGTTCGTCGTGGAATTTCTCCAGCGCAGCCTCCTCCTTTATGCGGAGATCGTCATCGAATGCCCGGACCTCGGCTTTCACGCGCCTGATGTTGTTCTCGAGGAGCGATGCCTGCTTTTTTTCCCTTTCTTCCGCCGCCAACTGTTTCGCGCGCTGTTCTTCTTCACGCTGGCGCTCGGCCTTCGAGCGTTCTTCCTTTTCAAGTTCTTGTTTCCTGCGTTCGTATTCTTCGCGGGCCTGTTTCTCTTGCTGTTCCTTTTGCGCTGCGGCTTCTTTTTCCTGTCGCTCCTTGTCGCGGCCTGCCTGGTCGTAAGCATCCTTTTGCTTTGCGGCATCCTGCTGGCGGAAATACTCTTGTTGCTCCTCGAGTTTGCGCCGGTTTTCCGCGTCGAAAACTTCCTGGTGGCGGCGTGCCTCTTCGGCCGCAAGCTTTTCGGGGTTGCGCGATTCTTCAAGAGCCCCTTTCTTGTTCCAGCTCTGCGCGTTGTTCAGCTAACCCCTGTTCCTCGATTCGAAACCGAAGTTGGGCATGTTCGTATTCTGTGTGGCGATTGAGGCGTTCCTCTTCGGAAAGAGTCTCCTTCACAGGATCGAAGCTGGGGATTTCGAAGGCATCATCCGGGATCCGCACAACGGGAGCACTCTCAGTTCGGTTCTGGACTGGCTCTGTGGGGGTCCGAGCCGGTGGCGTGACCTGCAAGCCGAGGCGAGCGGCGATTTGTCTGGCAGCGTATTCGGTGAGGTACTTGATCAGGTGCGCGTAGACGAGTGGTGGGATCACACCGGGCCCTCGTACTTCGGAAGCGGAATGACGACCTCGCTGCCATCGCATTCGATGAAGCGCACACGCAGGCCTGTCGCCAGTGGGATGCCGTGCGCAGCGAGAACCGGCGCCGGGTCGCGCAGAAGCGACTGGCGCAGTTGCGCGTTCGTTTTGGAGGCTTCGATCAAGCGGTCGAGTCTGACACTCAACTCATCTGCGGACCTGGCTGGTTCGACGGGTGAGTCCATCAGAGGCTGCCCATCCGAGCGGTCAGGTTCTCGTCGAGATGCGCGAAATTCTTCTGCAAGCTTGCCGGGCGAGCCATACCGCTCGCCCAAACGATGACCTTGTCCTTGAATTCTTCGCCGGCGAGCACGTTTGGTTCGAAAATTTTTACCCTGGAGCCGTCGGCGATGCTGTCGCGGAAGCCGATGTCGTCGGAAAGTTTTTGCGCCATGCCATCAACAAGGCTCACGTTCATGTACATGCGCACGGCGCAGTTGCCCATCATCCCCTCGGCATCTTCGTATTCCTTTTTGAGCTGGCCGACATTCTGCACAAACATCCAGAGCTTGACACCGTAGCCGGCGCCTACGACCAGCGCACTCTCGATTGGCGGCATGTACCTGAGTTGGGGCATCTCGTCGAGGACGAACAGAATAGGCGACGCAGGAGGATTGGTGCGCGCCGGCGGCTGGCCGTTGGTCAGCAGATTGATGTGCTGGCCGATGATGGTGCGCAGAACCGAACTGATGCTTTTGAGTTCGCCATAGCTGACGCAGATATAAAGCGAGGGATTCGAGCCACTGCGGAAATCCGAGGGCTGCCAATCGGATTTCGCCGTGGCACGCTCCACGAGATCCCCCATCCAGGCGCTTAGTTTGCCTTGTGCGGTGCGCAAAATCGTGGCGCGTGTTTCTGCGGGGATGGGCTGAGCCAATGCCTTGCCGGCGCGCGCCAGACTGGGCATGTCGACACAGGACTGGAGATAGGAGACAAACTGATCCCAATCGATCCCGTGAACGATGTCGAGCACTTTGGACATGGGACGTTTCGCGGGATCCCGTTCAAGGCAGACATACGCAATGGCCGCCTGGATGAGGTCTCGCGCTGCGTCGTCGAAGAATTTGGAATTACCGCCTCCGCCGCTGCCATCTTCCGGAGGCACGATCATGAGGTCTGCTAGAACACCGGCATCGGACCAAAGATGCAGCGCGTCAGAACGGACGGCAGTCAATGGGTTGTAACAATTCGTGCCCTTGTCGTCGAGAGGACTGAAGCGATAGACCGGACCGACGTTCTCCTTGCGCCACTTGCTGGTTTTGGCGTAGATCTCGCCCTTAATATCCAGAACGATCATCGGCCCCTTCCAGTTAAGCACATTAGGATATACATGGCTCGCGGTCTTGCCGGAGCGGGTTGGCGCAACGGTGATGAGATGTCCCTCACCGTCGTAATACCAACGCTTTTTGCGCTCTGTGGTGTCCAGACCGAGAATCAGGCCGTCGCCGATAAGATTGCCGTTTTCAGTACACTTCAGCGGCAGCGTCGGAGGAAGATCGATTCCGCTTCCTCCGATCAGTCGGCTTTGCAGCTTCGACAACACCGGTTGAGTAGGATTTTTTTGCAGGGCACCATTCAAGTCCTGAATCGCGATGCCGACGGCCTGCTCGGTGCTGGTAAAAAAGGGCCTCATGTACTCGTCCCAATGACTCGAAGTGTCGCCGTATTTGACGGCCTTGCCATCCGCCCAGATCAAACCGAAACGAGAGTTGAAGAAATTGGTCATGGACGTTATGCCGAGGTTGTGCAGGTGGTAGGCGACGCGTAACGCCTCCACTTCGCGAATCGGCATGACGGTGAGCGACCGGCCCAACTTGGCCTTCGCAAAGATGTCGTCATATTCGAAATAGATGGTGTCCTGCCGCCTGTCGAAGACCTGGTCGATTCTTTCAGTACGGGCTTGCTGCGTTGGACCAAAAGCTTCCAACGCGGCTTTGTTTGATTTGGCCCCAGAGGAGTCGGCAGGATCCTTGGCTTTGACTTTCTTGAAGAAGGCCCGATAGACGCCATAGCCCACAAGGGCGAGAAGCATCCAGCCGAAATAACTCTCCATAAAGGAATTGAAGATCGAGCTCAGGGTGGTGGAAGGAGCGGGGGCGGGGGTAGCAGTGGCAGGGGAGGGAGCGGAGTGCCCCAGCGCGGCTGTCACCGAGGCGAGCGTCGCGCCCGGGCCAACACAAGTCTTAATTCGCTTAATTACATCGCCGCGCAACTCGATCTTCATCTGCTCCACACCACCGGTCTTCGGCCGGTCCGGATAGACGACCGTGCAATTAGAGCTATTCGAGTCGTCGAAGCAGCCGGTGATAATCAGGCGCTCGCCATTGCACTGGAAAGGCTTGTCAAACTTGATTGTTTGCGCGGAGGCAATCGAC
>Ga0105248_10001140_pt1 | contig 29591 bp, 28 predicted proteins | sample KBSS34metaG_FD_81524 | JGI IMG/M metagenome (GOLD analysis project Ga0105248, IMG submission 81524) | Switchgrass rhizosphere microbial communities from Kellogg Biological Station, Michigan, USA - KBS S3-4 metaG | ecosystem: Host-associated > Plants > Roots > Rhizosphere > Soil | place... | reverse complement strand
TCCAGGGCCGACTATGCCCAGCTGAAGCTAGGTCTGGTCAGCATTGCCAGGACACTGAAGACTCCTGCCACCTGGGGCATCGCCGCCTTCCTCATGCTCTGGGCTTTCAACCCGGGTTTCGGCGCGCCGCTCTACAGTCACATGCAGAACAATCTCAAGTTCAGCCAGAGCTTCATCGGTGACCTCAACGTCATCTATGCAGCCGGAGCTGCGCTCGGTGGGCTGCTCTACATGAAGTGGCTATCGCCTCGCTATTCGATCAAGACGCTGGCCGCCTCGCTCATCGTCTGCGGTGCCCTGGTGCAATCGCTGTTTGTCTTCATGGGCAATCAGGAAAGCGCCATGGTGCTCAACTTCTTCGAAGGGCTGGCGACATCGATGGCGCTCCTCAACGCCCACGTCATCGCCACCAACCGCTGCCCGGATCATGCCGAAGGCTTCATGTACGGCGTCCTCCTCTCAGCGGCCAACGTCAGCTTCTCGGCTTCACAAGCCACCGGAGGCTATCTCTATGACCGTGTCTTCCACGGGCACATAGAGCCGCTCATTCTCCTGTCAGCCGGTCTGACATTCTGTTGCCTATTCCTCCTGCCATTCTTCAACTTCGACAAGAAGAGCTTGATGGCGAAGAAGGACGAGTCGGCATCGAAGAATGCTCAGATCGAAGATTCTTCAAAAACCAAACGGAGCTAACTAGCTATGAACAAAGCAAAAGCCAACGCTATCCCCGTCACCGCGGAAGCCGGCATCAACATCGCTGTAGTGACGGCCACCAACCAGTTCCAGAACTGGCTGGCCTCCATCGACGACAACAAGTTCACGGTCAATGCCATTCACCTGCAGTCGGTCGACATGTTCGGCCCGACCAAGGTTGGCTTCATCAAGCTCAAAGCCGACGTCACCGACAGCAAGGGCAACCGCGTGCCCGGCATCATCTTCATGCGGGGCGGCTCAGTCGCCATGCTGGTCGTGGTCAACAAGAAATATGTGATCATGACCGTGCAACCGCGGATCCCGACCGGCAATTTCGAATTCACCGAGACACCGGCCGGCATGCTTGACGGCTCCGGCAACTTCGCTGGAGTCGCCGCCAAGGAGATCGAGGAAGAGCTGGACCTGAAGATCGAGGCCTCGGCCTTAATCGACCTCAACGCCGTCGCCGGCATCACCGGCGGCATCTTCCTCTCGCCCGGCGCCGTCGACGAGACGATGCACTTCTACTGCACCGAACTGACCGTGTCCGACGACGAGATGGAGGCGATGAACGGCAAGGCCACCGGCCTGATCGAAGAAGGGGAGCAGATTTCCCTCAAGATCATTCCACTGGAAGACCTGTGGAAGATTGCCGACGCCAAAACCATCGTCGCCTACACGCTCTACAAGAAGCTGCAAGAGCAGACCGTCACCGTCACGGTCTAACTACATTGAGCCAAGGTGAGGCCTCAAGCGGGCCTCACCCAGGTTCATGGAACTTCAAAGGACATTTATGTCTGAAAAACAGCAACAGCACATCCTCGCGTTTGTCGATGCACCGGACCCGGATAACTTTGCGCAGCTGATCGCGCTGCACAAGCTCAATCCGGGTGCCCAGGTCCACGTCTGTCTGACTGGACGACCGGTGCGCTTCAACGCCGCCAAAGACCACGCCCTCTGGGAGTGGGACGGCGCCAGTTCGCGCATGGCTCAGGAAGCCTCAGCCATGCGCATCAAGAACTTCCTGCGCCATTTCGGCATCAGTGTCAGCCGCGTTTTCGACGGCGGCATTGCGCCACGCACCCTCGTTCCGCATTGGATTCACTTCGCCGAGTACTACAAGTTTTTCGACGTGGATCCCCTGGCCGCTGTCCGTCACAGTGAGCTGGAGCCGCAGGAAGAGCTGATCAAAATCATACTGGCTCAGCCGGAAGGTTCGATGCCGGTGGCTGTGGGCGGTCCCATGACCGGCCTGCATCAGCTGATCGTGCGCTGCCCCGACATCGTCACACGCTTCAAAGAACTGCACGCGATGTTCGCCACCTGGGGCAATGTCTCGCTCATGCAGTTCGATGACACACCTCGTGGTGCGGTGCAGTTCAACGTCGCCTGCGACCCGCAGGCGGCACACGCCGTGCTCAAGGGCCTCGACTGCCCCATCTACCTGATGCCGACCGAGGTCACGCGCGTCAAGGAAATCGGCTTCATCAACGCTCAGAAGCTACGTGAGGCTCTGCCCGACACAAACGGCACCAAGGCGCTGTACAACCTGTACGCCCTCTGGTACGACGCCGCCGTCAAGCCTCGCCAGGACAAAAATCCTGACGAGTTGATTTACATCCACGACCTGGTGGCCGCGCTCAGTCTCGACAGCGAGCTGCGTCAGGCCATCTACAACATCGTGCCGGTGGAAATCACATCGGTTCCGCATTTGCCCAACGAGGCAAAAGGCTGGGGCACAGTGCTGATGAAGCAAGTCCAAGCACCGGCCACTTCCAAGATATTTGCTGCCACTTCTCTCTGCGAGGGTGGTGCGGCCAAGTATCTGGAAGCGCTCAAGAAGATCTTCGCCTGAGAACGACAACCATCGATTGAAGCACCTGGGCGGGAGCGCGCGCTTGCAAAAAGCGAAAGCGGCCCGCCCAGGCACTTGCTTCCATGTCAAAACTTTCCTGTCTTCCGTCAATAAAAAAAACAAAAAAACATGGAATTTTTCATCACGCTCATTTGCAACTTTGTTGCACTCGCCGCAGCGGGCATCGCTTTCCTGATCTTCAACGCCTCCGGCGCCATCTCCGGCAAGTCCGGTCAAAAAGGCACCGGTATCATCATCGCTCTGGTAATCGCCATTATCAGTGCCGCGGCGTCCTACCACGTGCTCGGCGGCGCCGGCATCGGAGCCACTCTGCTGGCCGGTATCCTGGTAGTTGCGTTCATCATCTTCAAGCCCCTCACCTGGTTCAAGCGCAAGTAACTTTTTTGGAGAAGCCATGAAATTCATCATTCGAGCAACTGTTCTGTGCCTTCTCGGTGGAATGATTTCCATCGCTACCGACAGCACGGCTCAGCTCTGCGCGTTGATGGCGTTTTTGATTGCCGCATTTCACGGCGCACTGGCGGACTTCATCCGCTATCGCCGCCTGGTCTACCGCCTGGGCGGAATTGATCAGATCTTCGCCAATGCCGATCAAATGAAGTACCTTCCCATTCTCATGCGCTCGCAAAAAGCGCTAAATCGCTGGTGGTGCCTGCAGCTCGCCTACGAGCTTCTGGCTGCCATGGCGCTGATTGTGCTCCTGCCCATCTACATCGGTGCGATCACGGGGCACAACTGGTGGGTGATTGCTCCTGTCCTGCCTCTGGCGATGATGGTCTTGACCGGCCATACCCTACGGCAGATCTGGCTCACTCGGCTTCAGTCGCAGTCAGCCTGAAGTTTAGACCCTGAAAAGGCGGTGGCTTTGGCCACCTCCTTTTGTAGATAAATCTATTACTGCATTTAGTATAAAATTGCTTTTTTACGAAAGTTTGAAGAAGAAACGGAAGCTCTGGGCCTCCGTTTCTTCTCAAAATGGCCAGGTATAACGCTTGTGCAAATTATGGACAAGCGTATGGACAGCCGTGCTTACCATGCCGTCACGGTTCTCCTCCGTCACAGACACGACATGCACATCAGCGCGCACCCTGAGGCGGTCGGTGACGTCATGCTCAAAAACATGAACCGTGCTTAGGATGACGCAATCACGGTTGAACACGTCTTCGAGCATTTGGCAGAAAGCGGGCGAGGCCAACTGCATTTTGCCGATTTCATCGATGACGACGACGTCGGCTTTGACGTCGACCAGCGGCAGGAAGGCGGCCAGGGAGTCCAGATCGACGCCGTAGCGTTCAACCATGACAGGGCTGGCGAATCCCACGCGGCTGAGAGCGGCACGCTTCTGGCCGTTGACGTCGACCAGATCGAAACCAATGCGTGTGCCGCTCTGGTCCAGGACCTCCTCGGTGTAAAAACCAGACAAAGGCACACCAAGGTGCTGCAGTTGGCCAACGACTTTCTTGATGACAGTGCTCTTGCCGGTGCCCGGAGGCGCAGTCAGACAAACTTTCACAGCTTCAATCATGCTAAAGGCTCCTCAGTTTGGATTTGTCGCACTCGCACATGTAAATCACAATAGCCATGGGCAAAAAGGCGAGGGCAATGACAAGCAGAAAGGTATAGGCAAGCATACTGGGTTCTCCTTGAAAAAGCAGACCAGTGCCCAAGTAACAGACAGCCGTCGACCGTGCAGCAGACTGCAGGTAGGGATGGCTGAACTATAGGGGAATGGCTTGTTTGTAGGTATTAGAACTCAAAAAAAAGAGAATTGAAAGATATAGAAAAACCCTATTTCAAGCAGCATAGAACAATCAACTATGGGAGACTATAAGTGACTTTAGCTATAGCAATACAGTTAGCGAAGCGCCACCACCGGCAGTGGCGACACTAAGCACAAAATACGCAGAGAAGCAGGAAGCCTCAATGCGTGTCGCAGGAAATAGGTGATTCAACAGAGCCTAGCTTAGTTCGCGGACTGGGGCATTTTGTGGTCAGTATTATTACAAGAGCATGATGATTTCAGGGTTTCGCTTTACTGCATCACCTAGTATCTATTAAAAAAAAAACAGGTGAGAGCAAACAATTTCCCCAAAGGAAATCGCCGCTCCCACCTGTCAAAAACCTTTAGATTAGTCTCTGGTTTTTATTACTTGAAAATCTGTCCAGGCAAAGCCGGGGCGGACTTCCCGAACATCAGACCGGGGTGCTGTTCACCCAGGGTTTTCTCCTTGGGCGGCACCTTTGGCGATACCTGAATCATCCAGTTGATGATCTCGGCACCGTTGGGTGTGCCCCAGCCGGAGGGAATATCCCAGGCCGGACCGGCATTGTAGCCCTTACCGACGCCGGCACCATTGTTGCCCTTGGTCACGTCGTAGAAGTACTTTTTGTACTCCTTCAGTTGGCCCATACGATAGACGTAGAAATTGGCCGAACCGACGCGCTGCTTGGTGCCTTCCAGGACCAGTGCCCAGAAGCCGGCCCACTCAGGCGAAGAAGCGCTGGTGCCGCCAATGCGACCCCACTGCCCCTGGAAGTAAAACGAATATCCGGTCACAGGATCGGCGTTGAGCGAAATGTCGCTGCTCAGGCGATGTTCGTCAACCGGAACGTTCGGACCTTTCTGCCAGCTGGGCTGGTTCCAATGAGTGGAATAGCCGCCACCGCCGCCTTCCCACGTAGTCTCGTCGGTGCGAACACTGTCGGTCACGTGCAAGGCAGTGCCACCAACAGCGGTGACATGCGGGCTGGAGGACGGATAGTCGACCCGCCACTTGAGCTTCTTGGCGTCGGAGCCGCAGTCGTAGGCACCGTCGTCGCCGGCGGAGGCGAAGAGCGCGATGCCCTGCACCACAGCTTGCTTGAAGATGGCGCCTTCGGTGTGCATCTGAAGCCAACCGGTGTGCTCTTCGCAGAGCCCCCAGCTGACCGTCATCACATCGGCTTTGTTGTCGATGGCCACCTGGGCATAGGTCAGCGTGAAATTGAGGAAAGCCGGCGAAGAAGCGATGTACATCAGGATGTTTGCGCCAGGGGCCTGCGAACCCGCGAGTTCGAGGTCGAGAGTGGTTTCCTCTTCCAGCTTGGTCGTCGTCCCGTTGATGGGGACGTTGGTCAAGCTGCCGGTACGCGTCACGTTGTGCGTCTTCCAATACAGGTCGACGTCAGCAGGGTCATAGCCGTAGGCCGTGGCGATGGCCACAGTAACGCCGTGTCCGCTGTACTTCGTCACCGGAACGTTCTTGTTGTTGTCGTTCGGCAAGTTGTACGCTGTAGCGATGTCCTGAGGCGTCAGGGGATGCTGCCAGGCGGAATGCGGCCCGGCACCATGAGCGCGGCGCAAGCGGCTCTCATAGTTGGCCAGCGTATTGAGCCCGATGACGGATTGAACAACGTCCTTGAGACCAGCCGGAATGGAAGGGTCGCGGTCGTTGCTGTAATACTTGGTATTCGCCGCCATCGAATTGTGCGCTACCGCACCGGGCAGCTGATACTGGTTGATGGTGACGTTGAACGCCTTCTCCAGCTGAGCGACATTGCCGACAGCGTGGATGATCAAGTGGTTCGAATAGACGCGCTTGATCTTAATGCCGTTGGCGGTGAGGAAATTCACCACCTGGTCGACCTGACTGTTGGTAGGCGCGTAGCGCTGGGTAAACTCGTCGGGGACGAGGAAGCGCTGATAGTCGGGCGAGCTGGGATCCTGCTGACGCTCGATCAGGGCGTCCAAGTCGGCTTCGTTGCGGATCTTGAGACCGACAACAATTTCCAACTGAGTTTCGGGATCGGCGTGCTGAATCTGCTGCGATTGTTCCACAGCTTCCGGAACGCTGCCCGACAGGGTAACCGGATTGGCGAAGAATGAGAATATGTCGTCTTTCCGGATCACAATCCAGAGAGAAAGAGCGACAAGGCATGTGACTGTAATCAGTCGCAGAAGCCCTGAGTGTTTGTTAGAATTCGGCTTCATAAGACAACCTCCATGCACCTTCCTGGTGCACTAAATGAAAAAACTTAGACCTTGGGCAGGTCACAGGCACCCTTGTTCATACGCTCGAGTTCGCGGACGCGGTCGGGCACAGTCGGGTGAGTAAGCTGAAGGAAGCGCCAGAACGCCACGAGGCGCTGCCAGAGATTTTTCGGCTTGGGAGCATCGGCAACGCCGTCGAAGATCGGATCGATAGTCATGATCGGACGAATGGCGCGGTAAAGCTCCTTCTCCCGGCCCTGAGGACGATTCTTCTCGACGTAGGCGACAAGCTTGAGCAGCGCCGAAGCCAGGTCGCAGGGCTTGCCAGTCATCAGCGAGCCGGTGGCATCAGCCGCCGATTCACGCGAACGCATGACGAACATCTGCACGATCTTGGTCATCTGACCGGTGACCTGGAAGATCGCATACATGACGATCCACTCGAGGATGCCGGTGAAGAAGTGCGGCTTGGGCCGATTGGCGTCGTGGTAGCGAACACCGAAGTCCTTCTTGAAGATGCGCAGACCGCCCAGCAAAAGCTTCACACCCTGATCGGTGATCATGAAGAAAATCATGGACAGGACCGAGAGCATGGAGTTGATAGCGACGTCATAGTTTTTGACGTGACCGAGCTCGTGGGCAAAAACCGCTTCGATCTCGGCATCGTTCATGCCGCAGAGGAAGAGACCCTTGGTGGCGGCGACAACAGCTTTGCGATGGATGGGACCGGTGGCAAAGGCGTTGGGCAGCGGATTATCCGAGATGTACACCGGCGGCTTGAACTTGAGGCCGCTCTTGGCGTAAACGCGATCGACGATTTCGATCAAGCGCTTGTGCTCGGGATTGTTGGGATCAGCCGGTGTGGACTTGGTCATCTTCAGCGCCACGAAAGCACTGAACCACCAGCTCAAAACCGGAACGAGGAACCACAGAAGCCCGAAGCCGAGCTGCAGGTGGTAGGAGAAGTGAAAGGTAGCCAGAGCACCGTAGATAAGACCGCCCATAGCCAGATAGCCGAGGATAGTCTTGGCCCAGGTCTCCAGCATCCGACGCCGAATCTGGTTGAACTTCGGGTCATCGGAAGAGATGATTTTGTTAGCCATTGAACCTCCCAGGTGCGCTAAACGCACGAGGTGTTTTTATGTTGCAGCAGCCCTGGGCGAGGAGTCGCCGAGAGCGCAAAAGTGAAATGCCATCAGGTAAAAAGCCAGAGCACTCCAAGGTCTAAATCAAAACTTCACCGAGCACGTGCGAAAACAAGAAACAGAGCAAAGCTGCTGGTTTCATGAAGAGTGCTTTGTGGAGCGGTACAGGAAGATTTAGAGAGAGTGGTGCCTGATGGAAAAAGAAATAGGGGAGTACTCAGAGAAGCTAACGATTCCTGGACCTTGATATCAAGAAACAGAACTGATGAATCTTTCAGCTTCAACCGATAACGGTTGACCAGGCAAACTGCCTCTTGGCACTACCCGCCCGCTGCAAAGAGGGAGCGTCGCTCAAAACGCTCTACCACGAACACACAGAACCAGTTTCAAAGAGAACCAAGTCGCCAGGACGCGCTTGAAAACAGCCTGCCAAGCGAAAATTTAGCACCAACCAATGTCAATAGCGCAACTGGGCGAGCGAGCGAAAGCGACCCGAAGGTCACCGCGGAAGAGGCTGCCAAGATAACCTGTCTGCGCTAACGATGTCTTGCCATTTTCGAGTATTGTGAGAAAAATGGCTGCCTAAGCGGGGCCTAAATCATAGAAGAAAGCATCATAGATAAGCTAGTTTCAAGTGTCCTTCTAACCATCTCTCCCACTCTTTCAGGCCTTACTCTCTCTTTAAATCACTTGGTCCCTAGAGCTTTCCTCTTCCTCCGCACAGATTTAGTTCTGTGGCGAAGAAGCAGAAGGTTCAGTACATGCTGTGATTCGGACTTTTATGAGTAACACCTGATTCTTTGCCGACGGATCGTTCCAGGTCTTCTACCCAGAACAATCATGCGCCAACCGGCGTGTGAACCAGCAAAGAAAAGGACACACCATGCGTTGCAAAAAATGCACCTCCATCAACGTCGTCTCCGCTATCGGCCACTGCTCCGCTTGCGGTGCGCTGACGAGTTCGATGATGTACCAACTGTGCGATCAGTGCAGTTCGAACAAGAACGAATGTCAGGTCTGCCGCGTTTCCATCAGCAATCCCCAAAATCCCGGGAATGGCTCTGGCAACGGCTCCGGCAATGCACCGACAAAGACTTCTTACATGGTGGCTATCGACACCGACCACTACCTGCCCGGCGGCGCACCTCGCGGAAGCGATGTCATTGCCGTTGCCTTGCAGGGTGCTTTCGCCAGCTTCAAGCAGGATCTCGCCGCCTGGATTCAGGGCCGCAGTCAAGTCCCGCATAGCGAAGTCACAGTGCTGACCGAACTGCCGCGCATCTGCACGGTTGTTGTCGAATGCACCGACGAAACGGCCGAAAGCATGAAATTGATGCCCGGTGTGGCGCTTGTCGCCCCCATCGAGCACAAGTTTCCATCCTAGTTTTTCAGACCCGGACTGAGCCAATAACGGCTTTATAGCAGTCTTCGCGGTCATATTTTTACAAGGAGAATAACATGACCCTTAGCGGCTCATCCTGGGTGAGTAAATTCCCCACAAGTACTGATGTTGAGGCGCTCAACTCTCCCTTTCGGGAGAACGTTAAGCGCTTCATCGCTGCTTTGAGAGCAGCAGGCGCCGATCTTCGCATCGCCGCCACCTATCGTCCCGCCGAGCGCGCCTTCCTCATGCACTACGCCTTCCGCGTGGCGCGCGAAGGCCTGAGCCCGGCAAGCGTACCGACCAATGCGGCTATCGACATCGATTGGTGTCACCGCAAGGCCGACAACAGCATCGATCTGGACGCGTCGCGTCAGGCAGCCGAAGACATGGTGCAGGGTTACGACATCGCCTTCAGACCGGCGCTCTCGTCCAACCACACGCATCGCCTGGCTATCGACATGACCATCGGCTGGTCGTCCGACAGCTTGATTGTGGCCAACGCCAGCGGCAAAGCCGTCAAAATCACGTCCACCCCGCACACCGGCAGAAACGCCGACCTGATTGCAGTGGGTGCCACTTACAAGGTGATCAAGCTGGTCTCCGACCCGCCTCACTGGTCCTTCGACGGACACTGATCTACCAAACCCCAGAGGGGCTCTTTATGACTATTACCAAATCGCGTCGACTCTTCCTGATCGGAGGTCGCGCAGATAGCTGTGACAAGGACTTTCTGGCCCTGGCCGGCGGCAAGGATTCGAACATCATCATTCTGCCGCATGCATCCAGCGAGCCAGTAGAAGCGGCCTTCAGCCTGCTTAACTCTCTCACCGGTCTGGGCGCGCGCGATGTGCGCGTCGTCTGGAACGGCGATAAACTTCTGCTGGACGGCGTCGACGCTGTCTACATGACCGGCGGAGACCAGTCTGATCTGGTCGACCGACTGGGCCCAGAAGGTGTCGCTGAAATGCGACGCGCTTTTGGCCGCGGCGTGCTTGTTGCAGGCACTTCCGCCGGAGCGGCCTGTATCGGCGAATTGATGATTTCGGGCGGCATGAGAGACGGCACGACCGATCCCTCGACGCTGACCACGCGCGACGGCCTGGGACTTGTCTCCGGCATCGTCGTCGACACGCACTTCGGCGAGCGCAAACGCTTCGCTCGCCCCGGCGCGGCCATGAACCACGGCCTGAACAAGGGCTATGGCGCATTGACCGGGGTCGGCGTGGATGAAGACAGCGCTGTCTTGATCGAGTTTCGCAAGGACGAAGTCAAACCGCTTTGCCGGTCGTACGGGAAGGGACAAATCTGGGTCTACGAGCCCAGAGGCCGCTTCGTGCGCACCTTGAAGCATCCGCGCAAGCGCACCGTCCGCGGTATCAACCCGTTCCAATACACACAAGGCGCCTGCTTCAATTTGCAGCGCGCTCAGGCCTGATAAGCAAACTTTGACGAGGCCGGAGGAGCTGATGCTGGGTGTTGAAAAACACTCACCATCAGCCTTTCCGGCTCTCGTTTTTTTCATTACGTCTACTAATACGAATAGTTAAACAAGGAATTAGCATGCTAATATTGCACGGTTCTTCACCAGTGGCAAAACGATGACCGAAGATTCACCCACTCCAGAAGAATGGACAAAACTGCAAGCACTCGGCTGCGTATCTCGATTTGGACCAAATCAGCCGATCAAAACGCAGGTACTGAAACAGACGCTCACCCTGGTGATCCTGACCGCGCTTCTGGCGGGCGCGGCCTATCTTTTACTATCGCATCAGCAGCACGCGCACTCGCCGCAATTGATGCAAACCGATTGGTTGATAATCAAAATTGTGGCAGTAATTGACGCAATTTTGCTGGCGCGCCTGATCTTCGCAGCTCTCATCTTGGCTCAGTTTGCCGATGCCGAGATGCATGCGGTGAAGTCCGACATGCTGGCTCCCCAATTTGCCGTCAGGTTGGTAATCAAACCAAAGAGAAGCGTGCGCTTAAGAGAGATTCGCATAAGCCTGCTCGGTCACGTCACGGATATTGTCACAATCGGCGCCCTGGGCTCACCTTTTAACGAGGGCTATGTCGGCCGCGACATCTATAAACACTGGATTTCAGTTGGTCAAAATATTGAGCTCAAAGCCGGCGAAGAAGTGATCATTGAACAGTCGATCCGTATCCCCCAGGAGGCGGCGAAGACTTTTCGCCGGGCCGACAGTGGCGCCATTCCTGATTGGAAACTGGTATTACACATCGATGTGCCGTATGCACCGGATTACAAATGCGAATTTCTTTTGCAGACAATGTAGACAGTTGTACAATAGGGACCGGAAGTCTCTTCGCGACATACAGAATTTTATGACATACAGAATTTTATGATACACAGCGCCCAGGACAGAGTCAAAACCAACACCCCAGCCCAGGCTTTGCGAGCCCTTCTGGAAGGTTTCATCGACTACGCGGGGCTTTATCCGCCGGCGAAAGTGCCGCTGGAGCAAGCGCTAAACAATTACAGTCAGTATCAGAAGTGTGACCAGTCCTGGATGTTGCGCTGGTTTGTCGTCGGGGCCGCCGAACTTAATAATGTACCGGCATCTTACGACGGCCATCTGTCCATCCTGGCCGAGGGTGAACAACCACGTGCGGCCTCTATTGAAGCGACTTCGATATTAAGTGTCACCAGACCGGTTTACACAGAAGTATCCAAAGACGCCCTGGACAAACTGCCCCTGGTAAAAGAGAGCAATACTTTTGCCAAAATTCGCACCGGCGGCTTGAAACCTGAAGCCATCCCAACTCCAGCGGAAGTGGCTAACTTTATACTGGCCTGTGCCGCCCTGAAACTGCCTTTCAAGGCCACGGCCGGTCTGCATCACCCGATTCGGTCCGAACAGCCTCTGACTTACGAGAGCGGCTCAGAGAGAGCCGTTATGCATGGCTTTATCAATGTTCTTATGGCCGCAGCTTTTGCCTGGCGCGGTGAAACCGATATTGAACCTATCGTCGCAGAACTAGATCCCAGCGCCTTTTCATTTGACACAAGCGCACACTGGAAATCGAAATCGTTGACTTTGGAAGAAATAATAGATGCTCGCAAAAATTTCATTCACTCAGTTGGTTCGTGCTCATTTGAAGAACCGGTCAATGATTTGAAAGCGCTCGGTTGGTTCTAACTGGAACAAGGGTATTGTTTTGAACGAACGTTCCACTGTAATCGAAACGGCAACTCCCATCTCACTTGGATTTGTCTACGATCGCACAGCCCTGACTAAAACACCGCTCTGCACTTGCTTCCGCGTCGGCGACAAGGTCTGGATTTCTGTGGCATCGATACTTGCACCCTACCGCGCTGTTCCCAACGCTCTGCAAATAGTGGAGAGCGGTGGCGATCTAGATTCAAACAACGAGCGCTCCGTCAACTCCATCGCCTACCACCCGCATTTCGACTATATGCGCACCGTAAAAGCCATCGAACACGGCAGCGACGACACCTTTTTCGATCCCTTTACCGAGACTTTCAATTGCTGCCTTCTGCGCACAGATAAAGGAAGCATCGATCTCTCGAGCGGTGATACAGAGAAGATTTACCAATCTCTGCGCTTTCCGGTGGATCTCAGCAATGACGATTTTCGAGGAAGCCTCAAAGATATAGACCTATCGCTGGTGCTGCAGACCTTGAAAAACGCCTTCCGCAGCGGCATTCTTTTCTTGTGCGACGATCTAATGCGCCCGCGGGCCCAGATTTTTTGTGCCAATGGACAGCCGGTGATGATTCGCTTTCAGCACCTGGTTGATGAGATGGCCCTCTATCAGATTATCCAGAAGCAAGTAGCCACGCGGTTTGCCTTCTATCCCTCCAATAATTTCGAACCCAAGTCATCGAAACTAAAAAAGCGAGCCCTGGACATGTTGTTGCTGGAGGCCTTCAGGAGACAGGACGAATTGGTCCTGATGGCACCGTCAATCCGCGCTGACAGCGACGTTTTTGTGCGCGCTGCAGACTCCTGCAACGAGAAAGTCTTTTCACCCGAAACAGCAAAATACGGCAAGGCGATATTTAAAGCCCTGGACGGATACACGCCTCTCGACGATCTCTGGACGGCACTTCCCTGCGACGATTACACGGTATACAGGGCCATTTATGAGCTCTGGACAAATAAGCTCGTCACCAAAGTCGATACCAGATCGCCCTCCTATTTCGCGCAAATGAGACCGCAGTCCAACGCCGGCTCAAGCATCGAAGACGCAGTAGGCGACACCAGGGAGCTCAAACCCGGAACGGCTATCGTCGGCATCGCCCTTGATCCGCAGACCCTGGGTATGATCGCAAAGACAGGCCAGATCATCTCCAGCTCGGGCCGCGAAAATGGAAATTTTGTCCACGACATCAAGCTTTTACCCTATTCGGCCGGCTCACCAATCTTGCAAAACGGCCGCATTGTCGGCATGCATTGCGGTCTCATTTCGCAACAGCAAAGCAGCAGTTTCAATCCGACACAGATCATGCTGCCGGCCTCGACCATAGTCTCGATCAAAAAAGATCAAAAATGGCTCTTTGCCGCTCGAGAGCACCATCTCAGCTCAAGCGAGATGGTCAAACCGGATTTGCCGTCTCCCAGCAATAGCGACGTGAATGTCCAGTCAGCCAATGCCGCCAGCACACCACCAGTAGTGGCGCCCAAAACCAACCAGTTGAAGAAATTCGCCGTCACTTTTCTCTGCTTTGTTGTCGGCTACCTGTTCGTCTTGCTAATCGACTACCTCAGTAATAGACACTGAGGACAAACAATCAGCAGTAAACAGTTAGGCTCCAATAATTATTGGTATATACATAACGGTTAGTGCCCCGAGGGGTGAAATCGTGAAAAATCCAGGCAGTAAACAGGCGGTCCTCGGTCTTTGCGCTTTTTGGCTCTGGTCCTCGCAACCAGTGTCGGCACAGGGTTTGGGCGAATTTGCCGGCATTAACGCCGGTGTCGCCGGTCTGGGAGCTGGTCTGGCCGCCATCGACAAAGGTCGGATGCTGAAGCAAGGCGCAGCCTTTGTGCAGCAAAGTGCGGCCACGCAGACCAAGGCTATAAACGATTGCATGCAGCTGGACAAGCAATATGAAATGAAAAAGATGTGGGCACAGGCTGAAGAGTGTTTGAACACAGCGCTGAAATATGTCGCCAGTCGGGATGGCCCGGGCAGCGCTAAGAGTGTGCCTGTACTGTCACGCCTGGTCAAGGTGAGCGAAGAACAAAACAAGATTAAACAAGCGATCGGCTACCAGAAGACCGTTCTAGTCTTCAACAAGGCCGGCAAAGTGACGAACCCGGACATAACACACGAATCCCTCGTACTCTCCAATCTGTACGTTAAGGACTCGGATTTCCAGCTGGCCGAGCCGGTTCTGCGCGAGTCAATCGCCCTGGAAAAACCGAAGCCGGTAAAGAGCACAGATTACAAAAAATCACTGCGCGTATTCGGCAAAGTGCTGCGCGAAAACAAAAAGGTTGAAGAAGCCGCAACAGTAGAGTCAGAGCTTGTATCTATTGAGGGCCCGCCCGGCGAAAACAGTGCGGCTAGGTCGGAAGCACCACTGGACAGTGCTGCTGCGGCGGCAGGAGACCCCGCGGCCCTCACGCCTCCCGCCGGCATCCCTGTTCCATTGACGCCCACAGAGCCCGCCAATGCTGCTGCTGCTGCCGCACCAACACCTGCACCCGCTGTAGTCGGCACGGATGCAGCGACTTCGGCCACAGCGACATCGGCCTCGTCGACTGCGGCTGCCGCCCAGACCAGCCCGGCAGCTTCCAGTACCGTCGGTATGCCTGACGGCGTGCCAATAACGCTACCGGCGACTTCGCCCGAAAACACACCCATTCCCGCCGCTGCACCGGTGATAACGCCGCCAGCCGAACCGACTGCCGATAGTGCTCCGCCGACTGAGTCAAACAAAACCGCGCCGCCGGCTCAACCAGCGCCGCAGTAGCAGGCTCTCACATGAGACGAGGCAAAAAATAATTTTTCCCGATTTTACTGTTTGCCCTAGTATAAAGAGGCAAAAAGAAATTGCGCCACTATTTGTGGTGGCAACAATTTCTTGAGAGCAGCCTAACGACGACGGCGGCGCCGGCAGCGGGGCAACAGATTGCTCCATTTAATGCGCATGGTGCTGCCGTCATAGAGAATGTCATAGAGCACATACGACCAGATTAGACCAATCACGAGACCGGCTCCGAATGCGATAAGCGATGGCAGCGGTCCGCCGTGATGCGCCAGAGTCATTTCGTAACTGGCAAAACCTACGAAAAGTGAAAATGCACCATAGACACATAAAAGTACCAGCGCCATGAAGGAAAAACCAAAACGCAAAGGCATTCCCAGACTGATACCCAGATACAGGGGAGCGACGAATGACGCGAAAAAAATCAATCCAGAAATGATTTCAAACATTTCCATAAATGTGTGTTTTTTTGGGTGATGAAAATAGCGGCATTGAGCCCGCCGATACTAGTTGCGATCGAAGAGGCCGGCAATAAGTAGTTAGATAGCGTTCTCAGGGAGCGGCGATAAATCCAAAAATAGAAGCAGTAGATAGATACTTCTATTTATGGCGGGTCTATTATGTCCAGCACCAGTCCCAGCTATGGGAAAGCTACGCCTGAGCGCCAGAAGACCGGATGCTGGACTGAGTCAGTTTGCGCTTGCGCCAGTTAGCACTAGGCCTTAGCGGCGGTCAAAACATTGAGCGCCGGCACAGCCGTGCCGTTCATATAGATGCCCAACTGATCGAGCGAAAACTGCACGCCCGAGTAGAAATCACCGAAGTGACCATACTTGGCGCTGGCTTCGTCGAAGCGCATTTCATAGATGAGTTTTTTGAAAACGAGCGGGTCATCAGCATAAAGATCGACGCCCCATTCGAAATCATCGAAGCCGATAGAACCTGAAATGACCTGGGTTACAAGGCCGTGATAGGTGCGGCCGATCTTGCCGTGATCAACCATCAAGCGCGCCCGATCGGCAAAGGGCAGCATGTACCAATTAACGTCTTCCCCGCGCTTCTTATCCATAGGATAGAAGCAAACATAGCGGCGCTGCGGTATACGGGCCCAGAGACGACCGGCGTGATGCGGCACTTTTTCCTGTTCTTTGAGCATATTGTCGAAGGCTTCAATCCATTCCTGGGTGGCCGGTTTGAGATTCTGCTCCGCCAGGGCTGCGTGAATCTTGCCGGTGGCATCGTACAGACCGAGTTCCAGTATCGACACGTAAGACGCAGCCGGAGCAATGAATTCGGAGATGCGCAATTTGTCTACAACAGTCTGGGCATGAGCCAGGCCTTCATAGTTTTTGCTGTAATGCGTGAACATCAGATCGGCCTTGTGCCCGACCATTTGAGCGAATCCGACATCACTGTCGTCGCCTTTCTTGAGTACTTCCAGGGCCTTTATAGCCTCGCCCACAACTTCGTGCTGTTCATCTGGAGAAACCGCGTCCCAGGCCAGACGGTCGAAGGTAAACATGCGGTGAAGAATCCACCAACTGTCTAATGATTCCGGAACTGCTGGATCGCGCATCAGAGACGACTCCTTAAAACAAGCTATGTAATTCTCATAGACTAAAGCACATGGCATGTCAAAGGCCGAGATGCTAAGCAACTCTTTGCTTTTTAGGTGCTAGACTACCCTCCATCGGTTGCCCTGTGAAAGAGTCTGAGAATGGGAAAAGTAGCCTCCGCAATTGAAATAGCCAAAGCCGCCGACGAAGCCCGTCAGCTCGGCAAAAAGGTGATTACGACCAACGGTTGTTTTGATATTTTGCACATCGGTCATGTGCGCATCCTCAACCAGGCCCGCGCTGAGGGCGATCTGCTTTTCCTGGGACTGAACTCCGACGATTCGGTGCGACGCCTCAAAGGTCCGGAGCGGCCAATCAACAACGAAGACGATAGAGCCGAACTGCTGGCCAATCTCGTCAGTGTCGATTATGTCTACATCTTTAGCGAAGACACACCGATTGAATTTCTCAAGTTGGTCAAGCCCAACATTCATGTCAAAGGGGCCGATTACACAACCGGGCAGCTGGCTGAAACACCAGTGGTGGAGTCTTTTGGCGGCCAGGTCAAGCTGCTGCCCCTGGTGCCCCAGAAGAGCACAACGTCACTTGTACAGAAAATCAAAGAAAACGCTTAGCCCTGGGCATCAGCGTTTTCTTTGCAGAATCTTACTTACTGGATTTTACTTACCGGTTCTTACTTACTGATTTTTTCAATGGCAGCAATTTTCAGTCTGGCATCAGCCGAATAGTCGGCCTCAGCTGAGACATTCAACGCTTTCTTGAAATTTGCTTTGGCATCCTGGAAACGCTTGCGCTTCTGCATGATCAGACCCATACGGTAATAGGCTTCGCCAAACTTCGGATCCAGCGTCACCGCCGTCTGATAGGACTCCATTGCCTGCTCATATTGACCTTCCAGGTCATAGGCGGTACCCAGATTGAAATGCGCAACGGTAAGTTTGGGATCAATTTTTACGGCTCTCTGCCAATTCTTGATAGCGCCGGGCATATCGTGCTGAGCCCGAAGTGCCGCTCCCATACCATTATAGGTAATGGCATCGCGAGCATTTACAGCCAGCGCTTTATGAAACTCTCCCAGAGCACTCTCGTAATTGTGCTGTTGATTGTAGGCCAGTCCAAGGTTTCCGTGAGCGCAACCAAGTTCATCATCGAGCTTGAGCGCTTGTTTGTACTGCTCGATTGCCTGGGCAACACGACCTTGCATATGATTTTTGACAGCGGAATTGAAAAGCTTTGCGGCGCGCATTTTGGGCGAATCGGTCCCAGCGGCGGCCTGTTCCCCTTCAGTGGCTTGACTTTCATCAGCACCGGCGTTAGCCGCTGCGGGAGCAGCGTTTTCTTCTTCAGGGGTGAGTTCGGGAGCCGGTTTGGCAACTTTACGCACGCCTGTGGCAGCAGCGGTTTTAACTGTGCGAGGAGTCGCTACTTGATGCTTAACTGGGGCGCTGGGAGCCTGTTCTACAGGTTCTGCAGCTGTCGGTGCCGCGGCCGGCTCGGAGGCATTTTCTCCGCCTGCCACCATATCCGGTTGCGCCTGAGGAGCAGGTTCTTCGCTTTGCGCTGGAGCTTCGGCCGTTTGCGGCTCGGCCACAGGGGCCTTTTTGCGAGCGACGGGGGGCGGAGCGGCTTCTACTTCCGTCGGCTGAGCAGCGGTGTTTTCAACGGCGGCCGGCGCTGGCTCTTCCGCTTCCACAGCAGCCGCAGCGGGGGCTGGAGTAGCAGCAGGCTTGGGCTCTTCCGCTAACTGCTCGGGAGCGGCAGCAGCTGGTTTAGGAGCTTTGGCGGCAGTGGCAGGATTACGTTTGATAGGCGGATAAGCGGCAGCTTTCACCGATTCCGGCAGATCTTCGAGAGCGGGATTGTTCAGGGGAGTACCGATTATGCGAATGCCGTTCTTCTTAACGACAGCAGCTTCGGCAGCGGTTCCTTTGCGCGGGCCCCATTCGCCCTTGGGCACGGTGGAGTCAGTCAGCTGTTTCTGCTGCAAAAACTTACGGTAATACTCTTCGTAAGCGGCGGCCGGGTCGCTGGAATTTGAGGGGCTGGCCGTGGGAGTACTGGCTTCGGCTAGCTCTGGATCTGAGGCAACGAAGGGCTTGATTCCTTCTTCAGCCGTGGGAATACCGGAGGAGGCTGATCCTACTGTTGCGCTGTAATCGGAACCCAAACTGATGACTGCAGCACCGTCCTGAAGGCTCGACACACTCGGGCTTATCACCAGATCGGGGTCGAGTTCAAGCACCACTCTCACAGTGGGAGCGGTGGCATTGGAGACTATGCCGATACCGGCACGTTTGACTCCGGGCATCTTAGAAGCAAGCAGGCGAGTCAACTGGTCACCGGCAGGGACGGTTGTATCGTCGAGGCTGGCACCGCTAAATTCGATATAAAGTTGATGATTGGGTGACTTAACTTCGGTCAAACGCGGGCTCTGAGGGGCACCGCCACCCGGTGCAAACTTGACTACCAGCTGCCTGTGACTGTCGACCGTGACATTTTGCAGAGACTGCTCGCCGTCGGCCAGGGCCATCGGCGAAAGGCCGAATGAAAGGGCCATAGCCACGCCCAGCGCCACGCGCAGGTGACCCAAAAGGTGAGCGCCAGGAGCTTTTACCGGGGTGCTTGTATGTATTTCAGACATCACTGCCTTCTCCGTTATTCATCCGCCAAACGCCCACAGTTTACTAAAAGCGGGCCCAGCTTTGCAGTTGACTTAGTTAAGGATAGTGTGAAATAAGAGTGCTCTCAGTAAAGGGACCCGATGATGACAGACGCAAATGACAAGACCAGTGGCTGTTCACAGCCTGAAACACGACTCGACCATGTAGCGATTGCCGTTCACAACCTGGAAGAGACTCTAAAATTTTACGAAGACAGTCTGGGACTAACCCGATTAGATATAGAGGTTGTCGAGGAGCAGGGCGTAAGGGTAGCCAAGCTGGAAGTTGGCAATACTCATATTGAATTGCTTGAACCGTTATCGGTTGACTCCCCGGTCGGCAAGTTCCTGGCCACGCGTGGGCCAGGCCTTCACCATATCTGTATCGGGGTAAGCGACATCAACCAGAGACTGGCCTGCCTCAAAGAACAGGGCACAAAGCTCATCAACGAGGAAGCCAAAATCGGGGCTGGTGGGGCAAAAATAGCCTTCGTTCATCCCAAATCGACCGGTGGAGTCCTGTTGGAGCTCTCTCAACCAAAGTAGAGCCAAGACCTTGGCAAGCGACCAATGTGCTCAAAATGCAATACAAACCTTGAAGTTTTTAGGATATTTACTGGTTCCAGCAAGAAGCTCTGCTAGTCTAACTCTCCTGAGCGAATAGCTCCACGTCAAAGGGAGGCGAACGACCTGAATGCCAGTTATGACCGAATTATCCAAAATTGAAAAAGCCCTAGGCTCGAAAGCATCGTATTATCTCGAGCACCAGAGCAAAGGAATTCCTAAAGAGCACCTGCACTTGCCCGGAGGCGATTTTGTTGATCGCGTCTCCACACTCACCGACCGCAATCCGCGCGTCCTGAGAAACTTGCAGAGCCTCTTCGATCACGGTCGTCTGGCCGGCACTGGATATCTTTCCATTCTGCCCGTTGACCAGGGTATCGAGCACTCAGCCGGTGCATCCTTCGCCAAAAACCCCATTTATTTCGACGGCGAAAATATCGTCAAACTGGCTATCGAAGGCGGTTGCAACGCTGTTGCTTCAACCTACGGTGTGCTTGGATCTGTGGCTCGCAAATATGCACACAAGATTCCTTTTATCGTCAAAATCAACCACAATGAGTTTCTCAGCTACCCCAACAAGTTCGACCAGATCATGTTCGGCACTGTAAAAGAAGCCTATGACATGGGCGCTGTAGCCGTTGGAGCGACAATCTACTTCGGTTCACCGGAATCGGGCAGACAGATTATCGAAGTATCCAAAGCCTTCCAGGAAGCCCACGAACTGGGCATGGCCACCATTCTCTGGTGCTATTTGCGTAACAGCGGCTTCAAAGTAGGCGATATCGATTACAGCCTCTCGGCTGACTTGAGCGGCCAGGCCAACCACCTCGGTGTCACAATCCAGGCCGATATCATCAAACAGAAATTGCCTGAAAACAACGGCGGCTACAACGCTCTCAAATTCGGCAAGACCGATGCCCGTGTTTACAGCGAATTGACCACCGATCACCCGATTGACCTGACCCGCTACCAGGTAGCTAATTGCTACATGGGCAGACAGGGTCTGATCAACTCCGGTGGCGCGTCCGGTAAGAACGACCTCGACGAAGCAATCATGACGGCCGTTGTTAACAAACGCGCCGGCGGCACTGGTCTGATCTCCGGACGTAAGGCTTTCCAGAAGCCCATGAAAGACGGCGTCGAATTGCTCAACGCCATTCAGGACGTTTATCTCTGCGACGAAGTAACCATCGCTTAGATCAACCGCCAATCAACAATTCAGAGGTGGAGAGGCCCAGTGCTTTCTCCACCTTTGTCTTTGATGAAACTTCGTCTTTGATGAAGCTTGGTCTTTTATCTCTTGGTCTTGTATCAGTTGGTCGTTTATGGTCTGTGCCTTTTGCGACGCTTGTCTTTCCACTCGATATGCAGAGCCGGCAACGCCGCCTGCAAGCGCCTTAAGCCGTCGGGCGACGCTTCGGTGCCAGTCAAATTGACTTTCTCCAGTGTCTTGATTTTGGCTAAATCCACCATGCATCTATCGGTGATATCGCAATGATTAAGCCGCAGTTTTGTTAGGTGCTTCAGCCGCGGCAATAGAGCCACTCCAGCATCGGTAATGCTGGTGCTGGATAAATCTAGTATCTGCAAGGCCGGAAGTGCTGAGGTCAAAACGCTTATAGAATCATTGCCCAGGCGGTTACTGTCCACGTCCAGGTCAATCAGGTTTTTAAGCGCCGCCAGCCGCTTCAGCCCTGAACCATGCAACAAGGTGCCGGACAGGTCAAGCTTTTTCAAGGTGCCAATCTTTGAAAGCACAGCCAGATCTCGGTCAGACAGGTCAGTCTTACTCAGATCCAGATCTTCCAAACCCGGCAGCAGCACTACGTTGTTTAACACAGACTCGCTTACAGGCACGTCATGCAATCGTAGCCGCCGCAGATCACCGGCTTTGAGCAAGCGCAAACAAGCCAGCCGAGATGCGCCTTCCGGCGATACCACCAGAAAAAGCTCCTTGCCCTCAGGCACTTCCACCCTGCCTAGGGCGGGCCCGATCAGTGTGGCAGAGGCCCCATTCCCCGCTGTTTTTACAGCTGGTACCAACATTAGTGTGCCGGGACTGTCGGCAATTTTCTCAGAAAAAACAACCGTGCGAGAGGCGGCCAGACCAGAGGACCAGAGAGAATCGCCAAGCAAAAGCAAAGACAAAAAGGAAAAAAGAGCAGCGCCAAAGTTCAACTTTTTTGCTCCGCCAGGGGCAGGGTAAACCAGAATACCGCACCGCCTCCATCGTTGTCTCGCAGGCCGATTTTCCCGCCGTGGGCTTCAACAATCTGACGAGCGATAGGCAAACCAAGCCCCGTTCCCTTATAGGTTCCTTTATCGGTCCCTTCGTAGGTTTCTCTATTACTTTCACCGCCATCCGACCGGGACACCTGGCGAAATCGCTCAAAGACTTGCTCATGCATGTTGATCGGCACGCCCGGGCCGCTGTCGGAGATTTCTACAAGCACTTCAGACTGCGAAACAGCGCCATCTTTCTTTTGACTGGTCAAAACAATGGCACCACCGGCGGGGGAAAATTTAACTGCATTGGCCAGCAAGTTAACGATCAACTGAATAATCTTGTCTCCGTCTACATTTATTGCCACGTCCTCACCCCGCACCAGGAGCTGTAGTTTTTTATCAAGGCTCATGCCTTCAACAGCAAAAATGCCGGCGTGCAGAAGATCGTGCAGGGATTGCGGCACCAGCTGCAAGACAAATTGGCCTGAGCCGTATTTTTCATAGTCGAGCAAATCATTGACGAGACGTATCAAGCGGTCGGAGGAGCGGTGAGCGCGCCCGACGATAGTCTTTCCGTAATCGTTGAGCGCGCCGGCTGTGCCCGCTTCTATGGTCTCGAGCACAATCTTAATGGACGTTATAGGTGAGCGCAAATCATGGGCAATGGTGTCCATCAGCTGCTGCTTGATCCGCTCAAATTCACGTTCCCTGGTAACATCACGCACAACGCAAAACAATGTTTTTTCGGCAACGGACCAATAACAGGAAAAATGCACGTCAATTGAGCGTCCATCCTTGCGAGTCAACTTGCCGTCAAACAGAGAAGATTTGCCTTGAATGGCATCAGTGAGAGCGGAAGTACTTTCAGCGATCAACTCACGCACACGCATGCCGATAATGTCCTCAGGCATATAGCCCCAGAGCGCGGCAGAGGCAGCCGAAACCCGGACAAAACGCAGGTCAGAGTCAATAGAGCACAATACATCGCTGGCATTGTCCAGGAGTGCCGTCTCTTTGTCACCAGCCTCACGTAAGGCCGCCGCCATCTCGTGAAAAGTTTTGTCCAGCTTGGAGATCTCATCACCACCCGCGATAGCAGGCACAAGACTCTTACCGGAAGCCAGTCTCAGTGCATTTTCCTGCACCAGGCCCACTCTGGCCGAAACTCTAGTGGAAAAATAGAGGGCCAGAGCCACAGCCACAGCAATGTTTGCCAGCGCACCAAGAGCCATTAAAGTGACGGCAGCGTCTCGCGCCCGGCCGCTGTCCGCGGCCAGCACCAGAGCCTCCGCGCTCTCATTCAACTGTCTGAAATCCTCGGTCAGAGCGTCCATAAAGGAAAGCCCTGATTTATGAAAAATGCGCGGATCCAAATCACCGCCAAAATGAGTGCTGGCGCCATTTCTCAATTTAAAGAGAAAGGCTCTGGCCTGGGAAGCATCGGCCAGAATCACGCGCACAAGTTTGGCCAATTTTTCGTTTGGTTTGGCGATCGCCTCCAGCTCGCCTTCTTTTTTTTGAATTCGGGCAATCAGGCGATCAAACGTGCTGCCCGCCTCGGGACTGCGCGTCGAGTGCCAGGTCCGGGCAGCAAGAATCACCTGATAATAATCAAGTTGAATGTTGGCGGCCAGAGCGCTCAGCTTCGAACCTTCTACTTGTCTTTGCAGTTCGCTCTCCGCTTGCTGCAGCGCGCAAAATAAACCAATCAAAAAAATCAAACTGACACAGGCCGGTAGCGCGGCAATCAAGAGTCCTTTTTGCCGCAGATTCAAACTCATGCGTCGACCTTGTATCCACGCCCGATCACTGTCTGAAGCAGAGAGGGTTTACCGGGCTCATCAATTTTGCTGCGCAGTCTGGTTATGCACTTTCGCACGGCATCGGTAGAAGAATCGGAATCGCATGACCAGAGCCGCTCAAGCAATTCATCAATGCTGAAGATGCGGCCTTTATTGCGTAGAAAAAATTCTAAAAGCTCAAACTCTTTGGGCTGCAACTTAATTTCTTCGCGATCGCGAAAGCACCGGAAAGCGGCAACTTGCAAGGTAACATTCCCAGCCGCCAGTTCTTCACCCACATACTGAGCAGGCCTCCGCAAAAGGGCACGCACTCTTGCTTTTAGCTCCAGCATCTCAAAAGGCTTGGCCAGATAATCGTCGGCACCGGACTCAAAACCCTCGACTTTGTTTACGACATTGCTATTGGCGGTAAACATCAAAACCGGTGTCGATTTTCCCGCCTTGCGCATGCGCGTCAAAATATCAATGCCCGGCATCGAAGGCAAATTCCAATCCAGGATGACCAGGTCATAGTCCAGAGCCAGCAGTCTTTCCATCGCTTCCAAACCGTCGGCAACTGCTTCCACGGTAAAGTTTTCGCGATTAAGCATCTGACTGACAGTGCTTGCAATTAGATCGTCATCTTCTACTAATAGAATCTTCGCCATCAGAAAAAGTATAACAGGCTCGGGCTCCCCAACCTTTGACCCGCCGGTCTAAGAAATGTGCAGCCATTGTCCAACCGATGTCCAGGCGCTGGGCTAAATTGAAATCACAGCCAGCTCCCCCCAAGAACAGCGAGAAGACTTACCATGACAGACATGAGCCCCCGCCACGAGAGTGACAACAATTACCCTGTCTACACCCAGCCGTTTCGCGGCGATACGGATAACTTCTATAGTCATCGCCGGGACTTCGTTAACATCGTCGACCGCACTTCGCCGCCTCTAACAGGTGGGCCCGAGCACAATGGCGCCGAATGCTTTAAAAGCAATGGCGGAGAACACTTGCCGGATCTGCAATTGGACTGTATCAAAGAACTGCACGCCCGAGGCACAAGCGAGACCAGACGATTCGAGCACGAAGCCAGTAAACAGGCTCAGGATGAAGAGTCAAAACGAATAGAGGAATATACCGTTAAAGTGGACAAAGAAGTCGGGGATCATGTGAAGGAGACCCTGCCTTTCATCCCTGCGATTATCGCCGACGCGGCTGAACGGGGACAGGACGTGGCGCCGGTGTATGAAATGCCCTACGTCGACGAGTCGCAGCTCACCCGTCAGCCGACCGACATCGGCACACCCGGCTACGACGATCCGCGCCGGCAGAGCCAGAGCCGGAGCCAGGGCTATCCCCGGGTCAACTTCGATCACAACGGCATTTGCTCACCTCAGTGGACGAGAGACTACCAAAATCTGATTTGGGACACCACCACCGAATGCAGAAGAATGACGGCCATATACGATGGTGACACAGCAACATTGCAGTCTATTGCAGGCGTACTCGATCCGAGATCAGTCCGCAGTCTCAGACCGGCCGAGCAAGAATTGCTCAACGATCTGACGAAACAGGGTCTGCGGCCGTTTTACGTTGAGCGCGGCGATAACCGCCGCTATATTTATGTCACAATCCCCTAGAACAAGTTATACAGTGGCCGAGCAGCTACACTTGGCAGCCAAGGCTGCTCTCGATTGAGATGACAAGCATTTGCAAAAACTAAAATTCACAGAACGATAACGCCACCCTGGGCATATCTCTGATAAAGTCTGTCACTGAGTTTATCGCGTCTTCGTTCGATAAATCCAAGGCATTCCCAAACTCATTCCCCCAGAGTTTATACATCAGGTACCAGGACTTTTCTGCCTACCTATATGTATACCTTCAATCGATAGAGGTCCCTTGAAGTAAGTGAATAGCTGCATCTCAGAGTTGCCCATTGGAGAAATCCTTGTACGGGCCGGACTGGTAAACCAGACCCAGATGGACGAAGCCGTCAAAGAAGCCGGCACAAGAGCAAGACTGTTAGGCAAGACACTGGTTGCCCGCGGGGCGGTCAGCCCGGAAAATCTCAGAGCGGCGCTGGAAGCTCAATCCCTCCTCAGAGATGGAGTCATAGACAGCTTCAAAGCCTTCAAGGCGCTCTCAGCAGCCGCTTCCAATAATCTCTCCTTTGCCGAAGCGCTGCTCTATATAACACCTAAAAATACACCTCGCTCCTCCGCGGTCGAGCGCACAAGTAAGCTCGGTGAGCTGCTTTTAGCCGCCGAAGTACTGGACGAAAAAACTCTCGAGCAGGCGCAAAAAAAAGGTCTGGCCACCGGAGAACCGCTTGGTGTGGTCCTTGTATCCGAAGGCATTCTGACCGAATCTTTCCTCGACGCCGCGCTGGAATTGCAAGTGCGCGTCAGAGACGGCATGTTCAGCCGTGAACAAGCCATTTTTGCCATGAAGCAAGATCCGCGCAAACTGCTCGCCATGATCGCACCACATATGATGGCAGACGAAGCGCAAGCAAAAAAAGCCAAAGCAGCGATAAGATTGGGCGAACTACTCGTTCGCGCCGGTATAATCAGCAACGCCGACGTCAATCAAGCTCTGGAATTGTCGCTGGCCCACGGCCATCAGATAGGCGAAATGCTTGTGGCGCGCGGCTTCATCACCCGTCCACTTCTGGATGCCACGCTCTCTTTGCAGCAGATGACGACACAATCGCATCTGACTACAGGTGAAGCAACGGCCTGCCTGATCAAAGTTTTCACCACCGATAGAACAGTCTCTGAGTGCATTCTCGAACTCAACTCACTCAAGGCCAAACCGGCACTACGTCAAGCTCACAAGCTGGGACGCCGCATCACACTCTCCGGTCTTGAAGGCATTGAAGCAAAAGACCCCCGCGACACCAGCACCGACCTGCCGGCCATGTCCGTTAAGGAAAGAATGGATATCGCCGTCACTCCCAATGTCGACCAAAATCAGAACATCGACATGAACGTATACCAGAACATAGATCTAAATCTGGACCGCAAAATCGAACTGGTCGATTCAGTCGAAGTGCCGCTCAGACCAAGTCAAATGGAAATGGCCGAGAAAATTCGCCAGATTCAGCTTGATACCGAAGAATTGCGCAATCTGGTCCCCGAAGATGAAAGCAGTTTTGACAGCTTCGAACCCTCAGAAGATGAAATTGCCGCCGCCACTCGCTTCGAAGAATTTTTCGGAGCCAACTTTGCCTTCGTCAAAGATCACCGCGAGACCTTTTATCGCGGACTGAGAGAAGCCTACGCCCGACTGGGACGCGTCTTCCTCAAGCGCCGCCAGCTTGGTCAGTCGGAAGACCTGCTCAAGTCTGCTCTAGAGCTGTCCTATAGCGCCAATCTGGAAGACAAAAAGGTCGAAGACCTGATGTTCCTGGCTTGTCTCTATCTGGCGCATGGTAAAAGCTGGCAGGCCGAACGCCTGCTCAAGAGCTGCCTGGGCATTCTCGAAGCTCGGAACGAAACCAATCGCAAGCTAGTGGGGCTCTGCCACCACCGTATGGCTCTGGTCTATTGCCATTTGAGCCTGCTCTTTAAGGCAGAAAGACACTTCAAACACGCAGTGGAACAGCTCTCCGACGATCCGACCGGTCGCACGGCCCAGGCCCAGGACAACCTGACCAAGCGCCGTCTGGCCGCCGTATACCGCGATTATGCCGTGCTGCTCAACCGCATGCGCCGCGAGCAGGAAGCCGACCGCTACTATTCTCAGGCTCGGAAGATTCTCTCGTCGTCACTGCGTACAGGCTGAAGAGCAACCTGAGCCCGACCGGGGACAAGTACATCGACCAGGTCCTGAATCAGGCCTCGGATTGTGTCGACTATCTCTGCAATAAAAGTCATTTGCTTGGGGATCCTTCAACGTCACCAAAGTTATGTACCCAGGTTTCAACCAATTTAGCCGCCCCCGCGCAAGATTTCGAAATCTATCGCAGCTAGCTCAGCTCCAATAGATAAATTCTCAAACTTACGGGCCTCTACGCGTAAATTATTAGTGCACATTAGTTGCTTGACATCCTCCGGATCCTAGTAGGTTCAGAGCTGTATCTCTTTCTTTCAACTTCAGGAACCAATAACCCAGTAAAAAAACGCACAACAAAGCACCAAACCGCTTTTCTGCACGTAGCTCAGGTTTTTCCCTGAGCCTGGTCTTACAAGTCCCCTGATTACCAGTAGCCTACCCGGCCCCTGCAACCTTCGCGCCCCTCGCGCGGAGAACGCTCGTGCCTGGTTCTCATTGTTTTGAAACGTCAATCCTGACGAAAAGGAAACCCAGTATGACTACAACGACAGTCAGAAAGTTCAACGGCGTCGAGGTCCCAGCGGGTGAGATCGTCCAGTTCAAGGACGGCAAGCCTGTCACTCCCAACCATCCCATCATCCCCTTCATCGAGGGTGACGGCATCGGTCCGGAGATTTCGGACGCCACCCGCCGCATCATCGACGCCGCCGTTGCCATTGCCTATGGCGACGCCCGCAAGGTGGTGTGGTTCGAAGTCTTCGCCGGCGACAAGGCCAAAGCCAACTTCGGCAGCGCCCTGCCCGACGGCACCCTGGAGGCGCTCGCGCACTTCGGTGTCTCGATCAAAGGCCCGCTCGGCACACCCACAGGCGGCGGCATGCGCAGTCTGAACGTGACCATGCGCCAGCGCTTCGATCTCTACAGCTGCGTCCGTCCCGTGCGCTACTACCGCGGCGTGCCGTCGGTGGTGAAGCGCCCGAGCGACCTGGACGTGGTCATCTTCCGTGAAAACTGCGAAGACGTCTACGCCGGCATCGAGTTCGAGATGGGCTCGGAAGGCGCTCGCGAAGTAATCGCCCTGGCCAAGAAGCACGGCTTCGACATTCGGGAAGACTCGGGCATCGGCATCAAGCCAATGTCGCGTTTCGGCTCGCGTCGCATCGTGCGTGAGGCCATCGAGTACGCCATCGAGCACAAACGCAAGGTGGTGACAATCGTCCACAAGGGCAACATCCAGAAGTACACCGAAGGCGCGTTCCTGAAGTGGGGCCTGGAGCTGGCCGCCGAAGAGTTCGGCGACATCATGGTGCTCGAGTCCGATGTTTGGGAAAAGCATGGCGGCAAGCTCCCCGAGGGCAAAATCATGCTCAACCATCGCATCGCCGACGCCACGTTCTTCGAGTTGCTCTGCAAGCCGACGCAGTTCTCGGTCATCGCCACGATGAACCTGAACGGCGACTATCTGTCCGATGCGGCAGCGGCGCAGGTGGGTGGTCTGGGCATCGCGCCCGGCGCCAACATCGGCGACAGCTGCGCTCTCTTCGAAGCGACGCACGGCACAGCGCCGGACATCGCTGGCAAGGGCCTGGCCAATCCCTGCTCCCTCCTGCTCTCGGGCATCATGATGCTCGAATATCTGGGCTGGGAGGAGGCTGCGGCCATCGTCAACAAAGCAGTCGAGAAGACCATCCGCGCCCGCACCGTCACCGGTGATCTGGCGCGCCTGATGAAGAACGCTACCAAGCTGAGCACCCCTGACTTCGCGTCGGCGGTGGTCGGCAACATGGTCAAGCCCCGTCGCAAGGCGGTCCGCAAGTAACACGGCTGATTTGACCGGTGTGGTCATCTCGGCCGAGAAACCACACCGGAGAATTCAAAATGGCAAAAATGCAAAAACGAAAAGAAGCGAAGTACATGCTTCTGGTCGGGCGCTGGCATGGCGTCACCGTCGACCAGGAGCAG
>Ga0105248_10001139_pt1 | contig 29594 bp, 28 predicted proteins | sample KBSS34metaG_FD_81524 | JGI IMG/M metagenome (GOLD analysis project Ga0105248, IMG submission 81524) | Switchgrass rhizosphere microbial communities from Kellogg Biological Station, Michigan, USA - KBS S3-4 metaG | ecosystem: Host-associated > Plants > Roots > Rhizosphere > Soil | place... | reverse complement strand
TTTCATGGAGCGTTTCGTTCCAGGCGGATCACGGGCGACGCATTCTTCGCACTCATGCGGCTCCTGCGTTTTGTCGGTCATGTCAATCCCGTGAATCGCCGCAACCGCCCCCCCAGGCACACCTACGTCTGGAGCTTCAGACGACTGCCCGGAAACTGGCCTCAGATCTGGGCCTCCTTCTATAGAGGAGAGTCTTCAGTCGCGATGGAAGAGCTTATCCTGAAGCTAGTCGAAAACGCGGGAGCTCGACGGAAACAAGGCAAAGTCCAGGAGCATCTCGATCAACTCAAGCGCTTCTGGAAGCATGAGGCCTTGACCCTTGCCAGGGTTCGGAGTGCGACAGGTTGTGGGGAGTGGCCGGTGCCTCAGTATCAGAGAGACTTTGTCTTTCTCTCGTATAAGGCAGGGATCACGTCAATCGAGGACTGTTTAAGGAGCGACATCAGGAGCGCGCCGGGAAGAAATTTGTGAATGTTCACTGTTCCACGGGGCCCTCGTCTAAGATTCTGAAAGGGAGGGTTTCCTTGAAGACTCGTTGGATTCTCATTGCGCTGATCGTGCTGAGCATCACTGCTCTGGGACAGCGAACAATCCTAAAACCCGGCATGAACAACTACAGCCCCGCAGACGACATTAAGTTGGGGCAGCAGGCCGCGAAGGAAGCCGAGAAAAGCCTCACGCTGATCAATGATCGTGAAGTGACGACTTACGTTGCCGCCCTGGGACAGAAGCTCGTCTCCAAAGCTCCCAATTCGAATAACTTTCCGTTCACCTTTAAGGTTGTCAATGAAAAGGAGATCAACGCCTTTGCTCTCCCCGGCGGGCCTGTTTATGTGAATCGAGGCGCCATCGAAGCGGCTGACAATGAAGCACAGATCGCGGGAGTGATGGGACACGAGATCGCTCACGTTGTCCTTCGGCATGGAACGAATCAGGCCAGCAAGGGTGACTTGCTGGGTAGCTTGGCCGGCGCAGTCGGGGGGCTCTTTGGCGGACGCACCGGACAGGTTGCCGCCGCCGGGGGTGGGTTGGCGGCAAACATAACGCTGCTACGTTACTCCAGGGATGCGGAAAGTCAGGCGGACCTTATGGGAACGCAGATCCTCTATGACCTGGGCTATGCCCCACGCGCAATGGCGGAGTTCTTCGATAAGCTCGCAAAAGAACACAAGGGCTCCTCAGTGGAACAATGGTTCAGCAACCATCCGATTCCTGAAAACCGAGTCGCCAAAGTGAATGCCGAAATCAAGAAGCTGGGGCCGGAACCCACCGATCCGAAGATTGATACGCCTGAGTTTCAGCGGATCAAGAAAGCCCTACTTGCGATGCCGGCTCCGAAGCCAAAGAGTAAAGCATCGGCGAATACGGGCGGCGACTGAATGAAGTCATGGCTCAGCTCCGGCCAATCTATCTTGAAACTGCGCCTTCCGCTCTCTCCACAACGAGCCTGAAGATCCTCACCATGCCGCTGACTCCTCGAATTTGCACTTCTCGAGGATCGAGAAACATCAGCCCCGCATCGGAGGCCACAGCGTCCTTCACAGCGTTCGAAACAATGATCGTTTCGGGCTGAGCATAACCGCAGAGGCGCGCCGCCAGATTCACCGTCGCGCCGATGATGGAATAGTCGAAGTGCTCGGGCGATCCGATATTCCCAACCATGACACGTCCGGTATGGATGCCCACACCAATCGGGAGTTTGTCTTCCTCGGGATTTCGGCCCGTCGCTTCCTCCATGATTGCCAACGCGCAAAGGCAGCACTTTTCCACCATGCCTGGACCATCGAAGACCGCCATGATTCCATCGCCGTTGAATTTGTCCACGTATCCGCCATTCTTGTAGACAAGCTCGACCTGGCGTCGCAGGTGTCCGCTCAACGAGGAGAAGAGCTGTTCAGGATCGAGAGTCTCCGAAAGTGCGGTAAAGCCGCGAATGTCCGTAAAGCAGATCGCGACCTGACGCTCGGTGGGCGGCGGAATCGTCCCCGTTTCCGAGTATTCCTCGGCAATGTCGGCGACGCGTGGCGAAAGGTATCGCCGCAGCATCTGCCGTGCGCGCTCGAGTTTCTGATAGTAGTCCGTCTTTTGCAGTTGCGATTTGAGGCGGGCCAGCAGCGAGACCAGGTTGATGGGCTTTCCGATGAAATCATCCGCGCCGGCGTCAAAGGCGCTGAGCAGCATGTCAGGGTAGTCCTGCCCTGTAATGCAAATAATCGGCGTCCGCCGATATAACTTCATAGCCCGGATATTCCTGCAGAGCTCGATACCATCGCCGTTGTCGATGTCCATCAAGAATGCGTCGAGGCGAACTTCGCCGCGCGCCAGTGTCAGGGCGTCGTCGCAAGTACCTGCCGCAATCACTCGATAGTGTTCGTCTTCAAGAAACGTTGTCAGCAAGTCCCGAATGGGCGGATCGTCGCCAACAACTCCAATCGTATACACACCCATGCAACGCAATTCTCGTTTTACATCGTGATTCTGTCGAGGCGATCTCGATAGTAAACTATTACCGTGTCTGTGAAAACCATTGCTGAACCGGAAGTGGGACAGAAGTCCTCGTCGCGGACTGAAGGGCTCTATCACGTCATTATTCTTAATGACGACGATCACACCATCGAATACGTTGTCGAAATGCTGCAGGTGGCGATTGGGTTGTCCGCCTCTGATGCACTGGCGCGCACGCTGGAAGCAGACAGCACCGGGAGCAGCGTCGTTCGAACCTGCGCGCTTTCTGACGCCGAAAAAAAGCGCGATTTGATCCACGCGTATGGTCCGGACTGGAGATTGCCTCGCAGCCGCGCGTCGGTAACCGCCCTGGTTGAGCCTGCCGCTCTTTAACAATTCGATTAGGAGAATGGATGTCAACGTTGGAGCTGATTAATTTCACGCGGGGTGTCCCCGCCAATGAATCTTTCCCCCTCGAGGAAATGCGCGATGCCGCTACTGCCGTTCTAAAGGATCACGGAGCCGCGATTTTGCAGTACGGCCCGGCTGCAGGTTTCGCCCCGCTGCGCGACTGGATCGCCGCGTGGCAGGGAACGCAACCTAATCAGATTCTTCTGGGAAACGGGTCGTTGGAGCTCGTCGAGTTTCTATGCCGACAGATGGTGAAGCCCGGCGATACGATCTTTACTGAATCACCGACTTACGATCGCAGCATTCTCGTTTTTCGTCGTCATGGCGCTGAAGTCGTCGGAATCCCCCTGGAGAATGACGGCCCCGATATCGATGCCCTTGAGGCGGCATTGAGGAAGCGTGTTCCCAAAATCTTCTACGTCATCGCGGATTTCCAAAATCCTGCGGGGGCAACGTGTTCTAACGCGAAACGACAGCAGATCGCAGAACTCTCGCGCCGCTACAACTTCCTTGTTCTCGAAGATGCGCCCTACCGCATGCTTCGCTACCAGGGAAAGGAAGAACCGACAATCTACTCGCTCGCGCCGGAGCGGACGCTGCACATGAGTTCGTTCACCAAGCTCATCGCACCAGGAGTTCGCGTGGGATTCATGATGGGCGATCCGGGCAAAATTGCTGAAGTCGCAAAGGTCGCCGAAGATACGTACATTTCTCCAGGCTATTTCGCGCATGGCGTCACGTGGGAATGGTGCCGCCGAGGATTGCTGCCTCCTCAGATTGAACGCTTGAAGGCGCTCTATGCCCCGCGGCTTAACGCATGCCTCGCGGCGCTCGGGCGGCACATGCCGGATGCAAAGACAACGAAGCCCGAAGGCGGATTCTTTATCTCACTGACTCTGCCGGAAGGTGTCTCGACAACGGATGTCCGGAATGCCGCAGCGAAACGGAATTTGAACCTGGCCGACGGCCTCGCGTTTTTCCCGAATGGTGGAGGCGAGCAATTCCTGCGCCTTCCGTTCTGCGCGTTGACCCCGGAACAGATCGAAGAAGGAGTGCGGAGACTCGCCGAGTGTGTGAAGGAAGTGCGACGCTAGCAGCAAATGAGAAGCAATTTGAAATCGGACGAGTCCGGGGAACTCAAAACCGAAATTACAAGAGGGTAGATTGGACGGCCGGCCCCTTGATGTCCCGTCCAATTTGAGATCTTGTAATTTCGGTTTTGAGTTCCCCGGACTCGTCCGATTTCAGATTCCCCCACAGATTTCCTCAATTCACCGAGCGAAGTCTCCTTCCAACACCCTTAATTCAACTTTCTCCTTCCCATTAACCTCCAGTTTGACGGGTGTTCCCTTCCCGGCAAATGTCTTGATGAACTCCGCATTTCGAAACGCGCTCGCCGGCACATCAGCCCACGCGTACGCCTGATATGTCCCAGGCGTGATCCCGCCGATCTCGAATCCGCCGTTCTGGTCGGTCCGTGTTTCCTTGTACGCCCCGTAGTAATCTTTGCGTTCTCTCAGGGGTGAATCGGGAACCAGCACTACGAGGCCGTTATGCACGGGACTGCCGCCGACGTCCGTTACTTTCCCGTCAATCACGGCAGCGCCGGGGCTCACGAGGATTTCGAGAGCTGTCTCATCGCCTTCGACAACGATGTCTTCTTTCAGAACGTCCCTCGAACCTTGCCGTGCGCTCACGACAAAGGCGTCCGCCGGCAGCCCGCGCACATAGCCAAGCTGGTAACGTCCCGCATAGACTTCGGGCAGCAAGAACGCGCCGTCAGACCCGCTGCGCGCGAAATAAGAAATCTTCGGGCCAATGGCGACTTCGGCGCCGGAAACTGGGCGAGTCTGCCCGTCGGGTTCCCGTACCAGGACGTGTCCGGTAAGTTTCGTCTGCCCTCTGCGAATTGGGATTTTCAATTGGATGCTTTCGCCGCGATATTCGACCCGCGAGGTCCCCGTGAGGCGGCCTTTCGGTGAAGGCCAGGTCGCGATGATGTCGTAAGTCCCGGGAGAATCCGGTTGAATCTCGTGAACTTCGTCGACGATGCGATCTTCGAACAAGGGATACTCGGAGCCAACCCAATTGGGCGGTTTGATGGTCCAGTCTCCGAAACCTTCTAACGATTCCCCGCTCTCGTTGATTATGGTGACGCGAATCCACGAACGGCGTTCGTTTTTGAGCTTGATATCGTTAAGCAAGGTTTCGCGCCCCTGCTTCACTTCCACAAGTTCTGCCTTCGAAATGTCACGCACTCCCGGGTACACCATGGGTGCCGAAGAGATGCCGCCGGGAATCCTGCTTTCAACCGTCAGCTCCTGGGGAACCAACCGAATTGCATATTTTCCGGGGTCGACGCCGACGGCGCGAAACTCACCGCGTTCGTTGGTTTCGACACGCGTTGCACGCGAAGTCCCGCCACGGTTGACGACACTCCACTGCGGTTTTCCCATGAGGTAGAGGTTTTGCAGAAGTTGGACCTCTACCCGATTCGCAGGTGTGCCATCCGGTCGGAACACGCGACCGGCGAGGGTGCCGGCAGGAATCATGCGGAAGACCGCGTTGTGAACGCGCTGGCCTTCAGTCACTCGAAAGGGATAACCGGAAATCTCCTGGCGGCCCGGAACGACATAGCCTTCTCGAACGAGCGCAACAAGATGCCGCCCCGCATTCAGGCCCTGCAACAAGAAGTGGCCTTCGGTATCAGTCGTCGTGCGGACCTGAACCTGATCTGAGGTGCGGACGAGGAAGACGCTGACACCAGCGATCGGAACATCGGATCCGGCTTCGCGAACCGTGCCTTCAATGGATGCCGTTTGCTCGACCTTTGCGGGCGCGTCGTGCGGCTGCGAGCTCGTGCAGGACACCATCAAAAAAAGAAAAGCTGCTGTAAGTAACCGCAATGAGACGTTAACGCATTTCTTGCTCGCACCCACCTCTGTCTACTTTTTCTCGGAAACGGGAGCGGGAGCCGACCCGGGAGGCGCTGTCAATGGAGCGGCGCTGGGAGCGCCGCCTGTCCGTTTCTTCTCGACCTTTTCGAGATAGGTCTGATGGCACTTTGTGCAGACTTCGTAAATATTTCCGCCGGCTTCCATTAGTTTGTCGGGATCCTGATCGTCAGCGGCCTTTGCTGCTTCTAAAGACGTCTCCGACATTTGTTTCACGAATTTTGCCCAATCGCCTCTATCCTCGGCTCTTCCTTCATACATGAGAAGCGTGGACGCTTCGGCAAGACCGCGTGCAGCATAGGCCACCTCCTGCCACTCTTCGTTACTCTTGGGGCGTGTTTCGTGGGTTCCCTTGTCGTCTATTTCGATCTTGACGGAGTCCCAGACTTTCTGGGCCGTATGCGCAACGAGACCCTCCATAACATCCTGCGTCGTCGACACGGCTTTGAACTCCGTCGCTGCATCCTTTGCCGCGGGCGCGCACGCTGCCGATGTCACGAGACACAACACCACCACACAAACCTTTCTCATGCGTAAATCCTTTCAATATTGGGTATCGAGGTTGAATGTGGGGCGTATTCTAGCCGACCCTCTGTGCAAGCGCACGAAGACTTTGCTTAAGTTTTCGTTGGAAATGCACCATAATTCTATGGACCGCGGCCCCATCGTCTAGCGGTTAGGACGTGGCCCTCTCAAGGCCAAAACACGGGTTCGATTCCCGTTGGGGCTATCGGATCGTCCCCGCGAGAAACTAACGTCGGTTCGACAACAATCCCATACGGCGTCACATAATCTTCTTCGCAGAGAGACATCGGCAACACACTTGCTTATGTAATTAAACAAAGCGTTCGTTTCGAACAAGCCCAGTGGGCCTCAGATGACAAATACCTAGTCGGGATTCAACGAAGGTTCCGACACGTAACTCACTCCGCAGAACAGAAGGAGAATCATGAACTGCGAAGAAAGAGCTGCACTTCTGGTTGCGTATCAAAAACGGGCGATATTGTTCTCACGCGCAGTTGACGATCTTCGTGATGCTCGAGATGGAAAATGGCAAGAAGGATTTATGACTTATTGGGACGCAGCACACGAAACGCTAACGGCGTGTATTAAAGCTCAAGACGAACTCGAGTCCCATATCGCCAGGCACCATTGTGAGGACGAAGTCCTCGAAAAGGCAATCGCGTGAGACGCGATCGGCAATCAAGACTGACTAGACTGTTTGGAATCTGAACAATTCTGCTCCGGGACACCAAGTCCCGGAGCCCATTGGTTCGTTCGCGTCGGCCGCCGGGTTGTCTCGAAAGCTAGGCCGTCAATCGCGACGAATTCCGCAACTTTGACGCTGCCAGCGCTCCGCAAACGACGAGACCGCAGATCAGCATGGCAACGCTGCTTGATTCCGGAACGGTCGTCGTAGTTCCACCGCCGAAAGTGAAATCATCGATCGTGAAACCTGCTGAGCCCAGACCGATGATCTTGAAGCCGCCGATGTCAGCGGTTGGCCGTGAGATACCCACAAAGTTACCTGCCGTGCCGCTACTCAGCGTCTCCAGCGTGGTTTCGGGTAGGCCGCTGAATGCAAAGTTCGTGTCTGCCGCGATTAGCAATGCATTTCCTAAAGAAGGATTCAGCCAGAAACCTACGCTGGATACTTTGGTTGGGAAGAAGATTTCGATCATCGCACCCGGACCGAACTTTGTGGTGAAGTCGAAATCAACCGGACCGAGCACTGTGGGCGCAGACTTCGCATCGCCTGCAATCGCCCCGCTCAAAGTATAAAGAGCCGGTGCATTGGTCCCGACCATACCACCAACTGAAAACTGAACTCCCGGAATTTGATTAAAGACGAAAGCAGTCGATGAGACCGCACTTCCGACGGTGTAGCTGGTAATCGTCTGAGGGGTACGGCCCACAATGCTGTTGAAGTTCACGACGGTGGCGCCGCTCTGAAATGTAGCGACCTCACTAGCGTTACTCGTGTTAATCGTACTGGCGTGAAGGAATCCCTGAAACGCGAGGCATAACACAACGACGCGGCAGATTCTGGTCATGACAATCTCCTTGCGGTGGAACGTTAATCAGAATGTCAGTGCCCAATCAGAAGTCAGCAGCGATCAGTCAGAATGCGGTAAACGTTAAATCACTCGACCGGCATGGTCAAGAAATTGTGCGAGCGATCTTTAGCAGCTTTCCCCGGGGACATAGTAAGCAGTGCGTCTCTCCGAACCTAATTAAAAGATTGTCAATCGCCGACGCCGGATGACGCGGTTACGCGAAGGTCTTATGTGATGCGGGTTTTTGTGTAGCGTGCATGTGGAACCCCTACAAATAACGTTTTGAGGCACGGTCTTCCATCCGTTATAGTCAGGGCTCGCCGTTAGGAGGAGAAGAGTAAGCTCCGCACGAAGCGGGTGTAATCCAGTTTCGAAATGATGAACCGCGGAGTAGCGAATGCACGCAAGTTTTCGGGTGGCTCGGTTAATGTCGTTTGGGTCATGGGCACAGGCAGCGCCCCCGACCGGTAAGACAAGCCCCCGCTCGAAGCACGCTTGCGAATCTCCCAGGAGACACTTACCGGCGAATTTCTCGGCGCGAATTATCACTATCGCCGATTCGGCCGCTGTTCCCCCTCGAAGTCAGGCTGCATTGCTCACCTTCGACGCCGACAGCCAAGTCGGCATTGGTTTTGGCGCTTACCGCGATACGCTTTGTCCAGCGGGGAGCCCCGGCCAATTTTGCACACAGCTCCCGCCCGTCACGGCCAGTTCCGAGGAGTTTTGGTCCCTCAAACTCGCCAGAGGCGGGTCCACCGTAACATCGAAGTGGGGAGAAACGGGGATCACCATGTCCAAGAAACCTCCAAAGCCCCAACCCGATCGAAGTCACCTATTGGAACTGGCAGACCAGTTCCAGCGTAAAGTGATGGAATCCAAAGTTGCTGCTGTCGCCGTCGTAGATTCAGAAGGCCGATTCCTGGCAGTAAGCCGGCGCGCCGTCGAAATCACCGGATATTCCAGCCGTGAACTGAAAGGAAAACACTTTACCTCTTTGGTCGTTCCCGAACATCGAGACTGCATCAAAGAATTGATCGATGCGGTCCTCGGCAAGGGACCGAGTTTCTCGAAGGTGGAAACAGTTGTCCTTTGCAAGGATGGCACTTCTAAAATCATCACCTTCGATATGGCTCCAGTTCAGGTAGAGGGCAAGATTGTAGGAGCCGTAGCAGCTTGCGAAGACGTTACAGCTGCCAGACGGACCGAAGAAGCCCTAAAGCAAAGCGAGCTGGAATTACGACTGTTGTCTTCGCGCCTTTTGGACCTGCAGGATTCGGAACGGCGCCGAATCGCGAGAGAACTTCATGACGGTACCGCGCAAAATCTGTTTGCGTTGAACATCGCGCTTTCACGAATGCTTCAGCAGGCGTCCACGGAGGAGTCTCGCAACTCGTTGCAGGAATGCCTGTCGCTCTGCGAGCTATCACGCGAAGAGATCCGCACGCTCTCTTATGTGCTTCACCCGCCGATGCTTGATGAAGCCGGACTCGTGTCCGCCCTGAAGTGGTACGTCGACGGCTTCTCAGCCCGTAGTGGAATCCGGGTGGACCTTACGGCCGATCCAGCTTTGGGTCGTCTGCCCATCGATATCGAGACGGATCTGTTTCGTGTGGTACAGGAATGCCTCGCCAACATCCATCGGCATTCGGGTAGTGTTGCCGCAGCGGTAAAGCTGGATCGAAACACGGAGCGTGTTCTACTACAGATCCGGGATTGGGGCCGGGGGATGCCGGCCGAAATCACGAGCGGGCAAACGATGGCTTCCCCGGGAGTGGGTATTCCGGGTATGCACGAGCGGCTCGCGCAACACCAGGGAAATCTTGAGATTAGATCCAACAACAAAGGGACCATCGTCACGGCCACCGTTCCGCTAGTTCCCATGCACCGGCCGCACGACGTTGGTCGGCGCCAATGAAAACAAAAAACACAAACGAAAGCGGCGCCTGCTCGCGATTACGTGCCCGGTCGCGTGCACAAACTGACTGGCAAAATACATAATTCACCTGATTCGCACGCCATATGGGGCCATGAGACGGTGTGGAACCCCAGTGAAATACCGGATTGGGTACAAGAAAACCTTAGGGCGTTTTACCTGAAAAGGGGGTCTTTTTGATTCGCATACTGCTTGTTGATGATCACGACGCCGTTAGAAGAGGCGTGCAGACCATGCTGGAGTCGCATCCCGGATGGGAAGTCTGCGCCGAAGCGTCAAACGGAAGGACGGCCGTCAAACTCGCGCAGCAACTGAAGCCCAACATCGCTGTCATCGATCTTGAACTGCCGGACCTGAACGGGCTCGAAGCAACCCGTCAAATCAAGAAAGAGCTTCCGGAAATAGAAGTACTGATTTACACCATGTACGAGACGGAAGAACTCATCCGGAAAGTGCTCGCCGCTGGTGCTCGCGGATACGTCCTGAAGTCTGACGCTGGCCAACACCTGACCGAAGCCGTCGAAGCGTTGAGCCGCCACAAACTTTTCCTGACCCCGGTCGCTTCCGAAACCGTATTGGAGAGCTTCCTGAAATCTACGCGTCATGAGCGGGAAGACTCCGTGCTGACGAACAGGGAACGCGAAATCGTTCAACTGCTCGCGGAAGCCAAGGCAAACAAGGAAATCGCTGCCGCGCTGTGTATCAGCGTCAAAACGGTGGAAACCCATCGGGCATCCATCATGCGGAAGCTTGGAATCAATTCCATCGTTGCGCTGGTCCATTATGCGATTCGCAACAACCTGGTAGGGCCGGGCGTGAGAATCCCGAGAGTTCACTGAACACGTTTGCTCCTCGCTGACGCTGTTTGCTGACTGATACTCCCGCTGTATCTATACGTTGTTACAATTTTGTTAAGAGGCGGTGTGCCCGGTTTTCAAACCGGCTACACAGCCTCTTTTCTCTGCGCCTTCCAGCGTTTACACGAAAGGCCCACCGGCAAATACGCGGTTCACCCGATACTTCCCTTTGACCGCCATTATTACTATCGCCTCCGTTAACCTGCTGCAGGGAGCAGCGTCAGTTAACGAAGTTGATCGTCAGGAGAAGGGTTTTTTATGAGTAAGGCAACGTATGCATTGGTGCTGGCTCTATTGGCCGTCGTCACTTGTGCAAACGGATTTGCGCAGAAGCTGGAAGTAGGGGCTTACGGGGGGGCATCCCTCTGGTCACGCCCCAGTTTCAGCATCCCCTCAGCTGAACCTCCTGGCCGCACCGATATCGATTACAGATTCGCCGATGGCGGCTTGTTCGGATTGCGGGTGCGGGAACACCTCACCCAGTTTATCGGTCTGGAACAATCCTGGCTAATCACCGGCACAAACAATATCGAGCGCGGTCTCTCCGTTGGTCACAGATTGCATCAGCTGTATTTCAATGGAAACCTCTATGCACTTTCCAATGAGAGAAGAATTCGGCCTTACCTCTCAACCGGAGTCGGCTGGAACTTCTTTCACCCTACGGATGAAGGAAGAGCAGGAGCGTCCGAAGCAACCACGACTCTTCTGGGCCACAATCTCGACAGCGAAAATCAGTTTGGCTTTAACTTCGGCGCCGGTGCCCAGATGCGGCTCGCGCGTCGCGTCGGACTCGACTTCAGCGTTCGCGATTTCCTCGCGAGGTCTCCGACATTCCAGATCCCAAATGCGGAAGATCGCGACCGTGACCACAACCTGCAGCTTCAGGCCGGCATAAACATCGGGTTCGGCGGATACAAGCCGCTGATCGTCCACAGTTTCAACGTCGCTCCAACTATCGAAGCCGCGAGCACCTCTCTATGTCCGGGTGAATCGACGACGGTGCGCATCTCGGCGCAGGACTCCATTCCGGAAAATCAGGTCACCTATAACTGGACCGTGAATGGGCAGCAGGTCGGTTCGGATCCTCAATACAACTTTGTTGCTCCTCAGAATGCCGGTCCGGTTGACGTCGGTGTTCGCGTTTTTTACGACCAGGCCAAACTAGACAAGCAAGCACTCAAGGCGGTCAAGAAGAACCCGGGAATGCCGGAGAATCGGAAGACAACACTCACTGTAAAGGAATATCGGCCTCCGACGGCCAGTGCGACGTTACCCAGGACAACGATTCAGCGGGCTGATCGTCTTCAGTTGACTTCAACCGCCAGTGGTTCGGAGTGCTCCGGAAATCTCGCTTACCGCTGGAGCGCCAGCGATGGGAGACTTACTGCCGGAGCCACCCCCAGCACATCTGAATTCGACGGAAGCACCCTGGCATTCAGCAATACCGTGCAAGGTCAGCAGTGCAGACCCGTCACCTTAACGCTGGAAGTCACCGACCAGCGCGGCGGCGTGGCGAGAGACGCGAAGGATGTACAGGTTTGTTATACGGCGCCCCCGGTTGCGGCTCCCCCACCGCCACCGCCGCCGCCTCCTCCGCCACCGCCACCGCCGCCGGCCATTCAGCTGTCGGACATTAACTTCGCGAAGAACAGCACTCGCGTCAACAACTGCGCCAAGAGAGTGTTGGGCAACGAACTCTATCCGCAGCTTACCGCATCGCGCTACAGCGACTACGACGTCGTGCTGGTCGGACATCGTGACCCCAGCGAATTAGAAACAGTCGGCAAACGCTCCGAATCGACGCTTGATCGGGACCGCGTGCTGAACGCTGCAGCGTTCCTGAGCGCAAAAGGAGCCACATGCAAGGACGTTGAACTCACCCGCATCCGAGCAGGGTGGAAAGGAACCGAAGAACGGAACGAATTCAGATCGAACTTCTGTGATAGCAGTACCGTAGAGCGGAAAAACGACGCCGTCTCCAGTACCGACGATACGGCAAAGAACAGAAGAGTCGAAATCTGGCTAGTACCAAAAGGCGCAACTGCGCTGACGGACATCGTGGCGTCGCAGGACACCAGAAATGACATTGTGGCGCTCGCCTGTCCGAAATGAGACCAAGAACTCCTAGCTGAGATCTAAAGAATGCGAGACCCCCGGGTCCCCAACTCTCTTCTTCCCGTGGGGACCGAACGCCAGCAGGCAACGCAGTCGGGTGGCTCCCCCGACTGCGTGCCGGCCTGGCGGATCGGAACCGGCGCTCGCTCTACTGATCGCAGCTTTGTTACTGGGTTTGGAGTGTAAGCTTTCACCACACGTCACTCCCATTGAGGCAATACACTTGAGCAAAAAACCACACACTCTATCCAAGAACCGTTACAAAGCCCCGAAACGTCACTTAAGAGTGAATGACAGAAAAGACGTTCACCTCACACACAACCCGGATCGAACTCCAGCGATGTTTGCGTTTGAGCCTTCGAGGACCGAAGAGGCTCTCCAGCTTCTCACCCGAAGGTTATTGCACGCACAGGAAGACGAGCGCCGAACTGTGGCCCGAGAACTTCACGATGGCCTGAATCAGACACTGGCGATGCTCGGAGTGGAAGTCGGTATCGCGATAAACCAGCTGCCCGGTTCCGCGAAGACCGTGCGTCAACAGCTCCAACGGATTCTTCTTCGTGTTGAGCAACTCACAGAAGAAGTCCGGGAGATTTCACACCGCTTGCACCCTGCGCTGCTGGAACACCTCGGGCTCGTTTCTGCCCTGCGCAGTTATTGTTCCGAGTTTGAACAGTACCGGCACCTCGATGTCCTGTTTGCCTGTGAAGGTTCGGCCGATCAGATTCCCTTTCAAGTCGCGCTCTGCCTCTATCGGATAGTTCAGGAGGCCCTGAGTAATGCGGCGAAACACGCCAGGGCGCGCGAAGTTGTCGTGAGTCTGACTCTCGGCAAGGGCGAAATAAAACTTTCAATTTCGGACGACGGACTTGGTTTTGATGTCATACAGCCCGGGCAGAATTCAGGATTGGGCCTTATCAGCATGGAGGAGCGGGCACGGATAGTCGGCGGGCGCTTCTCTATCGACAGTCATTTGGGGACCGGCACACGAATCGAAGTTGTCGTTCCCGCAAAGGAGGCATCGAAATGGGAACTCTTATCCGAGATCAGCTTACAGGCAAGATAAGGCGTCCCCGGCTGCTTCTTGCGGACGATCACACGATCGTGCTCGAGGGCATTACACGCCTTTTGCAGAATGAATATGATTTGCTTCCACCGGCAAGCGATGGCCAGCTCCTCGTAGAGACTGCGATGCGCACTAACCCTGATGTGATTGTTGTCGATATCTCCATGCCGATCCTGAACGGTATCGAAGCCGTCCGACAAATCCGCAAGAAGGGGCTGAAAGCGAAGGTCATCTTTCTATCCATGCACGCGGATATCGAGTGGGCCACGGAAGCTTTGGCGGTCGGAGCCTCGGGTTATGTCATCAAGCAATCAGCAGCCGAGGAACTGAGCCACGCCATCCAGGAGGCGCTTCACAACAGGACCTACATCACGCCGAGAGTCGTCAAAAACAAGGAGTCGATGACTCACGTGGCACGGCACGGTATTTCGCTTACCGCGCGCGAACGCGAAGTGCTTCAGCTTGTGGCTGAAGGCCGCACAATCAACGGAATCGCGGCAATCCTGAAGGTCGCGGGACGAACCGTTGTCTTCCACAAGACAAACATCATGGATAAGCTCAATTTGCGTACAACGGCTGACCTCACGCAATACGCGGTTCGTCACGGTATGATTTCGGTTTAGCTGCGATTGTTCGACAAGGGGAAAACTCATGGACCCCAAGGTTGAATCCCGTTCGGAAGTTCAATTAGAAACGAGTTCGCGTCAGGTCCCCCCATTTCCGGGAATGGTCTGGATTCCAGGCGGAACGTTCCAGATGGGTTCCGATAAGTTCTACGCCGAAGAACGGCCGATCCACAAAGTCACAATCGATGGCTTCTGGATTGATCAGCACACGGTGACGAATGAAGAGTGGAGCCGCTTCGTCCAGGAGACCGGATATGTCAGCCTCGCTGAACGGCCGGCAAAGGCGGAAGATTATCCCGGCGCTGCGCCCGAGATGCTCGCTCCGGCGTCAGTAGTCTTCCGCATGCCGAAGTCCGCCGTTGACCTCACGAACTGCTATGACTGGTGGACGTATGTCAAAGGCGCTGACTGGCAGCATCCGAGTGGCCCCGAAAGTTCGATTCAGGACAAGGCAAAACACCCCGTCGTGCATGTCGCGTACGAAGACGTTGAAGCCTATGCCAAATGGATTGGAAAAGATCTGCCGACCGAAGGAGAGTGGGAATTCGCGGCTCGGGGCGGTCTCGATGGCGCCGATTTCGTATGGGGCAACGACTTCACGCCTCGTGGCGTTCACATGGCGAATACATGGCAGGGGGAATTCCCCTGGCAGAACCTCAAGTCCGATGGCTTCGAAGGAACGGCGCCCGTCGGAAGCTTCCCCGCCAATCGTTACGGTCTCTATGACATGGCGGGCAACGTCTGGCAGTGGACCAAAGACTGGTTCCAGGAATACAGCAAAATCCAGCGAGCCTGCTGCGCGAGCTTGAATCCGCGGGGCGGCTGGAAGAAGCCAGCTACGATTCTCGGCAGCCGAACATCAAGATCCCAAGAAGAGTGATGAAGGGCGGTTCGTATCTTTGCTCCCCAAACTATTGCCGGCGCTACCGGCCCGCAGCGAGGATGGCCCAACCGATCGACACATCGACCTGCCACCTCGGCTTCCGATGCGTTGTGCGAGTAAACGACACGACGTTGTAAGATTTTCCAAATAAAGTCTGTTCAGACAACGACGGCCCCAAGTGCGTTATCATTCCTTCCGCGTACCTGCGCGTCTTTACAGGTGCGATCAGACACAACATTCGACAGCATCATTGAACGCCCAAGCGTATCAATCGGATGCATTAAAAGGAGACCAGCATGAACTACCGCCCCTGGCTAGATAAACCGCTTGCGCTCGTGACGGCATGCTGTCTCCTACTGGCGCCGGGTGGCCCCGCTTTCGCAGCGGCCGGGCTTTTCCAAACAACGGCAACGACAACCACTACTAAAACACCGACGGCCACAAGCCAAACGACACCATCGTCGGCCCCCGCTCCGGCGGTCGCAACACCACCGCCTGCACCACCCGTCGATGGCGGATGGCCTCGTCTTTACCCGACGACCAAGTCAGGCGCGAACATCATCGTCTATCAGCCCCAAATCTCGAGTTGGGAGAATCAAAGGGTGATGGAACTCTATGCCGCGGTAGCGTACACACCCAAAAGTGGAAAGCGCGAGCTCGGAACAATCAAGGCTACAACCGACACAAAAGTGTCAACGGCGGAGCGACTGGTTGAATATTCGAACTTGAAGATTAGCGATGCAAATTTCCCAACCCTCGACAAAAGCAAAATTCAGGAAGTCACCACAGAGGTCGGCGCAACGCTCACCGACGGAGTGATTGGGCTCGACCGTGTGCTGGCCGGACTGGACAAGAGTCAGATCATTCCGAAAAACGTCGAGGGCGTGAAAGCCGATCCTCCGGAAGTCTTCTTCAGCACGAAGCCAGCAATCCTGGTCAATCTCGATGGGGCTCCAATCTGGAGTCCCATCATGGGCACTGATCTTCAATATGCGATCAACACCAACTGGGATCTCTTCCTCCACGGTCCGAGCAAGATTTACTACTTGAGAAACAACGATACCTGGCTTCGAACATCCACCCTCGAAGGAGGCTGGGTTCCTGCGACGTTGCCCGACAGTTTTAAGAAACTTCCAAAAGATGACAATTGGAAAGAGGTGATCGCCAACGTTCCCGGCAAGAAATTGTCGCCGGACAAAGCCCCGAAGGTTTTCCTGACTCAGACACCGGCGGAGATAATCCTCTTGAAGGGCGAACCCGATTACGATCAGGTGAAAGGCACGAACCTGTATTGGGTCAGCAACACGGAAAGCGACGTGTTTCGAGAAGGTAAGACCGGGTCAGTGTATTACCTCGTTACGGGGCGCTGGTTCAGGGCCCCCGACTTTACCGGCCCCTGGACATTTGCATCGCTGGATCTGCCTGAAGATTTCAAAAAGATTTCTCTCGAACACGAGCGTTCGCGTGTTCTTGCATCCGTTCCGGGAACGACTCAGGCGGCTGAAGCCGTTCTGGTGGCGCAAGTGCCGGAAACAGCCCGCGTTAGTAAGAAGACCGTGAAAGCTCCCGAAGTGAAGTATCAGGGCGACCCGATGTTCGAACCCATCGAGAAGACCACGATGCAATACGCCACCAATACAGACAAGCAGATCATTAAGGTTGGCGACATCTATTACATGTGCTTTCAGGCCGTCTGGTTCATGTCGAAAAGCCCGAACGGCCCGTGGGAAGTTACCGGTGAAGTTCCGAAGGAGGTCTACAGCATTCCACCAGAATCCTCGGTTCATAACGTGACATACGTGACTGTTGTTGAAGACGACGATGATGATGACGCGGTGGTCTTCGCTGCTGCGGCCGCTTATACCGGGGTGATGATTGCGTGGGGATGCGCGGTCTGGGGTACAGGTTACTACTATCCCCCGTATATTGGGTACGGGGGATACTATCCCGTCTATTATCCGCGCTATCCCACTTATGGATACAGCGCATGGTACAACCCCTGGACTGGCAGCTATGGGCGCGGCGCCGTCGCCTACGGACCCTACGGAGGAGCCGGAATCGGCGCACGCTATAACGCGCAAACCGGAACATATTCTCGGGCCGCAGCAGCGTATGGCCCTTATGGTTCACGCGGTGTGGCCGAAGCCTATAACCCCCGCACTGGAACTTACGCGCAAACACGACAGGGTGCCAACGCCTACGGCAGCTGGGGAACAACGGGCGTCACGCGCGGAGACTCATGGGCTACGACATCGCGCGTCACGAACAATGTCACCGGTAACACAACCCGTGTGACCCAGGGAAGCGGAGGCGGCACCGCAGTCAGCCGAACCGGTCCCGGAGGTGGCGGTTTCATTGCGCAGGGTGGAAGCGGCGACGTTTACGCAGGGCGTGATGGGAGCGTTTATCGCAACGAAGGCGGAGGCTGGCAGAAGTACGACAACGGCTCATGGAACAGCGTTGGAACACCGGAGCAGCGGCAGCAGGTTCAAGATCGAGCCAATCAGGCACAACAAAATCGAGCAACACAACAGCCGGCCAACCGCCCGTCATCGACCTTCGATTCGAACACAGCCAGTCAATTGAATCGAGATCGCGCGGTTCGATCGGAAGGCGTGCAAAGAAGCAGCGACTACGGTTCGATGCGGAGCAGCAGCCCGTCAACGACCACGCGCAGTAACAGCGGCAGCTATCGTCCGAGCGCACCCCGTATGGGTGGCGGTGGAGGCCGGCGTCGATAGTCGCTTGGACACCTTGCCGCTTCTGCTCGGTTCTTTACAGTCTGGAGCGGATCTATGGAAGAGTGGTTGACTCGCTTCGTGCAGGATTTCAGCGGCCGGCTCACCGGTCCGCTGCACTTCCGCTTTCTGCTTCAACCGCTGATGGCCACAATTCTCGCAATTCGTGCCGGAATGCAGGATGCGCGCGAAGGCAAGCCCCCCTATTTCTGGGCAATCTTCACAGACTCCGGCAAGCGGAAAGAGCTTGTAAGCGAGGGCTGGCACGCTGTTGCCAAGGTCTTCACGATTGCCGCCATCATGGATGTGATCTATCAGCTAATCGAGGTGCGGTGGGTCTATGTGCTGGATATTCTGATCACCGCAGTGTTGCTGGCCATTGTCCCCTATCTGTTTTTGCGGGGCCCTGTGAATCGCATAGCACAGGCATGGAATCGCAACGCCATGCCGCCTTCAAATCCCAGAGGAGCCAAATAGCACAGGCAACCTGCTTCGTCTTACAGTACCCGCCGGGTTAACCAAACATCAGACTGCACGGAGAACAGCTGACACTCCGGCATTCAGGAGTACGCAGTCGCTCGATTGTTGGAGGCAAGAGCACTACTGTGAAGATGGACTACGAACTCTTTGACTCCGGCCCACCGCTGTCATGGCAGAAAGCTCTTCGGTTAGTCAGGCCGCCGGAAGAAAGGCAAATTGCACGCCCGGTACTGGCCGCGGTGGTTGTGGGATGGTTGCCTATAGCGGTACTCGCAGGTGCGCTTGCGATCATGGGACACCCCACAGCGTCCTCATTCTTTAAGGATATCGCCGTCCATGCGCGATTCCTGGTGGCGTTGCCTTTAATTGTTCTTGCCGAGGCGGACATAATCCCTGCGTTCGGTCGAATCGTTACGCATTTTCTATCTTCGGGAATGGTTAACAGAGATCGGGAACGGTACTTCGAAGCAGTCAACTCAACACGGCGACTCCTCGATTCAAAGTGGGCTGTCTACGTCACATTTGCGCTCGCCTACGCCGTCGTCATCGCTTTGATGACCAGTATCAACCGCAATAACACTCCCGCATGGTATTGGGGAGGACCAGGCCCCCTCGGTCTTTCGCTACCTGGCGTTTGGCATGCGTACGTCAGCCTTCCCTTATTGCTTTGGCCATGTTTTGGGTGGGTATGGCGGTTGCTTCTCTGGTGGCGGTTTCTCGCACTGATGTCCCGTCTTGACCTGCATTTGATTCCAACGCATCCGGATCACGCTGGAGGTCTGAAGTTTGTCAGCACATCCATTCGGGCCTACCGCCTGCTGGCGGCTGCGATCGGCGTTATCGTCGCCGGCACGGCGATGAACCACTCGCTTCTATCCGCGGAGTCATCGCCCATGGCGTACAGAAATTCTGCGATAGCCGTCGTGGTACTGGTGCTGATCCTGTCAGCGGGTCCGCTTCTTATGTTCGTCACAAAGCTTCGTAACACCAGACTTCGGGGAATGCTCCACTACGGAAAGCTGGGAAGCGCTGTAGGCGCCGAGTTTGAACAGAAATGGATCAGCCAAAAAGAGAACGTTGACACCGGCACCCTCGAAGTTCCGGATTTCTCCGCAATGACAGACCTCTATCAGGTTGTCGGAAACGTGTATGAGGTTATGGATATCCCCTTCGGCCTAAAGGATCTGACTCCTGTCGTCGTCGCCTCGCTCATTCCCTTCGTCCCCGTCGTCTTGATGACTGTGCCCCTCTCAGAGATCGTTCAGACCGTAAAATCGTTGCTGCTCTGACGCTGGAGGTCTATACAGAGAGAGACTCCAGGACCGGAATTCGTGCAGCCCTCGATGGATAAGCTCCCGGAGCAATAAGGAGAAAGTGAATTCATGACCAGGTATCAGCTCTTCGCCCGTGCATTGGCGCTTTATCTGCTTTTGAACGCGACAGCCGCAATGTGTCAGGATCATTCGAGCGGACCAAGCTTAGCCGCTCAGGTTGTCGACCCGACGGCGCCACTGAAGAGTTACCTGTTTCAGAACCGCTATTCGCCATCCATTTGGGGGATTGACGACAGGCAGAACGAAGTCATGATGCAGGCCGCAATTCCCCACCAGTTGTTCGACATGCCGAACATCTTTCGTGTAACTGTGCCTTATATGACGAGCGTTCCTACAGGCGAACGCGGCCTCTCCGATGTCCAGATCTTCGATGTCGTGATTTATCCCCGCAGTTGGGGAAACCTGGCTCTCGGCGGTGTCGCCAGTGTCGGTCCAAACAAGGGTCCCGGGATTAACACGTTCGCCCTGGGGCCCGCCATCGGCGTTGTATTGAAAAAAAATAAGTGGACGTATGGTATTTTCAACCAAAACTTCTTCAGCTTTGGTGACATCTCTACGACTCAGATTCAGCCGATTCTCGCATACACCCTGAATGACAAGGTCAGCTTTGCCATCGGTGACGCGCAATACACCATGGATTGGAACAAGGGCCGGGTCGTCAACGTGCCGTTGAGTGGCCAGGTCAACTACATCACGCGGCTCAAGAGTCAGCCGCTGCGCCTGCTTGCTAATTCCCAGTACAACGCAGTGAACGAGCCGGGATCACGAAAGTGGATCCTCACATTCGGCATCGCGTTTCTTGTGAAGTAATGCAATGACGAGATGAGCCAGCCATGGAAGACGCATTCAAACAAATTGCGTTGTCGGTCGCGCTCGCCACGGAAGCCGTAGCCGTCCTGATTATCGCGTTGGGAGTGTTTCAAGCGGTTTTCAGGCTGGTGAAATACGGACTGTCTCCCAAACGAGCCATCGGCACACGCAAGGCGATCTGGATGGGCCTGGGGATGTGGTTACTGCTCGGATTGGAGTTCGAACTCGCCGCCGACATCGTCCGCAGCGTGGTCTCGCCAGAGTGGGCCGATATCGGTCAACTTGGAGCGATTGCCGTCATCCGGACGTTCCTGAATTACTTCCTGGAAAAAGATCTCGAAAAATATGGTGAACCGGAACCGGACACCGGGGCGCCGGCAATCGGAGGCAAAGCGGCATAAAGACTGATACCTGGCGCTACATGGAATTGTTGCGCCAACATACAGGATTCACTGGATACCGCCTCTCATCTGAAAAAGAAAACATTGGGTTTGTGCTGTGAGCGCCGGAAGGCTGCAGCAAGAGATTCAACAACGAAAATCGGAGCAACTCTATGAAATCGAGAGTTATCGGGCTGGCCATGGCTCTTTTGTTCGTGGCCTCTCTGCCCGCGGTCGCGCAAAAGGTTGTCGTGGACTTCGACAAGGCAGCGTCGTTCACGAACTTCAAAACCTATGCGTGGAAAGAGGGTACGCCTGCCAAGAATCCATTGAACAATACGCGAATCCTCAATGCCATTGATAAAGAGCTCGCAGCCAAAGGGTTCATGAAGGTGGACCCGGAACAAAACCCCGACCTTCTTGTCCTTTATCACGCGGCAGTTGACGTCGAGACGCAAATCAACACGGTCAATATGGGTGGATACTACGGCTGGTACGGAGGTTACTACGGAGGCGGCGGAGGAACTTCAACGACTTATGTCGACAAGATTCCGGTAGGAACCTTGAGAGTCGATATCGGCGACGTCAAGAATAAGAAACTTCTCTGGCAGGGGAAAGCCACGGATACGATGAGCGATAAGCCTGAAAAGATCGAGAAAACGATCAACAAAGCCGCCGAGAAGATGTTCAAGAATTTTCCGCCTGATCTAAAGAAGAAGAAGTAACCAGCATCGAACCGGGGGATTTGAGGTTGGGGTTCCCCTCATGAGCAACGAGGGGAATTGCCTTTCACTTAATTTTCTATCCCCATTGTCCAGACCGCCCGCCTTGCGACAACTTTTTCGATCTTTACTTGGGTTCGTCATGTTCATGGCTTGCTCCACGGCCGATTCGTCTACACCTCTGCGGCCCACGCACGTCTCCTCTGAACGGTCTCGCAACCAGCTGTGGAGCAGATTGAGGTTCATGCACATTGTTGTGCTCGTGTCCCTTCCTGCCCTCCTGGCACCCACAGCAGCCGCTGAAGACAAGACAGACCTCGTCGTCATGAACAACGGTGACCGATTGGTCGGTGAAATCAAGTCACTTGAAGTGGGGCAGCTGGAATTTAAGGCCTCGTACATGGCGGCTTCGGTGGAGCTCGATTGGACCAAAGTCACACAGCTCGCAAGCACGCGGCGTTTCCGCGTGGAGTTCGCCGATGGATTGATCGCATCCGGTTCGATTTCGAAATCGAATTCTTCAACAGACGGCGGAGATTTTGAAGTCGTCGAGATCTTTGGCATAACGAAAAGAAACCATCTCGAGGTGGTGAGCCTCGAGCCACTCGAGAAGTCGATCTGGAGTCGTTTCCGGGGAAGCGCAGATGTGGGTTTAACGCTGCAACCTGAAGTGGGACAAACCACGTGGACGGGAAACCTATCGCTCGACTTCCCGGCAGAAAAATTCCGCGTGGACTCTCAGGTCAGTTCTTACTTCGATAGTCAGGAGAACGCTGAAAATTCGGTCCGTCAGAGTTTCGGTCTTTCCCATTACCAGTATCTGTCCAAGAAATATTTCGTCCTTGGAATGGTCGGGCTGTTGAAAGACAACCAGCTCAATCTCGATCTGCGTTCCACGTTCAGCGGCAGCGGCGGCAAATTTTTGACGCATTCTACCCGGCAAGGCCTTGCGGTATTTGCCGGACTGGCGGCAACCAATGAAAAGTACTTCGATACGACAAGCAATAACAATGGAACCTCTGCTGAAGCTTTGATGGGCATGGAATATTACCTGGTCCGTTTTGCGTCATCTCAAATCAAAACAAAGCTCCTGGCGTTTCCGAGCCTGAGCGACTGGGGACGAGTCCGCGTGGATTGGCAATCGAGTTTCAGCTGGGAAATCTGGAAAGATGTTTACTGGAAGATGAGCATCCTCGAAAACTACGACAGCCGGCCGCCTCAAGGTGCATCTCACAATGACTTCACGATGACCACGTCGTTCGGCGTTTCGTTTTAAAGTTCCGTACACCAAAGACCTCCCGCCAAATACTCAATTGACCGGATATATGGGACGACCGATCACTTCTATCCTGCTTTCGCGATCGCTTCCCCGCGATCGGGCCTGATTCAACTCATGCTTTCACCTTTCGTAATGGGAAAGGTGCCAAGGCGCGGGATGGTGATAAAACACGAAAATGAGTTTCGTGAAACGGCGATCCCATCCCGCTGCCTGACGCCACTCGGTTCCATGAATCGCAACAGTTGCCACCAAACTTTTAGCAATCCTGCCAACGCTGCCATTTCCGGAGGAATACATGAGAAGACCGTGGATATTGTTCTTTTCTGTCATTCTTGTCTCGTGTCTGAGCGCTGCTGAGGCGTTTGGTCAAAATCAACCGCAGCCGGAAACTCGCGTGGGATGTCTGATGAACGGAAAGGCTGCGGGCACTTTTGTCCTCGTCGACGAGATTACTGGTCAACAGCTAAATGTTACGGGCACCAACCTCGGCCGCTTTACTGAAACTGGCGGCAGCCGAGTCACCCTTACCGGAAACGTGGTTCGCCAGGGCACGACCGATGTTTTCCAGGTCACAGCCGCCGAACAGAATCGCGAGCTATGTGCGCCGATTGCGTTTTCAATAGAGAGGCAGAAGATCGAAATCGGCAAGGCACGCCTTGGAATTCGCGGCGGAATCGGATTGGATCCGGAACTGGTCATGGTTGGAGCTCAAGCGCAGCTTGGTCCCGTCTTCAAACAGATCTGGTTCAGACCCACAGCGGAGTTCGGTTTTGGCGAAGTATCGAAAATCTTTTCATTCAACGCCGACCTTGCGTATTACCTTCCCTTTGCGGGTGTGGGAAAAGACTCGCGGAACCGGTACAACGCTTATGTCGGCGGTGGTCCTGCGTTCACGATTACTCGCAGAGACTTTGAAGGGTTCCCGGACCAGCCCGTTGAAACTGTCGAGCCTGACTGGGAGAGCGAAGTCGGGCTGAATTTCATTTTCGGCGTAACTCAGTCGAGTGGATGGTTCGCGGAACTTCGCGCGTCCGCCTATAATTCGCCCGCCGTTCGCCTCTACGTTGGGTATATCTTTCGCTAGCGGGGCTGGGGAATGAATACTACCTCGTCCAGCGCGAGTTTGCCGGACTCTCCCATCACGGTGTCTCTGTGCGTCAGCACAGCCTGTGGGGCATTGCCGGAAACAACTGCGGATGAAAGGTGCTAAGCCTTGATGCTTCAAGGTAAAATACCGAATAGACCCGATAGTTGGCGCTCCGTGCCCCAACTAGAATCGATGCCACAAACTCCGGAAGAACCTGCCATGATATCCCTGTGTCTCTGGCGGGGAAAACCGGGAGCCACGCAAACCACGCACGGAATAGGAGAGGTAAGACCATGAATAAACAGCGGAGTTTGGCGATTCTCTTGATGTGGGCGCTGCTGTGCTGTGTAGGCTGCGGTCGAAAACCGGACGACGCTGCGATTGCGGATAGCTTTAAGGCTCAGCTCTTTAGTGACGCAGCGCTTAAGAGTGAACCCATTGGAATTACCGTCACCAATGGTGAAGCGACGTTAACAGGCGAAGTTTCGAGCAATGAGGTAAAGCAAAAAGTTCTCAGCATGGCGCAAGTGACTCCGGGAGTCGTGAAGGTGAACGATTCGATGCAGGTCGCTGGCGCGCCAGCGGAAAATGTCCCGGCAACAACTGAACTGGCCCCGTCACCCACCGGGGCGGCCCCGGCACCTGTCGCTCCTCCGCCGGCGGCTGGACTTGCGCCAACTGCAGCTCCTGCCCCGGCACCTGCTCCTGGCGTAACACTGCCGACGGCGACGCCGCCGGCAGCACCAGCTCCAGCAGCCACCGCCAACAACACAACTGCGCCCGCGCCCGCGAAAGCTCCGCCGCCACCGCCTCAACCGCGAAAAATTGTGGTACCGGAAGGCACCGAGGTTCGTGTCATCACTACTGACGCAATCGATTCCGACAAGAGCAAAATCGGCAGCACATTCCAGGCCGTGCTCTACGCGCCAATTACCGTAGGCGAGGAAGTCGTCGTTCCCAAAAACGCGAACATCAGCATCAAGCTTATAGATGCGGCCAGCGCCGGCAAGGTGAAGGGAAAGAGCGAGATTCAAATCGGTCTCGACTCCGTTGAAGTCCAGGGCAAGCATTATCCGCTGCAGAGTTCGACCTACGAAGAGGCCGGAAAGTCCCAGGGCAAGCAAACCGCCAAGAAAGTCGGAATTGGCGCGGGCGTCGGGACAGCGATCGGCGCCATCGCCGGCGGAGGTAAGGGAGCCGCAATAGGAGCTGCCGTTGGAGGCGGCGCCGGACTTGCAACTCAAGCGTTCAAGAAGGGAGACAAACTCCAGATTCCTCCTGAAACGAAGATCGATTTCACGCTCGAGAAGGCTGTGGAGATTACGCTTCCGCCCAAAGCTGCGAAGACAAACTAGGCGAAGGCACAGTGAGAATGTTCACTGTTCAATGTCCAGTTGTCATTAACGACCATTGAACAGTGAACATTCACCAATTCTATCAGCTCGAACTTAGCATCCGACTTTAAACCTCTGAATCCAGTGATGCTTCCTTGAATGTCGGGAGACGGAATGAGAAGCATGCCCCCTGGCCTTCCACACTGTCGACCCAGATTGTGCCACCCAGCTGTTCGATTAATTCTTTGGCTACAGCTAGCCCATAGCCTGAGGATGATTCTCCACCAGTCGGGGATACGCCCAGCCGGACGCCGCGCTGAAAGATTCGCACTTGATCGTCGGGACCGATACCCGGGCCCTCATCCTGTACGCTGCAGATCGCGTGGCCATTGCGCGTTCCTACTTTCACATTAATGGACTCCCCGATTGGGGAATACTTCACTGCGTTGGAAAGCAGGTTGTCCAACACGGCCGCTACAGCGACGCGATCGGACCAAACGAGTGGCACATCAGAGGTGTCGTCGAACTTAAGGCGGATATGTTTTCGGAATGCAAGGCGCTCGTAGTACGCACACGCTCGTCCCACCATGTGCGGCAAGTCGATCTTCTCGAAGCGAAACTGCAATTCTCCGACTGAGGAGTTGTTGATCAACTGACTGACGGTGTGCATCATCAGGTTTGTCGCGTGCCGCAATCCTTCGAGCAAACGCACAACATCCGGGCTGGAATCGCTAGGCAATGACTTGCGCAGCAGGTCTACAGTCTTTTCGGTGACGGAAAGAAAATTCGATAGCGCGTGCGCAGCAAACGGCACAGTGCTTGGGTCGAACGCCGGCAGCTTTTCCATATCGGAAAGCGCAGACTCCAAATGGTTTCGAGCTTGAACGATGGAGGCAATAGCCTGCTGCTTGGCATCAATCATCGTTGTAAAACGCGCCTCCCAAAACCGCTGTGTCCTATTGTTGATTGACTTTTCAGCGAAGTTAACGGAGTAAGTCGCAACGGTCCTGGCAACGACAGTCACAGATCGGGTTGATGGAACCCATTGGCGCTAGTCCGATTGCCTCAGTTTAAAAAGGAGACTGGGTTGGAGCTATAAAGTGAAACCCGTATTTGTCATAGCTCAGTCGTGTAAAAAGATGGTTGCCGTTATCACACCTGTTCAATGTTCGGCAACACCCACGTCTTTTCAAACACGGCTTTCTTCGGGCCATAGAAACGAAACATGGCAATCCATTCCCCTCGAGCCGTATAAATCCAGTTGTTTTCTTTGCCCCGCGGCATTCTGGACATGAAATATATGTCTACCGAGCCGTCGGTGTTCCGCACCGTGTTTGGTTTGTAGGAATCTATGCACAGCGTCGGCGAGTTGTGAATAAAGCCCGCAGTGGTCAAGTCATAGACCGTCACCGCCCAATACTGCTTCACCGGTGGATTCGGCGGAATATGAAGCCGATATGTTTTCCCGCCGACAAGGGGTTCTCCCCGGGCATCTTTCGCAGTGGACAGATAAAACGTTGCAGCACCCAGAACTTTCGGCGGAGCGCATCCAAAAAAGTAAAGGGCTCCTCGCTCATCAAAGGCGAGTCGATCAGGACTCTCAAATGAGAAGTGGGTTTCGGGTCCAACGTGGCCGTGCATTCCCCATTGCGATCCAGGCCAGTAGGGCTCGATCTTGCGCGTCCACTCCATGAATGCTGCGTGAGCTTCGGCGAGAGCGTTCCTCAGGATCGCTTTCAGTTTCGGATCCGGTTTGAATGCCCTGTCCTTCATGATGCCCAGAGAGCGGAGTTGTCCCATCATTACGAGGTCGCGAGGCTCCACGGGTTCTTCGGCGACCATGGTCGCCAGGCTTTCATAGAAGGTTTCGTCGTAGCGGACGATTCCGTCGAATAGCTTTCCAGAGATGTCGATGTGCCGCTGCCTGTGCGGGCGGTCCTCAGCCGACAGCGGATAGACACGGAGGCGCCTGACGAGGTCGGCCGCCTTCGCGACATCGGCGTTCGACTGGGTGACGGGAATGGCCCGGAACAATGCGTAGCCGTTATAGGTTTGCGACTTAACCGCGAAATAGCCTGGCGGGATCGGAGCGGAGTAATCCGGGGGGATCAGGAGGTACTTGCCGCCGTTCCCCTCATCATCTCCTTCAGGGCCTACATCCGCTAATGGCACCTGCCAGGCGTCAAGCATTGTGCCGAACATTCCGGCGCCGACCGCCGCAGGAAAGTCCACGACAACCGGACCGTCCTTCAGGTTGAAGTTAAAATACACGTACAACGAGGACGCATTGGGAGTGGTAATCTGAAACTTCCAATCAGCAGGTTTCGAACAATAGAGGATGTCTCCGTACTTCCCCTCGTGGAGGAAGGCCTGACGCATGGCATCGACGCTGACGATCGGCATACCCCAGATCGCAGCCTCCGTCGCCCGCCGCTCGATCATGCGGTCCGTCAACTCCTCCGCGCTCAATGACGCCGGAGGATTTACCAGGGTCAGTGCGTGACGCATCTCCAGTCTCCTCTCAATGCTCACAGGCAGGGCGGTGAAACCTTAGCGGAGGGGACTCGTCAGGAAAATTCTGCGAATTCTGTAGTTTGCCAAGGGGAACACTGGTAGAAAACGTGTCGTACCTGCCTGCGTTTACAGTGTTTTGGTATCTCGCATTACTTCATTATCGAATGTCCAGCTGGCGTCTTGCCATCGAAGAAAGCAGAAGGAGGTTTGTGATGAGTATGGGTAAAGTCGGATTCCGTGCCGCGGTGGGCGCGGTTTTGTTTATCTTTGCGGTGATGCCGATTCTGACATTCGCGCAGAACACGCCGCCAACGGCTCCGCGGGGGACCACGCAAACACCTGCGCGGGGCGCCACGGCGGCGCCTGCGGCAACACCTGCGAAAAGCACCGACATGCAAATTATTCTCGACAAGGTCAGGGCCGACAAGAAGCTGCTTGTCGCGTCGAACATGGACCTCACTGAAGCCGAAAAGACGGCCTTCTGGCCGGTCTACGATGCCTATCAGAAAGATCTTCAGGCTATCAATGACCGGCTGGCGAAGACGATCAAGGCGTATGCCGATGCCTACAATGCGAAGAATCTCACCAATGATCAGGCCAAGAAACTGACGGATGAGGCTATAGCCATTGATGCGGACGAAGCCAAGCTGCGCAGTACTTACAACACTAAGCTCAATGCCGTTCTACCGGGAACCAAGGTGGCGCGCTATCTGCAAATCGAGAACAAGATCCGCTCGGCCCTTCGCTACGACATGGCCAGCGCCATCCCTCTCGTACCCTAAGGAGCAGCAATGAGCCGGGCACGCGAGGAATCGACCCCACCGGTAGATCCTCATGCGGAGCCGCTCAACATCTCTACGAAGCTGGCGTTCGATCGCACTCGACTCGCCCACGACCGGACGATGCTGGCCTGGGTGCGAACGGCAACATCGCTGATTACGTTCGGCTTCAGCTTCTACAAGTTTTTTACGTTCGAGGCCAAGGGTGCAGCGCCCACTGGCGTGATTGGCCCGCGCGAGTTTGCGCTGCTCATGATCGGTATTGGTTTGTTCTCTCTGCTGCTGGCCACGATCCAACACCGTAGCGAAAGGACGGCTTTGATCGCTCAAGACTCCGAGGTTCCTCGCTCAAAGGCGGCCATGCTCGCCGGAGTGATCGCCATTCTCGGAATCCTGATGTTTGGAGCTGTCCTGTTTCATCTCTAAGTCACCTTTCAGGGATGTATCAGGAAACTTCGCTTACATCTTGCGGCTGGGGAGGGCTTTCGCCCACCCCGTCGCCTCTTCACTGCCCTGCTTTCGCGTATCCTGAGTTCACGACTTTTACGTTGATCTTCTTTGCTGCAACGTCAAGCACCGTCTGTTGCGGATAGTTCGTGCCGTCGGCGAGACTCGCAAACGTAACCGCCAGCGTCACGGCATCGTCCTTCGGCTTTTCGACATAAGACTGAACCTTATAGCTGCGAAGCTTTTTCGCAACAGGATCAAATCCCAGAACCAGCTGGTCTCCCGCCTTCACGTAGTCCTTGATCGTTAACGTGGAGACGCCGCCCTGCCCCGACGCAGCCTG
>Ga0105248_10001136_pt1 | contig 29626 bp, 25 predicted proteins | sample KBSS34metaG_FD_81524 | JGI IMG/M metagenome (GOLD analysis project Ga0105248, IMG submission 81524) | Switchgrass rhizosphere microbial communities from Kellogg Biological Station, Michigan, USA - KBS S3-4 metaG | ecosystem: Host-associated > Plants > Roots > Rhizosphere > Soil | place... | reverse complement strand
GCCGCGATCGTACCAAGCGTCGTTATAGGCGCGGCTGAGGTCGGCTTGTGCGCCGCCGTCGCGGCGATCCGCGTTGTTGCGATCGACGGTGTCTTTCTCGAACTGTCGTGCTTCCGCCGGAGTGAAAAACTCTTTGCCCGCGAGATTCGCCGGACGCTCCAGCGGCGTAATTGTGACATTGGTCCAGACACCTTGCAGATCGGGCTGGCCGTCGGGCGTGCGCGGAGGAGTGTAGGTCTTGTTCTGGCCGACGCTCTGGCCGGCTAGCGTCCCTGCCAGAATCACAGCGCCCAGAACGATAGCGACGTGTCTCACTTGCCCGGCTGTTCGTCCGGATTCGATCCGCCTACAAACAGCTTCCTTCCGTCGGCGAATGTAATATCGCGGCCGTTGGCCCGATTCGATCCATCCTTTGCCTGATACCCGTCGACAGAAATTTCGGTTCCCTGAGGCAGGGCATCCTTGGTGACGCCGCGGCGGAACAGCGCGTTGGGGCTGCCGCCCTCCACCATCCAGCGGGTTACCTTGCCGTCGGTATCCTTCACGTCGATATGAATCCAGGAGTGCGGATTGATGAACTCCACCTTTGCGACGGTGCCTTTGAGCTTGACCGGCTTTTGCGCGTCGAATTCGGCGGCAAACGCGTGATGCGCCCATGCCGGCGCGACGGCCGCCAGCAGCCCTGCGAGTCCCAACAACGTCACGAAACCTTTACCCATACGATCTGCCTCCTTCGCGCTTCGAACCATCCTACTACTTTGAGCTTTTCTTTTCTTCCGCCCGTGCAGCGGAAAGCAGTCCAGTCATGCCGTAGTTGCCTTCATTGCAGGCGTATTCCAGTATCGGCCCTGTGGTGCGGACGCTGGGGATGGCCGCGGTCCACGGCCTGGCGAACGACTCGGGATCGTCCACCGTGAATTCATAAAGCAGCGTTTCCGCGTCCATCCGAGTGAAGCGTTCCGTCAAGTGCAGGTTCGGGCCTGATCCGCGAAACGGCGTCTGATTGGTGAAGTTGGTGGTATCCACCACCAGCGTGTTGCCATCCCAGTGGCCGCGCGAATCTCCCATCCACAGCCGGATGTTTTGCGGAACGTGCGGGCGGCCATCCAGAGGTATGACACGCGCGTCGTGGACCATCTCATTCAGGATGACGAAGGTTTGCGCCGTCTGGACCACCTGGTAGTTGTTGTTATAAGCGCTGGGCATCATCGGCGGCCCCGCGCTGTTCAGCAGGATACATCGCTCGCCCACCGGACGATCCTCGGGTCCATCGGCGGGGTGGAGGCGTCTTGCCTCTTTCACCTGCTCCGCGCGGTTCTGCGCGAGGGGCGTCAGCGCGGGAATCCGGCCGTCGAGAGGATCGACGATCAGCGAAGTACGTAGAGTTTTGGCAATGCCGGTTCCGCGGTCCCACCAGAAATCGTTGTAGGCGCGCGCCACGTCGGCGTCCGTTCCCGAGCCGTCGCGCTTGTCCTTGTTGTTTTGTTCGATCGTCCGTTTGACATAGGCAGACGCTTCCTCTTTGGTGAAGAACGCTTTGTCCTTCAGGTCGGCGGGACGCTCGAGCGGAGTAAGAATCGCGTTGGACCAGATGCCTTGCATGTCGGGCTGGCCGTCAGGTGTGCGGGGCGGGGTGAATGACTTGGCGGAAGGCTTCGCCTGTTGACTCGAAACCGGACCAGCAATGAGAAGGGCGGCTACCGTAGCAGCCGCCCATAAATTACCTATCGCGAGTGATCGCTGGGTCATCCCCAGGCCTCCTCTAGGATCGATTATTTTCCGTCGCCGCCTGCGCCGGGAGCGGAACCGCCCATAAACAGGCGCTTGCCGTCCTTGGCATAGGTGAGATTCGCGCCCACCGCGCGATCCGCGCCGTCTTTGGCGCGATAGCCTTCGACGATAATCTCCGTGCCTTCCGGCAAGGATTCCTTGGTGAACCCGTTGCGGAACAGCGAATTGGGGCTGCCGCCTTCCACCATCCACGGCGTAATTTTACCGTCCGGACCCTTTACGTTGAGATGGATCCAGGAATGCGGATTGACCAATTCCCATTTGGTGACGATGCCTTGCAGCTTGAGCGGCTTCTTCTCGTCGAATTCCGCCGCGAATGCGTGATGTGCCCATACTGGAACCGCGGCAAGCAGCATCCCGGCACCTGCTAGAACGACCAATAGTTTGGTTCTCATGGGACGGCTCCTACTTCTTCTCAGTGGCGCGAGCGCCGCTGAGATTGTTGGCCATGCCGTAGTTTCCTTCATGGCAGGCGTACTCGTAGACGTTTCCGTCAATCTTCACCATGTTGTATTCGCCGGAGAACGGCTTGACCCAGGTCTTGGGATCGTCCACGGTGAACTGATAGGTCACGGTGTCGGCATCGATGCGGGTGAAGCGTTCCGTCACCTTGGCGGCGTCGCTCACCATGGCTCCCTGAATGGAGACCAGCGGATTGTAGTTCACGGTCTCGACCACCAACGTGTCGCCTTCCCAGTGGCCGCGCGAATCGCCCATCCATTGTTTGATTTCGGCGGGTGCGTGCGGACGGCCGTCGGTGGGGATTACGCGGGTGTCATGAATCATTTCCTGCACGATGCTGACAAAGCCTTGGCCCTGAACGATCTGAAGGGTCGAGTTGTAGCCCACCGGCATCATGGGCGGTCCTTCGAATCCCCAAGTGATGCAGCGCTCGGCCAGCGGACGGGTCTGCGCGCTGTCCCATTGATGCTCTTGCTGGAACGCACGACGATCCGCGCCGCGCTTGGCAGCCTCGGGCGTCAAGGCAGGTACCCGCCCCTCCGGTCCGGTAATGATCGAGGTACGCAGGCTGGCGGCCCGTTTCACGGTCGGTCCACCGAGGCCGAACTGGCTGGTGTCATAGTGCACGGCGAGTCCGTTGCCTTCGGGATCAGCGGCTGCTGCGGGGCGAGCTGCTCCGCCTCTACCTGCTCCGCCCCGACCGGCTGCGGCAGACGCGGCCTTGTCGGCTTCATCCGTGTAGAATTCCTTAGCGCCCAGGTTGGCAGGTCGAGCTACTGGAATCGTGGTCGCGTTGGAATACACGCCTTGGAGATCAGGCTTGCCGTCCGGGGTGCGCGGCATCGTCCAGGCCTTGGCTGCCGGAGCGGGCTTGGCGGCCACTTGAGCTTGGGCTGCCAGCGTTGACGCAAGCGATACGACGGCGACCAGAGCGATTAGCGAAGAGAGAACGTGTCGTCTCATTTACTGTCTCCTTTTAATGGCTGCTTCCGGAGGTGCCCGTACAGGACCTCTTCGGCGAATTCCACGCACTTATATTCCAACAACTGAGCGTTCTTTTCCATGCGCCTGTAGAGAGGCATGCTCATCTTCCATTGGCGAGTGAACACCTTTGGATCGTCAATGGTGGCCTCATACTGGAGGGCGTCGGGTCCTACGCGGGTGTAGCGCTCGATCACGTGGAGCTGATCGCTATGCCAGTTACCGGCCCGGTCGAACCAGGTTTGATCGTTCAGGCTGGTGACGTCTACGACCAGCGAATCGCCTTCCCACTTCCCGTTGGACCATCCCATCCAGCTATCGGCGGGCGCCTTGGTGGGCGCCTTCATATTAATGACGCGAACCGCCCCGGCGTACTCGTAAACGAACATCATCGTGTCAGTACCCTGGACGATCTGGAACGGATAAGGCATATACGTAGAGCGCGGAACGCCACCCATGTAGCACTTAATCTCCGGATCCAGCTTCAGGCGATTGGTGAAATTCTCTTTTTGCTTGGCCGCGGCTTCGGGCTTGTAGGGGATATCGCCACCCTCGACTACACCCAGCCCTGCCGGCGCGGAGTAGGCTGCGCCCAGCGAAAACACGGGACCCTGGGAAGCGGCGTGCGGCCGGATATCCCAATTGGCCTCATTCATGGCCTGCCAGATGCCGTTCAGGTCGGCTTTTCCGTCCTTGGTTTTAGGGGCTTTATAGGCTGGAGCCTGGGCCGGCGAAGGGATCACGGCCAGGAGGCAAAACGCTGCTCCCGCAGCCGCAACAACCAACCATCCGCCTAACCTATTCTGCATTTTTCCCGACTGGATTTGCACCCTGGCAGTCTCCTCTACAGCCCGCCACGCAGCGGGTACACGATACCGGAATTGATCGTACATTCAAACAAATACGAAGTCAAGGCTTGTACGACGTCGGTCGTGCGAACATCAAATCTAGGCATCCGCCAGTGAGCTCGAGAAACCCATTTCAGATCCACCCGACCTCCGCTGGACCTAGATTAAAGGACCCAGTTTGCGGCATGGAGGTTACTCCCCAGAAGGCCGCGGGGAGCTTTGCGTACCAGGGGCAGACCTATTACTTTTGCGGTAAGGGTTGTCTGGCTAAATTTCAGGCCGATCCCGAGAAGTACCTGAACCCCAAGCCAGCTGAGGCAGCGGTGGGGGCCGAAAACATCGAATACACTTGCCCGATGCATCCCGAGGTGGCCCAAATGGGCCCTGGGACCTGCCCCATCTGCGGCATGGCTCTGGAGCCGAAGGAAATCCAGCTGGAAGAGGTCGAAAATCCTGAACTTGTCGATATGCAGCGGCGGTTCTGGATCAGCGCGGCCCTCAGCGCTCCGCTGCTGGTGATTGCCATGGGCATGCTGGGGCCGCACCATTTGCGGATCTGGATTGAGCTGGCTCTTGCGACTCCCGTGGTCCTGTGGGGCGGATGGCCGTTCTTCGTGCGGGCGTGGCAGTCCCTGGTGACGCGCAATCTTAATATGTTCACGCTCATCGGCATGGGCGTTGGGGTGGCCTATATCTTCAGCCTTTTTGCCTTGATTTTCCTGCCGGGTCAGGACGTCTACTTCGAACCGGCCGCCGTGATCGTGACGCTGGTGCTGCTAGGGCAAGTTCTGGAACTAAGGGCCCGAAACCGGACCGGCGCTGCGATCAAGGCATTGCTCGGGCTGGCTCCGAAAACCGCGCGCCTGATTCATGCGGATGGCTCAGAATACGATGTTCCGCTCGATCACGTCGGCGTGGGAGACCGATTGCGCGTGCGGCCGGGTGAGAAGATTCCGGTGGACGGCAGCGTGGCCGAAGGAACCAGCTCCGTGGACGAATCGATGCTCACGGGCGAGCCCATGCCAGTCGAAAAAAATCCTGGCGACAAGGTTACGGGCGCGACCATCAACGGAACTGGATCGTTGATCGTCACGGCCGAGCGCGTGGGGTCAGGAACGCTGCTGGCGCAGATCGTGCGCATGGTATCGGAAGCGCAACGCAGCCGCGCACCCGTCCAGAAGCTAGCCGATCAGGTGTCAGCATACTTCGTGCCGGCGGTGGCGGTGATCTCAGCGGTGACGTTCGTTGTGTGGATCGGATGGGGACCCGAGCCACGATTCGCGCATGCGCTGGTGAACGCCGTAGCAGTGCTCATCATCGCGTGCCCCTGCGCGTTGGGCCTGGCGACCCCCATGTCGATCATGGTCGCGATGGGCAAGGGCGCAGGCGTGGGCGTGTTGTTCAAGAACGCGGAAGCCGTCGAGTTTTTGCGAAAAGCCGACACACTGGTGGTGGACAAGACCGGCACGCTGACTGAAGGCAAGCCGAAACTGGTGGATGTCGAATCAGCTGCAGGTTTCGATGAACAGAGACTGCTGTATTTGGCCGCAAGCCTGGAGAGGGGTAGCGAGCATCCCTTGGCACACGCGGTTGTGAGTGGGGCGCGAGATCGCGGCCTATCGGCGGGATCTGTAGATGGTTTTAAGGCTATCCCCGGCAAAGGCGCGCGAGGCCGAGTGGATGGTGTCGATGTTGCGATCGGGAATGTGGCAATGATGCGCGAAGCAGGTGTCGAGGCCTCCGGTTCCGGCGCGTTGCTGGTCGCGGCGGGCGGCAAGTTCGCAGGGCGCCTGGTGGTTTCCGATCCCATCAAGGCGACCAGCGCCGAGGCGATCCGACAATTGCGCGCCGAGGGTTTGCGGATCGTGATGCTCACAGGAGACAGCCGGACGACAGCCGAGACTGTCGGCAAGCAAGTCGGCATCGATGAAGTTGTAGCCGAAGTGCTCCCCCAAGATAAGCGGATCCACATCCAGCGGCTCCAGGACTCCGGACGGTTCGTCGCGATGGCGGGTGACGGGATAAACGACGCGCCGGCGCTGGCGCAGGCTCAAATCGGTATCGCCATGGGCACAGGCGCCGATGTGGCTATGCAGAGCGCCGACGTCACGCTGGTGCAGGGCGATCTGCGCGCGATCGTCCGGGCGCGGCGGCTCAGCCGGGCGACCATGAGCAATATCAAGCAGAATTTGTTCTTCGCTTTGGTGTATAACTCGCTAGGCGTGCCTATTGCGGCCGGGATTCTCTATCCGGTCTTTGGATTGCTACTAAGTCCCATGATCGCGGCGGCGGCGATGAGCTTCAGCTCGGTTTCCGTGATCGCCAACGCGCTACGCTTGCGAAAAGTTCGGGTCTGACGAAAAGAGGCTTTGAAGATGAACGTTCTGGTAGCGGTAGACAATTCCGAGGCAAGCCAAGCGGTGCTGCAAGAGCTCGCCGCGAGGCCCTGGCCTAGCGGTACCTGCCTGGAAGTCCTCAATGTTGTGGAGCCGGCCCATTTATGGACTGTCTCGAGCACAGTCGAGGAGGCGATGCAGTCGTCAGCAGTGTTCGTCGAGCGGGCTGCCGGAGATTTGCGCACCCGGGGGCTGGAGGCAAGCGGCTTGTCGTTGCCCGGCGACCCTAAACGGGTAATCCTGGATCGCGCCAAGGAAACCAAAGCCGATTTCGTTTTGGTCGGATCGCAGGGCGCCTCGGCGCTGGCGCGTTTCCTGACAGGAAGTGTGGCGTCGGGCGTGGTGCGTTATGCGCCTTGTTCGGTTGAGATCGTGCGGGCCCGCCAGGGGAAAGCGGCGGGTGTTCAAAAGATACTTCTGGCCACGGACGGTTCGGCGTCTTCCGACCGCGCGGCGCAATCGATCGCCGATCGACCGTGGGGGGAGGGAACCGAGATCGAAGTGCTCAGCGTGGTGGAGTTGTCTTTGGGAACGACGCAAGCCTGGCTGGAGCCTCCCTATGTGGATACTGAGCAACTGGAAGCGCAGCGGGCGGAAGCGATGCAGCGCGCGCAGAACGCCGTCGCGTCCGCGGTGCAGATTCTGTCGAAGACGTTTCTCCACGTCGAGGAATCGATTTCAGTGCTCGTGAGTGGACCCAAGGCTGTGATTACCGAGCAAGCCAATCAGGCTGGCGCGGACCTGATTGTGGTCGGGTCGCATGGACATCGGGGGATCGAGCGTTTCATGCTGGGCAGCGTGTCGGAGGGAGTGGCGTTGCACGCGCATTGCTCGGTTGAAGTGATCCGGTAGGCGGGAGGGCGAGGCCTGCCTCGCCCCTACAACTCGATCCTTTTTGGGTGGGGGTCGGGCATGCCCGACCCTCATCGAAAAACCTTAATGATTCGGCGAGTTTAGCGACCCGCTAACCTTTTTCCCCAGCCTGCGTCCAAAGAAGTGAGACCACATCCCGGCCGAAAGAAACCGGAGACTGCGGTTGGTTCCAAACTTATTGGAACTTCTTTCTTCTTGGAGGTGTTATGGCTAGAGATTTATTTAAGCGGGGGCGCGTTGCCTCTGCTGTAGTAGCGGCTGCACTACTTGCGGTAGGCGGCCTGGGCATTGTTCATGCGCAAAAGGGGTCGCAGGAGAATCCGCCAGCGACCTTCAAGTACACCGAAGCTAAGGTAGGACCCAGCAAGTTGGGGTTCGCGCCGGTAGTCAAGGCGGTGGTTCCTACCGTTGTCAGCATCAAGTCATCTAAGGTCGTTAAAACCAGCCAGTTCCGCGGTCAGCGGGGGCAGCGCGGCCAGCAGGATCAGCTGGATCCTTTCCGCCAGTTCTTCGGCGACCAGTTCGGTGGCCTGAATATCCCGAACATTCCCGATGAGCAGCGTTCGGAAGGCTTGGGCTCGGGTGTCATCGTTAGCCCCGAGGGCTATATCCTGACCAATAACCATGTGGTCGATGGCGCGACCAGCGTTCAAGTGGTTCTCTCCGATCGCCGCGAATTCAAAGCGCGCGTGATCGGCAAGGACGACAAGACGGACGTCGCGGTGCTAAAGATCGATGCCGGGAATCTCCCTGCCATCACCATAGGCGATTCAGAGCGAGTAGAAGTCGGCGATTTCGCACTGGCCGTCGGGAATCCATTTGGTGTAGGGCAGAGCGTGACGCTTGGAATCGTAAGCGCCACCCATCGTGGGATGCGCAATGCGATCGAGGGTTATGAAGACTTCATTCAGACCGATGCGGCCATCAATCCCGGCAATTCCGGTGGCGCGTTGGTGAACGAACGCGGCGAGCTAATCGGCATTAACACGGCGATCATCGCGCATGGCTCGGAAGGCAACCAGGGGATCGGGTTTGCTGTGCCGATAAATCTGGCCCGTAACGTAATGGACCAGATCCTGAAGAATGGTAAAGTGACCCGCGCAAGGCTGGGCATCCTTCCGCAGGATGTAACGCCGACCATCGCCCGGCAGTTCGGAGTGAAAGACTCCCAGGGCGCGCTGGTAGGCGAAGTGGAAGCCAACAGCCCGGCGCAGAAGGCCGGCCTGAAGACGGGCGACATCATTCTCGAAGTAAACACCACTTCGGTTTACGATGCGAACCAGCTGCGGAACATCATTTCCAGCATGCGGCCGGATTCGAATGTGAATCTGAAAATCTGGCGGGATGGCGCGCAGCGCACACTCCCGGTGACACTTGGGGAACTGAATCCTGAGGAGGCTCGCGTTCGCGGGGGCGGTGGACGCGGCAACAACACTAACGCCGACAGCGCCCTGGACGGAGTTTCGGTCGAAGACCTGACGTCCCAGGTGGCTCGGGGCCTCGGATTGTCCGCCGGAATCAGCGGTGTGGTGGTGACCGAGGTCAGCCCGGGCAGCGCCGCAGCCAGCGCGGGACTGCAGCGCGGCGATGTGATCCAGGAGGTCAACCGGAAGCCGGTTAAGAACGCCGCCGAGTTTGAAGCGGCCATTCGCAACTCTAAGGACGGGACGCTTCTCCTTGTGAACCGTGACGGCCACACAACGTTCGTGGCCATCTAAGGTAAAACTTGTTCGAGTGGCCGGTTCGGCATGTGCCTGGCACGAGTCCGAACCGGCCTTTTTTATTGGCTTTATCGAATAGCCGTAGCCTCTTCAAGTCTTGGGCCGCTTCTCTGGCTAAGTGCTACGCCCTGGCACTCAAGGCTTGTGCGGAATACGCCGTTGAACTGGATCCTCGGAGCACCGAATATTTCCGGCAGCGTCTGCAGTCTCTGGAGCGGCAATGGAGCCAGGCTTCAGCATCCGAACAATACACAGCCACGCAGGCTTCCTTGCGCGAAGTTCTCCGGAATTATCGCGACCAGGCGCGCGAACAGATTTCCGTGATGCGTAAGGATCTGCACAACGCCGCGGCCACGATGAAAGTGTTCGCGGAAAGCGTTACAACCAGCGGCGACGAGCATGAGGCCCAGGTTCGCCAGGAGGTTGGCCGGCTGGAGGCAGTGGCCGCGAGCGATGATATCCAACTGATCCGCGGTGGAATCGCAACCTCCACCGGGACGATTGTTCGGGCGTGCACGCAGCTGCGGCGAAGCCATCAGGTGGTAGTCACACAGCTTCAGGACGAGATCCGCACGCTGCACCAGGCCATGGATCAAGAGCGCAGCCGGACGGAGCGCGACCATGTTTCAGGTGCCTGGAGCCGGCAGAAACTCAACGAGCGAATCGCCGGCCTGCTGCGCGCCAACGAGCCATTTTGCGTTCTTTTCGTTAGCGCGAAGAATCTGCGGCGCTTAGAGCGTCAGCACTCGACGGCCGTTGTCACAGATGCTCTTCGGGCTCTAGTTCAACAGTTTGATGGAGCTTTGGGCGGGGAAGCCATGATCGGCCGATGGAGCGAGGACCTTTTCGGCGCGATCTTGGAAATGGATCCTTCCGACGCAATGTCGCTTTCAGCCGAAATCAACCGCAAGCTGTCGGTGGCGTATCCCGTATGGACCAGTGGCGTTGCGCAAATGCTGACGATTGAAACTTCCACTGGGATTGTGGATCGGCGCAGGGATTCGGACCCGCAAAAGTTTTACCGAAAATTAGAGCAGATGGCGGAGGCCATGGCGGGTTCGGACTACAAGCCTTCGGCCTGATGTTTTAGCCTTACTTCTGGTTGGAGCGGGCGCGGACCGCAAGCGCGTGATCCACCTGGTTCAGCCATGAGTTCAACTGCGCAACTCTCTGCTGCAAGCCTTCGCGCCGGTGCGACTGCGGGGATTGAAACGCCTCGCTCAATTCACGTTCCAGCAATCGGATCCCTGTAAGTTGACCCTCGAGCCAGCAGTCATCCGCGATAAAGTCGATGTTCATTTCCCTGACCTCCATGTCTCTTTTGGGCTATCTGCTCTGAACTCACGAATTACGAACAAGCAAGCCGATGGCCAACAGCATTTGATTGATAACTAAGCATGTAAACAGTGGCCCAATACGGTCATCTGACCTAGCACCGTCGAGATTCTGACGGAAAACCCAGTTTTCTGCACACATGTGCCCCGGAGTTCGTTGGGGAAGCTTAACGAGACCTCTTAGAAACTAAAGCCGCTTACCTCGCATCTAAAGGATGTGACAGGTGTCGGACCTTTCAAGGCCTACCTCGACGCTGTCGATAAACCCAAGAAAATACGAGACCTTCACCGGAAGAGGAACGAATGGAACAGTTTCAGGAAAACGTCCCGGCCGAGCGCTCCGACTCCCTCCGACTCGCGCTGTACGATGCCGCAGAGTCGCCCGAGTTTCCCACTGCGGGCCCCGAAGACGAGGATGCGGAAGCCATAACGCCTGAGGAATCGGTCTATACCGATGACCCGGTCCGCGTGTATCTGCGGGAGATGGGTTCGGTATCGCTTTTGTCGCGGCAGGGCGAGGTGGATTTGGCTCGGCGGATGGAAAGGGGCACACTGCGAGTGCGAAAAGTTCTGTCCCGGGCAGCCCTCGTGCAACGGATGGTAATGGATTTGTACGAGGATGTTCGGCGGGAAGCCATCAAGCTCGACAGTTTGATCGAAAGCGGCGTCTCGGATGAGGCCGTCAAGGATCGCAAGCGTTCGCAAGCTATGCGGCGGCTCACCAAAGTGGCCAAGGAATATGCCGAACTTCAAGCTATCGAGGAGAAGTTGGCAGGCACGCCGGCTCGCCACGTGAACGTGCGAGCTCAGATTGGCAGCCAACTGGTTCGTTCCCGAATCCGGGTTTCGCAGGCCATCCGCGAGGTGCCTTTCTCGGCAGCTCAATGGAAACTCTTCGGTACCGCTTTCAAGAATGCTGCCGGCGAAAAAGGCGGTGCGGCGCTGCGGAATGGCTTAAAAATCATCGAGCGGAGCGAAAGGGATGCCGGCGAAGCGAAGAAGGCTCTGGTGGAGGCCAACCTCCGGCTGGTAGTTTCGATCGCCAAGAAGTATGTGAACCGCGGGTTGCATCTTCTGGATCTGATCCAGGAAGGCAATATCGGACTGATGCGTGCGGCGGAGAAGTTCAATCATCACTTGGGCTACAAATTCTCGACCTACGCCACATGGTGGATTCGCCAGTCGGTGAGCAGGGCGATTGACGATCAGTCACGGACGATCCGTCTGCCCGTCCATATGAATGAGAGTCTCTCCAAGTTCTTGCGGGCTGCGCGCGAGTTGGAGAAGGAACTAGGCAGGACGCCGACGAATGAAGAAATTGGTCTGCGGCTGCAGATCAGCGCCCAAAAAGTGCAGGAATTGAAATCGATTTCACGGGATCCGGTATCTTTGGATCTCCCCGTGGGCGGCGACGGCGAATCCGCCCTGGGCGATTTGATCGAGGATCGCAGCATACGGTCGATGGCAGACGCCATGTTTGAGACCAACGTTTGCGACGCTACTGCCGGTGTGCTGAGGACCCTGGCTCCCAATGAAGAGAAGATCATCCGCATGCGCTTTGGCATCGGATACGACCACGAGCATACACTCGCGGAAATCGCCCAGCAGTTCAATCTGAGCCGCGAACGGGTCCGTCAGATCGAATCGGTAGCCCTGCGCCACCTGCGCCAGCCGGAGACCGCGAGCCAGCTGCGCCCGCTCATGAGTGTGCAATAGGGAGCATCGTTCCACCTGAGTCCCTGGTATACTCCTGTCGGACCGTTTTTCGGTGGGACCACTGAGGGATAGTGCAGAATTCAGCGCCCGTCAAGGGTCGCATGCTCCCCACATTTCGGAACCGGGTGTTCGCGCCTGCGAGTATCCGAAGCTTGCGGGCCGGCGAGACCGTAGCGATCACGTACTTCCTCTATACAGCGATGCTGGCTTCGCGGCACCGTCTGCCTTTAGCGCTGATTGTTACTGCCTGGCTCGTCCCGATGTCGCTCTGGGTCCTGGCAGCTATCGAAACCCGCTATTCCCGGAAGTGGTCGAGTATCGCGCGCGACTGGGTTCCTTTGGCCTTGATCCTGGCGAGTTACCGGGAGCTGAATTGGTTTGCCGGTCCGGCGACGTCCCACTGGAATAATCTTTGGATCGGGTTTGACCGGCTGCTGCTCAACCAGCTGGGACTCCGTGCTGCGATCGAAACTTTAGGCGGAGCCGTCCCCGGGACCCTTGAGCTTGTCTATCTGCTGCTGTACACTATCCCGCCAGTGTGCATGGCAGCGCTCTACCTCAATGGAGCGCGCAAGAATTCTGATCGTTTTCTATTCACCCTACTGCTGGGGACGTTTGCGGCATATGCACTGATTCCGTACTTTCCCTCGGCCTCGCCCAGAACAGCCTTCCCTAATGAAGATCTTCCCCACTATGCCAGCGTCTGGCGATCGGCGAATGTCTGGCTGCTCGGCCGGTATGACATTTCAACGGGAGTGTTCCCCAGCGGCCATGTAGCCGTGGCCTTCTCCTGCGGATTCGGGCTATTGCGCGCCATGCCGGGGAAACGCTGGTGGTGGGGCGCCATATTCACTACCGCCACGATGGTATTTATCGCCACGGTGTATGGCCGGTATCATTATGCTGCCGACGGCATCGCCAGCATCGGCATCAGCACAGCAGCCTGGTTGGTCAGTGGAGTCATCGATCGTCATGAGTAGCCCGTTGCGCGTGATCGCGTTGCTTTCTGTTACGGGAGCGGCGTGGTGTCAATCTCCGGTTCTGGAGATCCGCTTGATAAGTCCGCTGACAAGTTATGGCATGCCGCGGGGAGCGCCGTTCCAGTCGGTGATCACCGCGCCGGTGAACGTGGATGGGCGCCTGGTTCTTCCGGCAGGAACTGTGGTGCATGGAACCGTCCGGCGGGCCGTGGGCGTGGGAATGGGTCTGGTGCATGAGCGCGCCACGATCGACCTGGATTTCCACGAGTACGAATTAGCCGATGGGCGGCGCTTCCCGCTGCGCGCGCGTCTTACTTCGATTGACAACGCTCGCGAATCGGTGACCGAAAAAGGACAGATCAAAGGCATCCTGGCGGCCAGCAATCCGCAAAGCTTCATTACAGGTTTGTGGACCCGGCCGACCGGCGACATTGTGGGCCGTTCCCTCGCGGGTCTTACGGGTGCCAGCGGACGTCTGTTTACAGAATTTTCGATGGGCCCCATTGGGGCCGCGGCCTTGTTTGCCGCGCGCCTGGCTATTTTCCGATTGCCGGAGCCAGAGATCCAATTACCCCCTGGAACGGAAATGACGGCAGAACTGACCAGCCTGGCGGAAGATGCACCTGCGTTCGCCGGCGACGTTCCCGCGGAGATCCCCGAGGACCTTGACGAATGGCTCCAGAATCAGCCTTTCATCGTCAAGAAACCAGACGGCCAGATTGTGAGCGACATCGTGAACATCGCTTTCATCGGGTCTCGCGAACAGATCCTCACGGCTTTTACAGCAGCGGGCTGGTCGCAGCCAGACCGTCTTAGCACCCGATCCTTCGTTCGAGCATACAAAGCGTACACCTCCCAGGCCGGCTACGCGGAAGCGCCTGTCTCCAAACTGCTGTATCTGCGGGATGAGCCGGAGTTCATATTCCAGAAATCGCTAAACACCATCGCCAAGCGCCATCACGTCAGGATTTGGGACGCGGAGCTGAATGGCCAAACGATCTGGCTAGGTGCGGCGACTCAGGATAATGGCATTGCCCTTAGCTCGCGCGGGACCAGCTTTACGCACACGATTGAGCCGGCACTGGATTTGGAACGGCACAAGGTGCTGCGCGACCTGGGCTTTGCAGGCTGCGTGGAATCCAGCGGCTATGTGGAACGCGAGGCCGCAGTTCGCACCGCGGGCGCTCGCAATCGAGTGGAATCCGATGGCGGCGCGGCGGTCGTTTGGCTGCGTGATTGTGCAGCTGCAGAACCGAGAGCAGACGCGCCGGTAATGCCCCGGACGCCCGGATCGCAGCTAACCAGGATGGCCCGGCGCACCCTGCTCGAAACGCGGCAGTATCTGCTGCGGGGAAATGCGTACTATTGGGCGTATCGCGGATTGCGCTACGGGCACCAGAGAGCGAACGCAGCTTCGCAGGCGGCCAGTCTTGTGAAATCACCCACGAAATCGCCCAGGAAATCGCCCAACAAGTCTTTGACGCGGCCGGATCTTGCGGCGGCCCTGCTGCCGTAAGAAAACAGCGCATGAAATGGCGATAATAGGTTGAACCTAATATCGACTTCAGGAGGCTGTATGCGACGGAAAGAATTTTTCAGCGTGGCTTTGACGATAGCGCTCGGCGCTGCTGCTACTGGCCTGGTGGCCCAAGGACCTGCCGGCGGCGGACGAGGCGGCGCGAAAGCTGGGGCGACCGTCGAAAAGATCCGGTTGCTGAAGCCTAACCTCTATATGGTCACCGGCGGCGGGGCGAACACGCTGATCCGCGTCACCCCCGAAGGCCTGATCGTGGTCGATACCAAGAATCCCGGCGACGACAATTACAACCGGCTGATGGAAGAGATCAAATCGGTCTCGAACCTGCCGGTGAAGTACGTCCTGAATACCCACCATCATCCGGACCACGTCGGAACCAATCAAAAGTTCATTGATGCGGGCGCCCAGGTGGTTGCGCTGGAAGCGCTGAAAACCAACATGGCCAGCGATGGCCGGACGAAAGATATCCCAGGCCGGCCGACGGTAACGTTCGCCAAGGATTACGACCTGAAGTTCGGGGGCGCGGAAGTGCAGGCGCATTCCTACGGTCGCGGGCACACCGGCGACGACACCATGGTGTATTTTCCCGATCTGAAAGTGGTCATGGTAAGCGACCAGATCACCGATGCCACGCCCATCGTCGATTTCGCCAATGGCGGCAGCGCGGTCGAATGGACGCAAATTCTGGACGGCGTCCTGAAGCTGGATTTCGAGATGGCCATTCCCGGACGCGGCGAGCCGAAAACCAGAGCGGACGTAGAAGCCTACCGGACCAAGTTCGCGACGCTGATCACTCGCGCCAAGGATGCCATCAAAGCCGGGGCCACCAAGGAGCAGCTCGCGATGCAGGTGAAAACCGACGATCTCGGCTGGATGTTCAACGCCGGGTTCTATGGGTCGCTGTATGACGAACTGACGAAGAAGTGATCAGGCGCCTTTGTTGCGGGACGCGGCGAGCAGTTGCCTGAACGTGGCTCCCAGGGCCAAGAATTCAGTCAAACGCGAAGGCTTGCGAATGTAGTGGTGCGCGCCTAAGCTCGACGCATCCGCTTTATCCTCGGGTGCGTCGGACGAGCTCAGAACCACGATCGTCGTGTCCTGACACTCCGGGTTTTTTCGTATGGATTCCAATACCTCGCGCCCAGACCGTTTGGGAAGGTTCAGGTCGAGAATGACTAGATCAGGACAATCCATGGTTTGGGCAGCAAGATCCTCAATAAACCGGATGGCGCAGGCACCGTCGGAGATGACCAGGAGTTCCCCCTCGATCTTGTGCTCCTCCAGGGCCTCGCGTAACAAGCCCACATCGGCGATATTGTCCTCGATCAGGAGAATTGAATAGGGTTCCAGCTTAGGATCCTTCTCCTTGGGGGTTTCAGCACGGGACCGTAAAGAAAAACGTTGAACCTCGGCCGAGCTCAGATTCCACCCAGATCCGCCCTCCGAGGCGCTCGGTAATTCGCTGGCAGATTGCAAGGCCCATGCCTGTGCCGGGATAATGCGCAGAGCTGTGAAGACGTTTAAAGATTCCAAACACTTGCTCCTTGTACCGAGGGTCGATACCGATGCCGTTATCTTTCACTGAAAACATCCATTCTCTATCCTGTCGCACGGCTGCGACATGAATCCGGGGCGGATCGCTGCCACGGTAACGGATCGCGTTTCCGATCAGGTTTTGAAAGAGCTGCTCCAGCTGAAATTCGTAGATACGTATGCGCGGGAGGGCTGTGCTGGTAATCTCGGCGCCAGTTTCGAAGATAGATCCCTCCAGGTTCGCAAGCGCTTTCTTGAGGATGTCGCTCGCTTCCAGGTCTTCTGTGGGCTCATATTCTTCGGTCGATACCTGCGCATACGTTCGCAGGTCGCGCAAAAGCGCTTCCATCCGTAACGCGCCACGAACTGTATGGCCGATGTACTCGTCGCCAGCGGGACCCAGTTTGTCGCCGAATCTCTTCTGCAGCAATTCACTGTAGGTCGCTACCGTTCGCAACGGCTCCTGGAGGTCGTGTGAAGCCGAGTACGCAAAGTGCTGAAGGTCGGAATTGGCTCGCCTCAGCGCAGCGTTCGCGTCTTGCAGCGCTTGTTCGTGTTGCACTCGTTCGGTTACATCGCGGGCTACTTTTGAAGCGCCCACAACGGTGCCGGTCGCATCCCGGATGGGTGAGACGGTTAATGAGACCGTCAGTATTCTCCCGTCTTTGGTTTTTCGCTTGGTCTCGTAATGATCGACTCGCTCACCGCGTGCGATTCGGCTGAGGATATCGGGAATCTCGTCGGCGTGCTCCGGCGGCGCAAGCATGGAAATGTGCTTGCCGATGGCCTCTTCCGGAGTGTAACCAAAGATGCGTTGGGCTCCGCGGTTCCAGCTCCGGATGATGCCGCGGAGGTCTTTGCTAAGGATCGCGTCATCTGACGATTCCACAATCGCCGCAAGACGCTCATAGGCTTCAAATTCTTTTTTCTGGTCCGTGATTTCCAGCGTCACGCAGCGCGTGTGGACGAAGCGTCCTTCTTCACGATAAACGCTGGAATTTATCAGTACGTAGCGGATGGCTCCGTCCTTGCAGCGCAGCCGGGCCTGACAACCCTCCAGCGCCTGGCCCTTTTTGAGTCGGCAAAGAATGTCCTCGATTACGGCTGCATCGACGTGGAACTCGGCAATGTTGTGGCCAATATACTCCTCAGGTGTGTAGCCGAGCAGCGTCATCTCGGCGCGGTTCGCCCACAGGATTGTTCCGTCCTCGCCGACCCGATGGAGGGCAACTGCAGCGTTCTCTACGAAATCCCTTAGTTCTTTTTCCCGTTGTTCGATATCGTCAAAGGCTGGCGCAAAACTTAGCGTATGTCGGTTGCTGGGGATAGAGGTTGACGTCTCCGGCTCGCGGCTCCTACTAGGGTGAATCGGCATTGTACTGTGAAGACGTTAAGCCAACCTATAGATACTGGAGCTAGAAGCACCGTTTCCAGAAATTTGACTGGTATTTGACGGCATGCGGGGCCCCTCCCCGTTGTCTTCCACTTCTCCCTGACATACAATACATCAAGCCTTTTCTCGCGGTTAACTTTGGGGACGGACTTTGTTGGGGGGAACCAAACCATGAAGATTGTTTCGCTTGCACTATTACTCATAGTGTCTGCGTGCGCACTGTTTGGGCAGGGCGCACTGGGCACCATTACTGGAACTGTCGTCGATCCTAGCGGGGCTGTGGTGGGCAACGCTTCGATCGAAGTGAAAAACACGGCCACGGGCGTGGTCGTTAAGACCATATCCACGGCGACGGGCAACTACACGGCCCCTCAGCTTCAGGTGGGCGCCTACGACCTGACGGTCACGGTGTCCGGTTTTAAGACCTACAAGCGGTCGGGTCTGGATCTGGCCGCGGCGCAAATCATGCGCATCGACGTTCCGCTCGAGGTTGGCGCGCAGACCGAGTCGGTTACGGTCACAGCGGAGGCCTCGCTGCTCAAAACGGAATCCGGCGATTTGACGCACAACGTAACCACCACGGAGCTGAGCGAGCTTCCGATCCTCTCCACCGGCGGGACTTTCAGCGCCAACACCTCGGGATGGCGCGATCCGCTGGCGTTGGTCAAGCTGATGCCTGGCGTTCAGTACGCCGCCAACAGCCAGATCGTCGTGAACGGACAGCCCAACTCGGTGTTCGGAACCAAATCGCTCCAAATTCGCGTCGAGGGTCAGACATCCGGCGGTCAGGGATTCCTGGCTGGCTATACGTCCATGGGCCAAGCGAGCGTGGATGCCATTCAGGAAGTGGCGGTGCAGACCAGCAACTACGCGGCGGAATACGGCGCGGCTGGTGCGATAGTCAACGCCACCATGAAGTCCGGCACAAATCAGCTGCATGGCAGCGTGTACGACTTCGCCGCGAATGAAGTCCTCAATGCCTATCAGCCCTATACCGGCCTGCGATCGCCCACGAAGCGCCATGACTACGGCGTGACGGTCGGCGGTCCGCTGTGGATCCCCAAAGTTTACGACGGACGCAACAAGACGTTCCTGTTCTTCAGTTTCGAAGAGTTTCGCGAGAACGTGATGGTGCAAACCATTCCGGCGGCATCCGGCGGGACGCCGACGGTTCCTACCGATGCATACCGGAACGGTAATTTCAACCAGGTTATTACAGGCAACGGCGCTGGAGGCGCGCCTCTTCCGTTCCAGATCAATGGCCACACCTACGTGGATCCTCTCGGCCGGAGTTTTCCATCCGGAACGATCTTCGATCCCAACAGCTTTCAAAAAATTATCTGCGGCCCGGTCAACGGAGTTACGCCGGATTGCAACCCCGGCACCGAATACATCGTGCGGAATCCGTACGGTACCGCCAACCAGGTTCCGCTGTCGTCGTTCGATCCGGTGGCGCTCCGAATCCTCAACCTGGTTCCGAAGCCGGTCGGCTCCAATTTCGCCAGCGGTCAGACGGGACTTAACTATCAGAATCCGTTTCTCAGCAAGACCCGATCCAAGATCCCCTCGGTGAAGGGCGATCAGTCGATCGGCACCAAGCATCACATCTCGTTCTATGGCGGCGGCACTCTCATGGACGCGCCCTACACCGCCACCAACGGGAACGCGGAAGGTTTCCCGTCGCCGATTACCGGCGCCCGGGCGAGCTTCATTTATACGAAAACCTATCGTCTGAATTGGGACTATACGCTGAGTCCCACGATGCTGTTGCATGTGGGCGCCGGCTGGTTCCAGCAGGAGTTTAACGACGACGCGCCGGCTACCACCAGTTACGATGCTTCCGCGGCCCAGACCTGCACCAATACCCCGACCTTCGGTGGCCTTCTGGATAAGACCTGCACCGGCGGCCTCGGCCTGACCGGAGCGAGGATCAACCGGCAGTTCCCGCGGTTCATCGTTACGAACCAGGGAGTGCTGGGCGCGGCCACCACGGCAACCGGCGGTATGAACAGCATCGGACCGTTCACCCAGGGTCCGTCCAAAGAGCGTCGTCCTTCCGGGATCGCGAATATTACCTGGGTCAGAGGCAATCACAACTACAAGGTCGGCGGCGAGTGGCGCCAAGAGCGGTATCCATCCACAAACTACACCGGCACGACGGGCCAGTATACCTTCGGCCCCAATTCAACCATGCAGACCGCATTGGACGGTGTGGCTGGGACGACCAATGGCGTGTTTGGTTTCGGCTTCGCATCTTTCCTGCGGGGCGATGTGACGAATTTCTTCATCGCGCAGCCCGGCAGCGTGACGGGAGCCAAGAAGCAGATGGGCCTGTTCATCCAGGACAGCTGGAAAGTCACGCGCAAGCTGACGCTGGATTACGGCCTGCGTTGGGATTACGCGACCTACGGACACGAGGAGCACGGTCTGATTCCGAATTTCAGTCCCACGACTCCCAACCCGTCAGCGGGAGGCCATCCGGGCGCTCAGATTTTTGAGGCGACCTGCAACTGTAACTTCGCCAGCAATTATCCTTACGCAGTCGGTCCACGCTTCGGTCTGGCCTACCAGGTCAACTCAAAGACGGTGATCCGTGGGGGAATCGGCGTAGTTTACACCGCGACCGTTGCCGTAGGCGGCGCTGTTGCCGCGAACACCGACACCACCAGTGCACCCGGATTCGGCCAGTGGGTTGGCCAGCTACAGGGCGGAATCCCTTCGACCCTTAAGCCGGTCTTCCCGAACCTTACCCCCAACGCGGGCCAAGGCAACGGCGCGATCGTCGCCGCGCCCGGTTATCTCGACCCGAACTCCGATCGTCCGGCCCGGCAGGTTCAATATAGTCTGAGCGTGCAACGCGAACTCAACAAGGACCTGGTTCTGGAAGTTTCCTATGTTGGAAATCGTGGAGTGTGGTGGCCAGCCGGCGGTCTAACGTCGTTGAACGCCATCTCGGTCGGCACTTTAGCTCAATACGGATTAACAGTCGGAAACACGGCCGACTCCGCCCTGCTCACGCCGCAGATCGGAAGTCTCTCGGCATCGCAGAAGTCCCAGTTGGCCGCGAAGGGCATTGTACTGCCCTATAGCAGCTTCCCTGGGAATCAGACCGTGCGGCAATCGCTCTATCCGTTCCCGCAGTATCAAGGAGCATTCGGTCCAGGCCCGAACATCAGTCCCACCAACGCACCCCTGGGCAAGACCTGGTATGACGCTCTGCAGCTCAATCTTACGAAGCGCTACTCCCACGGATTGACGCTCAATGCCAACTACACATTCTCCAAGAATCTGGATCTGATGAGCTCTCCCGACATCTTCAATCGGAGTCTGGGCAAGAATCTTTCCACTAACGATTTGCCCCATCAGTTCCGTCTTTCGGCGGAATATCGGACGCAGCGGCCGCGCGGAAGCAGCTTCTTGTCGAACCGCGTGGTGGCTTCCGTGCTGGCAGATTGGACCGTCGGCACATACCTGCAATACCAGAGCGCCCCGATCCTGGCTCGGCCGGCTTCTTCCAGCCAGTTTCCCATCAGCAACTATCTGGGCCGCGGACCCGGAGGCGCCCAGTTAAAGATCGATCCAGCGACGGGCAAGTATATGAATCCGTTCTCTGTTGATTGGACAGACTACAGCGGCACTCACCATACGGATCCGCTGGATATCAACTGCCACTGCTACGACCCGACTAAGACCCAGGTGCTTAACCCGGCTGCCTGGACCAACGTTCCCGATGGCCAATGGGCCAACGACTTCAGCAATCTCCGCTTCTACCGGGGTTACCGGTACCCGACCGAGAACCTGAACGTCGGAAGGACCTTCCGGATCCGAGAGGGCATCACGCTCAACGTTCGCGTCGAAATGTCGAACGCCTTCAACCGGACGCAGTTGCCGCAACCGAACGCGACCAGCACCTTCGGGACGCAGATCACGACCCAGGCCAGCGGGCCGTACAAGGGAGTGATCAACGGCGGCTTCGGATCGGTTGTACCGATCAGCGGCACGGCCAATTCCCGCACTGGCCTGTTCGTGGGACGCCTGCAGTTCTAAGATTATCGAGGGCCGGGCATGCTCGGCCCTTATTCCCTGCGATACCAGATCACGGAAGTTCCCAGTTTGTCGGTGTACCAGACGTCGGTCTGTCCCACCCCTCGCATCGGTACCGGAGGAATCTCCGGGAGCGCGTCGTTCGACAATAGCATCCCTCCCGGCTTCAGCAGCGTGCTCACGTTCTGGAGCGCCAACCCCTGCTCCAGATGGTCGTAGTAGACGAACACGTTGGTCGCGACGATCAGGTCGAAGCGTTCCGCAGCAGGCAAATTCATCCGCTCCAGGACGATGTTCAAGTCGACCGGTCCGCTGGCAAGCACCACGGCGGGTCGGATCTCGACCGCGCGCGTTGCCAGTCCCTTGAGTTCCGGCGGCGGGCGGATTGGGGCCACAGGTTTACCAGCGTGGTCTCCGAAGGCGCGCCAGTATTCGACCGCCTCGGGCTTCCAGGACTGTTGCGGGTCGCGGGGTAATTGAATCGAGTAGGTTCTTCCTTTTTGGGCGCGTTCGCGCGCGCGCTGCATGTGTTCCAGAACCCTGCTGCTGATGTCGAACACTGTGATGCTTACGCCAGCGGGCTTCGAGAGACCGATTCGCCCGAGAGAATCGTACACTGCGAACGGTTGGAGCGTCTGTTGCGGATAGTAATCGTAACCCGATTGTTTATCGGTGAAGTCCAGTCCCGGTCCGATGACCGCCGCCCGCAAGACGCTTCCCGGGCTTAGTAGCCCACGGCTCTTCAAGTCGCGAAGAGCTTGTTCGATGGCGAAATTCGGAAAGATGGTGGCATCGAGCGATACGCCCCGGTCGCGGAAAGCTGCGGCCTGGTCCCGCGAGTCTGGCGCGGTCCGCTGCCCAAACTTGGCATTTTCCTGGAGGACGCGCTGCAAATTCTGGAACACGAAAACGCCGGTCTTACCGTCATCACTATTCGGATTCAGGCCTTGCCGCCGGATCAGATTTCGCAAGAAAACTAAGCGGTCGTTGTCGCCTGGAGATCGAAGGCCTTGCAGCAAATCATCCACTCGGGACCGAAGTAAGCCGCTCTTCGTCGCCTCAGCGAGCGATTCAAATTGTATTCGAGGACGTTTGGTGAAGGAGGTCCCGAACAGCAGCAGGTTGATCATCGAATCGACTTCTCCCTGCTCCAGGCGAGCCCGGATTTCGGTGTCCTGGCGGCGGCTCCATGCGTTCCAGCGGGCTTCGTCTGGATCGCGCAACACCGAGGGGAGCTGGTCCCGCATCGCCTCCAAGACCGGCCGGACGTCGTTGAAGGGTGCCAGGACGCGCTCGGCCGCGGCCGCCGCAAGGATCGCAGAGCAGACGCCGGCGATGATTGCAATCTTCACGAGTGACATAAGAATTCTACACTGAGATCGAACGCATCCCGATGCAGCGACGATAGAATGAAGCCTGATGCCGTGGGCTCGAATCGAAGGCGCCGCCTATTGGATTTGGTTTGTCGCGGCGTTCCTGGCGATCGCAGTGTGGGAGTCATCTCAGCCCAAACGCAAGCTGTCCATTGCGGCCGAACGGCGGTGGAAGAATCACGGCGCGCTGTTCGTCATTACCATCGCAGTATCGGCCCTGGTGTTGCGGGCCAGCCCCGTGGTGCTGGCCGTGATGGTCGCGGGCAGCCGCTTCGGCATCCTCAATAAACCGTGGGCGCCGTTAATCGTGCGTTGCGCGATCGCCGTGGTGCTGCTGGACCTGTTGCAGTATTGGATCCACTGGAGCTTTCATCGCGTCTCGTGGCTATGGCGGGTCCATCAGGTCCACCACTCCGATCCGGACTATGATGTTTCGACGGCGGCTCGATTTCATCCTCTGGAGACGCTGCCCTCTCAAGTTGTTCGCCTGGGTGCGATCGCACTTCTCGCTCCGCCGGCCGCCGCAGTGTTCTTCGCGGAGCTACTGACAATCGTTCTGAATCTGTCGGCGCACGCCAATGCGTCGCTGCCGTCGTGGATGGAGAAGGTGCTTCGCACGGTGTTTGTTACGCCGGACCTCCATCGCATCCATCATTCCCGGGATATAGGGGAGCAGCAGCGGAATCTGGGGCAGACGTTTCCCTGGTGGGATCGTATCTTTGGAACGTACACCGCAAGAGCGTCTGCGCGGGAAGGGGACTTCAGAACGGGGTTGGAGGGACTGGAAAACTACGACTGCCTGGGTATCGGCTTTATGCTGGCCGAACCATTTCGGGCCTTCAAGCATGAGGATCCGGAGGTGAGTCCGGACCTCTCGCCTAAGTGAAGCTTACGATTTCTTCCTGCGCGAACGCAGCACCAGCAATCCGCCGGAAAGCAGGCCAAGAGCGGCCACACCGGTCGAAGCATCGATTTCTGGAGCTTGCACCTGTATGCCCGCGAACGCAAACGTCGCGACACTTGCCAGCAGGATTGCCATTCCGATTACACGTGTCATTTTTCCTCCGTTCGCCTAGCTGTGAGTCAGCTGGCGATTGACTATGTTTAACAGATCGGGTCGGGCCGAGGCAAGACGCAAGTGTACTAGTAGTACCAGCCAACTTGGGGACCGTTCTGCAATCAGTATGATGAGACGAGCACATGGATCACGATCTGGTCGTTCTCTTCGAGCACCCCGAGTGGCAAAAGCCATTGTTCTCGGCCTTGGAGCGCCGTAAGGTTCGCTATGGGACGTTCGATCTAAAACAAGGAGCCTTCGACCCGGATCGTGTTCCGAATGCGCCGCTTTACTTCAACCAGGCCAGCCCGAGCGCCTATGTGCGCGGCAATACACGCGCCGTTCCGCTGGCCCTGTCCCTGATGCGATCGCTCGAGCTGGGCGGCGCCAAGGTGCTCAACGGTTCGCGAGCGTTTTTATTGGAGCTGAGCAAGTCCACGCAAGCGGCCTTGATGCAGAGCCTCAAGATCCCGCACCCGCGGACCCTGGCGTTCAATGATGTGGACGCGGCGCTCGCCCAATGGGGAGATCGCTGGCCCGCTTTGCTGAAGCCGGAGCAAGGCGGCAGCGGGGCTCGGATGTACTTGCTCAACGGATCGGATGAACTCGTCCGCCTTTTGCGCGACAAGCCCGATCTTTGGCAGCCCGACAATCTGCTCACGCTGCAGGAATACTTTCAGGTCGCGCCTTCGCAAGGCATCGTTCGCATGGAGTTTCTGGGCGGGGAATTGCTCTATGCGATGCGTGTGATCTCGCACGGATCATTTAACCTTTGTCCATCCGAAGTGTGCAATCCCCTGACCGGCGATTCGCATTGTGAAGTGCCCGAGACCAAGCCGGCCAGTCCCGTGGAATTCCATCCGTATCCGGGCGTGCCCGCGACGGCCGTGGATGCGGGCAAAAGATTGATGGCTGCCGGGCACCTGGATGTTGGCGGCATCGAGTATCTGGAAGCTCCGGATGGCCGCCTGGTGTTCTACGATGTCAACGCGAATTCCAATCTTCGCGCGCCCATTGGCCAAGCCTTCGGCTTCGATCCATTCGAGCGCGTTGTCGATTTTCTGGTCGCAGAGATCCGCGCCGCGAGTTAAACAGCTCGTTAAACAGCTACCGGCGCGGCTACCCGGTGGGATTCCGTCACGTACTCAAGTGCTGCTGCGACGCCGCCCTTGCGATGGGGAATGCCTGCGAGTTCGAGTCCCATCTCGACGCCGCTCAGTGCGCCGGCGAGCATCAGATCGTTGAAATCGCCCAGGTGCCCGATACGGAAAACTTTATCCGCCAGCTTGCCGAGTCCGCTGCCCAACGCCATGTTGAACCGCTCTAGAACCACTTTGCGAAACTCGTCCGCCGAGTGGCCCGCCGGCGTGTAAACCGCCGTCACGGAGTTGCTGTATTCCTTGGGATCGAGGGCCACGTTTTCGAGACCCCAGGCACGCACCGCGCGACGTGTCGCCTCACCATGGCGCTCGTGGCGTTTGAATACGTTCTGAAGTCCTTCCTCACGCAGCATGCTCAGCGATTCCTTCAGCGCGAACAGCATATTGGTTGCGGGTGTGTAAGGGAAGAAGCCGTTGACGTTTTGGGACAGCATCATCTGCCAGTCCCAGTACGATCTTGGAAGCTTCGCGGATTTCGAGGCCGCCATCGCCTTGTCGCTGATCGCATTAAATCCTAAGCCCGGGGGCAGCATCAGGCCCTTTTGCGAGCCACCGATGGAGACATCCACTCCCCATTCATCGTGCCGATAGTCGATCGAAGCGAGCGAGGAGATGACGTCCACCAGCAAAAGGGCCGGATGCTTTGCGCGATCCATGGCAGTGCGAACCGCGCTTACCGAGCTGGTGACACCCGAAGACGTTTCATTGTGCACGACACCGACGGCCTTGATCTTATGGTCGCGATCCTCGCGAAGCTTGGACTCGACCACCTGGGCATCGACGCCATGCCGCCAGTCGGTTTGAACGACATCGACGTCCAGGCCTAGCTTGCCTGCCACCCCAATCCACAAGGCGGCAAACTGGCCGACCTCGAACATCAGTATCTTGTCGCCGGGCGACAGCGTATTGGTGAGCGCGCCCTCCCAGGCTCCTGATCCGGAAGACGGGAAGACAACGACGTTTCCCGAGGTTTGGAAAATCTCTTTCATTCCCTCTAAGACTTCGAGTCCCAAGAGCCCGCATTCGGGGCCTCGATGATCGATAGTCGGCCGTGACATGGCGCGCAGGACGCGCTCCGGCACGTTCGTGGGACCGGGAAGCTGAACAAATTGACGACCGCTTGAATAAGGCATTTAGATTTTGATCCGAACGCCTATTGTACAACTCAACAGTCGTTTGAGATAACTTGAATGGTATGCATATTCGCTTCGGAACTGGCATGGTGTTTGCCTGCATGTGTTTGACCGCACCAGCGCAGTGGAACCAGCCTATGGCTGGGGCTCCGCGGACGCCCGATGGCAAGGTGAATATGACTGGCGCGGTCCCGCGCGTGAACGGCAAGCCCGACCTTTCGGGAATCTGGCAGGTGGAAGCCGAGCCTCGCGGTCCCGGCTTGTTTGGATTGGGCGAATCCCCCAATTCAAAATATTTCCGCGACATCCTGTCAGATTTCAAGCCCGGCGAGGAGCCGCTTACGCCGGACGGCAGGGAAATTTTCCGCCAGCACAGCCAGCCTGGAGTCGTCGGTCCAAACTTGCTGTGTCTGCCCGATGGAGTGCCTCACGCCGATCTGTTGCCGGAGCCGTTCAAGATCATTCAGACGCCCAGCCAGATCGTGATGCTCTACGAAGTGGAGACCATCTTCCGCCAGATCTTCACCGATGGACGCAAGCATCCGGTCGATCCGTCGCCAACATGGCTGGGGTATTCGGTCGGCAAGTGGGAAGGGGACACGCTGGTGGTGGATACCGTGGGATTCAACGACATGAGTTGGCTGGACGCACGCGGCCACGGCCACAGCGAGGATATGCGCGTTGAGGAGCGCTTCCACCGGCGTGATTTCGGCCACATGGAAGTCACTGCGACCATTACCGATCCGAAGATTTTCACCAAGCCGGTTACGATCAGCTTTGTGGAGCAGTTGCTTCCGGACACGGATGTCTTCGAGCACATCTGCTACGAAAACGAAAAGGATGCAGCGCACCTGCCCGGAAGGAAGTAGCGCTATTTATTTGAGCGTCAGTGTGACGCCTGGTTGCGAGACTGCTCCGCCGACGGTAACCGTCACCGGTACTGCGTTGCCCACCGTTATGCCGGCTGGAACTACGGCGTTGATCTGCATCACACCCAGCATTCCACCGGGCAGGGGGCCGGCGTATTGTACGGTGGCTGCTGCGCCGCCGATGGTCACCACCGGAAGCGGATTCAATTGCGGAAGCGGATTCAAGTTGGCCGGGATTACATAGCCGTTGCGAGGCGTGACGGCGGTGTAATAATCGCCCTCGCCCGTGAGATAGAGCACGGCGATATCGCCCACATGCAACGGACTTGTCGCGCCGTTGAGGCTGAGCACACTAGTCTGCATGTTGAAGGTCAGCGCGGCGGCCTGACCGATTCCGGAACCGTCGAGCGTAAACAAGGCGGGTACTGCGGCAACGATGTCCACTTTCCCCTGACCTTGCGTCCCGTTGTTATTCACCACGACGTTGCGCTGCGTGCCGATCGAGGCATCGTAAGGAACCTGGACCGTGATCATGTCATTGCTTACGTAGACCATGGCGGCGGCCTTGCCGTCGATGGTCACCGAGGTGTTGCCTAAAGTCTGCGTAACGTAACCGTTACTGATGGTGAAGCTGGCGGGAGTGGCTGGACCAATTCCTTCGCCGAATAACGAAACCAGCTCGCCCAAAGCGACGGCGCCTGAAGCATAGCTGGCCGAACTCACCACTGCCTGGATGACCGGAGTGCTGGATACGACGAAGGGCGATGCCACCGAATCGCCACCAGGCGCCGGATTCGTGGCGACGATATTGAGCGTGGTGGCCGCAGCGAGCAGGCTGGCCGGCAGATCCACCAGTAGCGTAGAAGCGCTGATAAAGGTGGTCTTTAGCGGCGTAACCGAACCGGAAACCTTAACGGTGGTCCCCTTGTAGAATCCTGTACCGCGAATCGTAGTCGTCAGCAGGCCCGAGTCGACTTTCGCGGCCGATGGCCACAGGCTGGCGATGGTGGGCGTCGACGCATTCACCAACAGAGATATCGAAATGTTCTGGGTCTTGTTCGTCGTCGGCACGCCGCTCGCCGTGATGACTAACTTGCCCGCATAAGGCGCGGCTTGTGGATCCAGCCCCGAGGCGTCGGCGGTAATCGTCAGCGTGGCGGGTACCCCGGGGAGCGCAACTCCGTTGGCCGGGGTCACGGTCGCCCAAGTGGCGCCCTGTAGCGCGGCCGTGAAGGACACGGGACCGCCGCTGGCAATCAGTTGCAGCGTTTGCGTAGGCGGAGTTGGTGGCGCAGTGAAACTCAGCGTGGTCGAGCTTACGGATAACGTAGGCAGCGGTGCGGTGACTGTCAGAGTTACGGGAATCAAAACCGGCGACGCAAATCCTGTTGCGGCCACTCTGACTGAGGCGTTAAATGTCCCCACGGGAAGGCCCGTGGGATTGACTCGAACCGTGAGCGCCGCTGGAAGCTTGCCCGTGTCCGGACTCACCGTCAGCCACAGCGCAGTGGGGGGCGTTATAGAGGTCGTGTAGGCTGCCGTGCTCGACCCCGACTTCACGGCTAAAGATTGTCCGGCAGGCAGTGCATTGCCGGATTGCCAGGTGAAGGTGATCGAAACAGGGGTCGGCGTCAATACAGCCGTCTGCCCGAAAACCGAGAACCCAGCGAGGGCAGTACAAACCAATAGCCGAGTATTCACGTTCGAGCTATCGGCACACCGCCCTGCGAGCGTTAGCGCCCCCCCGAATGCGGGGTGTCCGCTATTTCCCGGCGCCCGCTTTTAACGTGACCACCGGAGAGGGCAGCCGGGATCCCGCAGGACCCGTGAACTCCTCTTTGGTTCCGTCATCGTAATACTGAACGAACTTCCAGACCAGCTCTGTGCCCTCTTTGGGGTTGATGCCCAGCATCCCGAACTCGACAAATTCGTATGGCATCATCTTCCCGGTCCAGGTGGCCCCGATGATTTTGCCTTTATCGTTCTTCTTGAAGTCAATTTTCCAGCCAGGTTTAAATTCGAAATCGTAGATCTCGAGGCCCGCTGGAAACTCCCCTTCGATCTTGGAGCAGGCGACCTGCTTTTCGTTGGGAACGCGCATCGTATACTTCTCGCGAGCGCCAGTGGTGGACTCCGTCGGAGCTATGCGGATATGGGCGAACAACAATGAGCCGAACGCCAGAGTCATGAAGGTCAGGATAATAAATCGGTACGAGAATGGCTGTTTCATGGGAACCATGTTAAGCCTGCGGATTCTTCAATACAAGGTCCCTCCAGGGGCTGATCTCAAGCAGGAAGGCGCCCGGATATAATTCTGAGCGAGGAACCGCAGTATTTCCTGAATTTGGCTACCGCAACTGGATCGCACGCGAAAACGCATGTCTCAGTGCGGAAAATGGACGTGGTCATATTGACGGGTTCGGCT